>Ga0335080_10000461_pt1 | contig 37042 bp, 36 predicted proteins | sample Lox_Sample_34_FD_206720 | JGI IMG/M metagenome (GOLD analysis project Ga0335080, IMG submission 206720) | Soil microbial communities from Loxahatchee National Wildlife Refuge, Florida, United States - Lox_Sample_3.4 | ecosystem: Environmental > Terrestrial > Soil > Wetlands | place: USA... | reverse complement strand
GCGAGGTCAGGACGATCAGGAACGGAAACATCGCCATCAGCGTCGACAACGCGATATGACTGGCGATCGCCCAGCCATCATCGGCGAGGAAGGTGTAGAACGCGTCCAGGCAGACGTGGAAGAGGTAACGAATAAGCCTCACATTTCACCTTGGGCGGCGGAAAAGCGTTCTTTGACCGATACCATGCGATCATAGTTGATAAAACGCCGATCGCCGCATCAAAACCACCGATGGCGAAGGGTAGATCGCGGTGTTATGTAACAACGATGGCTTCCTTCCTGAGTTCGATCGTACTTCCCATCGCCGTTGGCGCCGTCGCACTGGTACTGCTGCTCGGGCTTGTCAATATGATGCGGGGCGGCTCGCCCAACACCTCGCAGAAGCTGATGCGGCTCCGCGTCGTGCTGCAGTTCGTTGCGATCGTCATCACCATGCTCACGGTCTGGGCGATGGGACGCTGAGCGTAATGATCCGGAAAAGTGCGCGGCGGTTCTCCGGGAAGATCATCCGCAAAACGTTGGAGGAGTAAGGCACATGGTCGTCCTCAATCGCATCTACACGCGGACCGGCGACGATGGCACCACCGCGCTCGGCAGCGGCGAGCGGCGCCCGAAATACGATCTGCGCATCGCAGCCTACGGCACTGTCGACGAGACCAACGCCGCGATCGGCGTGGCGCGGCTCCATCTTGCGGATAGCGGCGAGCTCGATGCGATGCTGGCCATGATCCAGAACGACCTGTTCGACCTCGGCGCCGACCTGTCGGTGCCGCAGCGCGAGGGCAAGGCCGAGCGGCTCAGGGTGGCGGCAAGTCAGGTCGAGCGCCTCGAGCGCGACATCGACGGCCTGAACGCAAAGCTTGCGCCTTTGACGTCGTTTGTCCTGCCGGGCGGCACCCAGGCAGCCGCTTACCTGCATCTGGCGCGCACCATATGTCGCAGGGCGGAACGCATGATCGTGGAACTCGCCGCTCAGCCTGACGAGCCGGTCGGCGAGGCTGCGATTTGCTATATGAATCGTCTGTCGGATTTCCTCTTTGTCGCCAGCCGCGCCGCCAATGGCAACGGCTCGGGCGACGTGCTCTGGGTGCCCGGCCAGAACCGTTAGTGTCCCGGTCTGGCTCACGAAGTGAGTTTTTTGGCTTCCGCGCGCGTTGACCGGGGTTGACGGGCGCTTTAGGTTCCGCGCCATACATGCAGGTGAAGCCATTCAAGCCCTCAAAATTCAAGCGAAAGACGAACGATGAAGGTTCTTGTGCCGGTCAAGAGAGTGGTCGATTACAACGTCAAGGTCCGTGTCAAGAGCGACGGGACGGGCGTCGAACTCGCCAATGTCAAAATGTCGATGAATCCGTTCGACGAGATCGCGGTCGAGGAAGCGCTGCGGCTGAAGGAGGCCGGCAAGGCGACCGAGGTCGTGGTGGTCTCGATCGGCCCCGCGCAGGCCTCGGAGACGCTGCGCACCGGGCTCGCCATGGGTGCCGACCGCGGCATTCTGGTCAAGGCCGAGGGCAATGTAGAACCGCTGGCGGTCGCCAAGATCCTCAAGGCGGTTGCCGACGAGGAGAAGCCGGGCCTCGTGATCCTCGGCAAGCAGGCAATCGATGACGATTCGAACCAGACCGGCCAGATGCTGGCCGCGTTGCTCGGCTGGCCGCAGGCGACCTTTGCCTCCAAGCTCGAGGTCGATGGAAGCGATTTCAAGGTGACGCGCGAAGTCGACGGCGGCCTGCAAACCGTCAAGCTGAAGGGTCCGGCGATCGTCACCACCGATTTGCGCCTGAACGAGCCGCGCTATGCGTCGCTGCCCAACATCATGAAGGCGAAGAAGAAGCCGATCGCCGAGAAGAGCGCGGCCGACTGCGGCGTCGATCTCAGCCCGCATCTCGAAATCCTGAAAACATCGGAGCCGCCGGGCCGCAAAGGTGGCGTCAAGGTCAAGGACGTGGCCGAGCTTGTGTCGAAACTCAAGAACGAAGCCGGGATTTTGTGAGATGACCACGCTGTTGATTGCCGAACATGACAACGCATCGCTGAAGGACGCGACCAACAAGGCGCTGACGGCTGCGAGCCAACTCGGTGCCGACGTCGACGTGCTGGTCGCAGGCCAGAACGCCGGGGGAGCGGCCGAGGCCGCCTCCAAGCTTTCGGGCGTGAAGAAAGTGCTGCTCGCCGACGGCGACGCCTATGCGCACGATCTTGCCGAGCCTTTGGCCGCGCTGATCGTGGCGCTCGCGCCGTCCTACGACGCCTTCGTTGCGCCTGCGACCTCGCGCTTCAAGAATGTGATGCCGCGCGTCGCGGCCCTGCTCGACGTCATGCAGGTCTCCGAGATCATCAAGGTGGTGTCGCCCGACACCTTCGAACGGCCGATCTATGCCGGAAACGCGATCCAGACCGTGAAGTCAAAGGACGCGAAGAAGGTCATCACGGTCAGGACATCGACCTTTGCGGCGACCGGCACCGGCGGCAGCGCTTCGGTCGAGAACGCCGCCGCCGCCGCCGATCCCGGCCTCTCCTCATTCGTCGGCGAGGAGGTCGCCAAGAGCGACCGCCCCGAACTGACCTCGGCCAAGATCATCGTCTCCGGAGGCCGCGCCATGCAAAGCCGGGAAAACTTCGCCAAATATATCGAGCCGCTGGCGGACAAGCTGGGCGCCGGCGTCGGTGCCTCGCGCGCCGCCGTCGATGCCGGTTACGCGCCGAACGACTGGCAGGTCGGGCAGACCGGCAAGGTGGTGGCGCCGGAGCTCTACATCGCCGTCGGCATTTCCGGCGCGATTCAGCATCTGGCCGGAATGAAGGATTCCAAGGTGATCGTCGCCATCAACAAGGATGAGGATGCGCCGATCTTCCAGGTCGCCGATTACGGCCTGGTCGCCGATCTCTATCAGGCGGTTCCGGAATTGACTGAAGAACTCGGCAAGCTCGGAAAGTAAGGTTAAGGCAGCGGCCGGTAGGGCAACCTCCGGCCGGTGTGCTATCTATACGGGGACGGGCGGGCGCGATCTGCGCGCCGTTCGGGGTGGATGACAGGATGACGATGATCAAGAAGGTCGGCGTGATCGGCTCGGGCCAGATGGGCAACGGGATCGCGCATGTGTCGGCGTTGGCCGGGTTCGACGTGGTGCTCAATGACGTGTCCGCCGAGCGGCTGAAGGCGGGAATGGCGACCATCAACGGCAATCTGACGCGCCAGGTCGCCAAGAAGGTCATCGCCGAGGAGGCCAAGAACCAGGCGCTCGGCCGCATCGCTTTGTCAGAATCGATGGACGGCCTTTCCGATTGCGACCTCGTCATCGAGAGCGCGGTCGAGAAGGAAGAGACCAAGCGCAAGATTTTTCACGATGTCTGTGCCTTGCTGAAGCCCGAGGCGATCGTCGCCTCCAATACCTCGTCGATCTCCATCACCCGGCTTGCCGCATCGACCGACCGTCCCGAGCGCTTCATCGGCATTCACTTCATGAATCCGGTGCCGCTGATGGAGCTGGTCGAGCTGATCCGCGGCATCGCTACCGACGATTCGACCTTCGAAGCCGCCAAGGAATTCGTAGGCAAGCTCGGCAAGCAGGTCGCGGTATCCGAGGATTTTCCCGCCTTCATCGTCAACCGCATCCTGCTGCCGATGATCAACGAGGCGATCTACACGCTCTATGAGGGCGTCGGCAATGTCGAGGCGATCGATGCGGCGATGAAGCTCGGCGCGCATCACCCGATGGGCCCGCTCGAGCTCGCCGACTTCATCGGTCTCGACACCTGTCTGTCGATCATGCAGGTGCTGCATGAGGGGCTCGCCGACTCCAAATATCGGCCGTGTCCGCTCCTGGTGAAATATGTCGAAGCCGGCTGGCTCGGGCGTAAAACCCAGCGCGGCTTCTACGACTATCGTGGCGCCAAGCCGGTCCCGACGCGGTGATTTCGTTGCTCAACCCCTTCTCCACCCTTCGTTAACCTTCTCGCCCTAGATTCAGTCGGGAACTTGGGGTGTTGCGTATGGATATGAGCCTGGTGGCGGCCGTGCTGGCCAATCAGACGGGGGCGGTTCAGTCGCAGATTGGAACGGTCGTGCTGAAACAGAACCTCGACGCCCAGAAATCCGCGGTGCTGACCCTGCTCGGCGGTGCTCAGCAGACCCTTTCGCTTGCCAATGTCGGCTCCGGCATCGGCGGTAATCTCAACGTCGCAGCCTGATCTCACGAGGCGGACGGCTTCACAGCCGCCGTGATCAGCTTGATTGCGTCGTCGCTCGCCCAGTCGGCCGGGCCGGAAATGGTCGCGATCTCGCAGCCCTGGGGGTCGACGAGCACCGAGGTCGGCATCCCCACAGCTCGGCCTATGGCCCTAAGATCCTGGAAAACCTTGGCTTTCTGGTCGTTGAAATAACCGAGCCGGGTCAGGTTGGCCTCTTTCAGGAAACTCCTCGGCTTGTCCGGATCGCGGGTGTCGATATTGATCGCCACCACCTCGAAATTCGGTCCCGCAAGCTTTTCCTGCAGGCTCTCCAGCGCCGGCATTTCGCGCCGGCAGGGCACGCACCAGGTCGCCCACAGGTTCACCAGCACGGTCTTTCCGCGCCAGTCGGAGAGCCTCCTGGACTTGCCCTCGGTGTCTTCGAAGCCAAGGTCGGGGAGTTTTAGCGGCGCGGTCGCCATGGTGAGCGCGGCCACCTCGCCATGGACGAGCGGCGCGAGCCGTCTGGCGGTATCGACCGCCGCGCGGCAGGCGGGATCGCCCGCATCCCCCTTAAGCCCGCCGAGCCCATGGATTCCGGCATATCCGATAAGTCCGCCGATCACGACAGCCGCAATTGCGATCGGCACGCGGCGCAGCGCCGGCGCAAGGGACGGGGGATGATCGGGCATATCGTTTGTCATTTTGTGGCAGTTACGGCTATGCAGGGGCCTATATTACGGCCGGCCAGTGCGGCAAAGGGGTCCGCGCGCGGATGTGAACGGCAGATGAGCACGACGTCATGAGCAACAAGATGTGGGGCGGGCGGTTTTCCGATCGCCCCGATGCGATCATGGAGGAAATCAATGTCTCCATCGACGTCGACCGGCATCTTTACGCCCAGGACATCGCCGCCTCCAAGGCGCATGCCGCCATGCTTGCCGAGCAGGGCATCATCAGCGCGTCGGATGCAAGGAATATCGGCAAGGGCCTCGACACGATTCTCGGCGAGATCGCCAAGGGCGCCTTCGACTTCAAGCGCGCGCTGGAAGATATCCATATGAACGTCGAGTCGCGCCTGTCCGAGCTGATCGGGCCGGCGGCCGGGCGGCTGCACACCGCGCGCTCGCGCAACGACCAGGTCGCAACCGACTTCCGCCTCTATGTCCGCGACGTGATTGACGAGACGGATGCGGCGCTCGCCGCATTCCAGGAGGCGCTGGTCGCCCGCGCGACCGAACATGCCGCGACCGTGATGCCGGGCTTCACCCATCTGCAGACCGCGCAGCCCGTGACCTTCGGCCATCATCTGCTCGCCTATGTCGAGATGGCGGGGAGGGATCGCGGCCGCTTCGCCGACGCGCGCAAGCGGCTGAACGAATCGCCGCTGGGCGCGGCAGCGCTTGCCGGCACGTCGTTTCCGATCGACCGCGACGCCACGGCGAAAGCGCTTGGCTTCGACCGGCCGATGGCCAATTCGCTGGATGCAGTCTCCGATCGCGATTTCGTGCTGGAAACCCTGTCGGCCGCCTCGATATGCGCCGTGCACCTGTCGCGCCTTGCCGAAGAGATCGTGGTGTGGACCTCGCCGCTCGTCGGCCTCGTGCGCCTCAGCGACAAGTTCACCACCGGCTCCTCGATCATGCCGCAGAAGCGCAATCCGGATGCGGCCGAGCTCGTCCGCGCCAAGACCGGCCGCGTGATCGGCGCGCTGACGGGGCTCCTGATCGTGATGAAGGGCCTGCCGCTTGCCTACCAGAAGGACATGCAGGAGGACAAAGAGGGCGCAATGGAGGCCTTTGCTGCGCTGGCGCTTGCGATTCGCGCGATGACCGGCATGGTCGCCGATCTCGAACCCGATGAGGCGCGGATGAAGGCGGCTGCCGGCGACGGCTATGCGACGGCGACCGATCTCGCCGACTGGCTGGTGCGGACGCTGAAAATGCCGTTCCGCGAGGCCCACCATGTCACCGGGCGCATCGTCGCGCTCGCCTCCAGCCGGGGCATGGCGCTGCATGAGCTGCCGCTGAAGGCCATGCAGGAGGTCGAGCCGAAGATCACCGCCGAGGCGCTCAAAGTGCTCGCGGTGGACGCCTCCGTGAACAGCCGCACCAGCTATGGCGGCACTGCGCCGAAGAACGTGCTGGCGCAGGCCAAAGCCTGGGCGAAGCGGCTCGAAAAACAGCGGAAATAGGACCCAGTGCTGGAATTTCGCTGCAATTTCATGGTTCTTCTGCCCTCGCCAGCGGAAACCAATCTCTGTATGGTGCGGCGCGCATTGGGGATTTTGTCGTGACTCGTGATCTGAGCCGGACGTCCGGGCAATGGGCCGTCATTGTGCTTGCCGTCGCCGCCTTGTCGCTTGGGGCCTGCGGCCGCAAGGGCCCATTGGACTCGCCGCCGACCGCCTACGCGCCGACCGCCAATGTCGCGCCGACGCCGACCGATACGGACGCTGCCGCCAAACCGGGCCTGTTCAATTCGACCCCGGATACAGGTCCCGTCGCGCCCAAAGGCAGCAAGAAGCCGTTTATTCTCGACCCGCTTCTCGGTAACTAGTTCCACATGAATCATTTCGACTACCGGGCCGGCGTCTTGCACGCCGAAGCCGTCAATCTTGCCGATCTCGCAGCAGGGGTCGGCACGCCGTTCTATTGCTATTCGACGGCGACGCTGGAGCGGCACTATCGCGTCTTCACCGAAGCCTTCGCCGGCGAAGAGATTCTGGTCTGCTACGCGATGAAGGCGAACTCCAACCAGTCGGTGCTGCGCACGCTGGCAAGGCTCGGAGCCGGCGCCGATGTCGTCTCGGCCGGCGAATTGAAGCGCGCGCTTGCGGCCGGCATTCAGCCGGGCAAGATCCTGTTCTCCGGCGTCGGCAAGACCGAGGCCGAGCTGCGCGCCGCACTCGCCGCCGACATTCTCTGCATCAATGTCGAATCCGAGCCCGAGCTCGAGCTGTTGTCGCGGCTTGCGGTCGAGGCCGGGCGCACGGCACGGGTCTCGGTGCGCGTCAATCCCGATGTCGATGCCGGCACACATGCGAAGATTTCGACCGGCAAGTCCGAGAACAAGTTCGGAATCCCCTTGAGCCGCGCGCGCGACGTCTATGCGCACGCGGCCAACCTGCCCGGCATCGAGGTGACCGGCGCCGACATGCATATCGGCAGCCAGATCACGGATCTGGCGCGGATGGAAACCGCTTTCCGCATCCTCGCCGAATTCGTTCAGACGCTGCGCGCCGATGGCCATGCCATTTCGCACATCGATTTCGGCGGGGGGCTGGGAATTCCCTATTACAGGGATCGCGAGGCCCCGCCCGCGCCCGACGCCTATGCGGCGATGGTCAAGCGCGTCACGCACAATCTCGGCTGCACGCTGGTGTTCGAGCCGGGGCGGATGATTGTCGGCAACGCCGGCATCCTGGTCACGCGCGTGATCTATGTGAAACACGGCGAAGCGAAAAACTTCGTCATCATCGATGCCGCGATGAACGACCTGATCAGGCCTACGCTGTATGAGGCCCACCACGATATCCTCCCGGTGGTGCATGTGCCGGGCGCGCGCGCCATTGTGGCCGATGTCGTCGGTCCCGTCTGCGAAAGCGGCGACTATCTCGCGCTCGACCGCACGCTGCCGGAGCCGAAGGCGGGCGATCTGCTTGCGGTCATGACAGCGGGCGCCTATGGCGCGGTGCAGTCCGGCACCTACAACACGCGACCGCTGGTGCCGGAAGTGCTGGTCAAGGACGACCAATTTGCGGTGGTGCGCCCGCGCGTAGATGTCGATGCGCTGATCGCGATGGACAAGCCCGCGCCGTGGCTGTGAATAGCGAGCCGGAGCCCATTATTCGCCATTCGCTACTTCGCCGCGTGCGGGCCGCTCTTGCCGCCGACCACGACGCCCGCGGCCTTCTCGATCGGCTTGATGGCGGAAGTGAAATCGGAGTCCGCGCCTTCGTCGCGGAGCACGGTCTCCCATAGCCGCCCGACCGCTTCGGCGACTTCCATCTTCAACCCGAGTGCCTTCATCTCCTCGATGGCAAGCCGCACATCCTTCACCATCAACCCCGTGGCAAAGCCGAAGTCGAATGTGCGCGGCAGGATCGCGCGCGGAAACTTGTCGCGGCTTGCGGTATTCATGCCTGACCCCGAATTGATGACGTCGATCATCACCTTCGGATCGAGGCCGGATTTGACGCCCATCACCACGGCTTCGCAGGTCGCAACCGTAGCGGTCGCCGACAGGAAATTGTTGGCGAGCTTCATGGTCTGTCCTGCACCGGGCTTTGCGCTGATGTAGAACGGCCTGCCGATCACTTCGAGCGCACCCTTGATCGCCTCGTAATCGGCCTTCGGTCCGGACACCATCACCGCCAGCGTTCCCTTCTCGGCGCCGCCGACGCCTCCTGACACCGGGCTGTCGAGCTGCACGATGTTGCGCTTGGCAAGGAGATCGTGGATGCGGACCGCCATCTGCGAGCCGACGGTGGAGAGATCGACGAAGCGCTTCACCTTGGCTCCTTCGATCACGCCGTTCTTGCCGGTTGCGACATCGAGGGAGGCCTGCAGCGAGGGCAGGCTCGCCATGACCGTCTCGACACGGTCGGCGACTTCCTTTGGCGATCCCGCCGCCTGAGCGCCGAGCGCGACCAGTCTGTCCAAGACCTCCTTGCGCGTATCGAACGCGACGAGCCGATGCTTGGCCTCGATCAGGCGACGCGCCATGGGAAAGCCCATATTGCCCAGGCCGATGAATCCGATGTCCATGACGCTCCCTCGTTTCTTGGTTTGGCAGATGGAACTTAGGAGGTCGTGGCCGCCCAGTCACGCCTTCGTGTTATGCCTATTTCCAGGTCGGGGATACCGGAGAAGAACGGGTGCCCCATTGCCGCCGTTGTGCTAGGCTGATTTGCCGGCGAAGTCGGAGATCTTGGAGATCTTATTGAACGGCGTGACCCCTGACCCGTCCGAGCCGCCGCGCGGCCGGGACGACCACGGCCAGAATGACATCGCGCGGCTCAGGCTGACACAGGCCCTGGACCGGGCCAAATACGCGATCGCGTGGGAAAAGGCCTGGCCAGTTCTAGCGCGGCTCATGACCGTGGTCGGACTGTTCCTGGTGGTGTCATGGGCCGGGTTGTGGCTGGCCCTGCCGTTTCTCGCCCGCGCGATCGGGCTCGGCCTGTTCGTGGTCGCGTCGCTCTGGGCGGTCTGGCCGCTCGCCTGGTTCCGCTGGCCGAGTCGCGAACAAGGGCTGAGCCGTCTCGACCACGGTTCGGGCCTGCGCCATCGTCCGGCGACCACGCTGACCGACTCACTGAGCTCGCAAGACCCGGTCGCACTGGCCCTGTGGCAGGCGCAGCGCGAACGCACGCTGGCGCAACTCAAGCGCATCCGGGCAGGATTGCCTTCGCCGCGGCTGCGAATCCACGACCCATGGGCGCTGCGTGCGCTGGTCGGCGTGATGCTGGTTGCCTGTTATTTCGCGGCCGGCGACGAGCGGCTGCTCAGGATCGCTGCTGTCTTCGACTGGAACGGCGTGCTGTCGCCGGCCAATATCCGCGTCGATGCCTGGGTCAATCCGCCGGTCTATACCGGCAAGCCGCCCATCATCCTGTCGGCGGCGAACAAGGAAGCTGCCGCACTGCCGGCCTCCGGACCGCTGCCGGTGCCGACCGGATCGACGCTGATCGTGCGCTCGTCCGGCGGCACGCTCGATGTGGTTCCGGGCGGCGGCGTCAGCGAAGCCGTGCCGGCTGAGCAGGCGCCCAAGGGCACCAATGAGAAACATTTCACCATCGCCGGCGATGGCACCGTTCACGTGCGTGCGCCGTCGGGCCAGCCGCAATGGAAGTTCACCGCCGTTCCCGATCGCGCGCCGACCATTGCGCTGGCCAAGGATCCCGAGCGCCAGGCGCGCGGCGCGCTGCAGATGTCCTACAAGATCGAGGACGATTACGGCGTCACCGAAGCGCAGGCGCATTTTGTTGCGCGAGCGGGCGAGGCCGCAAAGGGCGCGCCCGCGGCGCGGCCGCTGTTCCAGCCGCCGCAATTTGCGCTGGTGCTGCCGAACGCGCGGACCCGCAACGGCATCGGCCAGACCGTCAAGGATCTCAGCGAGGACCCGTATGCCGGCGCCGACGTGACGTTGACGCTGACCGCCAAGGACGAAGCCGGCAACGAGGGCAAGAGCGAGCCGTTCGACATGCGCCTGCCGGAGCGGCTGTTCACGAAACCTCTGGCGCGCGCGCTGGTCGAGCAGCGCCGCATTCTCGCGCTCGATGCCAACCGCAATTCGGACGTCGTTACCGCGCTCGAGGCGCTGATGATCGCGCCGGAATTGTTCATGGCGGAGCAGTCCGGGTATTATCTCGGCCTCTACAGCGTCACGCGACAGCTCGAGGCCTCGCGCTCCGACGACGACCTGCGCGAGGCGGTGGCAAGCATCTGGGCGCTCGCGGTCACCATCGAGGACGGCAATATCAGCGATGTCGACAAGGCGCTGCGTGCGGCGCAGGAGGCGCTCAAGCAGGCACTGGAACGCGGCGCAAGCGACGAGGAGATCAAGAAGCTCACCCAGGATCTGCGCGCAGCGCTCGACAATTTCCTGCGCCAGCTCGCCGAGCAGCTGCGCAACAATCCGCAGCAGCTCGCGCGGCCGCTCGATCCCAATACGCGGATGCTTCGCCAGCAAGACCTCAACAACATGATCGATCGCCTGGAGCGGCTGTCGCGCTCCGGCGACAAGGACGCCGCCAAGCAGCTGCTCGAGCAGTTGCAGCAGATGCTCGAAAACCTGCAGATGGCGCAGCCCGGCCAGGGCGGCGACGGCGAGATGGAGCAGGCGCTCAACGAGCTTGGCGACATGATCCGCAAGCAGCAGCAATTGCGCGACAAGACTTTCAAGCAGGGGCAGGATTCCAGGCGCGACCGCAGCCGCGGCAAGCAGGGAGCCGAGCAGGGCATGGGCGACCTGCAGCAGGACCAGCAGGGGCTGCGCGACCGGCTCAAGAAGCTGCAGCAGGAGCTTGCCAAGCGCGGCATGGGTCCGCCCCAGCGTGGCGAAAAGGGCCAGCAAGGTCAGCAGGGACAGGAACAGGGCCAGCAGGGCGGCGGTGGCGACCAGGGCGACAACGATGACAGCCTCGGCGAAGCCGATTCCGCGATGGGCGATGCCGGCGAACGGCTCGGCGAAGGCAATGCGGATAGCGCGGTGGATTCGCAGGGCAAGGCGCTGGAGGCCCTGCGCAAGGGCGCGCAGAGCCTTGCAGAGGCGATGCAGCAGGGCGACGGCGACCAGCAGGGCGACGGCCCCGGCGAGCGTATGGGCCGTCAGCAGGCGGGCCCCAACGGCACCGATCCGCTCGGTCGGCCCCTGCGCTCGCACGAATATGACGAACTGTCGAAAATGATCCCCGGCGAGATCGACGTGCAGCGGGTGCGCCGGATCCTCGAAGAGCTGCGCCGCCGCCTCGGCGATCCCGCGCGGCCGCAGGTCGAGCTCGACTATATCGAGCGGCTGTTGAAGGATTATTGAAGGTTCGGCGCAGGCGTCAGCCGTGTGCGCAATCGTCATGCGCGGGCTTGACCCGCGCATCCATCATTCTTCGAAAGAGTCATTCAAGGGATGGATTGCCGGGTCAAGCCCGGCAATGACGAGTTGGGAAGCGCCGTGCACTACCCGTCCTTCCTCGCCGCGAGCGCATCCGCGACCGCGGTACGGATATCGGCAACCGAAAACGGCTTTGTGATCACGTCGTGCACGATGGCGTTAAGGTTGGAGGCGCGCTCGCGCTGATCGGCAAAGCCCGTCATCAACAGGATCGTCAGATTCGGGAAGTCGCGCGCCGCCGTCAGCGCCAGCGCAATCCCGTCCATGACAGGCATCTGGATGTCGGTGAGCAGGAGGTCGAAGCCGCCGCCGTCGCGGACCAAAATCTCCAGCGCTTCTGCGCCGTCCTCGGCGGCGACAATGTCATGGCCGTCCATGGCGATCGCGCGCGCCACCAGCGAGCGCATGGAGTCCTCGTCGTCGGCGATCAGGACACGCGCCATGATTTCTCACTCCCTTGTCATTGCGGGGCGCGAGCAAAGCGATGCGGCACTATACACTGCCGCCGGCGATATCGCGCTTGTTGAAGAAGCGGATATCGACGCTGCGGCCTTCCGCGGGAGGCGAGGCGAGGCGGGATTTGAACAGGGCGCGGTCGCCCGGCTTCAGCACGGTCTGTTCCAGAACCGAGTTCCAGGCATAGATTTCGGCGCCTTGCGCGTCGCGGAGGGCGAAGCGCAGCCGCGGCAGGTCGACCGCCTTTCGGGTCTCGCCGACGATTGCGCCTTCGATTACCAGCACCGGTTTGCCTTCCACGGTCTCGGTTGTGACCTTGACGTCCTTGAACGAAAGGCCGCGCAGGTTCACGTCGAGACCAACCATCCTGTAGAATGCTGCGGTTTGCGGCAGCTGCCTCACCACGTCGGCGCGCCAGACCAGAAGTGCGAGCACCAGGGCTCCCATGGCGGCAGAGGCAATTTGCAGGCCGATATAGGACTTTCCCCCCAGGCCCGCCTGCGCAGGCCGTTTGGTCAACCTGCCCAGCAGCCCAGTGCGGGGTTTCGGGTCGCTCGCCTCAGCCTCCCGGTCGTCGTCGGGGGCACCTTCCGCCTCGTCTGGCCAGTCGCCGGAAATCGAGGGGCTGTCCACGCGAGGCATCTGATCGCCGGCCTGCGCGGTCTCACCCCATTGGGCGGCAAGGTCGTCATCTGCGTGCAGAGGACCGGCGTCCGCCATGGCCGGCTGGAGCGCGTCTTCCGCCCGTGCCAGCCAGACCTCCTTGCAGCGGGAGCAGCGCACGTTGCGGCCCCCGGCTCCAAGTGTGGCCGGATTGATGGCGTAAGAGGTTGTACAATGGGGGCAAACGATGTGCACGGAGCTACTCTCTGCCATGACGCCGCTATTCGGATTCGAGACGCCTCAATGCTACAAGGCGACTGTTAACGAATCGGAAACCATAACGGACACACAAGCGGCCTGGGCAATGCGTGCCCTCGGTTCCGCCTGTCCGGGCGGGACCTGCGTCGAACGGAGCTAGAGCTTGGTTCGGTTCGAAAATGTCGGATTGCGATACGGCCTCGGGCCGGAGATTTTGCGCGACCTCAATTTCCTGATCCCGGCGCATTCTTTCCAGTTCCTGACCGGGCCCTCCGGCGCCGGCAAGACGTCGCTGTTGAAATTGTTGTTCATTTCGCTGCGGCCGACGCGCGGGCTGGTCAATCTGTTCGGCCATGACGTATCGCTGCTTGGCAAGGACGACGTGGCAAACTTACGAAAGCGGATCGGAATCGTGCTGCAGGATTTTCGCCTGCTCGATCACATGACGACATACGAGAATGTCGCGCTGCCGTTCCGCGTCATGGGCCGGGATGAGGCAAGCTATCGCAAGGAGGTCATCGACCTGTTGCGATGGGTGGGACTGGGCGAGCGGATGGACGCGCTGCCGCCGATCCTGTCCGGCGGCGAGAAACAGCGCGCTGCGATCGCACGCGCGGTGATCTCGCGGCCGCAACTCCTGCTGGCTGACGAGCCGACCGGCAACGTCGATCCGACGCTCGGGCGGCGCCTGCTGCGGCTGTTCATCGAACTCAACAAGTCGGGAACCGCGGTCGTGATCGCCACCCACGACATCGCGCTGATGGATCAGTACGACGCGCGGCGGCTGGTGCTGCATCAGGGGCGCTTGCACATCTATGAGTAGGCTGGACGAACAAAGCCCGCTGGTAGATCTCGGGGACGAGCGTCCGCAGTTGCCGGCGCGCGCGCGCAATCTGTCGCCGATCGTGCCGCGCGCAACGATCGCCGGACGCGCCCTGGTCGTCGTCGTCGCCATCATGACCTTCCTGGCCTCGATCACGACCGGTGCGGTGCTGCTCGTGAGCGCGTCGGCGGCGGAATGGCAGTCCGAAGTCGCAAGCGAGATCACCATCCAGGTCCGCCCGCAAGCTGGACGCGATATCGACCGCGACACGGCGGCGGCCGCGGAGGCTGTCCGCGGCCAGCCCGGTATCGTCGAGGTCAGGCCGTTTTCCCGCGACGAATCCGCAAAGCTCCTGGAGCCATGGCTTGGCACCGGCCTGTCGCTCGACGAGTTGCCGGTGCCGCGGGTGATCGTCGCCCGTCTTTCGCCCGGCACCAGTCTCGATCTCGCCGGCCTGCGCGCGCGGGTGACGCAGGCAGCTCCCGGCGCGAGTGTCGACGATCATCGGGCCTGGATCGAGCGCATGCGCTCGATGTCGGGGGCGACCGTGCTCGCCGGCGTCGGCATCCTCGTGCTGGTGATCGTCGCGACCATCATCTCGGTCTCGTTTGCGACCCGCGGCGCGATGGCGGCCAACCGCCCGATCGTCGAGGTTCTGCATTTCGTCGGCGCGGGCGACCGCTATATCGCCAACCGCTTCTTCCAGCACTTTCTCCTGCTCGGCCTCGAAGGCGGCGTGATCGGCGGCGGAGTTGCGATGCTTGGATTCGGTTTTTCGGAGTCGATTGCCGGGTGGTTCTCCGGCACGCCGGTCGGCGACCAGTTTGCGGCGCTGCTTGGCACCTTTTCCTTGCGTCCATCGGGCTATCTGGTGCTGGCGGTGCAGGCCCTGTTCATTGCCGCGATCACCGCCTGGGCCTCCCGGCGTACCTTGCTTGCGACGCTTGACGAGATCGAGTGACCGATAGCCGCGTTAAACCGGGCTACCCTTCGTCCGAAAATCTTCTTAGACTTGCGCAAGGAGAGGGGCCAAAAGCCGGCAAATGACCACGCAGTTCGACGATAGATCGCCGAAGGCGGTTTGGCGCGCACCGCGCCGTCCGTTGCGCGCTTTGGCGATCGGCCTGCTCGGGGTCGTGCTGGTCGCAGCCCTCGGCTTTGTCTGGTTCCTGTCAAAACTGCGCTATGCGGAGAGCCCGCCGGAGCAGCGGGCCGACGGCATCGTGGTGTTGACCGGCGGATCGTCGCGCGTCTCCGACGCGATGGATCTGCTCGCCGCCGGCTATGGCAAGAGGCTCCTGATCTCCGGCGTGCATCCGACGATTGCGGCGAGCGACATATCCCGCTCGCTGCAGGAAAGCCAGGCGTTGTTCCACTGCTGCGTCGATCTCGATCATTCGGCGGTCAATACGCGCAGCAACGCGGCGGGGACGCGCCGCTGGGTCCATGAACGCGGTTTCAAGTCGCTGATTGTCGTGACCTCGAACTACCACATGCCGCGCGCCATCGTGGAACTGTCGCATGTCATGCCGGATGTGACGCTCGTTCCATTCGCTGTCATCAGCGACAGGTGGCGAGACGAACCATGGTGGACCAGTGGCGCGACCATGCGCCTCCTGCTGTCGGAATATGTGAAATATCTCGCCACCAGGCTCAGGGTGCGTCTGGCCGATCTCGGCATCGAGCTGATGCCCGAGGACCAGCCTCCGGCCGCGACGCCGCGCCGCCCGGCGACGGCGCAAGCCAACTAACAGATGATGAGATTGAGTGGTATCATTCGAGCCGCGAACTCCATTCCTTCTCCCCTTGTGGGAGAAGGGGGCGCGGAGGAATGTCCGCGCCGGATGAGGGGTTGTCTCCGCAAATTCCAAATTGGAGATGTTGCTCGCGGAGACATACCCCTCACCCGGATCGCATCTGTGATGCGGTTCGACCTCTCCCACAAGGGGACAGGTGCAGCGGTCGATCTGGCTGCTAACTCAACCTAACTGCACTTTTGGGTCGTCGATGGCCGCTATTTTCCTGCGTTCGCTCGTCTTCAACATCCTGTTCTACCTGGTGTTCCTGTTCTGGGTGGTGGTTGCGCTGCCGACCTTCCTGATGCCGAGATCGGCGATGATGCGGGTTGCGATCTGGTGGGCGTCGACCGTCACCCTGTTGATGCGCTGGGTCTGCAACATCAAGGTCGAGTTTCGCGGTGTCGAGAAGATTCCGAAAGGGCCGTTGATCGTTGCCTCCAAGCATCAGTCGATGTGGGAGACCATCTCGCTGTTGCGCTTCTTCGAGGCGCCGTTCTTCGCCATCAAGCGCGAGCTGAAATTCATCCCGGTCTTCGGACTGTTCCTGATCAAGACCAGGATGATCGCGATTGACAGAAGCGCGGGCGGCCGCGCGCTAGTCAAGATGGCGCGCCGCGCCGCCGAAGAGGTCCGCCGCGGCCGGCAATTCGTGATCTTTCCGGAAGGCACGCGGACGGCGCCCGGCGCGCCTGCGTATTACAAGTCCGGCATTGCGCTGATCTATGCCGATTGCGGCGTGCCCTGCCTGCCGGTCGCGCTCAACTCCGGACTGTTCTGGCCACGCCGGACCTTCATGCGCTATCCCGGCACGCTGGTGGTCGAGTTTCTCGACCCGCTGCCGCCGGGCTTGCCGCGCGAGGAGTTTCTGCCACGGCTCAAGGAGGGAATCGAGGAGGCCAGCGATCGCCTGGTCGCTGCCGGGCAGGCCGAGCAGGCAAGACTGTTCGGCGGCGTGCCGCGCTCGGCGAAGGTATGATCCGTCACTCGACTTCAGGGGCAGCGGCAGCATGTAGCCCGGATGAGCGAAGCGACATCCGGGATCGCACCACGAGTGGTCCCGCTACGGTCCCTACGGTCCATCCAGGGGAGCGGGCGTGTGCAGCGATCGCGGCTCCTCATGCAGCATCATCGCAAGCTGGTGCAATTGCGGATCGCGAAAGCCCTGGGCCTCGATCGCGCGCACGGTTGCAAGCACATAGTCGCGGTTGTTGCCGGAGCGGCCGTGTCCTTGCTGGACGATGCGAAGTTGCTCGGCAAGCGGCAGCCGGCCGGCATACTGCACATGTCCGCGATCGACCACATAGGTCAACGCGCTGACGCGCTGGCGCGCCTCATTGTCGAGCCAGACCGATCGCATCACCTCGCGATAGACATGAGTGGTCTGCTCGCGGCCGCGCAGATAGGCGATCGTGCGGCCGCGCAGGGCCGCCGCGACCCGGAAGGCGATGCCGCGGCAGGCGCCGCCGCGGTCAAGCCCGAGCACAAGGCCGGGTTTTTCCGGTGTGCCGCGATGATCGAACGAATAGACGCAGAGGGCGCGGTGCTCGCCGATCAGCCGGGCCGGCATCTGCCCGACGAATTCGAAGCCCGGCCGCCACATCAGCGAGCCATAGCCGAACACCCAGAGGTCGCCATCCGGGTCGTCCTTGGAAGGTTGCATATCGGGGAGGGTTGTGGTCGACATTTTGGCGTATCGCTGGCGTCCGAACTAGCAGAAAAGCGCCTTTGATGAAAAGGCGTTAACTTGATTGGGAAGGCCGTGACCGCTTTATTGCCAAAATTGCTCATCAAAGGTCGGACATGACGTTGCCTCGCCGGCGCCCGCTCTGGCGTCTGTTCATCGCCCCCGTCCTGCTCGTGATCGCCGCGATCGGATGGAGTGCGTTCTGGTTCTATGCAGCCTCGCGGGTCGACGTCGAGGCTGACGCTTGGCGTGCGCGCGAAGCGAAATCCGGCCGCGTCTACGATTGCGCCAACCGCTCGGTCGCAGGCTACCCGTTCCGTCTTGAAATCCTCTGCAGCGATCCAAGCGTCGCGCTGGTCTCGCAGACTGCCGGCCAGAACGCCGCGCCGATCACGGCAAGGCTCGGCCAGATTCTGGTGGTCGCACAGGTTTATGATCCCAAGCGCATCATTGCCGAGTTCACAGGGCCGGCACAGATTTCGGACCCCGCCGCACAAGGCTCCTTTGTCGCGAAGTGGAGGACCGGCCGCAGCAGCATCGCAGGCCTGCCGCAGGTGCCGCAACGCGCATCTGTCGTGTTCGACGATCCGGCGATCGACCGCATCGACGGCGCCACGCAGGTGCCGCTCGCCGCTGCCAGGCACGTCGAACTGCACGGCCGTGTCGCCGAGGGCTCGCCGATGGAGCAGCCGGTGATCGAAAGCGTGCTGCAGATTTCTCAAGGCAGCATCAAGGGCCTGCATCCGCTGCTCGCCGATCCCTTCGATGCCGATATACGCGCGATGCTGAGCGGCCTGAAGGATCTGTCGCCGAAGCCGTGGCCGGCGCGGTTTCGCGAAATCCAGGCGGCCGGCGGCCATGTGGAGATCCTGCAGTCGCGGATCCAGCAGGGCGATATGATCGCGGTTGCATCCGGCACGCTCGGCTTCAGCCCGAGCGGTCGCCTCGAAGGCGAATTGCAAACGACGGTGAGGGGCATCGAGAGGGTGATCCCGGCCCTGGGCATCGACAAGATGCTCGATAACGGCGTGCCGCAGGCAACGCTCGATCGCGTTGCGCCCGGCGTCAAGTCGCAGGACATCGCCAACCTGATGGGCGCGCTGGACCGGGCAATTCCCGGCCTCGGCAAGGTCGTCAAGCAAAACGCCAATGTCGGCGTTGTCGCAGGGATCAACGCGCTCGGCAAGGAGGCGACGCTCGAAGGCAAGCCCGCGCGCACCTTCCCGTTGCGCTTCGTCGACGGCGCGGTCTTCCTCGGCCCGCTCAAGGTCGCGCAAACGCCGCCGCTGTTCTGATTCGCAAAGTCGCTTCGTTGACGGGCGTCAGCGCTCTCGCTCGCATCCCGGTGAACAGCGCGAAGCGGCGGAAGCTTCAATCCGGCCGCTTCGCAAGCTGCGCGTGCGGGCGGCCGAAATCGGGCGCCGCCGAGTCCTGACCCGTTTCGACGATGCCGCGGCGAATCGCACGGGTGCGGGTGAAATGCTCGAACAGCGCTTCTCCGTCGCCGCGGCGGATCGCACGGGTGAGTTTGGAGAGGTCCTCTGTGAAGGTGCCGAGCATCTCAAGCACCGCTTCCTTGTTGGACAGGAATACGTCGCGCCACATCGTGGGATCGGATGCGGCGATGCGGGTGAAGTCGCGAAAGCCGCCGGCGGAGAATTTGATCACTTCGGACTCTGTGACCTGTGCCAGCTCGTCGGCGGTGCCGACGATGGTATAGGCGATCAGATGCGGCAAATGGCTGGTGATCGCGAGCACAAGGTCATGATGATCCGGCGTCATGATCTCGACCTTCGCGCCGAGTGCCGCCCAAAACGCGCGCAGCTTTTCCACGGCGGCCGGATCGGTGCCTTCGGGCGGCGTCAGGATGCACCAGCGGTTGATGAAGAGCTCGGCAAAGCCGGAATCGGGACCGGAATGTTCGGTGCCGGCGACGGGATGGGCAGGGACGAAATGCGCTGCGGCCGGCAGATGCGGCGCCATGTCCTTGACGACCGCGCCTTTGACCGAGCCGACGTCGGAGACGATTGCGCCCGTTGTCAGGTGCTGCGCGATCTCCTTCGCCACCGGCCCGCAGCCGCCGACGGGAATGCAGAGGATGACGAGATCGGCGCCTTGTACGGCCTCGGCATTGGTTTCGACCACGGAATCGACGATGCCGAGCTCTCTCACCCGCGCCCGCGTCTTCTCCGAGCGCGCGGTGGTCACGATCTCGCCGGCGAGGCCCTGGGCGCGCGCCGCGCGCGCGATCGAGCCGCCGATCAGGCCAAAGCCGATCAGCGCAAGCCTCTTGAATTGCGGCTCGGCAATCACGTCGGCGCCATGAATTCGCGCAAGGCTTCGACCACGAGGCGATTGGCTTCCTCGGTGCCGATGGTCATGCGCAGCGCATGCGGCAGCTTGTAGTTCTTGAGGCCGCGCAACACCAGCCCGCGCGTGGTCAGGAATGCGTCGGCTTCGTCCGCCGTCTTGCCCTTCGCGGTCGGAAAATGGATCAGCACGAAATTCGCAACGCTCGGCGTGACCTTGAGCCCGAGCTTTTGAATCTCCTCGGTCAGCCAGTTGCGCCACGTCTCGGTGTGCAGCTTCGACATCTGCTGATGGGCGGTATCCTCGATTGCGGCGACCGCCGCCCTCATCGCCGGCGTCGAGACGTTGAAGGGACCGCGGATGCGGTTCACCGCGTCCACGATGTGGGCGGGTCCGAACATCCAGCCGATGCGCAAGGCAGCGAGCCCGTGGATCTTCGAGAAGGTGTGCGTCATCACGGTATTATCCGTGGTGGCAACCAGCTCGAGGCCGCGTTCGTAATCGTTGCGCGAGACATAGTCGGAATAGGCGGCGTCCAGCACCAGCAGCACATGCGCAGGCAAGCCCGCGCGCAGGCGCTTGACCTCGTCGAACGGGATGTAGGTCCCGGTCGGGTTGTTCGGGTTGGCGAGCCACACGAGCTTTGTGCGCGGCGTGACCGCCTTCAGGATGGCATCGGCATCGGCGGTGAAATTCTTTTCCGGCGCGATCACGTTGTTGGCGCCGTTCGCCATGGTCGCGATCGGATAGACCAGAAAGCCGTGGGTCGTCGAGATCGCCTCATCGCCGCGGCTGAGATAGGTGTGCGCCAGCAGATTGAGGATTTCATCGGAGCCCGCGCCGCAAATGATGCGGTCGGGGTCGAGCCCGAAGGCGCGGCCGATCGCCTCGCGCAGGATGCGCGAGGTGCCTTCCGGATAGTCCTCCAGATGCGCTGCCGCCTCTCTGTAGGCCGCGATCGCCTTTGGCGACGGGCCGAATGGCGTCTCGTTGGCCGAGAGCTTGAACACCTTGCGGCCAGGCTCCGGCACCGGGCTTTTTCCCGGCGTATAGGGCGCAATATCGAGGATGCCGGGATTCGGCACGGGGCGGTTCATCGCAAGACTCCGGATCGGACGGGGCGGCTTTTACGGCTTTTGCGGCCGGGACGCTAGCCTCGGAGATGCTAGCCCTGGACTGTATATCGCGCAGCATGGCTGCCGACGAGAACCGTCGAGCGCACGGAGGCGCCTGCCTCGATCAGGGCCAGCTTTATCTTTTCCAGGCGGCTGGCGCCGGCGATCGATATCAAAAGCGCGGCACCGTCGAAGGCTGTGTCGGGCACCGCGACGATGTCGGCGAGCGGCGACAGCGCCCGCGCGACCTCGGCATTCCAGCCGGACACCCGCACGCTCCAGGTCTCGACCTCCGTCACCATGGCGCTGTCGGCGACACGCGAGACCACAAACACCGGCAGCGCCGCCGGATGGTCGGCACGTTCGACAAAGGGCAACCGCGCGATGATCTTTGGCGCGCCGCCGGCTTCCAGCGTCGTCCACCATGGCGTGCGGCTGGTGACCGCGGAGACCAGCGCAAGATCGCCTTTCGATGTCGCGACCGCGTCGACGGCTGCGGAGGCGCTGAAATGCGCGACATAGGGAACGGTGAAGCCGAAATGGAACCGCGCCGAATCCCGCATCGCCGGCTCGCTGACGGAGACATCGGCATGCACGGAAAACGGCGCCTGCACATAGGTGAAGGTTGCGATGATGACGCGCCAGATGCTCTCCACCGTGTCGAGCGGCAGGATGCCGCGGTGGCGCTCGACCAGGCGGCGCATCATGTCGGCTTCGCGTGCGGGCCGGAACGCCGAGCCGATTTCCTGGGTTTGCTTCACCTGGATCAGGCGATCGATGATATCGCCGCGCTGCATGAGAAGGCGATGCACGCCTTCATCGATCGTGTCGATCTCCTTGCGCAGCTCGGCAAGCGACGGCGGGGCAGGGGGTGGCTTTGACATCCGGGAAACCTGATGTTCGCTCCTCATCCGTTGGGGAGCGCGGAATGCGTATCTCGAGACACGGCTCGAGACGGTGGCGCGCTCAACTATACGATAGACCTGGTAAACTTGTCTGCTTGCGCCTCGCCGCGATGAGGGCTCTACCCCTTGTTAACCACCGCCCTCGGCTTGACGTAGCGAAGGCAAGCGACTACTTTCTCCTTGTTCCGTGGTCATTTGAGCCGGCCGGCTTGCAGCCACGTTAAACAAATCGCTAAACAGGCCGGGGACCGATCAAATCCCGGCCGAACCTAGTTTCGGGCCGGGTTTTTTAATGGCCTGATTTGTCGGGAGACCTCGTGAAAGAGCGCGGGGACGAGAAGATGGTGAGCGTAAAAGCAGTCACAAGTCCGGCGATCCACTTGGAAGAGCGTTCGCATGAGGCTGACAATCCGACCTCGCCGGTTGCGCGCTTTGGAGCAGATCAACCGCTCAAGCTCGATTGCGGTATCGATCTGTCGCCATTCCAGATCGCCTACCAGACCTATGGCACGCTGAACGCCGATCGCTCCAACGCGATCCTGGTCTGCCATGCGCTGACCGGCGACCAGCATGTCTTCAACCTGCACCCGGTCACCGGCAAGCCCGGCTGGTGGGAGACCATGGTCGGCCCCGGCCGGCCGCTCGATACCAACAGATACTTCATCATCTCTCCCAACGTGATCGGCGCCTGCATGGGTTCGACCGGGCCGGCCTCGACCAATCCCTCAACCGGCAAGGTATGGGGGCTGGATTTTCCGATCATCACCATTCCCGACATGGTGCGCGCGCAGGCGATGCTGCTCGATCGTCTCGGCATCGATACGCTGTTCTCGGTGGTCGGCGGCTCGATGGGCGGGATGCAGGTGCTGCAATGGACCGCGGCCTATCCGGAGCGCGTGTTCTCGGCGCTGCCGATCGCGTGCTCGACGCGGCACTCGGCGCAGAACATTGCGTTTCACGAGCTCGGTCGCCAGGCCGTGATGGCCGATCCGGATTGGCGCGGCGGCCGCTATGCCGACCAGGGCACCCATCCGCATCGCGGGCTCGCGGTCGCGCGGATGGCCGCGCATATCACCTATTTGTCGGATGCGGCATTACACCGCAAGTTCGGCCGCCGCATGCAGGATCGCGATCTGCCGACATTCTCGTTCGATGCGGATTTCCAGGTCGAGAGCTATCTGCGCTATCAGGGCTCGTCCTTTGTCGAGCGCTTCGACGCCAACAGCTATCTCTATCTGACCCGCGCGATGGACTATTTCGATATCGCCGCCGATCATGACGGCGTGCTGGCGCGGGCCTTCCGCGGCATCAAGACCCGCTTCTGCGTGGTGTCGTTCACGAGCGACTGGCTGTTCCCGACCTCGGAATCGCGCGCGCTCGTGCATGCGCTCAATGCGTCCAGCGCGCGGGTGTCGTTCGCGGAGATCGAGACCGACCGCGGCCATGACGCGTTTCTGCTCGATGTGCCCGAGTTCTTCGACATCTCCCGCGCCTTCCTGCAATCGGCGGGCAAGGCGCGCGGGCTTGGAGGGTGACGATGGCCTTGCAGGAGCAGACGCTGCCGCTTCCGGGCTTCTCGCCCAACCGCATCGGCAATTACCGCAGCGACCATCTTCTCGTCGCCGAGATGGTCGAGCGTGGCACGAAGGTGCTCGACGTCGGCTGCGGCGACGGCGATCTGTTGCAGCTTCTGGAAAACCGCGGCATCGACGGGCGCGGCATCGAATTGTCGCGCGAGGGCGTCAACCGCTGCGTCGCCAAGGGGCTTGCAGTGGTGCAGGGCGATGCCGACACCGACCTCGTGAATTATCCCGACGACGCCTTCGACTATGTGATCCTGTCGCAGACCTTGCAGGCGACGCGGCAGCCCAAGGCGGTGCTGGAAAATCTCCTGCGCATCGGCCGCCGCGCCGTCGTGTCGTTCCCGAATTTCGGTTTCTGGAAGATGCGGCTGCAGCTTCTGGTCGGCGGCCACATGCCGCGCACCGAAAACCTCCCCGCCACCTGGTACGATACGCCGAACATTCATTTCTGCACCATCAAGGATTTCGTCCAGCTCTGCGACGAGATCGGGGTCAAGATGGAGCGCGCGGTCGCGCTCGACAATTTCGGCCGCCCGGTGCCGCTGAACCTGCCCTGGTGGTTCTGGAACATGTTCGGCGAGCAGGGCGTGTTTCTCCTGAGCCGCGCTGGCAAAACAAAATAGCTTCCGCCGTCATTGCCAGGAGCGAAGCGACGAAGCAATCCAGAGTGCTCCCGAGGTGAAATTCTGGATTGCTTTGCTTCGCTCGCAATGACGGCCTACTCCGGCAGGATCGAGCGTGGATCGCGCGCGCCCCAGCGTCCGGCTTCGACCAGCGCGATAAAGCGCTCGACCGTCGCGTTGAACAGCGCGGGCTCTTCCAGATTGAGCACGTGACCTGACTTGGGAAAGAAGGCGAGGCCGGACGCCGGCAAATGCTTCTTCAGGAACAGGCTCGGCTCGACGCAGCCATCGTCCTCGTCGCCGCAGATGATCAGCGCCGGCGTCGGCACTTTCCGGATTGCTTCGGCGAGGGTGTAGATCGAGGGCCGACCGCCCTGAAATCCGCGCATGGTGTTGGCGGAGCCCTTGGCATCGTGCCGCGCCAGCGCCGCATAGAAATCGGCATGCCCGCGCGGGTCCTTCACGAGGAAGGGAATCCGGCCCGGCGCCTCGCGGGTCACCTTTGCGACCTCCACCGAGCCGAGCTTTTCGAACTCCGCGGCCGTCGCGCGACACTGCTCGCGGAAAGCGTCGAGCTTGTCCAGGCTCGAGCCGGAGCCGACGCCGGCAAGCGTCATTGACAGCATGCGTGCCGGCGCGTTGAGGGAAGCGTGCAGCGACGAATAGGAGCCCATCGAGAGGCCTATGAAATGCGCCTTCTCGATGTTCAGATGATCGAGCACCGCAAGCGCATCCATGTAGAAGTGCCTGTAGGTGTAAGCCTCCGGCGACTGCGGCACGTCCGACGGCGTGTAGCCGCGCGCGGCATAAGCGATACAACGGTGACCGCGCGAAAAATAGCGCATCTGCGGCTCCCAATTGGTGTGGTCGGCCGCGAACTCGTGCAGGAACAGGATCGGCGTTCCGCTGCCCGCCTCCTCGTAATAGAGCCGTACGTTGTCGCTTGCTGTTGCGTAGGGCATCGGCGTTTCCATGTTGTTTTCGGCCTGCGATAAAATCGCAGTTCATGCTGTTGGCGGCAATACGGCAGAAACAATTTCTTTCGTCACGAAAAAGCCGGCCGCAATTCGCTCCGCGCATTCCTGCAATGCCGCACGCGTGCACCGCGACATCGCGTCTTGATCTCGCCACATCCCGGGACTTAACGGGCCGACCCTCGAATGCCGGCCCAATTCGCCGGTGGGGAGCGGGGGCATCAAGTAAGGACTGAGTATGGTTGTATCTTCTGCGTTGCGCCGGTCGCTTGTCGCGCTGGCGATGTGTTCTGCGGCGATCGCCGTTTCTTCCGCTTCCGCTTCAGCCAGAGCTTACCACCACGGCACGGGACGCTACGCGCATGCGCGCCACGTCGTGCATCTTGCGCGGGGCCATGTTCACGATCGACATTATCGGAGTGTCACGCGTACCTCGCGCTGGGGGCGCGGTGTCGCAACGATGCGATCGCGCGGACTGGCCGATACGCAAGCAAGCGTTGCACCCGCGGCCGAATCGACCATGTCGGGTGGTCTTGGTGGCGGCTCGGACCTGGTGTCGGAGGCGCGCCGTTATCTCGGCGGCAACCCGACCGGCCGCGGCAGCCTGTGGTGCGCGCGCTTCATGAACATGGTTTTGGAGCACACCGGCCATCGCGGCACGGGCTCGGACATGGCGAACTCGTTTGCAGGCTATGGCCATCGCCTCTCGGGCCCGCAGGTCGGGGCCATCGCCGTGATGGGCCGGCGCGGCGGCGGCCATGTCGGCATCATCACCGGCATCGACGCCCAGGGCAATCCGATCATGATCTCCGGCAACAACGGCAACCGCGTCCGCGAGGCGAAGATCTCGCGCGGCCGCATCTACGCCTATGTGATGCCGAATTGACCTCGGTCATTGCCAGCCGTCGGTCGCGCCAACGGGTCGCGCGAATGCGCGCCCGTTGGCGGGCACAAGAACTTTCCGAATGGCTGGATTGCCGTTCATGTCGGGACAGAAGCCGACTTTGGGTTGGACGCGGCCTCGAACAGGCTTCATGCTCCGCACCAACCCGAAGTGTCCTGCGGCTCGCGGCGCGCCGGCACTCACCTCGTTTGGCAGGATCACCGAGATGCAGCTTCCCTATCATCATCGCTATGCATATTCGCCAATCGTCGACCGGGCGGACTATTCCTGGCCGGACGGAAAGCGGCTCGCAGTCTATCTCGGGCTCAACATCGAACACTTTGCGTTCGGAGCGGGCGAGGGTCATTTGCTGACGGTTGCGGGCGCAGCTCCAGACCCGCGGACCTTCGCCTGGCGCGATTATGGCAACAGGGTCGGGGTCTGGCGCTGCCTCGAACTGTTCGACGAATTGAACTTGCCCGCGGCCCACCTCATCAACACCGCGGTCTTCGACTATGCGCCCCGCATCGTCGACGCAATCAAGGCGCGCGGCGACGAATTCATCGGCCATGGCCGCACCAATGCCGAGCGTCACAGCCATATGTGGGAAGCCGATGAGAGACGATTCCTGCAGGAGGTTCGCGATGCGATCGAACGCGCGTCCGGCAAGCCGCCGCGAGGCTGGATGGCTCCATGGATGGCGGCCACCCACCACACGCCCGACCTTCTGAAGGAGGTCGGGTTCGATTTTCTGATGGACTGGCCGGCCGACGATCAGCCGCTCTGGATGAAGACGCGCGCCGGTCCGATCATGAGCGTGCCGTATCCGATCGAAATCAACGACAGCCCGCAGATCCTGGCCAGGCATCATTCGCCGGAAGAATTCCGCGACTTCATCATTGGCCAATTCGAGGAGCTGCTGCGTCAGTCGGCAAAGCAGCCGCTGGTCTGCGGCATCGCCTTGCATACGATGATCGTGGGTCAGCCCTACCGGCTCCGCATGCTGCGCGAGGCGCTGCAGCACATCGCGAGGCATCCCGGCAAGGACAAGGTGTGGTTCACCCGGCCATCGGCAATCTACGACCATTGTGCCGCCCTGCCGGCGAGCAAATTTCCGCCTGCCTAGGATGCCAGAGAGAGGGGCGAACAACATGAAAACCGGCTCGACTTTGCGACGGCAGCGCGGCTCGCTCGTCAACTCGGCCGGCACGATCGTCTTCGGCATGGAAGACGGCACTGTTTCCATTTTCGGCCTGATCTTTGGCGTCGCGGCCACCACGACCAGCGCGAAGACGGTGCTGATCGCGGGCGCCTCCGGTGCCGCTGCGGCCGCCGTCTCCATGATGGCCGGCGCCTATCTCGACGTGGAGACGACGCGCGATCAGGCCGATGCGACCCTGTTCGCCGCGGGCAGCTCGAGCGCTGCGCTTTCGAACCGTCTTGCCGGCGCGGGCCTCACGGCGGAGCAATCAAGGGCTCTCGCGAGAGCCGTGCAGAACGATCGCAATGCCGTCGATGGGCTGCTGCTTGCGCTGACAGGCGGGGCGAAGGCGCCGCTCGATCCCCTTGAGCAGGCGCTTTGGATGCTGTTTGCGGATTTCTTCGCGGCGGCGAGAGCCGCGGATCGCTTGCTCAGATCGAATGAAGCTGCGGCAGGCGGCGCCGGTCGAACGGTTCGGATGCCGCATGCTTTCGCGACTGGTAGAAGCTCAATACTTCCCGGCATGTCTTGGCGTTGAGACGAGCAAATTCGTCCTTCATGCCCTCGAGAGCGCTCGCCTTGATCCGCCCCTCCCTGGCGCCGAGAAACAACAGCGCCATGGCGGTCTCCCATTCGAATTTCTTGGCCTTGGCCAGGATGAGTGTCATTTCCGGGTCCGCAAGCGCCCGTTCGACCGCGGTGAACTGCAAAGAGCACATGAGCGCCAATCCAACCGTCGTCTCCTCGATCTTGTGGGTTCGTGCATAGTCGAGAATGAGCGTTTCGTTCAGCTCGCCGAGCTGATGCCGGGCCGTGACGACCCGCTTTGCCGTGAAGTATTTCTCGGTTGCGGGACCGAATTTCGACTGCAGCGCGCCCGTGGCCTCGATGACGGACGGCTGAATTTCGCCGACTAGGTCGGGACGCTCTTGCGCAAGCTTTCGCCTGACGTCGGCCGATGCCTTTGCGATGAGCTGCTGGAACATCGGTCTGGGAATGTCCTTCCGAAGGCCAAGGCTCTCGGCGAGAATGGAATCGTCGGCAGAGCGATGGATTGTGTGCAAGAAGCCGAAATCCGAAAAGCTGGCGCCGTCGTTGGCGACGACCGAGCTCAACACCTCGCGATTGCCGCGGGTCACCAGCTCGTCCGTCACAACGGAAGGGATGGACTTTCGCTTGGAAATCGCCAGAAGATGCGGTTGGCTCTTGGTCCTGATGTTGCTGATCAGAGTCTTGGCGTCGAGCTGCTCGGAGTTTTGAAGGATCGGGCCCGCGACATCGATGCTGTCGTCGAAGGCAAGCTTCTTGACGACATTGACCGGAGCACGGGCCGTATCGGCCAGACGCCTGGCCAGTCGCGCGCGCGCGGCGATTTCAATCGCGTCGGCCAGCCGTCCGATGACATCGCCGAAGGTCCAGATCTCCTCATCGGTGTAGCGGCCGACCATGAGCATGTCGGTGGCGTACCACAGCGCCTTCTCGCGGCTTTCGGCCGTTCCCCTCAGAACGGCCTCGTCCAATTCCCTGAGAAACGATTTCGATGCGGTCATGAGGTTCCCACGTCGGCGGTGGCAGTCCCGGTGCCACGGGCAATTTCTTTGCAATAAGCCGAACAGTCTAAAGCGCCTCCCTTAATTCCGTTCTAATCGCGGCGGTCTCCAATGCCTGTTCAATTCGAACGCCGCAACGGCTGTGGCAATCCGCTACCGCGCTGGCTCGCAGCTGCACGGAATGCGAAGGCGCGAGTTTCTCCCGAGCAATGGCTATGCGGCTTGCGTGGCGGCAGCAGTTTGCGTCGCGCTCTTTTCACCGAGCGCCGTTGCCGACGACGCCGACAGCGGGGTCGCAAGCTGACCCAAAGTCGTCCACTCGATTGTATCGCCGTAACGCTGCTCGATGTCGTCAAACAGGCGATCGAGATAGTTCATGTAGAGATCATCCACGCCGTCGAGATGCGTATGTCCGGGGACATTCTTGCTGATATGCGCCTTGATGGACAGGATCCCACCCGCGTCCAGAATGTCGAAGGCGCGCTCCGGCGTCGACGTGGCCTGGAAATTGGTGCTGATATGCAAAAGGCCTGGCGCAATCCGGTCCGGAAACAACATGCTCACGCCGCTCAGCCCCGACATTGCGGTCCTTGCGTCCCTGGACACGGGGGTGAGGATATCTCGCGCGGACATCACCCATTCTATTCCGACATCGCTGCATGCCTGTTGCAGCGCAGGACTCAATGTCCATCCCGGAGCTTGAAACCCCCGCACGTAGCGTATGCCGGAGTCTTCGAAAATTCGTAAGGCTTCGGCCAGCATGGCAGCGCATGCTGCACGGTCCTGACGCTGGAATTCGACCGAGACCGAGTGACCCGGGTTGATATGGTGCAGGCCATGCAGGGCGATTTCGGTGCGCGGCATGGCATTGAGAAAGGCGACGAATTCGGGATGGTTGCGAATGTCCATCGTTCCCTTCGGCAATACCTTCGCAAGATAGACACGATCGCAAAGCCAGGGCAGATGTCGAAGGAAGCGATGCGCAACGGGAGAGATCCGTCGCCAGTCCGGGGTCACGAAGAGCGTCAGCTTGAGTTGCGGGTGCCGGTTCAAGAGCCACAACAAGTGCCGCAGTGCCCCCGCTTCGAGATCGCCGCCCGCTTCATAGGCGCTTTGCGACGTTCCAGGGAAGATGTCGTCGACGGACAAGACGATGGCGGCCGACTTGCCTGGACGGTACCAGTGAATCGGACCCAATTTGGTGTCGTCAAGGATGAATGCCCGACGTAGCTCTTGCGCTGGGCCGAATTGCCATCCTTCCATTGCCGAACCCCTCGATCGATCGCGGTGCTGCGTTACCCAATCGAAAACGAGACACGTAGAGGTGTTAGGTGACCAACGGCTTTAGCCCGCAGATCGAGCGGGTAGGAAATCCTCGCCGTGATGAATGAACGGTGAAACCATGCAGGTCCACGAGTGCGAGGAGTCCGCCTCGAGGCCGTTGCTGAGGCTTCCTTAACCAAAGTACCGGCTCGCACGAACAGAGCGCGCCCAACGTAAACTCAAAGAGAAGTTATTCTGTGTAATTGGCTGCGATTGCCATGCTGCAGATCGGGCTGCGCACGGGCTTCGAGGACAAAGCCATGCTCTCCGAGCAACGGAAGCCGCCGGATGCCAAGACAGAGCCAACGCGGCCGTCTTCGCTCGATGGTTCAGCTCCGGCCGAGCCGATCGACGGTACGGTCGCGGATCGGCTTGCCGGTCTCGACATCCGTGCTCAATCGGCGCTGCTGCAGGAAGCCTTCGAACCCGCGAATTTGCTGGAATTCGATGCGCCCGAATCCGCTCCCCTGCCCAAGCGGAGCGGTATCTTGGCACGCCTGCCACGGCGCGCGCTCAAGTCGGCACTTGGCCTCGCCATCGTCGTCATTGCCGGAGTTGGGCCGGTTCAGCGTTTGCTCGAGCTGTCGAGTTTGGAAGCGGTCGTGAATGCGCGCCTGGTTTCGCTACGCGCACCGATCGAGGGCAGGATCGAAAGCGTCGACATGCTGCCAACCATCGGCGCGGCAGCGCCGAAGGGGCAGCTCATGCTGCGAATTTCCAACAGCAGGGCTGACCGGGCAAGGCTGGATGATTTGCAAAGACAGGTCGATCAAGCCGAGGCCGAGCGCCCTGTCATCGCCAAACGTCTCCTGCGTTTGAAGGAAATCCACGGGCAGATTTCCCAGCAGGCGCGTGCGTTTCAGGCCGGGCGCGTCAGGGAGCTTGAAGAGCGGATTCTGGACCTGAGGGCGCAGGCCTCCGCAACCGAGGCTTCCGAATCGGAGGCGGCATCGACGCTTGCGCGGACCAAAGCGCTGGCTGCGTCCGGAGTTCAAACAAATGTGGCCGTGGAGCGAGCTGAGCGGGATGCGAAAGTCGCATCCCAAACCCAAAGGTCGCTCAATCACCGGCTGTTCGCCGTCGAGGTCGAGCTCGAGGCCGCGCGCCGCGGCGAATATATCGGCGACTCCTATAACGACCGGCCGAGCTCGCTCCAGCATGCCGACGATCTGTCGATCCGCGTGGCCGAGACCGAAGCGGAGCTCAACGCTCACGACCAGCGATTGGCCAAGCTTCATGCAGCGCTTGATGCCGAAGCTTCGAGATATTCCGAGCTTTCCAGCGTCGTTCTGACGTCCCCCGTCGATGCCTCGGTGTGGGAGGTCCTGATCTCTCCCGGCGAGGAGGTGAGAAAGGGGCAGGACCTCATGCGCCTTCTCGATTGTTCCGGCGCCGTCGTCAGCGCCACGGTCCGCGAGTCCGTGTTCAATCGACTGCGGCTCGGCGACAAGGCGCAATTCCGCTTGTCCGGGCAATCGGGGAAATACAACGGAACCATCATCCGCATGTCGGGTAGCGCGGCGCCTCCGGACAACCTCGCGATCCAGCCAGCGGGGCTTTCGTCCGGAGGATATCGAATCGCCGTGTCGGTGCCCGAGCTTGCGTCGACGCAATGCGGCGTTGGTCGCTCCGGAACGGTCATTTTCGATCCTTCGGCCGGTGCCAAGGGGACGTTGCAGTCCGTTCGAGAGGCTATTTCCTTCCTGCTGCCCTCGTGATCGCCATGCCCATAGCAGAATCGATCGCGCCGGCACTGATAGCAACCGGCCTTCTTTGCCTGTTCCTTCCCTGGGCCAATCGCGAAAACGCCTGGGTTCGCGCCGCGCTCGTCACCGTCTCGCTGATCATGACCTGGAATTACCTGCTGTGGCGTATCACGCAGACGCTGCCGCAAACCGGCTCTGCCTGGGACCTGTCCTTTGGAATCGGCTTTTTGGGCGCGGAGCTTCTGACCGGAATTGGCGGATCCATCACATGGATTCTGCTGATGCGGAGCTCGTCGCGATCGGAGGCCGTTGCGGCCAACATGCCGTGGCTCATGCAGGCGCAACCGCTCGTCGATGTCCTGATCTGCACCTATAACGAAGACAAGGCCATCCTGGAGCGCACCATGATCGGCGCGATGGGCATGAGCTACCCGAATTTCAGGGTTTGGGTGCTCGACGACGGACGACGCGACTGGCTAGCCGATCTCTGCGCGCAAAAGGGCTGCAACTATCTCAGGCGGCCGGACAATTCACACGCCAAGGCCGGCAACATCAATCATGCAATACGGCACCTTGCGAAACTGGACTCGCCGCCAGACTTCGTCGCCGTCCTCGATGCCGACTTCGTGCCATTTTCCAATTTTGTCTCGCGCGCGCTTTGCCTGTTCAGGGATCCGGCCACAGGCATCGTCCAGACGCCGCAACATTTCTTCAATCCGGACCCGATTCAGAGCAACCTGGCAATCACCGAAGTCTTTCCCGACGAGCAGCGGTTCTTCTTCGATATCATCATGCCCAGCAAGGATGCCTGGGAGCTCGCGTTCTGCTGCGGCACGTCGTCCGTCATTCGCTTCTCTGCACTCAGCGAGATCGGAGGTTTTCCGACGGATTCGGTGACCGAAGATTTCCTGCTTACGGTTCGTTTGCGGGAACGCGGCTACAAGACACTCTATCTTAACGAAAAGCTGTCGGTCGGTCTTGCCCCCGAGGGCATCAATGAATACGCAACGCAACGCGCTCGCTGGTGCCTTGGACTCGTGCAGATCTGCCGCGGCCCGTCCGGACCTTTCCGCCTTGGCAACGGCCTTCCGCTTGCGTTCCGCATCAGTCTCGTCGAGACGTTTCTCTACTGGGGTCCCAGCTTTCTGTTCCGCATGTTCTGCATGCTCGCCCCCGCACTGTTCTTCCTGTTCGACATTCGCATGGTGCAGGCCAACCTTTCCGATGCGGTTGCGCACTTTGCCCCGATGGTGATCACGCAAGTTGCCATCACGACGTGGCTTGGCGGCGGCCGCATGCTGCCGATTATCGCCGACGTCTACCAGATGCTCATAGCCCCGGAGATTATCGCGGTCGTGGCCCTGGCGCTGGTAAAACCCCATGGACACAAATTCAAGGTCACGCCGAAGGGGATTCACTTTGGCGGCCTGAATATTCACTGGCGGCTGCTGTTCCGCTTCCTGGTGCTGGCCTCGATCACGATTCTGGGCCTCATCAGGGTGTTTGCGTTCGACAATTCGGACTTGATCGAGGATGGCGGAGCGCTCAACCTGTTCTGGGCCTGGTACAATCTTCTTGTGCTGACGATCTGCTGTCTGGTCTGCATCGAGCAGCCGCGACGCCGGATCGATGAACGATTTACCACCAGCGAAAAGGTCGTCATCAAATTCGCAGATCAGAGGCGCGTCTACGAGGTCAGGGACATTTCCGCCAGCGGTCTGCGTCTTGCCGGTGAGATAGCCGACGCAGTCGGCTCCCCGGCGACGGTGATCCTGGATGGGATCGAATGCGCCGCCGTCGTTGCGCGCAAGGGCGTCAACGAGTTTGCGGTCAGTCTGATCGGCGATCAGGCCCGAGAGGCGATGACCCGGCGTGTCTATTCCGAGCGATACGGAAAGCCAATCGAAACGGTCGAACTCAGCCGCGTCATGGCGGGCATTCTTCATCGGCTCGCCCGATAAGGCAGCCAAACTGCAACAGCTTCGTATCTTGTCGTGAAGCAGGGAAGGAGGCCGGCGCCTTTCGGCCATCATCCGGTGTGACTATTGCGCTTGCTTTGATCCAGTTGCCGTTTCTGCATAGCCAATCAATCAGGCTCCGTCGTAGCAGGGATCGGAACCGGATAGCGGAGAGAGGTAGAACATGTCACATCGCATCACGCCTGTGTGGGTCTTATCGTTGATCATCGCCTTCGCTGTCGCGGGCTTGGTTCCGTCCGGCGCCCAGGCTCAGGCGCCGGGACAAAAATGGACTCAGTCCGGCATGCTTCGCTGCAGGCTGAACCCGAGTATCGGCTTTGTCATCTTCGGCCACCAGTCGATGGAGTGCCAGTTTGTGCCCTCCCTCCCGGGTGCCCCGCAGAACTACCAGGGCGCGCTCAATACGGTCGGCATCGACATTGGAGTGGTCGGCACGGGCGGTCTGGCGTGGGCCGTCCTGGCCCCGACCTCCGGCATCCCGGCCGGCGCCCTGGCCGGCGAATATGTCGGCGCCAGTGGAGACATCGCGCTCGGGGCCGGCGTCGGAGCCAACGTTCTGATTGGTGGCTCACAGCGGAGTTTTGCACTGCAGCCTGTTTCGGTCGAAGGCTCGGTTGCGATGGATGTCACGCTCGGCTTGTCAGCCCTTCAATTGCGCTACGTCCCCTGACATGCACAGGTTCGGCGCCTCGCCACCGCGCGCGAGGCGTATTCTTGATAAGACATCAAATTTCACGTTCGGCTCCAACCGCGCAAGCCTGCCCACGTGCCCGGATACGCCACGAAAATCTGGAGGAAAATATGAGTCTTCGATCTGCGTGCGTCACTGCAGGCATCGTCTGTATCGTTCTTCTCGTGCAAATGTACTCAGGTGCTCGCAGCTACGCTCAGCAGTCAATGGGTCAATTATTGATATCGTCGGGGTTTAACCCCATCGCCGCCACGACACCGGAGATGGTGAATCGGCTGATGTCGTTCCCGCCCAATCAGTTTCAGCTGCGGCAAAAGAACGGGCGCCCCTACTATGTCTACGCCGACCCCTCCGGATGTACCTGTGCATATGTCGGCAATGTCGCCGCGATGAACAAATATCGCGCCAGTTATGCCGCATTGCCGGCCGATACGCTCTCTGCAGGCGGCTTCACGAAGGCCGAGCAGGACATGATCACCAGCATGGACAACGACGATGCCGGAGCCCAGTTCAACAACGACGTATTCGGTCCGGACTTCTAGATTTCGCCAGGCGGGCTGCGCTTTGACTCCGGCTGTGTGAAAATACCCGGAACGGACGCACGCGATTCGTCAGGCCAGCGCGGCAACGCCCATGGCCCGCCCGTAGCGGCGACCGCATTCAAGAAAATCGCCGTACTTCCTGTGGACAGCGGTGTGCTGGACGCACGCAAGCAGCAACCGGTCGCGGTCGAAGCTGCGGTTCTTCGCGTAGTCCTCAAGCAGGCACTGAGCGATCTCCTGGTTGTGCGGGTCGTTGCCGAGGCGGCAGGCGGTCAGCGCCAATTGTTGCACCAACGTCTGGCGGTCGCCGCTGCTCGCGAGATACGCCTTGGCCCAAGCGACGGCCTGCGGTCCATCGAGTGCGACGATGGCGGCCATGGTGCGCTCCAGCAGTTGCGGCTCGCTCATTCGCTCGGCGCCGGCAGGAAGCTCGGCCACATAGGCCCTTCCATCGCCGATATTCTTCTGATGCCAGGCGTTGCGGTTGAGGAATGAGGCGGCCGAGTACAATAGCTTCAGGCGTTGCGGATGCTCGAAGGAATCGTAGAACCAGCCGAGCGTGTTGCAGTATTCATAGCAGTGTTGCGAAATGGAGAAGTTGAGGCTGTCCTGCGTCTCGAGCAAAACCTGTGCGGCGCCGATCTGCAAGACGTCGAGGATTTGGCGCGGACCTTTGCCCGCGAGCAGCAGCCGACTCAGCTCCTCGAGATAGGCCGGCTCGTGCTGACGCAACACGATCTCGAGGAATGCCTCCGCCTCGGTCGCGGTCAGCGGCTCGGAATTTTTTAGCAATGCCAATTCCCCGGCCGTGGTGCCCGCGTAGGGGACTGCAGAGATTTTCTGCTGCTCGAGGTAGTGGGTAACGCAGTTGCACGCCATCTCGTAGGTCGAATACCAGCGCGGACCGACAGCGATATCCAGCGCCCCGGCATAGAGCACCGCATGCGCGTCGTCCCAGCCGATGGCCGTTCCCAGCTCGACCGTGGCGCGCGCACGATAGGATTTGTGGCCGGTGGTATAGGAACGGTTGAGGAAGGCACGGTCCTGCAAATCGATAAGGCCGGCGAACACCAGTTCGGCGAGTACCGCTTTGCGCTCGGGCTTGTTCTGCATGAGTCCGAGAAAGACGCGATAAGCTTCGAGCACGCGGCCGCGATGCACCAGCGTCATCCATTGGTCGAGGCGGTCGCGCAACGGCCCGTCCAGACGCTCCGGCTCCTGGTCCGGCCAGTGCACGACCGGCTTCGGCGGCGCGCTTTTCTGGGGTGCCATGCCACGGGCATAGTGGCCGGGTGCTTTGTTGATCTTTTGGTTCCAGATGTCGAGACCGGTCGGGATGTACCAAATGGTCTGCGCCATCGGCAGTCCGGCCATCTCCGCAGGCAGCCACTTCGACAGGTGCAACGTGGCACGGGCACTTAAGAGGCAATGGTCGTTATTGACAAAGTTGACGAAGCCGTTGTCGATCCGCTCGTGATAGGGAACGTGCGTGTAGGGCCCATGGATGCGCACGGCCTCGCGCAACATCTCGGGGAGCGGCCGACCCTCACGCACCAGATCGTAGTAGCATTCACTGGCACCGACTTGATCGCGAGCAAGGATGCGATCCTCAAGCTTTTCGTAGAGAGCGCGCGCCGCCGCGCCCTGGTCATTCGCAGCTTCAGCAAGCGGCATCGCAATGACTCCCTGCTCGAGAATCCCTTACATCCGGTTCGCCAGACGACGGACTATTGCCAAATATGATGTCACATTGGGAAAGGAAATGGGATAGCGCGCTCAAGCATATCTGTCGTCGCCCCGATGCGGGGACGACCCTCGGACTTGGCCATGGCGTGTGCCGATGTCCGAAGTTGCGTGACAAACGGACTCGGCGCGGAAGTGCCGCGACGTCTCACTTTGACCCTTGGCCGAACTGCCGGTTGGCGCCCATGATCTCCGCTTACCGCCAAGACCGGACACGGCACATGCCGACGTTCATTTCCGCGTTTGGACCTGTAGCTGACGTCTATCCTGACTATCTTGACGCAGGCTGTTGAAGCTGAGGCAGTCAAGGCCGGGTCAAAAAGTAAGCAGTGCTGTCATTTTGGATCGTTTCGCCGCAACTACCTCGGTTGCCTGGCAATTCCAATCATACGGCCTGTCCACAATGGGAAGCGTGACCTTGCGCAAAAATTACCAGTTCGTCTCAGTTTGACCGATGCTGTCGAAAAATGCCGTGGCGTAATTGGTTTTGCTGTCGGGGCGTTTTCG
>Ga0335080_10000460_pt1 | contig 37183 bp, 28 predicted proteins | sample Lox_Sample_34_FD_206720 | JGI IMG/M metagenome (GOLD analysis project Ga0335080, IMG submission 206720) | Soil microbial communities from Loxahatchee National Wildlife Refuge, Florida, United States - Lox_Sample_3.4 | ecosystem: Environmental > Terrestrial > Soil > Wetlands | place: USA... | reverse complement strand
TGCGAGCGCGCCGGAGTGGCGGGGGAACGCGGCGGGGCTCGACCAGGTACGGCGCATGGCGGCGCTGCACAAGCGGCTGGCGCTGGTGGAGATGACCAATCATGAATTCCTGGACAAAGAACGGCGGCGGGAGCGGACGACGTTCGCGGACGGCACGACGGTGACGGTGGATTGGGCGACGAAGGCGGTGGAGATCCGGCCTGAGGTGAGGTAGCTGGGCAGGTGGGAAACCTGCCCAACGTTACCGGGCATGGGCGGGGCCGCGAAAGACGGCGTTCAGGAACAGCACGTTCATGCCGTCGTTGAAGGCGCGGAAATTCGGGTCCTCGGTGAAGGCTACGACGATGCCGCGGCCCGAAGCGGCTGAAATCACCAGCGGCTTGAAGGCCATCTGCTTGCGGTTCTCGGCCCACAGGTGGCCGCTGGCCACCAGCTTGTCGGCCGCATCGAAGTACACCGCGTTGACGCCCTTGTCGGACTTGATGGGAGTGAAGATGGCGCGGCCTTCGGCCATGGCGTAGACGATCTCGCCCGCGCCGGCGGTCAGCCAGTAATCGGGGCGCACCCGCGCGCGGACGATTGCGCCGGGGGCGACGTCAGGCAACTCGCTGTTTGCCTTTGTCGCCTTTTCGAAGTCAGATTCGTTGGCGATGGTGGTGCCGGGGACGCGCCCGGTATCTTCGTCGGCTTTGTCTTTCTTGTCGTCTTTGTCGTCTCCTTCGCGGAGGGCGTTCTCCTGGGCGATATCGAGCAGAGCGACGTCCTTGTTGGCGAGGAAACCCACGGCTTCGCCCAGCGCGACGATGGTGCCGCCGGCGTTGACCCAATCCTTGATGTGGTCGATGCCGTTCTCACCGAGGGCGGCGACGTAGTTGCCGCCCGAGGGCAAGACGAGCACCTGAAACTTCGAGAGGTCGCCGGTAGCGAGCTGGGACGCACGAACCGGCGTGACCGGATAGCCGTACTGCCGTTCGAGGACGAAGCGGGTGGCGCCGGCGGAAGCGGATTGGGTGGGGATGTCCCAGGCGAGGGCGATGGCCGGCTTTTTCAGCGTCACGACCCAGCGGCTGCCGAAGTTGACGCCATCGTCGACCCAGCCGGAATTGGCCGCGTAGATGTGCGCGCCGGTATCGTGCGCCAATCGGGCCATGCGAGCCGCGAGGTCGGGCGGGTTGGCCGCGATCTTGAGAATCAGGCTGCCTTCGGGGAACTTCACGCCGTCCTGGGTGAACGGCTTGTCGGTGGAGCTGACTTTGAGGTCCTGGCGCAGGGCCGCTGCGAGCAGGCGTCCCGCCGCCTGGCTTCCCCAGGGGACCAGGTAGGCCACGCTTGCCTGTCCGCCGTGCACTTCGCCCGGCAGGATGCGCGTGGGTGCGGCGGGTTCCAGGACGCCTTCAGGGACGGTGTCGCCGGCAATAGCTTCCACGTTGAACAGGAGGGGCAGCGACCAGGCGGTGACGTCGTAGATTTCGGTGCGCTGTTTGAGCCTGCGGCGAGCCTCTTCGGCGGCGACGAACTTGTCGTCCATGGGCACCTGAGGATCGAGCAGCGTGCGGATGAAGCGCTTGGCGGGCTGCGCCAGCGAGACCACGTAGGTGCCGGGGGCGTACTCTTTGTCGCCGGTGCGGAAGGGCGCTTTGGCGCGACTCACCTCGATGCCGTGCTCCATGAGGATGCCGGCCAGCTTGTCGGTGCCCGAAGCGTCGCGGCCGCGCGGCAGCAGGAACGCCTTGACGGCTTCCTTGCGGCCCTCCTCGACGGCGCTGGCGCGGTAGCGGTAGAAGTCGGTGAGCAGCTTCTCGCGATTGGCGGCGGCGGTTTCCAGGGTGGAGATGGAGGCCACGAAGTGATGCCGCACCGTATCGCGGTAGGTGAGCAGCGTATCGTCGGAGCGGCGCACCACGAGGCCGCGCACCGATGCCTGTTCGTAGGTCATGGCGAGGGCGCCGTAGTAGAGCGGCCAGCTTGCGCCATAGCCGGGATAGAAGGCGTCGTACTCTTCGCGCGTGAAGTAATCGAAACCGTACTTGTCGAACCATTTCGCGTTGTTCTTGCCGAACAGGTTGAGGCTTTGACGCTGGGTGGCGGTGAGGTGCGGATTGTAGGGGTCGGCTTCGGGTGTGAAGAAGTAGGTGCTGTCGCCGCTCATCTCGTGCAGGTCCACATAGACCAGCGGCAGCCATTCGCGGAGGGCTTTCACCTCGGCGGCGACTTCGGGCTGGGTGAGCGCGATCCAGTCGCGGTTGAGATCGAAGAGGTAGTGATTGACGCGGCCGCCGGGCCAGGGTTCGTTGCGCTCGGCGGCGAGCGGGCTGGAGTCTGGCACGAGGCCGCGGGTCTGGTCGAAGTAGTTGACGAAGCGGTCGCGGCCGTCGGGGTTTTGGGTGGGGTCGATCAGGACGAGGACCTTGGAGAAGATGTCGTCCACGAGCTTGTCGTTGCGCGCGGCGAGGAGGTGGTAGGCGGTGAGGAGGGCGGCGTCGCAGGACGAAATCTCGTTGCCGTGGACTCCGTAGGAGAGCCAGACGGCGGCCGGCAGGCCCGCCATCAGGCTGCGCGCTTCGGATTCGGAGGTCTTGCGCGGGTCGGCGAAGCGCTGCATGGTGCTTTTGATTTCGCCGAGCCTGCGGATGTTGGGCTCGGAGCCGATGGCGGCGTAGACGAGCTTGCGGCCTTCCCACGATTCGCCGTACTCGAAAATCTTCATGCGGGCGGGCTCGGCGGCGGCGAGCGCCTCGATATACCTGGTGAGCCCCGCGGCGCCGGTCAGCTTCTCGCCGGGGTCGTAGCCGAGGACCTGGCGGATGGTGGGGACTTTCGGGTCGTAGGCGGCGCCGGGCCAGAATTCGAAGGGCTTCTGGGCGAAACAGGGCACGGCTGCGAGGAGAAAGATCGTGAGCCGCTTCATAAAACTCCAGTGTAGTGTGAGTGGGACCGCCGCGCGCTACAATCGGGGCATTGCATGAGTTTCAGAACCTTTATTCTCGTTATGCTGCCCTTTGCCGCGTTCGCGCAAAGGCCGGCCGCGCCTGCATCCGGCCTGGACAGCGTCGCGATGGACAAAGCCGCCGACCCGTGCGTTGACTTCTATCAATATGCGTGTGGAGGCTGGATCAAGAACAACCCGCTGCCCGGGGACCGCTCCCGATGGGCGCGGTTCACCGCGCTGAGCGACCACAACGAAAAAGTCCTGCTGGATATTCTGCAGGGCGCCACGGCGGCGGTGGAGACGCGCAGCGCGCTGGATCGCAAGGTCGGCGATGCATACGCGGCCTGCATGGACACGGCCACCATCAATCGGAAAGGGCTCGATCCCATCGGGCCGGAGGTGGGGCGGATCGTCGAGATGGCGAACAAAACGGATGTAATCGCCGAAATCATCCACCTGCACCGGCTGGGCATCGGCGTTCTGTTTATGTTCGGCTCGCGGCCGGACGCCAAGGACTCGACGCGCACGATCGCGGCGCTGAACCAGGGCGGGCTTTCGCTGCCCGACCGCGAGTATTATCTGAAGAGCGATCCGAAGAGCGTCGAGATTCGCGAGCGCTTCCGGGAGCACGTCAAGAAGATGTTCCTGCTGGTGGGGGACACCGGGGAAGGGGCGCCGGCGCACGCGCAGATGGTGCTGGACCTTGAGACGGTCCTGGCGAGGGACTCGATGGACCGCGTCAGCATGCGCGATCCGAACAAGATCTACAACGTGATGAAGAAATCCGAGCTGGACGGGCTGGCCCCCAATTTTCCGTGGGACGCATATTTTCAGGGGGTTGGAGCGCCGGCGTTCGAGACGCTCAACGTGGCGCAGCCGGATTATCTGAAGAAGATTGCGATCGATCTGGAGGGCTATGAAATCGAGGCGTGGAAGGCTTATTTCGGCTATCACCTGCTGCACGCGCTGGCGCCGGCGCTGCCCGAGTCCTTCGAGAACGAGAATTTCGATTTCTGGACGCGCTACCTGAGCGGAGCGAAGGAGCAGCGGCCGCGCAGCGCGCGCTGTGTGGCGACGGTGGACCGGACGCTCGGCGATCTGCTGGGCCAGAAGTACATCGACCTGGCGTTCGGCGCCGAAGCGAAGGCGCAGATCACGCAGCTCGTGGACGCGCTGGAAAAAGCGATGGCCAAGGACATCGGCTCGCTCGACTGGATGACGGACACGACGAAGAAGGCGGCGATCGCCAAGCTGCAGGCAATCACCAACAACGTGGGCGTACCCAAGAAGTGGCGCGACTACGGTAAGGTCGAGATCGCGCGCGACGACTTTCTGGGCAATTCGCTGCGCACGGCACAGGCCATGCACGAGCAGCGGATCGAGAAGATCGGCAAGCCGACCGACAAGACCGAGTGGAGCATGACCACGCCGACGGTCAACGCGTTCTACAGCCCGCAAAGCAACAGTATCAATTTCCCGGCGGGCATTCTGCAGCCGCCGTTCTTCGATCCGCGGCGCGATGTTGCGTTCAATTACGGCGGGATCGGCGCGGTGATCGGGCACGAGATGACGCACGGGTTCGACGACCAGGGGCGCAAGTTCGACGGCGACGGAAACCTGCGCGACTGGTGGACCAAGGCGGACGGCGCGGAATTCGAGAAGCGCGCGGCGTGCATCGCCAACGAGTATTCGGGTTTTACGGCGGTGGACGACGTGAAACTGAACGGACGGCTGACGCTGGGCGAGAACAGCGCGGACAACGGCGGCATCCGCATCGCTCTGATGGCGCTGAAGGACACGCTGCAGAGCAACCAGGAGAAGGTGGACGGGCTGACGCCGGAGCAGCGATTCTTCCTGGGCTACGGGCAGATCTGGTGCGAGAACAGCGCTCCCGAGGAGAGGCGCAACCGCGCCATGACGGACCCGCATTCGCCGGGGCGATATCGCGTTAACGGCGTGCTGCAGAATATGCCGGAGTTCCAGCAGGCATTTTCGTGCAAGCAGGGGCAGCCGATGGTCAGCCAGAACGCCTGCCGGGTGTGGTAGGGGGCGGCTGCGCCGCTGGGTCCGGGGTTGGGGAGACGCTAGAGGCATAGTGCCGGGTCGTGCGTAACCGACTCGAACCGCCTGTACGGGCCCGTACGCACGGTGGTGTGGCAGGGGTCGGCGGGTGACCGCCGCCCCTATGCCGATCAACCGAAAAATTCACTGAGCCTGACGGATGCAGTAGAGCGTGTTTTTGCCGCGGAGGTACAGGCTGTTGCCGGCTACGGCGGGAGTGGCGATGAACATGTCGTCGCCCAGGCTGTTGGTGGCCAGCACCTGGAACTTCTCTCCCATTTTCACCACCACGACGTCTCCCTGTTCGGTGGCCACGTACAGCTTGCCGTGCACGGCTACGAGTGAAGATTTCAGGCTGTACGCGCCGGGGAGCCGCGTCTGGCGATAGTAGGCCTCGCCCGTCCTGGCGTTGAAGGCACTGAGCATGGCGGTGTCGGAAATGAAGTAGAGGATGTTGTCCTGCAACACCGGCGAAGGATTGTATGGGGTGCCCCGGTTTGTGGACCAAAGCACGGCATCCGTCCCGGTCAAATCGCCTTCGCGGTCGACGCGGATGGCAAGCATATTCGGATTCTGGAAACCGGTCATGACGTAGGCCACGCCGTTGGCGGATACCGGCGCGGGAATGGAATTGAGCCCCAAGCCGGCACATTCCCAGAAAACTTTGCCGGTGGCCGGATCGTACGACCTCACGCGAGTGCCCGCGACGATCAGTTGCTTCCTACCGTTGTAATCGATCATGAGCGGCGGCGACCACGAACTGGGCTCGGCGCGCTCGACGCGCCAAAGCTCCTTTCCCGAATTCTTGCCGAGCGCGATGAGGTGAGAATTCTGCTCCTGGTCGAATTTGAGGAATAGCGTATCGCCGTCCAGCATGGCGGGTGTGCCTTCTCCAAATTCGCCGCGCTTGTGCATCTGGGGAAAATCCTTTTGCCACTGGAGATTGCCATCGAGGTCGAAAACGAAGACGCCGCGCGATTCCCAAAACGCGTACAGCCGTTTGCCATCGGTTACGGGAATGTTGGATGCGTAGCTGCCATAGGGGACCTGGTGGCCATCGGGCGGCGTCGCGGTCCGGGCCGTGCGTTCCCAGATCACTTTGCCGGTGTTCCGGTTCAGACACATGACGACGAAGCGATGTTCTTTGCGCAGGTGGGGAGCATATTCATCGCCACCGTCGGTAGGAATTGCGGTCGTGAGGAAGATCCGGTCGCCCCAGACGACCGGCGAAGAGTGACCGCGGCCGGGGATGTGGGTCTTCCAGGCCAGGTTGATGGTGGCGCTGAATTCGAGCGGCACGTCTCCACGGGCCACCCCGTTGTGATCGGGTCCGCGAAAGTTGGGCCAGTCGTCGTCGGCAGCGAATAGCGCGACGACCAGGAAGATCAGGGTAATGCGCATTTTTCAGGGAACAGTATACAGCGCCGTTCGCGGCGGGGCGTGAGCCTGCCGACCGAGGCAGCGGGACTGAAGTCCCGCGCAGGCTGAAGCACTGCCCCACGGGCTAGTAGAATCGGGAGATGGTGCGATGGCAACTCCTCCTTCTCAATGCCGTGATGGCCGGCCCCGCAGCGTCGCAGCAGTCCGGCGATATTCCCAAGACCTTCCAGGTACCGACGGCGGATTACGATTACGTGCAACGCGACGTCATGATCCCGATGCGCGACGGCGTCAAGCTGCACACGGTGATCACCGTGCCCAAAGGCGCCAAGGATGCGCCGATATTGCTCAGCCGCACGCCGTATAACGCTTCGGCGCGCAGCTCGCGCAACGAGAGCCCGCACATGCTCTCGAAGCTGGCCCAGGGCGACGATGTATTCGTGGCCGGCGGCTACATCCGCGTGGTTCAGGATATCCGCGGAAAATACGGATCCGAGGGCGACTACTGGATGACACGCCCGGTCCGCGGGCCGCTGAACAAAACCGAGGTGGATCACGTCACGGACACGTACGACACGATCGACTGGCTGGTGAAGAACACGCCCGAATCAAACGGACGCGTGGGAATGATCGGATGTTCGTACGGAGGCTTCACGGTGGTGATGGGCCTGCTGGAGCCGCATCCGGCATTGAAAGCGGCCGCGCCGGAGAGTCCGATGGTGGACGGATGGATGGGCGACGACTGGTTCCATTACGGCGCCTTCCGGCAAGTGAACTTCGACTACTTCTCCGGGCAGACCACCAAGCGCGGGGAAGGGGAAAGGATCGTGCGCGGCGAGTACGACGATTACGAGGCATTCCGGCGCGCCGGTTCGGCGGGAGCGTTTGCGCGGGCACATGGGCTCGACCTGCTGCCGTGGGCAGAAAAGATCATCGAGCATCCGGCTTACGACACATTCTGGCAGGGGCAAGCGCTCGATAGGCTGGTGGTGCAACACCGTTCCGCCGTACCGACGATGTGGGTTCAGGGACTCTGGGACCAGGAGGACATGTGGGGAGCGATCCATTCCTACCTGGCGCTCAAGAAGGCCGGACAGACGGAGCACAATTACCTGGTGATGGGTCCGTGGGCTCACTGCCAATGCGACGGGGACGGTTCGCATCTCGGTCCATTGCGGTGGGAGGGCGACACGGCATTGCAGTTCCGCCGCGATGTCTTGCGGCCATTCTTCGACCAATATTTGAAAACCGGCGCTGCCAAGAGCAACACGCCGCCGGTGGTCATTTACAACACGGGGGAGAACCACTGGGACCGCTTCGAGAACTGGCCGCCGGCGTGCGAGGAGGGATGCAAGGCTCCGCTGAAGGCGCTCTATCTACACACAGGCTTCGGCTTGGGATTTGAGAAGCCGAATGACGCCGGAGGCGCGGCGGACACCTATGTTTCGGATCCCGCGAAGCCGGTGCCCTACATTCCGCGTCCGCTGCGCTTCGGCGACCGCGACCGCTGGCGGCCCTGGCTGGTCACGGATCAGCGTTCGGTGGCGGACCGGACGGACGTCCTGGTTTATCAGACCGCGGCGCTGACCTCGCCGCTGCGGACGAGCGGCGCGCCGATTGCCGACCTGTTCGCGGCGACGACGGGCAGCGATGCCGATTGGGTGGTGAAACTGATCGACGTATTTCCGGACGAAGTTCCGAGCGAGCCGGAGATGGGGGGCTATCAACTGGCCGTGTCGATGGATATCTTCCGTGGGCGCTACCGGCAGAGCTTCGAACAGCCGTCGGCGATTCCGGCAAATGAACCGCAACGGTACCGGTTTGTGCTGCCGACGGTCAATCATGTTTTTCTGCCGGGTCACCGGATTATGGTGCAGATCCAGTCGAGCTGGTTTCCGCTGTACGATCGCAATCCACAGAAGTACCTGGCAAATATTTTCCTGGCGAAGCCTTCGGATTATGTGAAAGCGACGCAATCCATCTTTCATTCGGCGGGGTTGGCGAGCGCGGTTTGGGTGCCGGTGATTGAGTAAGGCGGGGGGAGGGCGGGCAGAGAGCAGGGCGACCGGCAACCTCGGAGACACCGCGGAAAATGCCGCTGTACCAGGCCAGCGGGAGGACGATAGCGCCTAGTTCTGAGCTCTCACGCGGGGAAAGCAGAGTACGATAGCTCAACAAAGCCGTTTTTGTAGGCCACGACGTTCTTCAAGTTCCACCTCTGCTCCGCCAGAGAACCGCCGAACAGCCGCAGCCCGGCACCCAAGAGAACAGGAGCGATGGTCAACGTGATTTCGTCCACCAAGCCGAGCTCGAGAAATCGTTGGGATAAGATGGCCCCGCCCACGAGCCAGATATTCCGATATCGGGGCGCGAGTTTCTCCTCGAGGAGTGCTTCGAGATCGCCCGAGTAGAACTCGACGCTTTTCCTTGCCGACGGCAATTTCCTTCCCGTCACCACCACGGTTGGAGTATCACCATACGGCCAACCCAATTCCAGCGCGTGTTCATACGTGCGGGAGCCGAGCACATAACAGTCTATGGCTTTGACGAAGGCCACGGCTTCTTCGTGAGAGATGGATACTCCGGCTTCATAGACGCTTCCATTGGTATCCAGCCAGGAGACACTGTTATCCTTCCTCGCGATGAAGCCATCCAGGCTTGAAACCACGTGCAAGGTTACTCTCGATCCGGTGGCATGTTCCCGGCGCGACATGATTGCTCCTCGTATTGCGGACATCGATCCGCACCCAGGGATTATCGTACAAGGAACCCGCAGCAGGGGGCCTGATCCTGCGTCCCAATTCCTGGGGGAATACGCGCCGATTCGTTGGTTCGACGTGTAAAGAGGGCCTACCGCTCGCGGCCGAGAAATCCGCTTTTGTCCCGGTCCGCGGCCTCGCCGGTTGGGGCCGGCCATTTTTTCGCGTATTCGGGTGCCGGGCCGGCCGCGTTCAGCACACGGATGGCAGCGAGCCGCACCGGCTTCGGCATGGTTTCCGCGCTCAACTGAGCGTAGAGGTCCAGCGCGCGCGGCCGATTGCTCGCCATCAGGCCTTCGGCGCAAAGCAGGGCGGCCCGGGCGGCGACCGGAAAGACTGGAGAATTGGTCCGGCCCAGGGCGGCCTGGAGCGATCGGGAAGCCTGCATGCCGCCGATCATGCCTACGGAGGCGGCGGCGGCGCGGGCCACTTCGGCGTCGCTATCGTCGATCAGTTTCGTGAGCGCATCGAGGGCTTTGGGATCCTTGCGCACGCCGATCGAGGTGATCACTCCGATTTTCAAGCGGCCTTGCAATTTGGGCAGAGCGTCGCGAAAGGCATCGTCTACGGACGGGTCGGGATTGGGCTCCAGCCCGAAGCGGGCGTAGCACGAAAGCTGGGGGTGGCTCAAGAGCGCCGCCATGGGCGTGACTGCTTCCTTGCCGCCCACGAAGGCCAGCTTCTTACAGGCGATGGCTTTCTGAAACACGGTGGAAGAAGGGTCTTTTACCATGGCGACCAGCTTGGGCGGCTCCATCTTCCAGATGGGCAGCGCGTCGTACTCGGGAAGGATGACCGGGCGCGCGGGGGCGGCTCCACGTCCGGGGGCGGCTTGCGGCGTCGGTGTCTGTGCAGTTGTTTGCGGCATTGCGGTAGTCTCCTTTCTTCCCGGCTACATGCTGGTAGCCAGCGCCTCCATGCGCCAGGGCTCGCGGTACGCGCGGCCGCGCATGCGATTGGCCTCTTCGTCTTTGAGGAACATCCGTTTGGCCGGATCCCAGGTCAACTTGCGGTTGAGTTGAGCGCAAATCCACGCGGCGTGGGACGTGACGTGCGTGTGACACGTCACCTCGGCATTGGCGCGTGGAGGAGTGCGGGAGCGTATGCACTGCAGAAACTCGCGGATGTGCTCCCCGGTCGGGTCGCCTTTCGGGCCGATCTTGGTGGGTACCAGAGACTTCAAATTCGGCGAGACCTCGATGCGCCCGCTATCGCCGACTTCGACCCAACCTTCGGTACCTTCGAAGCGGTTGCTGCACGAGCCCAGCAACATCCAACTGTGATTGCGAAGGACGAGCTGCACGCCGTTGGCGTAGCGGCAATAGATGGTGTAGCGATTGATGAGGCCGTCGCCGCGGAAGGTGGGTCCGTCGGGAACGTACTCGACGGGCTCGGTGTGCTCCATGTCGGCGGCCCATTGAGCCATGGCGACGGTGTGCGAAGCCCACTCGAGCAGGCCGGCATGGAAATCCCAGAACTCGCCGCGGCCGCGATCGGGGTAGGCGGAATTCCACGGGCGCCAGAGGCACGGGCCCAACCACTTATCCCAATCGAGCACCAGCGGCTCGGGTTCCGGGGTCTCGGGCGGCCACCAACTGTGCCCGCCTTCATCGACGGTTCCCAGACCGATGGCGGTGTCGGCATGCACGGCGAGCAGCCTACCCAAGCGGCCGCTGCGGGCCAGCCCGACCGCGAACTCGAAGGCGAACTGGTTTTTGCGCTGGGCGCCGGACTGGTAGACCACGCCGTAGCGGCGGACGTTATCGGCCATGGCGTAGCTTTCGTTGATCGACATGGCGCCGGGTTTTTCGATGTACATGTCCTTGCCGGACTGCGCGGCCCACATCGCCATGGGCCCATGCCAGCGGTCGCTGGTGGCAATCAGGAGGGCATCGATATCCGGCCGCGCCAGCAGTTCGGCGGGATCGCGGTACATCTTGCAGTCGTTGTTTCCGTAGTGCTTGTCTACGTAGCTCTTGACGTTTTCGCGGGCGCTCTCCCGCACGTCCGCGATGGCGACGAAGCGCACGCGGGAGTCGGGGAGCAGGCGCTGGAGGTCGTACATGCCGCGACTGCGAAGGCCGATGCCTGCGAAGACCAGTTGATCGTTGGGCGCGACGGGCCCGCCAGCGGGCGCGGCGGGTTGAGCAGGCGCCTGAGCGGGAGCCTGTTCCATAGCAGATCCGCCGACCGCGGCCGCCATACCGGCGCGAGCCAGAGATGTTCCAAAGCGCCTGCGAGTGACACGATTGCGCTCTTCGGACATGGTGGATTCCTTCCTTTCCGACGAACGGTTGCTTTCACCGGCGAATGTAACACCGGGCGGGGCGGGCCTCAAGGGCAGGGGTGGGTGCTTAACCGAATTGGGGAACGGGCCGGTTCGACGGGGCAAACCGGGGTCAGACCGCTCTGTCCACGCGGCGATTAGCGATAAGTTGCTGAAAGAGAGTACATGCGCCTTGGGACAGAGCAGTCAGACCCCGGTTTGCGGCGCAGGGCAGGGGCGGGCGGCAGCTACTTGCAGACGAAATTCGCCGCGTCGTCCTGGCTGCCGGTGCCTTTGTAGTAAGCCTTCTGCGGATAGGGACAGAGCGGGTGGGTGCGGGCAATGCCGCTGGCCGGGTTGGCGCCGGTTTTGAATTTGGAGGCGATGATCTCCGCCGGCGCCGCGTTTTGTTCGACCCAGCGCTCCAGAGCCGCGTCGATATCGTGTTGCGGGTCGCCCTGGGGGACGCCGGCCTGGCCGAAGGAGTTGGCGCTGGCGCCGCCGCCGCAGTGCTCCATCCCGGGCACCATGTACAGACGGACGAATTGGGCGGCCTGTTTGGCGCCCATTTTCTTTTCGACGCTGCGGTAGTAATTGATGGTGCTCTGGGCGGGAATGGCGGCATCGCTCCAGCCGTGGTAAAGGATGAGCTTGCCGCCGCGCGCCTGGAAGCTCTTGAGGTCGGGGTCAGCGGCATTCAGGATGCCGGCCATTTTGTCGTCGGCGACCTTCATGTCGCGATCGACTTGGAAGGTCTTCCAATCCCAGGATGCCTGGTCGAAGACCATATTGCTGAAGAACTGCGTGCCGAAAGCATAGAGCAGGCTTTTGCCGGGCGAGGGACCGGTGATCCATGCCGCCCATCCGCCGGGCTCCGCCTCACCGCCGGGGGAATAGCCGGGCATGATTTGCTCTCCCTTGGAATTGCGCGGCCCGGCGTAGAGCTTCTTGAGAGTGGAGAGCTGGGGTTCGGTGAGGCAGGAATCCGACTCGGGGCCCTTGCAGAGCAGCACGGCGGGATCGAAGCGGCACTGCGTGGGGTCTTCGATGACGCCGTCCTTGACGCCGTCGTTGGCATCGCAGGCGGCGAGCGCGGCGTTTTGGATGGCCGGCAGCTTGGCGGCGGGGATGTAGCCGGCGGAGTCGCCGAGGGTGGCTTGAATGTTGACTACGGCTTGAGTGAGGAGGTGGGTCCAGTAGTTGGCGGGCGCGCCGGCGATGATGCCGTCGTAGTCAGTTGGATAACGCTGGGCTTCCATCAGGGCCTGGCGCCCGCCGTTGGAGCAGGAGCTGAAATAGGACCGTTTGGGAGCTTCGCCGTAGAAGGCATTGATGATTGCCTTGGCCTTCACGGCGGTCTCGTGGATGGCGCGGTAGCCGAAGTCCACGATCTTCTCGTGGTGGTCCAATGCCCACGAGGCGTCGGTGCCTCCCGGGTGGTGGCCGGTGTCGGTGGAGGCGGTGGCGTAGCCGTGGGCGATGGCGACCGCCATGGCGCCGTACCCTATGTTGCCGGCGAATCCACCGTTGCCGATGCCTTGAAACTTGCCGTTCCAATTCGAGGCGGGAAGCCAGACCTCCATCTGGACGTTGGAATCGGAGGAAGGCTTGACGACCAGCGCCACGCGGCAGAAGGCGGGAACGCTGGGGATCGGCGGACCCTCGGGCGGAGTGAAGGGTCCGGCGGGAACGGTCTGTGCGGTCGTGACGGTGGCACCGGGGAGGGCGAGCTCGGAAATGCCGGCGCACGGCGTCGCGGCCGCGGAAGCAGAAGCGGTGAAGAGGACGAGAGGCAGGAGTTTCATGCTTGGCTCCAGTGAGCGATGCCAAACGGCATCGGATCGATCCCTATTATGTACGAAGTTTGGGCGACAATCGAGACCTTTGACTTTTCCGCACCCGTTTCCATATGATGCCGGAGTTATGATCTTTGTAACTTTTCACGGCGGCGGGAGCGGAAAAAATAACATTCGCGCGTATGCCTCAGGCAAGGGGGCATCCACGAAGCCGCTGAGCACCAAGGTGCTGCATGCCGGCAAAGTCCCATTATCCGAACTGCGCGGCATGGCGCTGGCCGGCCCGCTGCTCTATGTCGCCAACGGAAGCAAGAGGACCAGCAATGTCCTGACCTTTAAAGGCTCGGGCACGAGTTATAAGCTCCAGGCGACGCTAATATCGGACAGCCTCGCCTCGATCGATCATCCGTTCGCCATGGCGTTCCACAAGTCCGGCCACTGTTTCGTTTCGAACCAGGACACCAACGTGGTGGCGATCCTCGATGTGGACAAGGGCGGCGAGACGGCCAAAGGAGGCGCCATATCCAGCTATCTGATGGGGCTCAAACTGACGGGCACCTTTCTGGACTCGACGTTTGTGGCATCCAAGAACGGCACGCTGCCCAATGTTCCGGTTACACCCAATTTGAAGAGCGGGCAGGGCGGGCTGACAGCAGACTTCAGCGGAAGCGGCACGACGCTCAAGGTGCAGAACTCGGTGCGCGATGTGGCGGTTGCCCATGGTTTTCTTTTCGTGGTGGACGAGCCCGGCAACTGCGTGCGAATCTACCATCGCAAGAGCGGAAAGTATTGCGGGAAGAGCGGCGGCGGACCGCTCGTATCGCCGACACACCTGCTGGTCCGGGACAAGACGTTGATGGTTTGCGCGGGAAAGGAGATCTGGTCGAGCCCGCTTCCGAAATCCAAATCGAAGAAGCCGAAGTTGAAGTTCAAGCTGGTCGCGACGGTGACCGCGGGCACCATCTCGGGCATCGCGTTCGATAGCGAGGACCCGCCGAACTCGTACGTGGCTATTCGCACAGGCACCCCGCAGATCCTGATGGGCGATGCGAACCTGCAGAACCTCAAGCCCTGGATCACGAAGCTGCCGGACAGTCCCGAGTTTCTGATGTTCGTGCCGGACTGAGTAGTGCAATCGCCGGCGCGGCCTCAGGAGTTGCACAAGCGGGCGGCGTGTGATGAACTCTCGGTGAGAAAGAGAACTCCATGCGACTCGTGTTTGCCTTCTTCACCGCGGCGGCCCTGGCCATCTGCGCCGACGAACCGCTGCTGCTCCAAAAACCGACGCTGAGCAAGAGCCATATTGTTTTCGCCTATGCGGGCGACCTATGGAGCGTGCCACGCGAGGGCGGCGATGCCGTGCGCCTTACCAGCGGCAACGGTACGGAGACCGATCCCGTATTTTCACCCGATGGCACGCGCATCGCCTTTACCGGCGAGTATGACGGCAACGTGGACGTGTTCGTCGTTCCTGCTTCGGGCGGGATGCCGAAGAGACTGACGTGGCACCCCGCGCCCGATCGCGTCCTGGGATGGACGCCGGATGGCAAGAAGATCATCTTCAGCTCGGCTCGCGATGCGTATTCACGATATGCCGAGATGTTCACTGTGGCCGCCGAGGGCGGTGCGGAAGAAAAGCTGCCATTTCCCACCGGTTACGAGGCGTCGATGTCGCCGGACGGGCAATCGATCGCGTACGAGCCGATCGGCAGGGCGTTCACGATGTGGAAGAAGTATCGCGGCGGCACGACGACGCGCATCTGGCTGGCGCGCCTTTCCGACAGCAGCGTCAGCAAAGTGCCTCGCGAGAATTCCAACGACTTCAATCCCATGTGGGCGGGAGATCGCGTTTACTTCCTGTCCGACCGTAATGGGCCGGCGACTCTGTTTTGGTATGACACCAAGACCAAGGCCGTGAAAGAGGCGATTCCCGCCCGCGGGCTGGACCTGAAGTCCGCCTCTCTGGGGCCGGATGCCATCGTCTACGAGCAATTCGGAGGGGTCTCCATTTACGATCTGAAGTCCGGGAAGACGAAGGCCGTTGCGATTCGCGTGCAAGCCGATTTCCCGGAGTTGCGCACGAAACTTGTCGATGTGGGGCGGCGCCTCGGTTCGCCGGCGATCTCGCCGAACGGCGCGCGCGCGGTATTCGCCGCGCGAGGGGAAATCATCACGGTGCCCGCGGAAAAGGGCGATCCCCGCAATGTGACGAACACGCCGGGCGTTATGGAGCGTGATCCGCAGTGGTCGCCGGACGGCAAGAGTATCGCCTACCTCTCGGACGAGTCGGGTGAGTACGCGCTGCACATCCACCCGCAAAGCGGCGCCGGCGAGGCGGCGAAGATCGCGCTGACGCCCGGATTCTACAGCCGCCTCCACTTCTCGCCGGATAGCAAGCGGGTCGCACTGGTGGACAGTTTCCAGAAGCTCTGGTACGTCGATTTAGAGACGAAGAAGCAGACGGAAGTGGCCCAGGATACATATCAGATGCGCAACGGCGACATCGCCGGCGCATGGTCTCCCGACAGCAAGTGGCTGGCGTATTCCAAGGTGCTGCCGAACGAATTCAGCGCGATTCACCTGTATTCGCTGGCGGCCGGCAAATCCACACAGATAACCGACGGGATGAGCGACGCCCTGAATCCGGTGTTCGACCGGGAGGGCAAGTATCTGTATTTCACGGCGAGCACGAATTCCGGGGAGACGCTGGGCCTGGACATCCACGCGGCCGGCAAGACTTCTACAAGCTCCGTCTATCTTGCCGTTCTGGACAAGACGCAGCCCTCACCGTTCGCGCCCGAAAGCGACGAGGAGAAGGCGGGGGAGGACAAGAAGGGCGCCGATGAGAAGAAGCCGGCGGACGACACCAAGGCGGCCGACGACAAAAAGGCGCCGGATGAGAAGAAGCCGGCCGACGCAAGCAGGCCAAAAGCGGCGGCTGCCGACGTGAAGATCGACCTGGACGGGATCGATCAGCGCATTCTATCCATGCCTCTGCCGCCGCGGCGCTACGTGGCGCTTCAGGCGGGCAAGCCTGGAACGCTGTTGGCCATCGAGGCGCCCGGGACGGTGCTGGATGCCCTGTCTGGTCCGCCGACCGGCCTGACCATCCACCGTTACGATCTAAAATCTCGCAAGAGCGACGTGCCCCTGGCGGGAGTCAGCAGTTTCCAAATGTCGTCGGGAGGCGAGAAGGCACTCTACCGCCAGGGAGAGAACTGGATCATCGCCGCGCTGCGACCCATGGCGGGAGGCCCCGGCGGACCCACTCCCGCGGCGCCGACTCCTCCGGCCGGCGGCGCCGCCCAGGGAGCGCTCAAGACGAACGGTATCGAAATCAGGGTGGATCCGGTCGCGGAATGGAAGCAGATGTACCGTGAAGCCTGGCGAGTGGAACGCGACTGGTTCTACGACCGCAACATGCATGGGCTCGACCTGAAAGCGGCGGAGAAACAATACGAACCTTACCTGCGCAACGTCGCCGCCCGAAGCGACCTGACGTATCTGTTCCAGGAGATGTTGGGCAACATCACGGTCAGCCACATGGGAACCGGGGGCGGCGACCTGCCGGAGGTGAAGCGGGTGCAAACCGGATTGCTGGGCGCCGACTATGAGGTCGCCAACGGCAGATACCGCTTCTCGCGCGTGTACAGCGGTGAGAATTGGAACCCGCAGCTCCGGGCGCCATTGACGCAGCCGGGGGTCAACGTAAAGGCGGGCGAGTACCTGCTCGCCGTGAACGGCCGCGAGGTGCGCCCACCGGAGAATGTCTATAGCTTCTTCGAAGGGCTCGCCGAGAAATCCGTGGTGCTCCGGGTCGGGCCGGATGCGAGCGGCACGGGGTCGCGCGAGGTCACGGTGATCCCGGTAGCGAATGAGGGCCGTCTGCGCAACTTGGCGTGGATCGAGGAGAACCGCCGCAAGGTGGACAAGATGAGCGGCGGGAGAGTGGCTTACGTCTACATGCCGGATACGGCCAACGGCGGACTGGACGCATTCACCCGCTACTTCTACGCACAACTCGGCAAGGACGCCGCGATCATAGACGAGCGTTTCAATGCCGGCGGCCTGCTGGCGACGGACATTGCGGAGATTCTCAACCGAAAGCCGCTCAGCGCGGCCTCAAACCGGGTAGGGGAGCCTCTGATCCAACCGCAAGGCATCTTCGGGCCGAAGGTGATGATCATCAACGAGCGAGCGGGCTCGGGCGGCGACGCCATGCCGTGGTATTTCAAGCGGGCGGGGGTAGGCAAGCTGATCGGAACGCGCACGTGGGGCGGGCTGGTCGGAATGGCCGGAGGACCGCAGCTTATGGATGGCGGCTTTGTGGGCGCGCCGAGCTCCGGCATCTACAATCCGCTGACGGGCGAGTGGGAGGTGGAGAATATCGGCGTGGCACCGGATATCGAAGTGGAGCAGGACCCGGCGCTGGTTCGACAGGGGCACGATCCGCAGCTCGAGAAGGCGGTGCAGACGGTGCTCGAAGAACTGAAGAAGAATCCGCCGCCGAAACTCCGCCGTCCGGCGTTTCCGAACTACCACAAGACCGCGGGCCAGTGAAGGCGGGCGCTCTGGCGGATGAAGCGGGCGCCTATGGTTTGCGCCTCACTGCCCGATCGAGGCTCAGCGGGCCTGGTCCGGCGGCGACAAGGTAGAGGTAAATGAAACAGTACAAGACGGCGAGTTCGCCGCCATTTCGAATCGGCCAGAAGCCGCGAGGAAAATGCTGGCGGAAGTAGGCGACCGCCATCTCGCCGCAGAGGAGAAAGGCAACCGGCCGGGTGAACAAGCCAGCCGTCACGAGCAGGCCGCCGACAGTCTCCAGAATCCCTGCGACCCACAATTCCGACCAGATGTGCGCGGCGGCGCCGTGGCCACCGATGCCGCCGAACAAACCGAATAACTTCTGGAAGCCGTGTTGCGAAAACAGCAGTCCGACGACTATCCGCAGAACCGAGCGCGCATACCCTTGCCAATCGCTTCGTCCCATCCGGCGGCCTCACCTGAGCGTACCACCGGTTCGCCAGCCCTTCGGTGCGGACACACGCGGGCACGACACTGAATTACTACGCGGGAAGACGTGGCATATCGAATGCTTGAGAACCAGTCGGCGTGAAGGAAGAAGGAACGCCCATGAATGTAAGTACCGACACACCTTTTGCGGGAGTTCGCAAAGAAAAGGACAGCCTGGGCGAAGTGGAAGTGCCCGCCGACAAGCTATGGGGCGCGCAAACCCAGCGCTCGCTGGAACACTTCAGCATCGGCCACGATCTGATCCCCCGCGAGATGATCACGGCGTACGCGGTTCTCAAGAAGGCTGCCGCCAACGCAAACCACAACGGCGGGCGGCTGCACGGCGAGCAGTACCGGCTCATTGTTCAGGCCTGCGATGAGATTGTGGCCGGCCAGCATCACGACATGTTTCCACTCCATGTATGGATGACCGGCAGCGGCACGCAGTTCAACATGAACGTGAACGAAGTGGTTTCCAACCGCTGCTGCCAGATCGCCGGGACGCTTCTGGGCAGCAAGAAGCCTGTTCATCCCAACGATCACGTCAACATGTCGCAATCGTCGAACGACTCATTCCCGACCGCGATGAATATCGCGGCCGCCGTGAATGTGAACCGGCGCCTGGTGCCGGCGGTGACGGCGCTGCGCGATGCGATCGCTCGAAAGGCGGAGGAGTGGCGGGACATCGTCAAGATCGGCCGCACACACATGCAGGATGCGACACCATTGACGCTCGGCCAGGAATGGTCGGGGTACGCGGGGATGCTGAGCGACAATCTCGAGCGGATCGAGGACGCGCTCAAAGGGGTGTACCGACTGGCCCTGGGCGGAACGGCGGTCGGAACCGGGATTAACGCCACGCCTGGCTTCGGCGAGGAGGCGGCAGCCGAAATCGCCAAGTTGACCGGCCTACCCTTCGTGAGCGCGCCGAACAAGTTCACCGTGCAGGGCGCACACGACGCGCTGGTTCAGCTCTCCGGCGCCATGCGCACCCTGGCGGTGTCGCTGTACAAGATCGCCAACGATATCCGGCTCATGTCCTGCGGGCCGCGGGCAGGGTTCGCCGAGCTGACGATTCCGGAGAACGAGCCCGGCTCTTCGATCATGCCGGGCAAGGTGAATCCCACGCAGGCCGAGGCGCTGACGATGATTTCGGTCCAGGTGATGGCGAACGACATCGCGGTCGGTTTCGGCGGGGCGGGCGGCTACCTCGAAATGAACGTCTACAAGCCGCTTATGATCTTCAACATTGCGCAGTCGATAACGATCCTGTCGGATGGTTGTGTCAACTTTCGCAAGTTCCTGGTAGAAGGCGCGAGACCGAATCTGAAGAAGATTCAGGAGTACGTGGATCAGTCGCTCATGCTGGTCACCGCGCTTTCACCGGTTATAGGGTATGATCGAGCCTCCCAGATCGCGCACTACGCACTGGATCACGACCTCACGCTCAAGCAGGCCGCGCTGAAGCTCGGCTTTGTGACAGCAGAGGAATTCGACCGGCTTGTCGATCCGGCGAAAATGGTTCGTCCTTATGTAGCTGAGGCATGACGTGCAGATGGCCGCGTTAGTCAGCGGCGGACATTGGTTTTTCCAATAGCGTGGCGGTGCGATCCAGGTAAATCACGTGCCAGCCGAGCTGCTCGAGTGCAGGCACCAGTGAGTAATCGTTTGGCAGCAGTGCATGCGTGAAGTGGTAAGAGTTCCAGATCTCCTGCCAGCCGGGGCGCACCTGAGTGAGTCGTGCGTATTGCTCGAGAAACGCGGCGCCGTACAGGTCGCTGCGGCCGTCGAAGAAGACTTTCATTGTGCCGTTGGAGCGATAAATGAGATAGCCGCCGTATTTGTCGGGAGCGAAAAGGCGGGCACCGGCGGGGATGTGCTCGTAGGCGGCGACCGGGAACTGGTCGGGCGGGAATCCGGCTTTGGGCATCAGGAACCACACCGCCGCGAGCGCGACGGGTGCGAGCCAAAGGCCGCGGCAGCGGTCATCGAGCGCGCGCAGGTTGGCGGCGTACCGATTGAACGATTTGCCGCAATAGGGGGCGATGGCGGCATTGGCGATGGGGAGCAGAACGAGCGCGCACAAGGGCAGGGCGCGAGCCGAGCGCAGGGCCAGGGCAGTGATGACGATGGCGATGACGAAGTGGTGATAGCGCTTCCGGGTGAAGGCGAGGGCGCCGCCAATCATTCCGAGGATGACGGTGGCGATGATCTGGCCGGCGCCTTCGGCATGAAAGTCGAAGGACTGGAATTCGCCGATGCGGGCGAGGAGGGCGGAGTCGGTGAGGTAGCGGTAGAGGTGGGTGTAGAGGGCGGGGCCGTAGGGGTTGAGGACGCCAAGAGCCAGGATCACCGCCGCGTGCCTGGTCAGCAGGGCAGGCCGGAGGCCTAACCTACCGAGAATCCCAAGATAGAAGCTGGGGTGGACGTTCGCCCAGAGAACCGTCACGGCGGCGGTTGAGGCGAGCCCGGCAGGGAACATCGCCCAGAGGAGAAAAAGCCAGCCGAGTATGTGGGGGCGCGCCAGCCAGTGAATGTTGCAGGTGGAAAGGAGGAGCGGCGCCATGGCGCACGCAATCAGGAAATTGCCGCCGAGCGCCCAGTGCAGACGGAACCAGAGCCAGACACTGAAGGCAATCGCCGCGGAGTAGAAGAGCGCGACCGCGTTCAATCCGCCGGCGCGATGAAGGGCGCCGACTGCGACGTCGGAGAGCCATTCCCAGGCGAACCAGGGCCGGCCGGAGCGGGTGAAGGAATAAGGATCGGTGCTTGGGAGTGTGCCGGTGGCAAGAATAGCTTCGCCGTTGCGGATGTGCCATCCGGCGTCGGAATCGCGAAAGAGCTTCTGGTAACCCTGGAAGAGGAAGACGCAGTAGAAAAGCGTGACGCAGGCGGCGACCATGGCCAGGTCCGGCACCCACCAGCGTAGTCGCACTTCCGGCGTGGACATCCGGCCGCGCGATCTACTGGCCGGTAGCGCCGATACTCGACAGGTCGCCGGTGATGCTCTGGTAAAGGCTCACGATGCCCTGCGAGAGCTGATTTACGGTCGTGATCAGGGCGAGGCCGACGGCAGCCACAATCAAGGCGTACTCGACGAGGTCTTGTCCCTGTTCATCGCGCAGCAGATTCAAGAGAAATGCTTTCATAGAGTTCCTTCCAGGTTATTGCGCGGAGGCCGTTTTGGCAACGTCTTTCCGCGGTTCGTCCAGCGGCCCCACGAACAGCCGCTTCATCGAGGACTTCCAGCGTTCCCAGCGCGTCTCGTCCGGCGTGGACGGAAGGGCTAAAGTCACCGGCGTCGCGGCGAGGCGACTCACCAATTCGACGTTCTTCAACGCGGCCGCGTTATTCTTGTCCAGGCTCAAGGCCACTTCCAGTTCTTTTCGGGCCTCGGCAAAGTTCCCTTTTTCGATCCACACCACGGCCAGGTTGTTATGCGCGGAGGCGGCATCCGATGTGGATTGCCAATTCGCCACCGCCTGGCTGGCTGCATTGGAATTGGCGAGCGCCAGCCCGAGATTGTTACGCGCCAGATCGGATGACGGATTCAGGCGAAGGGCTTCACGAAATTCCGCGGCGGCCTCCTCATTTTTCTTTTGCATCAACAGGTTGTAACCGAGGTTGTTGTGGAGAAAGTCGGCGGTGGGAGCCAGTTCGATGGCTTTGCGGTGGGCAGGTTCTCCCAGGGGCCAAAGTCCCGATTCATCGCGCAAAATACCAAGCCAGGAGTAGTACTCGGCGCTATTTTGCGGATGGGATTTGAGGAAGGCTTCCAGGCTGCCGATGGCTTCCGCGCGACGATTGACCTCGCGGAGGTCGCGCACGAGGGAAAGCTGGGCCGGGCCGGAGTCCGGGAAACGGGCGACGGCCAGGCGGCTGATTTCAAGGGCGACTTCGTGATACCCACGCTCGCGGTAGGCACGGGAAAGATCGACGCGGGCCTGGATGTTGTCGGGCTCGGCGGCGACTTTTTCGCGAAGTTGACGGAACTGGAGGTCGCCATCGCCGGCATCGATGGCGTTGTGCACCTGGCGATCCCAGACGGTGGTGGGTTTGGGGGCAGGGGCGGCGGCAGTTTTGACCACCTGCGTGTGCGTGCAGGAAGCCGCGAGTGCGGCAAATGCGAGGACGATTGGCGAGCCCTTCATTCCGTCAGCTTCTCGATCTCCAGAACATCTCCAACCTGGGTGCCCGTTTTTTCGACAGTTCCGGCGGGCAGTTCCAGGATCGAATGCGCAGTCAGGCACGCGGAAAGGCGCCACGCCGGGACAGCCTTCCTCACCTTCCGAACCTTCCGTTTTCGATCGAGATAGACGAGATCGATCGGGAACTTCATGAAGAAGGTATGGACCGACTCACACGGTACGATCCACAGGCCCTGGCCGGGCTCCAGCCGGTCGTGCTTCAACAGGCCCGTGCGGCGTTTGGAGCTGGAATCCGCAATATCAATGGATCCGCCCAGAAGGACACTCCGGGTCTGGTTCCGCACCTGTACTTTCAATTTTGTTGAATATAACACGAGTGCGGGCGGGATGTTGCGGTTCACCGCCGAGACGGAGACGCCGAGAACACGCTGAAGAAGCAACTTCGCTCGGGAAATTGGGTTGGATTACACTAAGGATTGATCTGCCGCGTCTCCGGGAAGGATTTGCCTTGAACTATAAGTGTGTGTTATTGGCGGGACTGGTGGCGGTGGCCGCATGGCAGGAGCCGGCACGCGCGCAAACGGCGATCGGGGCGACGTTCGGAAATGTCATCACGCTGCAGGGCGGCACACCAAGTGACATCGTGCTGGATGAGCTGCGGCACGTGCTCTATCTGGTCAACAACAAAACCAACCAGGTGGTGATTTTCGATTACACGGCGAACCAGGTGGTGGGAAGCATCGGGACCGGGAAAACGCCGCTGGCGGCCGCCATCTCCATGGACGGGGCGTGGCTGTACGTGACGTGCAACGGGAGCAGCTCGCTGAACGTGATCGATCTTTCACAGAACCGCGTGGCGCAGACGGTGCAGTTGCCTTCGGCGCCGCAGGGCGTGGAAGTGGGCGCGGACGGGCGCGCGCTGGTGAGCATGGTAGGCAGCGGCGTAGTGAACGGAGTGCCCCAGGGCACGCTGTCGGTTTTCGATCGCACGCAGGTGGCGGGGCAGCAGTTGATCGCGGTCACGGTGCCGGCGCTCACGACCACCCTGACTCCCGCGCCGGCGCAGGGCACGACACGGCCGACTACCACGTTCACCGGCAAGCTGATGCGGACGCCGGACGGATCGTTTATCGTGGGCGTGACGACACCAACGAATTCGAACACATATATCTTCGTCTACGAGGTGGCGTCGGGCGTGATCCTGCGCAACCGGACTACCTCGGGGCAGAGCTCGGTGATTTCGATGTCGCCGGACGGATCGAAGTTCATGGCGGGCTTTACCTTGTACGACATGTCGACCCTGGCGGTGATCGCGCAGCAGAACAACGCCAACGCGCCGTTCACGACGGCCGCCGCGGTGAACACGCTGGCCAACATCGGCGGCAGCATTTTCACACCGGACGGCGGCACGCTTTACAGCGCGTTCAATACCGCGGCCACCACCAATCCACCGTCGCCATCGAACTCGTCGACCCTGATGGTGAACGATCCGACGAGCCTGGGAATCCGGCTGGGTATCCGGCTGCCTGAGAGCATCGTGGCGAAGATCGTGATGACCTCGGACGGTATGGACGCGTGGGGATTGAGCGACTCCGGGATGATCCACATGCCGATCGGGCATTTGTACGATTACCCGATCATCATGCCGGCGACCACGCAGGTGTTCCTGGCGATGGACGACTGCAATCGCGGCGTGGCGACCGGTACGCTGCAGATCAACAACCTGGGCAAGGGGAAACTCACTTACACGGTTGCGACGAATCCGGGCTCGGCGCTGATCTATCAGCAATCGAGCGGGCTGGCGCCGTCGTCGATCACGTTCACCATGGACCCGGGGCGCAACGGGCTGGTGCGGCAGCCGGGAACCAACATCTGGACCGGCGCCGGAACGCAGAGCGGCACGCCGGTGAACCTGACGCTTTCCTCGCCCGAGGCCATCAACATTCCAAATACGATCCGGGTGTACATGAACTACCGGCAGAACGACCAGCGGGGCGTGATCTACCCAGTGCCGGCCACTTTGAACAACAATCCTGGCGGGACGACGGGCAACACGGCGGGCAACGAAGGCCTGCAGGACATTCTGCTGGATGAAGCGCGCGGCAAGGTGTACATCACCAACTCGGGATACAACCGGATCGAAGTGTTCGACATTCAGAAGCAGCACTTCGTGAATCCGATTCCGGTAGGACAGATGCCGCACCAGATGGCCATGGGTGCCGACGGCAAATCACTCTACGTAGGCAACACGGGCGGCGAGTCGATCAGCATCGTGGACTTGGATATGCAGCAGGTGGTGAACGGCGTGGCGTTTCCGGCGGTGCAGCGCAACGGCACGGCGAACCCGATCTATCCGCGGTCGCTGGCGATGGGCAATTTCGGGCTGCAGTTCATGATGTCCAACGGGTCCTTGTGGAAGGTGGTGAGCGGCCAGGCTCTTCCGCGCCCGCTGGATTCGGTGTACACGGCCGCGCTGACCGGGTGCCCGAATTGCGGCATGATCGGCACGCCGGACCACAACTTCATCATCGTGATGAACGGCAGCGGAACGGCATACGTCTACGACGGCACCGCGGATACCTTCGTGACCAGCCGGCTGCTGATTCCGGCGCCGATCCAGGGTTATTACGGCGTGCTGGGCGCGGGGCCTTCGAATTCGTACTTCCTGGTGAACGGGCTGATCGTGAACCCGTCCCTGACCACGCTGGGCGGGTCGGCGAGTCCGGGCGCGACGACGATCACGCCGCCAACCGGAGGCGGACCGGGGTTCGCACCTCCGACGGTCACGGTGATCAACACGGGTAATCGCAACATCGCGACTGCCGCGCCGCTGGACGCGAAGCGGTTTTTGTGGCTGACCACGCCGGTGAGGCAGAGCATCACCACGGTGACGCGCGACGATTCGCGCACCACGCTGGAGATTGTGAACATCAATACCGGCGAAGTCCAGTTGGCGGGCGTGGTGCCAGAGAACCCGGTGGTGAACGTTTTCGGCACGACGCGATTCAACACCGTCCCGCGGCAGATGGTGGTGGATTCGGCGGGAACTACGGCGTACATGATCACGCTGAGCGGTCTGAGCGTGGTGAGCCTAGCGCCGAGCGGAAACGACACGCGGCCGGCAATCGCGACAGCGGGCGGGATTGTGAACTCCGCGGACGGCACGACGAAGTTCGGTCCGGGCTCGTTCATTACGATTACGGGGACGAATCTGGCGGGTTCGGCGACGGCGGACACGATTCCGCCGCCTACGGTGCTGGGCGGTTCGTGCGTGACGTTCGGAGACATTGCGGTACCGCTGCTGGTCACTTCGTCGGGCCAGATCCAGGCGCAGATTCCGGACACCCTGGCGCCGGGCACGCAGGTGGTGGAAGTGCGATCGCTGGCGACGGCGCAGGATTCCGACCCGGTGACGGTGACGGTGAAGGCGGCGGGGAATTAGCAATGGAGCCGCGAGATGACGAGAACGTGATCTGGCCAATGGAGCGTTACGTCAAGCGAGATGAAGCCGGCCGCGACTTTGATGTCGCATACTGGCAAGAGCAGGGCCCGCGACGCATCTTCGAGGCAGCGTGGGAATTGGTAGTGTTGGCAGCGCGTGTCCGGGGGATCGATGCAGATCAGCTCCGACTTCAGCGATCTATTGCGCATGTTAAACGACGGCGGCGTCCGTTACCTAGTGGTGGGAGGATACGCGGTAATGCGGTACTCCGAGCCGAGGTACACCAAGGACCTGGACCTGTGGGCCGACCCCGAGGCTGACAACGCGGCACGACTCTTTGGGACGCTCGTCAAGTTTGGCACCCCACTCGGTGGTCTTACTGCTGAATCCTTCCAGGACGAGACCATGATGTACCAGATCGGAGTGCCGCCGGTTCGCGTCGATATACTCATGGCTATCGCGGGCGTACGTTTTGCAGATGCATGGAACGGACGCGAGCAGGTGGATCTCGGAGATGTCACCGCGCCAATTATCTCGCGAGACGATCTGATCCTTGCAAAACAGGCTAGCGGGCGGCCCCAGGATCGCAGGGATTTGAAGAGAATTCTGCGGGCAGCATCAAAAGATGCCTGGCGGCCCACAAAAAAGACTTGAAGCAGGTGTCCTCTTAACCCCACAATTCGTGGACCGGGTAATACTGCACCGGGCCGGTTGTGGGGACGTATTCGAAGCCGCGGCCGAGCGGGTCGTCGTGGCGGACGGTGGTCCAGTCGATGCCGGCGGCCGAATAGATGGTCGCCTCGATGTCTTCGGGGTAGATGTAGCGGTTCTGCGACCAGCCGTAATCGACCGTGTCCTTACCCAGTGAGTCGGTGGCGCCGACGATGGTGCCGCCCTTGATACCGCCGCCGGCGAAGAAGCAGAACTGCTGGGGCCAGTGATCGCGGCCGGCCTGCGCGGTCAGGGGGCCGACGGTGCGGCCGAATTCCCCGTACATGACGATCAGGGTCTGATCGAAGAGGCCGTAGCTTTTGAGATCGAGGATCAGCGTGGCGAGCGCGCTGTCGAGCAGCGCGGCTTTCGTGGGCAGGTTGGCAGTGGCGTAGATGTTGGAGTGCATGTCCCAGCCGTCGCCGCTGGTGATCTGGATGTAACGCGTGCCAAGGTCGGCCTTGAGGATCTGCGAGGCCACGAGCATGGCATTGCCGGTGCTGGTGGAGCCATAGCGCGCGCTCTGGGCGCTAGTGAAGCCGAAGTACTGGTTGACGGTCGGGTTGTACATCAGCTCCTTGGCATCCACGTAGAAATCGTTGTAGTTGGAGTAGTCGTTGGGGGCTCCGTTGGCGCCGGAGCGCAGGCCACCGTCGAGCGAGTTGAGCAGCTTGAACCGGCCCTCGAAGCGCGTCTGTCCGCCGCTGGCGGAGTTGGTGGTGTTGGCGATTCCAGCCGTGGAAGGCGTCACTTTGAACGGCGCGTACTTGGCCGAGAGATAGCCCTGATTCACTCCGCCGGCGGAATTCAGGGCGAGGAAGGTAGGGAAGATGTCCGAGGGCTTTCGCTGGCTGTCCTTCTCGATTGCCACGATGCTGCCGATGTTGGGCGCGATGTTGCCGAGAGCGGCCAGGGGATTGCGGCCGATCTGCACCCAGGTCTGGCAGACGGAGTGAACCACGGCGTGCGCCTGCACGCTGCGCGCGACGGCGAAGCTGTCGATCATAGTCGCCAGCTTGGGCATGAGGCCCGTGGGGAACAGCATGCCGTTGATGGTAGCCGGATTGAAGGTGTTCGGAGTGGTTCCGTTGACCACCTTGAGATCGAACGTATCGGTGTGGCTGGGCGCGCCGGCGAGCAGGATGAAGATGACGTTTTTCGCGGTGTTCTTGGTGGTGACGCCGCTGGTGGAGAGGTCGGCGGCTTTGGCGTAGCGCCGGGTGAGGAACGCGCCGGTGACGCCTGCGCCTGCGATCTCGAAGAAGTGGCGGCGCGTCCAGTGCGGGCGGTTGTGGAACGGCGGATAGGTCCAGGGATACTTCTTGAAGTGGCGGTTGATTTTTTCCTGTTCGTTGCTCATGACTTCTCCCCGTTGCCTAGTAGTTGAAGATGAAATCAACTTTGTTGAACAGCGACCACGCCAGGTCCTGGATGGCATTGTTGCGCGCCGTGCCGTTGGCGCCGGGAAGCGATGCCAGGGCGGTATTCATTTCGTCCTTCGAAGGGTAGCGCGAGAGGATGGACAGGTAGAGCTTGTTGACCAGGTCGGTGTTGCCGAGAGCGATTGCCTGAACGATCAGGGGGCTGGCGGCGGAGCCGGTGGCGGCCAGCCTGGTTTCGATGAGGGTACTGTTCAGGAGGCCCAGAGCCTGCAGGATGCTTCCATCCGGCTTGCGCGGCTGGTCGTCGCGGTTGCCGCGAAGGAAGTTGTTGAGGAAGGTGTCGGTGGTGCCGTCGGTGGTATTCACGACGTCCGGAAGCTGCATGGCGTAGTTGACGCGAACCGGGGTGGTGCCATCGGACTGCGTCATACCGGTGACGGCCATACTCGGGAAGACGCCGGTAGACTGAGCCACGGCGTCGAGGATCTCTTCGCCCCAAAGGCGGCGCACGAATTTGCGTGCGAAGTAGGGCTCCCAGGCGGCGTTCCACTGGCCGGGGTACGTGGCCGAGAGCTGGTAAGTATCGCTGTTCACGATTTCACGCATCAGGGCCTTGAGGTCGTAACCGCTGTTGATGAAGTGTTGCGCAAGAGCGTTGAGCAGGCGCGCATTGCTCGGCTGGAGGGTCCACGGGTCGGGCGGCGGGTTATCGGGATCCAAGCGCAGGGGATCGAACGTGTCGGGCGGGTCCACGATACCGCGGCCGAAGAAGTAGGCCCACATATAGTTTACGGCCGCCCTGGCGAACTGGAAGTCGCCGGTGATGCTCTTGGCGAGCGAGGTGCGATAGTCGTCGCCGGACTTGGGTGAATCGGCGGTCAGGATGTACTGCGGCGGGACATAGTTGCAGGGCTGGCCACTCTTGCAGCCGCTGACCACGGGCTGGCGCGCGGGCCGGTTGCCGGTGGTGGTGTTCAGGGTGTAATCGACGGTGAAGCCTTTGGAGTTATTGAGCAGCGACCAGTAGTAGTTGTTATTGTTATTGGGGTCGTAGCGAACGATCGCGGCCTGGGTGTGCGACATGTACGAAGAAAGCTGCCAGGCCTGGTATCGGGTGGTGCCCATGGCCCACAGATTGATGGCATCGAGGTGGCCGCGGCCATTGTGGCAGAGCAGGCAGTTGACGTGGGTCATGCCCAGGAACGTGTCGAAGGTGTTGGCGGTCATCTGGTCCATGATGTCCTGTGTTGGACCCATGGTGACGTTGGCGCCGATGAGGTAATTGGTGGTGGGGGTAGTGAAGGAATCGCCGCCGGACGCCGAGATCAGCTCCGTGGCCATCTGGTTATAGGGCTTGTTGTTGGCAACGGCGTCCTTGATCCAGGCGTAGAAGGCGTTGCGACCGCCGGCCTGCCGGTTGGTGCCTGTGGAACTCTTGACGGTAGTGTTCTGGAAGAGGTCACCGAAGAACATGGTCCATTTGTCGACGAACTCCGGTTTGGCAAGCAGTTCCTCGACCAGCTTGGAGCGCTTGTCGGCAGAGGTGTCGGCGACGAAGGAGAGGACGCGGTCGGGAGTCGGGATACGGCCGGTAAGATCGAGGGTCACGCGGCGGATGAATTCCCAGTCGGTGGTGCGAGGCGCGGGGGTGATGCCGTTGGCCTGGAAATCGGCATAGATGAACGAATCGATGGAGCCGGCTGAATGCTGCTGGCCGAAGTCGTAGGTACGGCTGCCGCCGGGCACGAAGCCCAGGGACTGCATGACGGACTGGGTGGTCTCGCCAAGCCGGCGAGCGGGAGCGATGCCGGAGACACGACGATAGGCATCGGTGTAGAAGCGCTCGCGCTGAGGGCCGAAGAAGGGGCAGTCCGGGTCCTGGTAGCCAGTCTCCTGCCCGATGCACAGGGCGGAGAAGCCGAGGAAGACGAGTCCGCCAAAAAACAGGTGTCGCCGAGGCTCAGACATGGAATCAACTCCGAAACGCGCGTTTCCCCCTTGCGCGGATAACGTCATTCTAAACCCTGGTCTTGTGCGATAGTTCCTCAACTTTTGTAATTTGGGTACCATTTGTCCACGAACGGGAGAATTCCGGCTGGCGTGGGTTTATGATTTCGTCATATGAGCCGACGAACGGGGTGGATGTGGGCATTGTTGGCAGTGAGTTCCGGTGGGTCCGCGGATGCGCAAGCCCTGAGTAATCAATCGCTAAACGGAAAGTATTATTTCCGGCATATATCCCTGGGCACGGATGGATCGAGTGTGACGAACCTGAGCGACGTCCGCAGCCTGACCGGAACAATTACCTTCGATAGCAACGGACATTTCAGCTTTACCGGGCAGCAACTGACGGGAAATTCGACGGCAGTTTCGCAGCAGGGATCGGGGAGCTATTCGGTGGACTCGGGCGGCTTCGTCACCATGGACAGCCCGCTGAGGACCGGCGCCAGGTTGAATGCGCGTTACAGCATGGAGGCGGTGCTGGGATCGAGCACGGAATCATCCGATAACACCTTCGATCTGTTTGTCGCGATTCCGGCGCCGGCAGGCGGGGCGGTGCTGGGCGGACCGTATTCGACGATGGCGTTGGAATTTCCGGGTGGTACGACGGCGAATATGCGGGCCACCCAGTTTACGCTGAACACCCTTCCGCTGGGGAACCTCAGGCCGTTCACCGTGAGCGGGCACGCCGCGAATCTCGCGCAGGGGATTCCCCAAACCCAGCAGGTGACGGGCGCTACCTTCACGATGGGCATCGACGGGACGGGCAGTTTTACGGTGGGTACAGCCAATACCGGGAGCCTGTTGAGCGGCACGAAGACGCTGTATCTTTCGGCGACGGGCAACGTGATCCTGGGTGGTTCCACGACGGCGGGCGGGCACGACATCGTGATCGGCGTGAAGGCGCCAACCGGAGTGAGCAACGCTTCCTGGAACAGCACTTTTTGGGGTGCGGGGCTGCGGGTGGACACTTCTTCGGTGAGCGGGTACGCGGGCGCGGTGGCATCGCGGGGCCAGGGGAAGATCACCTGGACGAAGCGGTTCAAGGCGCTGGTGCAATCGGCGGGTGTGGGCGACACGGACTTCACGGGCATCAACAACTACAACCTGAATGCGGATGGAACGGGAACATCGGACCTGAGCGTGATCGGATTGGGGGCCGGCAGCACGCTGGTGGGCGCCGCGATCAGCCCGATCGATCCGGGCGGGTACGAGATCTACTTCGGAGCACCCATGCCGGCTTTCACCGGATCGGGGGTATATCTGAACCCGCTGGGGGTAATCAACGCGGCCAGTTTCGCTCCGCCCGGCAATCCAATTGCTCCGGGACAGTTCGTGGCGCTCTTCGGCACGGGGTTGGCGGCGGCCAATCAGACAGCGAAACCACCGTATCCCACCTCGTTGGGCGGGGTGAGCGTGCTCATCAACGGGAAGAACGCGCCCCTGTATTTCGTCAGTCCCGGACAGATCAACGCGCTGGTGCCATTTGCCACCACGGGACCGACCGCGACGATCGTGGTACAGAACAACAGCGCCAATTCGAACACGGTGACGGTGCCGGTGGCCGCGACGTCGCCGGGCGTGTACTCGCTGGATCAATCTGGGTACGGGAGCGGGGCCATTCTGCACGCGGATTATTCGCTGGTGAACGACGCAAGCCCGGCGTTGCCGGGGGAGACGGTGCTGATCTACCTGACCGGCATGGGGACGACGAACCCGAGTGTCGCCGACGGGACGGCGGGAAATGCGGGGACGCTGTACAACACGGTTTCACCGGTGGCCGTTTATGTCGGCGGCAAGACGGGGAACGTCATGTTCAGCGGGCTGGCGCCGGGATTCCCGGGGCTGTACCAGATCAACGTGACGCTGCCCTCGCTGCTGCCAGGGCCGGGACGGCTGCCGCTGGCGATCGGAACGGGGAACGCTTATCACGACCAGGTGGATATTTCGATAAAGTGAGGGTCGGCGGTTATACTAAAGGTATGAAGACCGCGATCTCAATCCCGGACGATGTTTTCGCAGGCGCCGAGCGGCTTGCCAAACGAAAGAAAAAATCACGGAGCCAGCTGTATACCGAGGCCGTCCGGGAATATGTGGCCCGGCACGATGCCGAAGAGGTGACAGCAGCAATCAACCGGGTCGTGGACGCGCTCCCCCAGGCGAGGGATCCCTTCGTAGGTGCCGCTGCGCGCCGGATTCTCGAGCGGACGGAATGGTGATCTCGCAAGGCGAGATCTGGTGGGCCGACCTGCCCGCGCCGGTCGGTTCTGCCCCGGGATACCGAAGGCCAGTCGTAGTCGTGCAGGGAGAGATCTACAATCGCAGCCGCATCGGGACGGTGGTATGCGTCCCACTCACGTCGAATCTTCGATGGGCCGATACGCCCGGGAATGTGGCGCTGTCACGGGAGGCGACCGGGCTGAGCCACGATTCCGTAGCTAATGTCTCGCAACTCCTGACGGTAGACCGGGAGCTTCTTACGGAGTGCAGCGGAAAGCTAACACGATCGAAACTCAACCTGGTGTTCGCGGGAATCGACGTGGTTCTCGGAAGGTAGCCCGGTTTTTCGCTACCATCTGTCTATCCCCTCTGGGTTTCTACCGAATGAACGCAATCGATCTCTCCAGCTTTGCCGGTTTGACGGCGATGGTCCTGCTGGCTCTCAATGTGGTGCTCGGAATTCTGGTATCGCGGAACTATAGCCCCGCGCGGCGATGGCCGCGGCGCAAGATCCCGATCTTCCGCATCCATAACTGGACGGCCTACACTGCGCTGGCATTCGTGCTGGTGCATCCGACCCTGCTGCTCTTCGCCGACAAGCCGCGCTTTCATGCCGCGGACCTGCTCTACCCGGTGAACTCTCCCGGGCAGAACGCGTACAATACGCTGGGGGCGATCGCGCTGTACACGGTGATGGTTGTGGTGGTCACGTCCTATTTCCGGCCGAAGCTGGGCAGCCGGCCGTGGAAAAAGATCCATTACGCGGCTTACTTCGCGGCTGCGGTTCTGTTTCTTCACGGGCTGCTGATCGACCCCGATCTGAAGAACCGGCCTCCCGATTTGCTGGATGGCGAGAAGGTGCTGGTGGAGGGATGTCTCGTGGCGGTCTGCGCAGCCGGGTTGTGGCGTTTGCGGCAGAAGCGGAAAATGGTGTGAGCGGGCGAAAGGCTGATGGGAGAATCGGGATTCCTGTTCGAGTTCGAGGCCGCTCCCGAGCGGCGTGTGTTCACGGTCAGCGAGTTGAACTCCGCGATTCGCGACGTGCTCGATGGCGAGTTCAACGATGTGCGGGTGGCGGGCGAGATCTCCGGCCTGAAGCTGGCGGCCAGCGGGCATTATTACTTCACGCTGAAGGAGCGGGAGTCGCAGATCAAGGCGGTGGCTTTCCGCTCGTCGCACCGCTACTGGAAGTTCCGGCCGCAGGACGGGCTGGCCGTGGTGGCGCGCGGGCGCATCGACGTCTACGAGGCGCGGGGCGAATACCAGCTTCTGGTGGAGATGCTGGAGCCGCAGGGACTCGGAGCGCTGCAACTGGCGTTCGAGCAGCTCAAGAAGAAACTGGCGACCGAGGGACTCTTCGCGGCGGAGCGCAAGCGGCCCCTGCCGCGATTTCCGCGGAAGATCGGGATCGTGACCTCGCCGCGCGGGGCCGCGATCGCCGACATGGTGCAAATCCTTTCCCGCCGCTTCCCGGGGCTGCACATCCGGCTATATCCGGCGCTGGTGCAGGGTGAAGGCTCGGTGGACGACGTCTGCCGCGGCATCGAATACTTCAGCCGGACGAAATGGGCGGATGTTCTGATCGTGGGCCGCGGGGGCGGATCGCTGGAAGATCTCTGGACGTTCAATGAGGAGGCTGTGGCGCGGGCGATCGCGGCATGCAGGGTGCCGGTGGTGTCGGCGGTGGGGCACGAGACGGATGTGACGATCGCGGATTTCGTGGCCGACCTGCGCGCGCCGACGCCCTCGGCCGCGGCGGAGCTGATCGTGCCGACGCGCGAGGACTGCATGGAACGCGTGAGCACGGCGGAGCACCGCGCGACGCAGTTGCTGCGGTACCGGATGGCGATGCTGGGCCGGCGCCTGCACCAGCAGGGAGTCGATCGGGCGCACGGGCTGCTGGGGCGGCGCATCGGGCGCGCGCAGCAGAGGATCGACGAGCAGAGCTACCGGCTGAAGGAACTGGCGCGGGGCGCAATCGATTCACGGGCCAGGGGGCTGCGGCTGATGGAGTCGCGGCTGGGGCGGTTCGATATGAGGCCGCGGCTCGCGGCAGACCGGCGGAGGCTGGATGCGGCGGAGACGATTGCGCTGCAGTTGATGCGCGCGCGGCTGGTGCGGAGCCGGGGCGCGTACGAACGGGCAGCGTCGCAGCTCGTGCAGCTCAGCCCATTGAAGATTCTGGAGCGCGGGTACGCGATCGTCACCAACGAGCAGGGAATCGTGACGGACGCGTCGGAAGCGCCGGCGGATTCCGCGATTCACGTACGCCTGGGGCGGGGCGAACTGGACGCGAGGGTGATTTAGAGTGCACGCCCCGAGCCTCGGGCGGACGACAAGAAACGATCGTCCGCCCCACTCAAGGCGCGTACGTGGGCGGCAGCGGCCGAGGACAGACCTTCGAGGCTGTAGCCGCCTTCGAGCACCGAAATGACGCGCCCGGATGCGATCTCCATTACGCGGCGCGTCAGGTCGGCGAAATCGGCATCGGTCAGAGTGAACCGGCCGAGGAGATCGCCGGCGCGGGAGTCGAAGCCGGCGGAGATCAGAACGAGGTCAGGCTGGTAGCGGGCGGCGGCAGGGACGAGCGAGTTCTCCACTGCTCCCAGAATCTCGTGGCGTCCACTGCCGGCGGGGAACGGAAAGTTCATCGTTGTGCCGGCGCCTTCGCCTTCGCCGGTTTCGTCGGCGCGCCCGGTGCCCGGATATAGCGGCCACTGGTGTGTGCTAAAGAAGAATACCGAGCGGTCGCGGTAAAAGATCTCCTGGGTACCGTTGCCGTGATGCACATCCCAGTCGACGATCATCGCGCGCGAGACGCCGTGTTTCCGCTGCGCGTACCGCGCGGCCAGGGCGATGTTGTTCAGCAGGCAGAAGCCCATGCCGCGCGACGCGGTGGCGTGATGCCCGGGCGGCCGGACCGCACAGAACACGTTGTCCGCGGCGCCGGTGAGGACCGCATCGACTGCGGCGAGTACGCCGCCGGCGGCCCGGACGGCGACATCCCAGGAATTGGGGGTGATGTCGGTATCGCCGGTGCTGAGGTAGTGCATGCCGGAAGCGACGTCGCGGCGCGCGATGCGCAGATATTCCGGGGTGTGGCAGAAGAGTAGTTCTTCCTCGGTGGCGGCGCGCGAGTCGATGCGAGGCAGGCGGTCGAGCAGGCCCGCCTGCGCCAGCCCATGCATCACGGCATCGAAGCGCTCGGGCCGCTCGGGATGCTGCCGGCCGGCGAGATGCTCACGGAAGATCGGGTCTGCCATCAATGCTGTTTTCATCACACACCCCGCTGGTTACCCCATAACTCGACGTGCAGGCGCGGGCTGAATCGAAAGCCCTCGTTCTTGCAGATTTCGGCCAGCCAGAGGCCGCGCTCGCGGAGTACCTCGTGATCGGTACCCTCAGGCATCAGGATGACGCGATCCCGGGCGGCTTGCAATGTGGTGATGATCTCGCGCACTTCATCGAGATCCGAGGGACGGGCGACGACGAATTTGAGCTGGTGCTCGTAGCGCGACATCAATTCGGCGAGCACGTCCGGCTGCATGCGCAGGCGCTCGTGGCGCGCGCTCCAGCCGGGATCGCTGGGTGTGGAGTTGGCCAGCTTGGGGCTGATGCTCATCAGGTCGCAGGCCACGGGCTGGAAGACGGTGCCCGCGGTCTCGATGGTGATGTGCAGTCCGGCGGCGCGCAGGCGTCCGGAGAGCGCGACGATTTCCGGAGCGATCATCGGCTCGCCGCCGGTGACGACCACGTGGCGCGCCGGGTGTCCGCGCACTTCGTCCAGGATCTGGTCCAGGGTAAAGTCCGTGCCTTCGGGCTGCCAGGAGGTATAGGGGGTATCGCACCAGGCGCATCGCAGGTTGCAGCCGCTAGTGCGGATGAAGACGGACGGCACGCCCACCAGCGCGCCTTCACCCTGCAGCGAGTAGAACAGCTCAGCGATCCGCAAGGCCGGCCTCTTCGAAGCCTTTCCGGCGGAGCAGGCAGGCGTCGCACTGCCCGCACGGGCGGCCCGCGGAATCGGGGTCGTAGCAACTGAAGGTGAGCGAGAAATCGACGCCAAGCTGGCCGGCGAGTTTCACGATCTCGGCTTTGGTCAGGCGCAGGAGGGGCGTGTGGATCTTGAGACGGGTGCGGCCTTCGACGCCTGCCTTAGTCGCCAGGTTGGCCATGTGTTCGTATGCCTCGATGAACTCGGGGCGGCAATCGGGGTAACCCGAGTAGTCCAGGGCGTTGACGCCGATGAAGATGTCGGAGCTGCCCAGCACTTCGGCCCAGGCCAGGGCGAAGGACAGGAAGATGGTATTGCGCGCCGGGACGTAGGTGACCGGTATCCCGGTGGACATCTCTTCAAGGGCGCGGCTCTTTGGCACGTCGATGGGGGCGGTGAGGGCGGAGCCGCCGAAGGCATCGAGCCCGATTTTCGCCACCAGGTGGCGTTCGGCTCCAAGCGCCGCGGCCACCCGGGCGGCGGCATCGAGCTCGATCTTGTGGCGCTGGCCGTAGTCGAAGGAGAGGGCGTAGCAGGCGAAGCCCTGGCGCCGGGCGTAGGCGAGGCAGGTGGAGGAATCGAGGCCGCCGCTGAGGAGGCAGACAGCCCGCGGCGTACCTGATGCGTTCGTCATGGAGGCTCGTGCCCATTATCGCTTAGCACCGTAGTAATCTGTGTGCAGCGTGCGCCTGCGCTTCCTCACTTCGACCCCGCAGAACATCGCCGGAGGCAGCGGAACTTATGTCGGCATTCGCGTGCTGGCGCAAGCGCTGCGCACTCTTGGCCACGTAGTGGACATCGAGGCTCCTTCGCGCCACCTTCCCGTCTATACGGCCGAGAGACTGTGGTTCAACCGGCGGCTGCGGCGCTCGGCGGAGCATGACCTGACGATCGGTTTCGATATGGACGGCTACCGGATCGCGGAGGGCGCGCCCCACGTGGCGTCATTGAAAGGCGTGATCGCGGACGAGGTGCGGTTCGAGCGCGGCCTGACGCGGCTCACCATGGGAATTCAGGCGCGCTGCGAACGTTTGCACGTGCATCGTGCGTCACGAGTGCTGGTGACCAGCCGGTATTGCGC
>Ga0335080_10000459_pt1 | contig 37201 bp, 30 predicted proteins | sample Lox_Sample_34_FD_206720 | JGI IMG/M metagenome (GOLD analysis project Ga0335080, IMG submission 206720) | Soil microbial communities from Loxahatchee National Wildlife Refuge, Florida, United States - Lox_Sample_3.4 | ecosystem: Environmental > Terrestrial > Soil > Wetlands | place: USA... | reverse complement strand
CTCGACACCATCGCGGACAACGCCTCGTCGGGCCTGTTCGCGCTGGGTGCCGAGCCGCACAAGCTCGACGGCCTCGACCTGCGCCTTTGCGGCATGGTGATGGAGCGCCGCGGGACGCCGGTATCGATGGGCGCGGGGGCAGCCTGCCTCGGTCACCCCTTGAATGCCGCGCTGTGGCTCGCCCGAACGATGGTCGCGGTCGGCAGCCCGCTCAAGGCCGGCGACGTCGTCATGACCGGGGCGCTCGGACCGATGGTCGAGATCGCGCCCGGCGACGTGCTCGACACGCGCATCAACGGCGTCGGCTCGGTGCGGGTCGCATTCGCATCCTAGCCGCGCGGAGAACAGCCATGGCAGACATCAAGGGATTGGCCGAGCGCGTCGACGACGCGGCGAAGAACGCGAAGGAGATCGCCCAGCTCACCGAGAAGATCACGCTCGACGAGGCCTACGCGATCCAGAGGGAGAGCCTGCAGCGGCGCTACACGCGCGGCGAGAAGCAGGTCGGCATCAAGATGGGCTTCACGAGCCGCGACAAGATGGTCCAGATGGGCGTGCACGACATGATCTGGGGGCGGCTCACCGATGCCATGATCGTCGAGGACGGCGGCTCGACGTCGTTCAGGCGCTACGTGCACCCGCGCATCGAGCCCGAGATCGCCTTCCTGCTCAGGAGCGAGCTGGTGGGCACGGTCACGCCGCTCCAGGCGCTCTCGGCCGTGGAGGCAGTCGCGCCCGCGATCGAGATCATCGATTCGCGGTACAAGGCCTTCAAGTTCTCGCTGACCGACGTGGTCGCCGACAACTCGTCGTCGTCGGGCTTCGTGGTCGGCCCGTGGCACAAGCCGGACGTGGACTTCTCCAATCTCGGCATCGTCGTGTCGTTCGACGGGATGCCGGTACTGGTGGGTTCGACTGCCGCGATCCTCGGTCATCCGCTGCGCTCGCTGGTGGCGGCGGCGCGCTTCGCCGCCGAGGCGGGCGAGCCGCTGCGGCCGGGCTGGATCGTCATGGCCGGCGGCGCGAGCCACGCCGAGGCGCTCAAGCCGGGGCTGTGGGTCGAGTGCGAGGTCCAGAACCTCGGCCGCTGCGGATTTTCGGTCGTGGAGTAGAGCCCATGCCCATCGCGATCATTCATCTGATGGAAGGACGCGACGACCAGAAGAAGGCGCGGGCGATCGAGGCGGTCACGAAGGCGCTGGCCGAGACCCTCGACGCGAAGCCCGAGACCATCCGCGTGCTGCTGCTCGAAGTGCCCAAAGCCTCCTGGGGCATCGCCGGCAAGCCCGCGTCCGAGCGACGATGATCACCGGCGCCGGGTGGCGCGGCGCTCTGGGCGCCGGCCTGCTCGCGGCCGCGCTTGCGTGGAGCACGGCCTCGCTTGCCCAGGTCACGCTCAGGCTCGCCACGCAGACCGTCGCCGGGACCGCGCAGTACGACGGCGCGGCCCGCTTCGCCGAGCTCGTGAGCGCGAAGACGAACGGTCGCGTCGCGGTCAAGGTCTATGGCGACGGCGCCCTGGGCGGCGATCTGCAGATCATCTCGTCGCTACAGCAGGGCTCGGTCGAGATGGCCCTGATGAACGCCGGGCTCCTCAACGGCATCGCCAGGGAGTTCGCCGTGGTCGACTTCCCGTTCCTGTTCGCGAGCGAGGAGGAGGCCGCCGCCGTGCTCGACGGGCCGATGGGGCAGAAGCTCCTCGGACTGCTCCCGCCGAAGGGCCTCGTCGGGCTGGCCTTTACGGAGCTCGGGTTCCGGCATGTCCACAACAGCAAGCACGCGGTCGCGGGCATCGCGGACCTGCGCGGGCTGCGGCTGCGCGCGGTGCAGGCGCCGATCGACATCGATACGCTCAATGCGCTGGGCGCCAACGCCGTGCCGCTGCCGTTCCCCGACCTCTATCACGCGTTCGAGCACAAGTTCGTCGACGGCGCGACCGATCCCCTGATCACCATCGAGGTCCTCAAGTTCGACGAGGTGCAACCTTACCTCACGCTGACGCGGCACGTGTACAACCCGCAGATCCTGCTGATCGGCAAGACGAGCTTCGACCAGCTCGCGCCCGCCGATCGCGCCGCACTCCAGGCGGCGGCGGTCGAGGCGCGCGACTACGAGCGCCGGATCGCGCGCGAGCGCACCGCCCAGGCGCTCGACAAGCTCAAGAAGACCATGCGGGTCACGGAGCTCGACGCCGCCGAGGAAGCCAGGATGCGCGAGGCCGTGAAGCCGGTCGTCGCCAAGTACGCGAAGATCGTCGGCGAGCCCTTCGTCGCCGAGTTCAACGCCGAGCTCGCGCGCCTGCGCGGCAAGAAGCCCAACTGAGCGCGCGACCGGGAGACCTCGCAGCGGCCGAAGAGACGCCCGCTGCGCTGCTATTCGCCCTCGATCCCGATGAGCCGCGAGACGCGGATCGCCACGCCCGGCCGCTGGTACTCGCTCATGCGCTCCTGCAGCTCGCGGTCGGCGATGGTCATCCGCTGGCGCAGCCGGACGTACTCGGCCCATGAGGCGATGATGAAGCGCTCGACGAAACGCCCTTCCTCGGCGAGGTCGCGGAAGATCCGCCAGCTCGTGGCGCCGTTGCGCCGCCGCGTTCGCTGCGCCGCGTGAGCGGCGCGAACAAAGGCATCCCGATGCTCCGGCGCAATCTGGTATTCGATCTGGATCAGCACCGGCCCGTCGTCCGGGAGCGGCTCGAAGGCGATCGCCAGGTCCGGGAGCTGGGCCCCGGGCGCGACGTCGGCCTCGCTCCCCATCTCGACGCGGTTGCGGCGGTTGGCGAGGTAGAGCAGCAGCAGCGCTCCCGCCGACGCCGCGAGCGCCACGCGGGTATTGGTCGCGCCCGCGAGCGCGCCCCAGACGGCGCTCCCGAGCGCAAGGCTCGCCTGGGTCGACACGAGGTTCATCGCCACCGCTCGGGCGCGCACCCATGCCGGCGCGGTGCTCTGCGTGCCGGCGGAGAGGCTCGCCAGGACACCGACCCAGGCCATGCCCGCGCAGCAGGTCCCGAGCACCGCGAAGGCGGCGACGCTGGCCGCAGCCACGAGGAGCGCGGCGGCGATCCACAGGAAGACCGCAGATACGACGATGCTGTTGAGCGAGCGGCGCTGCAGCTCGCGCGGAATCGACAGGGCGCCGGCCACCGCGCCGATGCCGAATCCGGCGGAAAGCAGGCCATAGCCGCCCGCGCCGAGGGACAGCTGATCCCGCGCGATCACGGGAAGCAGCGCCCAGAGCGCGCTCGCGCAGACGCTGAAGGTGAGATTGCGGACGATCAGAGAGCGCATCGCGGGCGAGTGGCGGGCGAAGCGCAGCCCGCTCATGGCGCCGGAGAAGAGCTTCTCCGGGACGCCGGGAAGCGGGCGCTCCCGGTTCCTCCAGCGGCGCAGCGCGAGCAGCATCAGGGCGAAGAACGCGGCGCTCGCGAGCAGCGCGCTGCCCGAGCCGATCCAGGCCGCCAGGGCGCCTGCGAGCGCCGGGCCGATCGCGCGGGCGAGATTCATGGCGACCGCGCCCAGGGCGACCGCGCGCGGCATCTCGGACCTCGAGACGAAGCCGTTGACGCTCGCCTGCTGGGCGGGCATGTAGAAGGTGAACCCGCCGCCGATCACGAAAGTGAGCAGCAGCAGCCCGGCGGGACCGACGATGCCGGCGAGCGCGGCGGCGCCCAGCGCGGCGGTCGCGGTCAGGAGCAGCAACTGCGTGATCATGATGAGCTTCTTGCGGTCGAAGATGTCGGCCAGCGTTCCCGCCGCGAGACCGAAGAGCAGCGCCGGGGCGGTGCTCGCGGTCTGAACGAGCGCCACCATGAAGGCCGACGGGGTGAGCGTGGCCATCAGCCAGGAGGCGACCGTTGCCTGCATCGTGTAGCCCAGCGCCGTCCCGATGGCGCCCAGGTAGAACAGGCGGAACGGGACGTGCCGCAGGGGCGAGGACTTCAGGATTCGCGACAGGAACGTGGCAGAATGAGAAGTCACGTCGGTCCTCGAGTTCGGATGTCGATGTGCAGGAGGCGCGCTCCCGACCGGGAACGCCCGGCGGCGCCCGCGCCCATCAAAAGTAAGTGTAAGCCACGGACAAAGCCGCTAACTTTCGTTAGGTGACTGGCCATTTTCGGCGACCTATCGTCGCATCCAGGACCGGAGTGATTCGCTCGCGCCGGTTCGCGCTCCGCGAACGCCCGCGGCTGCAGCCGTCGCGAGAGCGCGGGGCGGCCGAACGGGCGGGCATTCGGATCGACGGCACACCTGGCGGGCAGGACGCAAGTTCGAGGAGGAGATATCCTGGCGGTCGGCGGGACGAATCCCGCGCTTCGATCCGCCGCCGCACGGGCGGCCGCGTCACTTATGGCGCTCCCCTTGACGCTATCCTTTAACAGCTAACGTTTCAATTCGTCGGCCGGCTTCGCTTCGGCCCTAGGAGATTCGATGATCCCTCCTCGCGTAAGTGTCGACGCCATTCGCCAGAAGATCGGTGCCTATGCCGACAAGCGGCAGACCGCCGAGCAGCGCAGCGCGATCTACAAGGACCTGATCGGCTTCATCCCTCCCCGGATCGAGGCGCGCATCAACGTCACCGGCGCGCTCGATCCGGATCTGCTCGAGATGCAGGAGCGCATGCGCGCTCATGCCATGTACCCGAAGTGCTTCGACGTCAAGACCGCCCAGCTCATGCTCTTCGGCATGCTGCTGATGGACATGAACGACGCGGCGCCGCTGCACGGCATCGCGGCGCGGCGTGCCGGGGCCACCTGGGAGGAGATGCAGGCGGTGGTGAGCCTCGCCTTCCTGTTCCGGGGATTGTCGGCGGCCAACCGCGGCGCGGAGCTGTTGGCCAATATCGCGAAGCGCGAAGCGGAAGACGAAGCCGCGGCGCAGAAGAGCACATAGATAACGAGAGGCAGACATGGCGGACAAGAAGATTCTGAACTTCATCAACGGCGAGTTCGTCGCTTCGAAGTCGGGCAAGACCTTCGAGGACCGCTCGCCGGTCGACGGCAGCCTGGTGGGCGTCGTCTCCGAGGCGGGCAAGGAGGAGGTCGACGCCGCGGTCAAGGCCGCGCGGGCGGCGCTCGAGGGTCCGTGGTCGACGATGGACATCGCCAAGCGCAGCGAGCTCCTTTACGGCGTCGCCGACGAGATCAACCGGCGCTTCAAGGACTTCCTCGACGCGGAGGTGGCCGACACCGGCAAGCCGCACGCGCTCGCCAAGCACATCGACATTCCCCGCGGCGCGGCCAACTTCAAGATCTTCGCCGACGTGGTGAAGAACGTCCCCACCGAATCGTTCCAGATGACCACGCCGGACGGCGGCGCGGCGTTCAACTATGCGATCCGCGTCCCCAAGGGCGTGATCGCCGTGGTCGCGCCGTGGAACCTGCCGCTGCTGCTGATGACCTGGAAGGTCGGGCCGGCGCTCGCCTGCGGCAACACCGTCGTCGTCAAGCCCTCGGAGGAGACGCCCTCGACGGCGACGCTCCTGGGGGAGGTCATGAACAAGGTCGGCGTGCCGAAGGGCGTATACAACGTCGTGCATGGCTTCGGGCCCAATTCCGCCGGCGAATTCCTGACGCGCCATCCCGGCGTCAACGCCATCACCTTCACCGGCGAGACGCGCACGGGCACCGCGATCATGAAGGCGGCCGCGGAGAAGACCCGCGCGGTGTCGATGGAGCTCGGCGGCAAGAACGCCGGCATCGTCTTCGCTGATGCCGACTTCGAGGCCGCCGTCGACGGCATCGCCCGCGCGAGCTTCGCCAACACCGGCCAGATCTGCCTCGGCACGGAGCGCGTCTACGTCGAGCGCAAGATCTTCGACAAGTTCGTCGCGGCGCTGGCGAAGAAGGCGCAGAGCATGAAGATCGGCCGGCCCGAGGCCGAAGGCACGCAGCTCGGCCCCCTGATCAGCCACGAGCATCGCAACAAGGTCGTGTCGTATTTCAAGAAGGCGGTCGACGAGGGAGCGAAGGTCGTGACGGGCGGCAAGATTCCCGACATGGGGCCGGAGCTCTCTAAGGGCGCGTGGGTCGAGCCGACCATCTGGACGGGGCTGCCTGAGACCGCGACCGTCGTCCAGGAAGAGATCTTCGGGCCGTGCTGCCACGTGCAGCCCTTCGACACCGAGGCCGAGGCGGTGACGATGGCCAACGACACCCAGTACGGGCTCGCCACGACGGTGTGGACGACCAACCTCGCGCGCGCGCACCGCGTCGCGGCGAAGATCGACGTCGGCATCTGCTGGATCAACAGCTGGTTCCTGCGCGACCTGCGCACCGCGTTCGGCGGCTCGAAGGATTCCGGCATCGGCCGCGAAGGCGGGGTGCATTCGCTGGAGTTCTACACCGAGCTGCGCAACGTGTGCGTGAAGCTCGACGCGGACAAGGACGCCTCCGTCGAACGCCGCGAAGCGAACTCGCAGGCGGGCTGGGACCGCGAGCCCGGCAAGGAAACCGTGGGGGCGGACAAATGACCGGCGTCGTCGCGGCGGCCCTGGTCGCCCACGTTCCGACCCTCGGTCGGAGCGAGAACACGCCGGAATACCAGCAGACGCTCGTCCAGGCGGAGCGCACGATGGGCGCCGCCGTGCGCGAGGCCCTCAAGCCCGACGCGTGGGTGATCGTCTCCACGCACTGGATCTCGACCTTCGACTGGTTCGCGACCTGTCAGGCGAAGCACGAGGGCCTGTGCGTCGCACAGGAAGCGCCGAACCTGATTCCCGGCCTGCCCTACAGCTATCGGGGCGATCCGGAGCTGGGCGCAGCGCTGGTCGATGCGTGGAAGGACGCCGGCTGCGCCGCGGTGCGCAACGAAGCGTCCAACTACCACTGGGACTACGGGACTTTCGTTCCGCTGCAATACATCGATCCTTCCGCCGAAGTCCCGGTGGTGGGACTGCCGGTGGTGCTGATGGCCGATCACGGCGAGTGCCTGCGCGCGGGCGCGGCGATCCACGCCGTCGCCAAGCGCCTCAACCGCCGCGTGGTGTTCCTCTGCAGCTCCGCCCTCTCGCACCAGCTCGTGCGCGGACGGCACAACTGGCCCACGCCCGAGCGCGTCGAAGCCGACAAGCGCTTCGTCGACTTCTTCAAGCGCGGCGCGATCGACGAGACCATCGCCGGCTTCACCGAATACAGCAAGAAGACAGTCGCCGAGATGGGCGGGCGCGCGCTCGCGACGATGGTCGGCGTCGCCGCCGCGATGTCGCGTGAGGGCAAGCCGATGGCGGCCCGCCAGTACGGCGACTACGCGCAGTCCTCCGGCAGCAACAACGCCGTGATGCTGATCGCGGACAGGGACACGCTGGCCCGCGTCGAGCAGCGCACGGTCGAAAAGCCGGAGAAGGCACCGGCCGCGAGCGAAGCCAAGCTCGCGGCTCTCGAGGAAACCGAGTGACGGGATAGATCCCATGTCATCCAAGCAAGACACCAGCAGCTCGCTCACGAAAGAGGAAGGCGTTATCCATGTCGGCGGCATCGACGCCGTGGTGCGGCTCTCGCTCGATCAGGTCCGGACCGACGCCCGGCGCGGGCTCAAGACCGGCATGTTCATCTCGGGCTACCGGGGCTCCCCGGTCGGGATGCTCGACGCCGCCTTCCTCAAGCAGCAGAAGCTCCTGCTCCCGAGCAACATCCACTTCGTCGACGGTATCAACGAGGATCTCGCTGCGACCGCGGTCTGGGGCACGCAGATGCTGCACGCCGTCGGCAAGCAGAAGTTCGACGGCGTCACGGGGATGTGGTACGGCAAGGCGCCGGGCGTCGATCGCAGCGGCGACGCGCTCAAGCACGCGAACTACACGGGCATCGACAAGAACGGCGGCGTGCTCGCGGTCTGCGGCGACGACCCGAGCTGCAAGTCCTCGTCGCTCTGCAGCCAGTCGGAGCCGATGCTCTTCCACGTCGGCATCCCGTCGCTGTTTCCCGGCAACGTGCAGGAGATCCTCGACCTCGGCCTGCACGGCTACCAGATGTCGCGGCTCTCGGGGCTGTGGGTGGGGCTCAAGATCGTGACCAACGTCGCCGACGGCACCGGCACCGCGGAGGTGTCGCCCGAGCGCCTCAAGTTCGTCACGCCCGACCTGACCTTCGACGGCAAGCCGTTCGCGCCGCGGATGAACCTCGGCATGAACGTGCGCTCCGAGGCGATCGAGATGGAGCAGTCGCTCTACACGCGCCGGATCGAGGTCGCCAAGCGCTACGCGCAGGCGAACAACCTGAACAAGGTCGTGTTCCCCAACCCCGACGCCTGGCTCGGCATCATCACCGCGGGCAAGACCTACAACGACCTGCGCCAGTGCTTCCTCGAGCTCGGCCTCGACGACGACGCGCTCAGGCGCTACGGCGTGCGCATCCTCAAGATGGGGATGCTGTTCCCGATGGAGCCCACGGCGGTCCGCGATTTCGCGCGGGGGCTGGAGGAGATCTTCGTCATCGAGGAGAAGCGCCCGTTCCTCGAGATGTTCGCGAAGAACGTGCTCTACGGCACGGCCAACGCGCCGCGCATCGTCGGCAAGTTCGACGAGGAGGAAAGGGAGCTGCTGCCCCACTACGGCGAGTTCGAGTCGGACGTGATCGGTCGCGCGCTGACGGGGCGGCTGTCGCGCAAGGCGCGGGTCGAGTCGGCCGAGCAGTGGCTCTCGCGGCTGGACGAGATCCACGCCCGCACCAAGATGCCGACCGCCGCCCGCACGGCCTGGTACTGCTCGGGCTGCCCGCACAACAGCTCGACGACCGCGGTCGAGGGCAGCCTCGTCTCCGCCGGCATCGGTTGCCACACGATGGCGATGTGGATGGGCCGCAACGTCGTCATGGGCACCCACATGGGCGCGGAAGGCGCGCAATGGATCGGCATGGCGCCCTTCACCGATACCCAGCACATCTTCCAGAACATGGGTGACGGAACCTACGCCCACTCCGGGAGCCTGGCGATCCGCTACTGCGCGGCGACCAATAGCCACATCACCTTCAAGGTGCTGCGCAACATGCACACCTCGATGACCGGCGGCCAGGAGATCACCGGCGCCGAGCCGGTCGCGAACATGGTGAGCGAGTTCCTCGCCAACGGCGTGAAGAAGGTGCTGGTCACCACCGACAACCTCGACAAGTACCAGGGCGTCACGCTTCCCGGCGGGACCGAGGTCTGGCATCGCGACCGCCTCGACGAGGCGCAGCGCGCGCTGGCCGCGGTTCCCGGCACGACCGTCCTGCTGCACGACCAGGAGTGCGCCGCCGAGCTGCGGCGCGCGCGCAGCCGCGGCAAGGCCGAGGAGCCGGTCGAGGTGACCGTCATCAACGAGCGGGTCTGCGAAGGCTGCGGCGACTGCGGGGTCAAGTCCAACTGCATGAGCGTCGAGCCGGTGGCCACCGAGTTCGGCCGCAAGACGCGCATTCACCAGTCGTCGTGCAACAAGGACTTCTCCTGCGTCAAGGGCTTCTGCCCGTCGTTCCTCACGATCACGCCGAACCCCGAGCCCGCTGCCGGCGAAGAGGGCAAGAAGAAGAAAAAGAAGGGCCGCATTCCAGCGCTCGAGCGCGCGCTGCCCGATCCGGAGAAGAAGGTCGACGACAGCCTCGGCTTCGGGGTGCACATCATGGGCATCGGCGGCACGGGCTCGGTGACCGTCGCGGCGACGATCGCCAACGCGGCGCGGCTGGAAGGCAAGCACGTGATCGGCCTCGACCAGACCGGCCTCGCGCAGAAGGGCGGCGCGGTCATCTCCGACATCAAGGTCACGCATCTGCCCTTCAGCGGCTCGAACAAGATCTCCGACGGGCGCACCGATCTCTATCTCGGCTTCGACGTCCTGAACGCCACCGATCCGAAGAACCTCGACAAGTGCCTGCCCGAGCGCACGATCGCGGTGGTGTCGACGACGCAGACGCCGACGGGGCAGATGGTGTCGAACCGGCGGACGTTCTTCCCGGTCATTCCGTCGCTGACGGCGGGCATCGATCGCGTCACGCGCAAGGCGGACAACGTCTACCTCGACGGGCAGGCGATCGCCGAGGGACTGTTCGCCGACAGCATGGCGACCAACACGCTGATGGTCGGCGTCGCCTACCAGGCCGGCACGATCCCGCTCAAGGCCGAGTCGATCGAAACCGCGATCAAGCAGTCCGGCGTCGGCGTCGAGCAGAGCCTCGCCGCGTTCCGGTGGGGGCGGATGGTCGTAATCGATCGCGACTTCGTCATGGCGGAAATCGCCAAGTACTCGCCCAAGGTCGAGAAGCCGCAGCTCTCGGCGGCGGCGCGGGCGATCGTCGATTCCACCGGCGCTCAGGGCGAGACCCGGCGGCTCCTCGAGGTGCGCGTCCCCGACCTGATCGACTACCAGGACGAGGCCTACGCCCGGCGCTACGCCGACGTCGTCAAGCGCGTCGTTGCGGCGGAAGCCAGGGCGGTGCCGGGCCAGAGCGCCCTCGCCGAGGCGGCGGCGCGCTATCTGTACAAGCTGATGGCCTACAAGGACGAGTACGAGGTGGCGCGGCTGCACACCGATCCGGCGTTCCTCGCCCAGCTCGACGCGATGTTCAAGCACGGCTACACCGTCAAGTACAACCTCGCACCCCCGGCCATCTCCAAGCGCGATCCGGTGACCGGCCATCTCATCAAGCAGCAGTTCGGCCCGTGGATGCGCTCGGCCTTCAGCATGCTCAGGCGCTTCAAGGGCCTGCGCGGCGGCTCGCTCGACTACTTCGGCAAGACCGAGGAGCGGCGCCACGAACGCCAGATGATCGAGGACTACATCCGCGAGCTCGACGAGATCTGTGCGAACCTCAGCCCGGCGAATCATGCCGCGGCCGTGGCGCTCGCCAGCATCCCCGACGAGATCCGCGGCTACGGCCACGTGAAGGAGAAAAGCGTCGCGGACGCGAAGCTTTTGCGCGAGCAGCGCCTCCAGGCGTTTCGCGACGCGCGGCCGCTGCGCCAGGTCGCCTGACGCCGCCGGGACCATCATGAATCCATTGAACGGCTACGACATCGAGGACCTCTCGGTCGGAATGACGGCGGCGTTCGCGAAGACGATCACCGAGGCCGACATCGTGCTCTTCGCGGGCGCGTCGGGCGACAACAACGCGGTGCACATCAACGAGGACTTTGCCGCGACCACCCCGTTCAAGACCCGGATCGCCCACGGCATGCTGACCGCCAGCGTGATCTCCGCGGCGATCGCCAACAAGCTTCCCGGGCCCGGGACCATCTACCTGCGCCAGAGCCTCGAGTTCAAGGCGCCCGTGCGCGCCGGCGACACGGTGCACGCAAGGGTGTCGATCCGCGAGCTGATCAAGGAGAAGAGGCTCGTGTGGCTCACCACGGTATGCACGGTCAAGGAGACGGTCGTCATCACCGGGGAAGCGCTGGTCAAGGTCGGCACGCGGGCGGGATGAGCGCCCGGACGATGCACGATCCGGGACGAGAGGACGCCTTGCTTTCCGCCGCGCCGCTGGCCGCGACGACGGCGAAGGCGCCGGCCCGCGAAGGGCCGCTGGGCGAGAGCACGCTGCCCGAGCAGGCGGGTCTGCATCGCGTCGTGATCGTCGGCGGGGGCGCCGGCGGGCTGGAGCTCGCGACCCAGCTCGGCAACAAGCTCGGCCGCCGCCGCAAGGCCCACGTCACGCTGATCGAGAAGAAGCGGACGCACTTCTGGAAGCCGCACCTGCACGAGATCGCGGCCGGGAGCATGGATCTCGGCGTCTACCAGACGAACTACCTCGCGCAGGCCCACTGGCACCACTTCCGCTACCGGGTGGGGGAAATGATCGGGCTGGACCGCTCGCTGCGCCACGTGATCGTCGCGCCGTTCATCGACGAGGACGGCGATCGCGTGACGCCCAAGCGTCGCTTCGGCTACGACACGCTCGTCATGGCCGTCGGAAGCCTCACCAACGATTTCGGCACGCCAGGTGTCCGCGAGCACGCGATCTCGCTCGAGACGGTGGCGGAGGCCGAGCGCTTCCACCGCCGGCTGGTGAACGCCTGCATCCGCGCCTACGCGCAGAGCGAGCCCCTGCGCCGCCACCAGCTCAACGTGGCGATCATCGGCGCGGGCGCGACGGGCGTCGAGCTTGCGGCTGAGCTGCACAACACCACACGCACCCTCGTCTCCTACGGCTTCGACAAGATCGATCCCGACAAGGACGTCAAGCTGATCGTGATCGAAGCGGCGGACCGGATTCTCCCGGCGCTGCCCCCGCGCCTGTCCGAGGCGGCCCGGCGGCTGCTCGAGGGCCTCAACGTGACCGTGCGCACGTCAGCGCGCGTGGCGGAGGTGATCCCCGAGGGCGTCAGGCTCGCCGGCGGGGAGGTGATCCACGCCGAGCTGGTCGTCTGGGCGGCGGGCGTCAAGGCGCCGGAGTTCTTGAAGGAGCTCGACGGACTGGAAACGAATCGCATCAACCAGCTCATCGTCGCACCGACGCTGCAGACCACGCGCGACCCGGACATCTTCGCGATCGGCGATTGCGCAGCGTGCCCGTGGCTGGGCAAGCCGGACGGCACGACGGTGCCGCCGCGGGCGCAGTCGGCGCACCAGCAGGCCTCGCACATGGTGAAGCAGATCAGGAACCGGCTGGAGGGCAAGCCCCTCGCCGAGTGGCGCTACCGCGACTTCGGCTCGCTCGTATCGCTCGGCGAGTACTCGACGGTCGGGAGCCTGATGGGCAACTTGAGCGGCAAGAGCCTGTGGCTCGAAGGCGGCTTTGCCCGGATGATGTACCTGTCGCTCTACAAGATGCACGAGCTGGCCCTGCACGGCTGGTGGAAGGTCTCGCTCGACACGGCAGCGCGGATGATCACCCGCCGCACGGAGCCGCACGTCAAGCTGCACTGAGGTCGACGCGGCCGCCGCGGCGCGTCCATCGCGAGGAGCGCTTCATGAGCACCACGCCCAACGATCCCCTCCAGCTCTTCACCAGCCTGTTCCAGGGAGGAAAGGGCCTCTTCGGTGGGACGGACGCCGCCGGCGCTGCCGGGCCCGGGCAGGACCCGATGGCGAGCTTCGCCGCGCTCACGCGGCAGATGGCCGAAGCCCAGGCGCAGTTCATGAAGCAGGCGACCGACTTCTGGTCGGGCATGGTCCCCGCAGGCGCCAAGTCGGGCGAGGCCACGGGAGCGGCGGCCGAGGACCGGCGCTTCGCAGCCGAGGCCTGGAAGAGCGACCCGCGCTTCGATCTCGTGCGGCGGAGCTATCTCGCGTACTCGGATTTCCTGCGAGGCGCGGTCGAATCCGCTCCGGTCGACGAGCCCACGAAGGCGCAGATGCGCTTCGGCATGCGCCAGTTCGTCGACGCGATGAGCCCTTCGAATTTCTTCCTCACCAACCCGGAGGCGATGCAGCTCGCGGCCGAGACGGGCGGGCAGAGTGTGGTGCAGGGCATGAACCTGTTCTTCGATGACCTCGCCAAGGGACGCGTCTCCTCGACCGACGACAAGGCCTACGAGGTCGGCAGGGACCTGGCGACGACGCCGGGTGCGGTCGTGTTCGAGAACGAGATGATGCAGCTGATCCAGTACGCGCCGACGACGGCGCAGGTGCGCGAGCGGCCGCTGGTGATGATCCCGCCGTGCATCAACAAGTTCTACATCCTCGACCTGCAGGCGGAGAATTCCCTCGTCCGCCACGCCGTCGGCCAGGGGCACACGGTGTTCATGGTCTCCTGGCGCAACGCCAGCCCCGCGCAGGGCCACTGGACCTGGGACGACTACCTGCGCGACGGCGTCATGCAGGCGATCGACGTCGCGCTCGACGTGACCGGCGCTGACAAGGCGAACAGCCTCGGCTTCTGCGTCGGCGGCACGCTGCTCGCCTCCGCGCTGGCGGTGCAGCGCGCGCACGACGAGGACAAGGTCGCGAGCATGACGCTGCTCACGACCATGCTCGATTTCTCCGACACCGGCGAGATCGGGACGCTGGTCACGCCGGAGAGCGTCGCGGCGCGCGAGGCCTCGATCGGAGGCGGCGGCCTGATGAAGGGCAAGGAGCTCGCCTTCACCTTCTCGTCGCTGCGCAGCAACGACCTGATCTGGCAGTACGTCGTCAACAGCTACCTCAAGGGCAAGGCACCGCCCGCGTTCGACATGCTCTACTGGAACGCGGACAGCACGAATCTTCCGGGGCCGATGTTCTGCTGGTACGTGCGCAATACCTACCTCGAGAACAAGCTCTGCGTGCCGGGCGGGACGGTCCAGTGCGGCCAGCCGGTGGACCTGTCGCTGATCGACGTGCCGGTGTTCCTCTACGCCTCGCGCGAGGATCACATCGTCCCGTGGCAGACGGCGTTCGCTTCCAGCGCGCTGCTCGCCGGCGACACGACCTTCTTGCTCGGCGCGAGCGGGCACATCGCGGGGGTGATCAATCCGCCGTCGAAGAACAAGCGCAACTTCTGGGTGAACGACCGCGACGCGCCCGACGCGGATCAGTGGCTCGAGGCGGCGGAGAGCCGGCCGGGAAGCTGGTGGCCGACCTGGACCGACTGGCTCGGGGAAGAGGCCGGAGACGAAGTCCCGGCACCCCGATCGCCGGGCAATCGCAGGCACAAGCCGATCGAGCCCGCGCCCGGGCGCTACGTGAAGGAAAAGGACGCGTGAGCCGCCTCGCCTGCCCCTGGCCCATTGCCGATCGCCCCCCGCTGAGGAGCGAGCGGCCGGCGCTGCGCCCCACCGGCCCGCGGTAAGCAGGGAACACTGATGGACGCCGTCCTGCTCTCGAGACTGCAGTTCGCCTTCGTCGTCGTCTTCCATTTCCTCCTGCCCGCTTTCACGATCGGGCTCGCCTCCTACATCGCGGTGCTGGAGGGTTTGCACCTCGTCACGAAGAAGCCGATATTCCTGCGCATCTCCAATTTCTGGATCAAGGTCTTCGCCGTGTCGTTCGGCATGGGGGTCGTGTCGGGCATCGTCATGCCGTTCCAGTTCGGCACCAACTGGAGCCGCTATTCCGACAAGGTCGCCGACGTGGTCGCCCCGCTCATGGCGTACGAAGGCCTGACCGCGTTTTTCCTCGAGGCGGGCTTTCTCGGCGTCCTGCTGTTCGGCCGCAAGCTCGTGCCGTCGTGGGCCCACTTCTTCGCCGCGGTCATGGTGGCGATCGGGACGCTCTTCTCCACCTTCTGGATCCTCGTCGTCAATAGCTGGATGCACACGCCGAGCGGCTTCTCGATGGTCGACGGCCGGTTCTTTCCCTTCGACTGGCTGGAGGTGATCTGGAATCCGTCGTTCCCCTACCGGTTCATGCACACGGTGACCGCGGTGTACCTCACGACGGCTTTCGCCGTCATCGGGATCGCGGCGTTCTACCTGCGGCACAACCGGTTCCGGGCCGAGGCGAGCGTCATGCTCGCGATGGGCCTGGGGCTCGCCTCGGTGCTCGTGCCCCTGCAGGCGGTGCTGGGCGATCTGCACGGGCTGAACACCCTGCATTTCCAGCCGCAGAAGCTCGCGGCGATCGAGGGGCTGTGGGAGACCCGGCGCAGCCAGGGCATGGTTCTCTTCGCCATTCCGGACGAAGCGGCGGAGACCAACCACGCCGCGATCGAAATCCCGGGACTCGCGAGCCTGTATCTGCAGCACAGCCTGGAGGGACGAGTCCTCGGCCTGCGCGACTTCCCGAAGGAGGACCGTCCGCCGGTCACGATCGTGTTCTACGCCTTCCGCGTGATGCTCGCCATGTGGGCGGCGATGCTCGGCATTACCGTCTGGGGATGGTGGCTCGCGTACCGCGGCCGGCTGTACGACACGGCGCTCTACCTTCGGCTCTGCAGCTACGCGATCCCGGTCGGCTTCGTCGCCGTGACGGCGGGCTGGGTCACCACCGAGGCCGGGCGGCAGCCCTGGGTCGTTTACGGCTTCCTGCGCACCGCCGACGCCGTGACGCCCAATCTGTCGCCGGGCGACGTGCTGATCTCGCTCGCGATGTACGCGCTCGTCTACGCCTTCGTGTTCGGCGCCGGCGCCTACTATCTCATCAAGCTCGTGCGCACCGGGCCGTCGCTGATGCAGGCGGCGGAGCCGGGAATCGACAAGCGGCCGGCGCGGCCCCTGTCCGCGGCCAGCGCAGACTAGCCTGCCAGCGATGGTCATCGACCTGGTCCCGGTCTGGACGCTGATCCTCGGCCTGGCCGTGTTCATGTACGTGCTGCTCGACGGCTTCGATCTGGGCGTGGGCATCCTTTTCCCCTTCGCTCCCGACGAAGCCTCGCGCAACCTGATGATGGATTCGGTCGCGCCGATCTGGGACGGCAACGAGACCTGGCTGATCCTGGGCGGCATCGGCCTGTTCGCGGCGTTCCCGCTCGCCTTCGCGATCATCATCCCCGCGAGTTACTTCCCGATTCTGGTGATGCTGCTCGGGCTCATCTTCCGCGGCGTCGCCTTCGAGTTCAGGATGAAGGCGCACCGCAGCCGCTTTCTCTGGGACCACGCCTTCTTCTGGGGCTCGCTGGTCGCGACCTTCGCGCAGGGCGTCGTGCTCGGCAGCTTCGTGCGCGGCTACGAGGTTCAGGGGCGCCAGTTCGCGGGCTCGGTGTTCGACTGGCTGCAGCCGTTTCCGCTCGCGGTCGGCGTGGGGCTCGTCTTCGGCTACATGCTGCTCGGCGCGACCTGGCTCGTGACCAAGACCGAAGGCGAGCTGCAGCGCTGGTCGAGAAAGAAGGCCCGCCTGGCGCTCTACGCCGTCGTGGTCTTCCTGGCCGTGGTGAGCGTCTGGACCCCGATGCTGCAGCCGAAGATCGCGCAGCGCTGGTTCACCTGGCCCAACATCGCGCTCCTCGCTCCGGTGCCGCTCGCCTCCGCGGCGATCGTGGCCTGGCTGTGGCATTCGCTCTACAGCACGCGCGAAGGCACGCCCTTCGTCGCGGCGATGGGGCTGTTCCTGACCGGTTACGCCGGGCTGGCGATCAGCGTCTGGCCGAATATCGTCCCCCACAGCATCAGCCTGTGGCAAGCCGCGTCGTCGGCCAAGTCGCAGGCCTTCCTGCTGATCGGGACGCTGTTCCTCCTGCCGATCATCGTGATGTACACCGGGTGGTCCTATTACGTGTTTCGCGGTAAGGTTCGAGGTGACGCCGGTTACCACTGACCCGCGCGACGCCCGCAACCGGCTCGCTCGTCGAAGCCATGGAATCCAGGGGAACCGCGTCGCCGGCTGGCGCCAGGCGCGAGCCGCGATTCCCTGAAGGAGGAGCAGCAAGGAAGTGTCCGCCGCCTATATCCCGCTGATAAAGACCAAGATCGCGATGCCGCCGGTGCGCCCGCACCCCGTCATGCGGCAGCGGCTGCTGGAGCTGCTCGAGGAGGCCGTCACCCACCCTCTCACGCTCGTCTCGGCACCCGTCGGATTCGGCAAGACGACGCTCATCACGAGCTGGCTCAACGAGACCGGGCGGCAACCGCGCACGGCGTGGCTTTCGGTCGACGCCGACGACAGCGATCCGGTGCACTTCGTCTACTACCTGACGGCGACCCTGCAGGAGATCGAGCCGCGCGTGGGCCGGGCGCCGATCTCGCTGCTCGGCAGCCTCAAGATGCCGGAGACGAAGGACCTGTTCTCGCTGCTGCTCAACGAGATCGCCCAGGCGGAGGAGCCGATCGTCCTGGTGCTCGACGACTACCACCTGGTCGCGAGCGAGGAGGTCAACGCCTCGCTCGGGTTCCTGATCGAGCACGTGCCGGACCGGCTGCGCGTGGTCATGTCGACGCGGGAGGAGCCGAAGCTCCCGCTCGCTCGCTGGCGATCGCTCGACCGGGTGTTCGAGATCGGCGCCCAGAGCCTGCGCTTCTCGCAGGACGAAGCGGTGCTCTTCTTCCGGCAGACGATGGGCATCGCCATCGACGCCAAGGCCGCGCGCACCCTCGAGGCGCGCACCGAAGGCTGGGTGGCCGCGCTGCAGCTCGCCGCGCTCTCGATGCGGGTGCGAGGCGGCGACGAAGCGTCGCTCTTCTCCGCGCGGGCCGCGGAGACGTTCGACGGGCAGCACCGCTACGTGGTCGACTACCTCGCCGGCGAGGTGCTGAAGGGGCAATCGGCCGAGACCCGGGCTTTCCTGCACCGGACATCGATTCTCGACCGGCTCTGTGCGCCGCTGTGCGATGCGCTGACCGGGCGCCAGGACGCCGCGGAGCAGCTCGCCCGCCTCGAGCAGGCCAACATGTTCCTGACGCCACTCGACGATAGCCGGCAGTGGTATCGCTATCACCAGCTCTTTTCCGACTATCTGCGCAGCGCGGTGTCGGAAACCGAGAAGCGCGAGCTGCACCTCATCGCCAGCGCCTGGTTCGAGGCCAACGGATTCGGCGAGGAGGGCATCAAGCATGCCCTTGCCGGCGGCGACGTCGACGGTGCGACCCGCCTCGTGCGTATCCAGGCGGAGGAAACGCTCGCCCGCGGCCAGATTCCGACCGTGCTCTCTTGGCTGCGCGAGCTGCCGGAAAGCGTCGTGCGCACCAATCCCGACCTGGCGGGCTACAAGGCTTGGCTGCTCTATATGCGCGGGCAGAGCGCCGAAGCGCACACCTACGTGCCCGTGGGGCGCCAGGAGGAACGCGGCCAAGAGCAGACGCCGCACCTCGGGAAGCTGCTCTCCTTCCAGGCGTTCCTCGCGCTCAACTGGTCGGATCCGCGGGAGGCCATTCCGCTCGCGAACCAGGCGCTGCAGCGCCTCGGCGACGAGGGGTCGTTCTTCCACGCCTACGTCCTGTGCCTGCTCGGGCAGGCGCAGGAGCTCACCTACGACCGCCGCGCGGCGGTCAACACCTTGCGCCAGGCTGTCGCCTCGGCGCAGCAGATCGGCAATCGGATGATCGCCCTCGACGCGCTGGGCCATCTCGCGCTCATGCTGGCGGCGCAGGGCCAGCTGCGCGAGGCGGTCGAGCTGTGCCGCAACGCGACCGACGATCAGGTCAACGGCGACGATCACCCCCTGCCGATCGCGGGAGTGGTCCACGTTCCCCTGGGCGCCCTGCTCTACGAGATGGACGAGCTGCAGTCCGCGCGGCGCTCGCTCACCACCGGCATCAATCTGTGCGACCAGGTCGGCATGGCCTATTTCAAGGTCGAGGGCAAGTGCGCGCTCGCGAAGCTCCAGCACTTGAGCGGCGAAACCAACGACGCCTGGGCGACGCTCGCCGCCGCGCGCGAGGTTTCCGACCACCCGCAAAGCCCGCGCCGGCAGCGCCTGGTGGCCTTGACGACGGCAGAGCTCGAGCTTCGCGAGGGGAACGTCGAGGCCGCCGCGCGGGTGCTGGAGGAATCGCGCAAGCTCGCGGGACAGCCGCTCGAGAGGGAGTTGATGCTGCATGCCCGGGTCATGCTCGCCCAGCGCAATCCGAGCGGCGCCTGGAAGATCCTTTCGGCCCTCGAGGACAGCGCGTTGCGGCAGCGCAGCGACGGAAGTCTCATCGCGATCCACATCCTGCAGGCGCTGTGCAAGCGAAGCCTGAACCAACCGGCCGGCGCGCAGGAGCACCTCGCAGCCGCGGTTTCGCTCGCCGCCTCGGCGGGGTATCGGCGGGTGTTTCTCGACGAGGGCGCCCATCTTGCCCCGCTGCTCGACCAGGTTCGGCGCGTCGCGCCGGCCTTCGTCACCAGCCTGCTCGAGATCCCCGCGCCCGAGCAGAGCGCGCGGCAGGCCGGCCAGCTGGTCGAGCCGCTGTCCAAGATCGAATTCGAAATCTTGAGACTTCTCGACAAGGGCATGACGAATCAGGAGATCGCCGATCATCTGGCGATGACGGTGGGGACGACCAAGTGGCGGATGAACCAGATATTCGGCAAGCTCCAGGTGCGCAATCGGATCGAAGCCCTGGTACGGGCGCGTCAGCTGCGGCTGCTCTAGCCGGCCTCGATCTCATGCTCCCGGTACTATCTTTGGATAGGTGTTCCGCAGGCGAGGGCGGCAGGAGAATCGCTGGGCGCTGAAGCGCGCCCTGGATCGCGGGGCGGGCTTGCGCGCGTCGCGCAGCATCTGCTGGAGGGCACCATGATCAGCGGCAAGACGACTTTGATCGCGCATCTCGGCTATCCGACCGAGGCGTTCAAGGCCCCCATGATCTACAATCCGTGGTTCGAGAAGGCGGGCATCGACGCGGTCGTGATGCCGATGGGAGTCAAGGTGGAAGACTTCCCCGGCTTCCTGCCGCTGCTGTTCAAGCTGTCGAACATCCGCGGCGCTCTGGTGACGATGCCGCACAAGGTTGCGACGGTAGAGCTGCTCGACGAGGTGACGCCGACCGTCCGCGTGGCCGGGTCGTGCAATGCGATCCTCCGGCGTCCCGACGGCTCGCTCCTCGGCGACATGTTCGACGGCGCCGGCTTCGTGCGCGGCGTGCAGCGCAAGGGCCGCAAGCTTGAAGGCGCGAGCGCGCTGGTCGTCGGCAGCGGCGGCGTCGGCTGCGCGATCGCCGCGTCCTTTGCCGCCGCTCACGTCGCGCGGATCGGCCTCTACGACGCGAGCGCGGCCGCAGCCGGAGCCCTGGGCCAGCGCCTGAAGGAGAATTATCCGGATCTCGAGGTGGTGACCGGCTCCGCCGATCCGGCAGGCTACGATGTGGTGGTCAACGCGACGCCGTTGGGGATGAAGGAGGGCGACCCGCTGCCGATGGACGTCAAGCGGATCGCACCGTCGACCTTCGTCGGCGAGGTCGTGATGAAGTCCGAGTACACGCCGTTCCTCAAGGCCGCAAAGGACAAGGGCTGCCAGGTGCAGGTCGGCACCGACATGCTCTTCGAGCAGATACCGGCGTACCTCGAGTTCTTCGGCTTCGGCACCACCACGCCCGAGGAGCTGCGCGCGGTGTCCACGATCAAGTACTGAAGCGATGGCGTACGAGAGCATCCTCACCGAGATGCGCGGCCGCGTGGGGCTCATCACGCTCAACCGCCCGAAGCAGCTCAACGCGCTCAACGACGCGCTGATGAGCGAGCTGGGCGATGCGCTGGGCGCCTTCGATGCCGACGAGGAGATCGGCGCGATCGTTATCGCCGGCGGGGAGAGAGCCTTCGCGGCGGGTGCGGACATCCTCGCGATGAAGGACTTCTCGTACATGGACGCGTACCGCAGCGACTTCATCACCCGCAACTGGGAGCGCCTGCGAAGCGTGCGCAAGCCGGTCGTCGCGGCGGTCGGCGGCGTCGCGCTCGGTGGTGGCTGCGAGCTCGCGATGATGTGCGACATCGTGATCGCAGCCGACAACGCGCGCTTCGGCCAGCCGGAGATCAAGCTCGGCATCATCCCAGGCGCGGGCGGCACGCAGCGGCTGCCGCGCGCCGTCGGCAAGAGCAAGGCCATGGACCTCGTCCTGACCGGACGGATGATGGACGCGCAGGAGGCCGAGCGCGCCGGGCTGGTGGCGCGCATCGTCCCCGCGGACAAGGTCCTGGAGGAGGCGATCGCCGTCGCCGCGACGATCTGTGAGTACTCGCTGCCTGCCGTGATGATGGCCAAGGAATCGGTGAACCGCGCCTTCGAAGGAGGGCTCGCCGACGGCATTGCCTTCGAGCGGCGGCTGTTCCACTCGCTGTTCGCCACGGAGGATCAGAAGGAAGGCATGCAGGCCTTCGCGAGCAAGCGCAAGCCGACGTTCAAGCATCGCTGACGGGACGGCGGGGTCGAGGCGATCGAGGCTCGCCCCGCCTTTCGCGCCGAATCGAAGATGAGGAAATCGATCGCCACCGTTTCGTTGAGCGGTACCCTGCGCGAGAAGCTCGAGGCGATCGCGGCCGCGCGCTTCGACGGCTACGAGCTGTTCGAGAACGATTTCCTGTACTGCAACGGCTCGCCGGAGGAGATCGGCGCCATTTCGGCCGACCTCGGGCTCGCCTGCGAGCTCTATCAGCCGTTCCGCGACTTCGAGGGCGTGCCAGACGAGCTCTTCCGGCGCAACCTCGACCGGGCGGAGCGCAAGTTCGACGTGATGGAGAAGCTCGGCGCCCGGCTCATGCTCGTGTGCTCGAACACCTCTCCGCAGGTGATCGCGGACGAGGCCCGGATGGCGGCGCAGCTGCGCGAGCTCGCGGAGCGCGCCGCGAAGCGCAACCTGCGCATCGGCTTCGAGGCGCTCGCCTGGGGCCGCGCCGTGAACCTGTGGTCGCAGGCGTGGAGGATCGTCGAGCGCGCGGACCATCCCCATCTCGGCCTGATCGTCGACAGCTTCCACACGCTGTCGCTGCGCGACGATCCCACGGGGATCGCCGAGGTTCCCGGCGAGAAGATCTTCTTCATGCAGCTCGCCGACGCCCCTCTGCTGGTGATGGACGTGCTGCAGTGGGCGCGCCACTACCGCAGCTTTCCGGGCCAGGGGCAGTTCGATCTGGAGAACTTCTTCGAGCAGGTGCTGCGGGCCGGCTATACCGGGCCGATGTCGCTCGAGGTTTTCAACGACCTCTTCCGCGAGGCGCCCAACCGGGGGACCGCGGTGGACGCGATGCGCTCGCTGCTCTATCTCGAGGGCCAGGTGCGGACGCGGCTCGAAGCCAAGCCCGTGGCCGGAAAGAGCGTTCAGGGCGGCCGGCCGCCGATTCTCGAGCGCATCGAGCTCTTCGACCCTCCGGCGGCGCCGAAGCTCTCCGGCTTCTCGTTCATCGAGTTCGCGGTCGACGAGTCCTCCGCCGAGACGCTCGCCGCGCTCCTGGGGCGACTCGGCTTCCGGCGCGTGGGCACGCACCGCTCGAAGCAGGTGGCGCTCTACCGTCAAGGGGAGATCCACCTCATCCTCAACTCTGATCCGGGGTCCTTCGCGCGGAGCTTCTTTCTCGAGCACGGGCCCTCGGTCTGCGACCTCGGCCTGGGGACCGACGATCCGGTGCGCGCCCTCAACCGCAGCATGGCGCTGCAATGCCAGCGTTTCGACAGCCGCGTGGGGCCCCACGAAGCGCAGATCTGCGGCATCCGCGCGCCCAACGGGAGCGTCGTCCATTTCATTCCCGAGGCGCTGGGCGCGAAGCGCCTGTTCGAGATCGACTTCGAGCCAGAGTCCGACGACGGGAGCGCCCCGGGCGCCGGCCTCCAGCGCGTCGATCACGTCGCGCTCGGGCTTCCGCATGACCAGCTCGATACCTGGGTGCTGTTCGGCCGATCGGTTCTCGGGCTCAAGCCCGGCGACAGCCTGGAGCTCTCCGACCCTTTCGGGCTGATCCGCAGCTGCGGCGTGTCCAATGAGGATCGCAGCGTGCGCTTCGTGCTCAACGTCTCGTCGAGCCAGAAGACGAGCACCGCGCGCACGATCAGCGCGAGCGGCGGCGGCGGGGTGCATCACATCGCGCTTTCGTCGAGCGACATCTTCGCCTCCGTCGCCGAGCTGCGTCGCGCTCGGGTCGAGTTCGTGCCGATCTCGCCGAACTACTACGACGACCTCGTGGCGCGGCTGGACATCGATCCGCAGCGGATCGAGCAGATGCGCTCGCTCGGCATCCTCTACGACCGGTCGCCCGCGGGCGAGTACTTTCACATCTACAGCCGCAGTTTTGCCGATCGTTTCTTCTTCGAGATCGTGGAGCGCGTAGGGGGCTACGACGCCTACGGTGCGCTGAACGCTCCGGCGAGGATGGCCTCGCAGGCCCAGCGCGCGCAGCGGGCGGCGGAATAGCGCTGCGCGGCCGCGCCCGAGAGCAGGACAAGACCATGATCGTGAAGAATCCCGACGACGTCACGCAAGCCGTGCTGAGCGAGATCGAGCGCTCGCCCGATGCGCGCTTCCGCGACATCATGAGCGCCGGGGTGCGGCACCTGCACGCCTTCGTGCGCGAGACGCGGCTCACCGAAGCGGAGTTCCAGAAGGCCTGCGCGACCATCGCGACCCTCGGTCAGCTGAGCAATGCGTCACACAACGAGGTCGTGCTGATCGCCGGGTCGCTCGGCGTATCATCGCTCGTGTGCCTGCAGAACAACGGCGACAAGGGGAAGCGCGAGACCACCGCCAACCTGCTCGGACCCTTCTGGCGGGCCGACTCGCCGCGGGAGGAAAACGGCGCATCCATCGTCCGCTCGCCCACGCCCGGCGACCCGATCTTCGTCACGGCGACGATCGAGGACCTCCAAGGCAGGCCCGTGGCGGATGCCGAGGTCGACGTCTGGCATACCTCGGGCGAGGGCATCTACGAGAATCAGGATCCGGACCAGGCCGACATGAACATGCGCGGCAAGTTCACCACGGACATGAACGGGCAAATCAGGTTCCGCAGCGTGAAGCCCGCAGGCTATCCGATCCCGGTCAACGGACCGGTCGGCGAGCTTCTGCGCGCACAAGGCCGCCACAACATGCGCCCGGCGCACATCCACTTCCTGATCTACAAACCCGGGTTCAAGACGCAGTTCTCGCAGGTGTATTCGAGCGACGACCCCAACCTCGAGACCGACGCTCAGTTCGGCGTCACGCGGGCGCTCATAGGCAGGTACGTCCGGCACGACCGCGAGCCCGCGCCCGCGCCGGACGTGAAGGGAACGTGGTACTCACTCGAGCACGGGTTCGTGATCGAGCCGGGCGAAGCCAGGCTGCCGAGGGCGCCCATCACCGGCAAGGCGAGCGGTGAGCCTCCCGGGGCGGTCGTGCTCGAGCGCGTGGATCTGCGCTAGGCACTTCGCGCGGCGCAGGCGGGTTGAGACCTCGGCAGCGCGGAGGAGAAACGATGTCCGAAGCACTTTACGAATCGCGAGCGCCGTCCCGCGGAGGCAGCGGTGGGGCGGATACGCGAGCGGCCGGAGCGGTTTCCCCGGCCGCAGCTCACTTCATCCACATGGGAGGTCGCAATGGCTAGTGCCGCAGATCATGAGCCACACGGCGTACACCAGACAAAGAAGGCGACCGCCAGCGGTTGGATCGGCTCGGCGCTCGAGTACTACGACTTCTTCATCTATGCAACCGCGGCGTCGCTCGTCTTCCCGCAGATCTTCTTTCCCAAGGGAGATCCGACCGTCGCCATCGTCGCGTCGCTGGCGACCTACGGCGTAGGCTACGTCGCGCGGCCGATCGGCGCCTTCTTCCTCGGGCACTGGGGCGACACGCACGGCCGCAAGAGGGTACTGCTGCTGTGCATGTTCATGATGGGCTTCTCGACCATGGCCGTGGGCGTCCTGCCGACGTACCAGCAGGTCGGCTGGCTGGCGCCGCTGCTGCTCGTCGTCCTGCGGCTGATCCAGGGCTTCGCGGTCGCCGGCGAGATATCGGGGGCGAGCTCGATGATTCTCGAGCACGCGCCGTTCGGACGGCGAGCGTTCTACGGCAGCTTCACGCTCCAGGGCGTGCAGGCGGGACAGATCTTCGCCGCCGCGGTGTTCCTCCCGCTCGCGCACTACATGTCCCCCGACGCGTTCATGAGCTGGGGCTGGCGGATTCCCTTCCTGATGAGCGTCGTCGTCGTGATCGCCGGCTACATCATCCGCCGCAAGGTCGAGGAGACGCCGGCGTTCACGGAAGAAGCCGCGCACCAAGAAGTGCCGAAGGCGCCGGTCATCCAGGCGATTCAGAACAACTGGCCGGACATGCTGCGCGTGATCTGCATGGCGCTGATGAACGTCATCCCGGTCGTCGCGACGATCTTCGGCGCCGCCTACGCGGTCCAGCCCGGGTATGGGATCGGGTTTCACACCGACGTCTACCTGTGGATCCCGGTAGTCGGCAACATCGTGGCGGTGATCGTGATTCCCTTCGTCGGCAACCTCGCCGACAGGATCGGTCGCCGGCCCGTGATCATCGTCGGCTGCCTGGTCTCCGGATTGCTGTCCTACGGCTACCTCTACGCGATCAGCATCAAGAGCGTGCCGCTGGCCTTCGGCATGTCGCTGCTCATGTGGGGCGTGGTCTACCAGGGCTACAACGCGATCTTCCCGTCGTTCTACCCCGAGCTGTTTCCGACGCGCAGCCGGGTGTCCGGCATGGCGATCTCGCAGAACATCGGCACGCTGATCACCGCGCTGCTGCCGGCGATGTTCGTCGCGGTCGCGCCGCCCGGGTCGATCAATATCCCGATGACCATCGGCACGATCACGCTGGCGATCACGGCGATCTCGGCGATCGCGGCCTGGACCGCCCGGGAGACCTACCGGATCCACATGAACGACCTGGGCAATCCGCACGCCGTGCCGGTGCCGAAAGCGGAGTACGATCGCCTCCGGGCGCAGTCGCTCGCCTCGGCCGGGGCCTAGGCTTCGCCCTCGGTAGCGCCGGACCCGCGCGGGTGGGTCCGGCGGCCGCGCTCTCGGTCGACCCGTCGGACCCGCGCCCGCGACGCCGCGCCGGCGTCGCGGGAGTCGAGGAGGCATCGTGCAACGGGCGCGACTCCGCGAATCGCTGCTGGGCAAGGCGCTCGACCCGTTCGGCGGCGAGACGCGCAAGCACGTCGCGCTCGTCGCGTTCATCGCCTGGATCGGGCTGGGCGCGGACGGGCTGTCGTCGGCCTGCTACGGCCCCGAGGAGGCGTTTCTCGCCCTCGGGCCGCACACGGCGCTCAGCGTCTACCTCGCGGCCCTGACGGCGGCCTCGGTGTTCGTCATCGCGGTCGCTTACAACCAGGTCATCGAGCTTTTTCCATCCGGCGGCGGAGGCTACAAGGTGGCCACCCGCCTCGTCGGGCCGCGTGCCGGGCTGGTGTCGGGCTGCGCGCTGATCGTCGACTACGTCCTCACCATCGCCATCTCGGTGGCGAGCGGCGTCGATGCGCTGTTCTCGCTGCTGCCGCCGTCCTTCGGAGTGGCCAAGCTCGAAGTCGAGCTCGGGCTGACGCTCGTGCTGCTGTATCTCAATCTACGCGGCATGAAGGAATCGATCCGCGTTCTCATTCCCATCTTCCTCGGCTTCGTCATCACGCACACGCTCCTGATCTTCTACGGCGTGGCTGTTCACGCAGGGCGCCTGCCCATGATTCTGGCCGACACGGCGTCGCAGACGCGGCAGATGAGCGGCCAGATCGGCTGGGCCGCGGTCGTAGCGCTCCTCCTGCGCGCGTACTCGCTCGGAGGCGGCACGTACACCGGGATCGAGGCAGTATCCAACAACGTGCAGTCGCTCGCCGAGCCGCGCATTCGAACGGGCAAGTGGACGATGTTCTTCATGGCGGTGTCGCTCGCCTTCACCGCGGCCGGCATCATCGTGCTCTACCTGCTATGGGACGCGCGCCACGTCGAGGGACAGACGCTCAACGCGGTGACCTTCCAGTCGATCATCCAGAGCTTCGGCTGGGGCAGCGCCGCGCTGAACCAGGCCGCGCTGACGCTCGTGCTGGCGCTCGAGGCCGGCCTGCTGCTGGTCGCCGCGAACACCGGCTTCCTCGGCGGTCCTGCCGTGCTGGCCAACATGGCCGTCGACTCCTGGATGCCGCACCAGTTCCGCAATCTCTCCAGCCGCCTGGTGACGCAGAACGGCGCGATCCTGATGGCCGGCGCGGCGCTCATCGTCCTGCTGATCACGAAGGGCGACGTCTCGGTGCTCGTCGTCCTCTACAGCATCAACGTATTCCTGACCTTCACGCTGTCGCTTCTCGGCCTCGTGCGCTACTGGTGGAACCACCGCAGCGAGAGCAAGTGGGTGCCGCGGCTGCTGCTCTCGCTGACCGGCCTCGCGGTGTGCGCCGGGATTCTCGCCGTGACGACGATCGAGAAGTTCGGTGAAGGCGGATGGATCACGCTGATCATCACGGGCATCGTGATCGCCGTCGGCTACGCCATCCGCCGGCACTACAATCACACCGCAGCGGCGGTCGAGCGCGCCGAGCAGCTGTATACGCCGCCGGCGGGTCATTTCGCGGCCCGGCCGCGGCTCGCACCGGACCGGCCGACGGCCGCGTTCATCATCGGCCGCAGCCGCAGCGGACTGGTGCACGCCTCGCGGACCGTGATGGAGCTCTGGCCCGGATTCTATAAGAACTTCCTGGTGGTGAGCGCCCAGCCCGTCGACGTCCGGAGCTACGGCGGCGAGCAGACCTGCGATCAGCTTCGTGCCAAGGGCATGAAGGACATGGAGGTCTACATGGAGCTCGCGCGCCAGCATGGCATCGCCTCGAAGTACTACCTCGGCTTCGGCGTGGACGGCGTCGACGAGGCGGTCAAGTGCTGCCGCGAAGCGCGCAAGGAGTTCCCGCACGTCATCTTCTTCGCCTCCAAGCTGGTGTTCGAGCACGAGACCTGGCTCACGCGGCTCCTGCACAACCAGATCGTCTATGCGATCCAGCGGCGCCTCGAGCTCGAGGGCATGCAGATGGTCATCCTGCCGATGCAGGCTCCGGCGCGCTGAAGACGCGGACGCGCCGGGAGATCGGATCGTGAGCGGCAGGGCATCGGAGTGCGACGTGCTCGTCATCGGCTCGGGAGGCGGCGGCCTCTCCGCCGCGCTCACCGCGAGCCAGCGCGGGCTCGACGTCGCGGTCGTCGAGAAGACGGAGCTCTTCGGCGGGACGACGGCGTGGTCGGGCGGCTGGCTGTGGATACCGGGGAACCGCCACGCGGTGGAGGGCGGGATCGTCGACGACGTGCCCGCCGCGCGGCGCTATCTGCAGAACGAGCTCGGGAGCCGCTTCGACGCGGCGCGCGTCGATGCCTTTCTCGACAACGGTCCGCGCATGGTGGAGTTCTTCGAGCGCGAGACGGAAGTGAAATTCTCCCCGGGATTGCGCACGCCCGATTTTCATCCCGCGTCGGAGGGCGCCGGGGTCGGGCGCGGGATCACCGCGGTGCCCTTCGACGGCCGCGAGCTCGGCAAGCTGCTCGCGAAGCTCCGGCCCCCGCTGCCGGAGATCACGGTCTATGGCATGGCCATCGCCGCAGGCACCGACCTGCAGCACTTCATGAACGCGACGCGCTCGCCCGGGTCCGCGTGGCACGCCGGCAAGCGATTCGCCGCCCACGGCTTCCACCTGCTGCGCGACGGTCGCAGCGTGCACCTCGTCAACGGCAACGCCCTGGTGGCGCGGCTGCTCTACTCCGCGGCGCGTCGCTGCATCCCGATGTTCAACCACGCCTGCGCTGTCGAGCTGCTCACGGCGGACGGCGCGGTGACCGGCGCGGTCGTGGAGATCAAGGGCAAGCGCGTGCGCGTGACGACCCGGCGCGGCGTGGTTCTCGCGGCCGGCGGCTTTCCGCACGACGTCGCGCGCCGCCGCGCGCTCTTCCCGCACGCGCCCACGGGTCGCGAGCACTGGTCCGCGGCGCCGCCGACCAACACCGGCGACGGCCTGCGCCTGGCGGAGGCTGTGGGCGCGGCGATCGACACGGAGCTGCAGCACCCGGCCGCGTGGGCGCCAGTGTCGGAGGTCCGGCACCCGGATGGGCGCCTCGGCATCTTCCCGCATCTCATCGACCGCGCGAAGCCGGGCGTGGTCGCGGTCAGGGCGGACGGGCGCAGGTTCGTCAACGAAGCCGGCTCCTATTGCGATTTCGTGGCGGCGCTGCAGCAGGCCACGGCCGAGGGGGAAGAGGTCGCTGCGTATCTTCTCGCCGATCATCCGACGCTTCGTCGCTACGGGCTGGGCTACGCCAAGCCGTTTCCCTTCCAGCTCGCGCCGCATCTGCGCTCGGGCTACTTGAAGCGCGGCGCGACGCTGCGTGAGCTCGCACTCGCCTGCGGCATTGCTCCGGAGGCGCTCGAGCGTACCATCGCCGACTACAATCGCCATGCCCGCAGCGGAGAGGATCCCGCCTTCGGTCGCGGTACGACGCCGTTCAATCGCGCAGGGGGTGACCCGAAGGTCGAACCCAACCCCTGCGTCGCAGCGGTCGAGCGGGCGCCGTTCTACGCGGTGAAGGTTTTGCCCGGCAGCCTGGGAACCTTCGCGGGCGTCAAGACCGACGCGCGTGCCCGGGCGCTGCGAAGCGACGGCACGCCGGTCCGGGGGCTTTACGCCGTCGGCAGCGACATGGCGAGCATCATGGCCGGCTGCTATCCGGCGGGAGGCATCACGCTGGGTCCGGCGATGACCTTCGGCTTCATCGCCGGTGAGGACCTGGCCGCCGCCGGCCGCGACGGCGCCCCCGCCGCGGCCGTTTGCGGCATCGATCGCACTGCACCCGAGGAGCTGCGATGACACGCTACGAAGTGGCAACGCTCTCGATCCAGACCGGAACCGCGGGGAAGGCGCTCGCCGGCATCGAGCGCTATCTCGCGGCCAACGCGGGACGCGCCAAGCTGTTCGCGGTGTGGACCGCGGAGATCGGAGCACTCAACCGGGTCCAGGTGCTGCGCGGATTCGAGAGCAGCGACGCGCTGGACGCGGAGCGGGCGCGGATGCTCGAAAGCGGCGATCTCTTCGGCGCGACCGACATCCTGACCGATCTGGCGCTCGATACCTATGCGCCGTTTCCTTTTTTCGCCCCGCTCGCGCCGGGCGCGTTCGGCGCGATCTACGAAGTGCGCATCTACCGCATCAAGCCCGCCGGCCTGCGGCCCGTCCTCGACGCATGGAAGGAGGCGATCGCGGCCCGCCAGAAGCTCTCGCCTATTCTCCTCGCCGCGTATGCGCTCAACGGCTCGACCCCGCGGATGATCCACATCTGCCCGTATTCCGGCGTCGACGAGCGCACGCGCATCCGCGCCAACGCGGTGAGCGCGGGCATCTGGCCGCCCAAGGGCGGTCCGGACTGGCTGGGAAGCATGGAATCCACCGTTTTCGTTCCCGCGAAATTCTCGCCGCTGCACTGATCCCGCCATGTCCCATCCGATCGGTCTCGCCGCGCTGACGGTCCTCGAGCTCGCTCCTCCCGACATGGTGTCCTGCGCCGCTGACGCGGGATTCGATTGCGTGGGCTTGCGGCTCATTCCCGCGACCGCCGAGGAAATCCAGCACCCGATGATCGGCGACACGCCGCTCGTTCGCGAGACAGGGCGGCGCCTCGAGCAGACGGGGATGCGCGTGCTCGATATCGAGATCTTCCGCCTGCGTCCCGACACGGTCGTCGCCGACTACGATCCGCCGCTCGCCACCGGCGCGCGCCTCGGGGCGACCCAGGCGCTGGTCGCAGGCAACGACCCGGTGGAATCGCGGCTCGCGGAGCATTTCGCCGCATTCTGCGAGCTCGCCGAGCGCTATGGCATCGGCGCCAATCTCGAGCCGATGCCCTGGACCGACTGCCAGAACTTCGCCAAGGGCGTGCGCATCGTGAAAGCCGCCGCTCACGCCAACGGCGGCGTGCTGATCGATCCGATCCATTTCGACCGCGGCGGGAGTACCGCCGCGGAGATTCCGGCCGTGCCGCGGACGCTCTTCCGCTACGCGCAGCTCTGCGACGCGCCGGCGGAGCGGCCGACCGACGTCAAGGGGCTTCTCCACCAGGCGCGTGCGGAGCGATTGATGCCGGGCGACGGCGGGCTCGATCTCCGCGGCATCCTCCGCGCGCTGCCCGCGGACCTCCCGCTCAGCCTGGAGATCCCGATGGAGACACTCGCGAAGAGCGTTCCGGCCGTGAAGCGCACCCGGCAGATGCTCGACAAGACGCGAGCGCTGCTCGCGTCGCTTTGATGCCCTAACTTTCGTCGGGTGACGGGCGAAACCCCGATCGTCTAGGCTTCCTCATGGCTCTTACGCGGACGCAGGCGCGATGACCAAGCTGCGCATCGCCGTCGCCGGTGCCGGGCTCATCGGCTTGCGTCACATCGAGGAGACGCAGAAGAGCGCCTCCGCGCGGCTCTCGGCGATCGTCGATCCGTCGCCCAGGGCGGCGGAGGTCGCCCGGAAGGAAGGCGTTCCGCTGTACGGGACGCTCGACGAGCTGCTCGCGAAGGATCGACCCGACGGCATCGTCCTGGCGACGCCGAACCGGATGCACGTCGAGCAGGCGCTGCAGTGCGTCGCCGCGGGCATACCGGTGCTGGTGGAGAAGCCGATCGCGCCCACGCTCGCGGAGGGCAAGCGCCTGGTCGATGCGGCCGAGCGGTCGGACGCGAAGCTGCTCGTCGGCCATCATCGGCCGCACAGCCCGATCCTCCGCAAGGCCGTGGAGACGATCCGCTCCGGCATGCTCGGGCCGATCGTCGGCGTGATCGGCAGCGCGGTGTTCTTCAAGCCGGATGTCTACTTCGACGGCCCGAACGCCTGGCGCAAGGCGCCCGGAGGCGGTCCGGTCCTGATCAACATGATCCACGAGGTCGGCAACCTGCGCGCGATGGTCGGGGAGATCGTCGCGGTTCAGGCATTCGCCTCGAATGCGACGCGCCAGTTCGCCGTCGAGGACACGGTGGCGATCAACCTGCGCTTCGACAACGGCGCGCTGGGGACCTTCCTGCTGTCCGACACCGCGGCTTCGCCGCGGAGCTGGGAGCAGACGACGCAAGAGAACAAGGACTACGCGAGCTATCCCGACGAGGACGCCTACGTCGTGATGGGCACCGACGGCTCGCTGGCCGTTCCGAGCATGCGCCTGAAGTACTACGCGAAGAAGGAAGAACGCTCCTGGTACAAGCCGTTCATGGAGAAAACGATCCTGCTCGATCGCGCGGATCCGCTCGCGCTGCAGATCGAGCACTTCGCCGCGGTGATCCGCGGCGACGCCGAGCCGCTGGTGACGGGCCGCGACGGGTTGCAGAACTTGCGCGTGACCGAAGCCATCGTCGAGGCGGCGAAAACCGGCAAGGCCGTCAACATCGACATCGAGTAACCGGAGTCCACATGAAAAAATTCCTGATGCTCCACGGCATCAACCACAACATGTTCGGGAAGCGCGATCCCAAGCAATACGGGACGATCACCCTCAAGCAGATCGACGGCGAGTTGCAGGCGCTGGCCAAGGAGCTCGGGGTCAAGGTGACGAGCTACCAGACCAACAGCGAGGGCGACATGTGCGAGAAGATCCACCAGGCCTACCAGGACAAGGTGGACGGGGTGATGCTCAACGCCGGCGCCTGGACGCACTACAGCTACGGCATCCGCGACGCGCTCGCGATCCTGACCTGTCCGGTGGTCGAGCTGCACATGTCGAACATCCACGCGCGCGAGGAGTTCCGGCACAAGTCGGTGTTCGCCGAGATCATCCTGGGGCAGATCTCGGGCTTCGGCGTCGACAGCTACCTGCTCGCGCTGCGCGCGGCGGTGTCGGCGGCGAGCAAGCGCTAGAGCACGGCCGCGATTGCGGCGGGCGCGCGCGGGCGAGTTGAACGCGCACGAAAAGGCCGGCCGCGAAGGCCGGCTTCCGTGCCGCCATGCTCTTGCGTCGTCTAGCGGTGGGGCGCGCCGTAAACCAGGGTCATCGCCTCTCCCGCGCTCCTGAGCGCCTTGCGAACGCGAGAGGTTGCCGCAAGGGTGAGGTTTCCGAGCAGCAGCGCCTCGTGCATGCCCTGAAGAGCGCGCGCCCTCTCGAGCGTGTTCATCGTGTCGACAACTCGATCGGCTTGCTTGCGTTCCATCGCCTGTGCTCCTTATCGTGATGGCGGCTCGAATGACGCTGCGCCGCACCACGACAAGATAGGCATCCACCGGTCCCCGTTCCAATCGTATTTTCGAATCCCGGGCATCGGCGGCTTCGATGGAGCCGATATTCCATCGGGTTCTGACACCGTGCCGCACGAGCGTGGGTCGCTCGCGAGGCGCCGCGATCGCGGCGGGATCGTCAGCGCCCCGGCGTTTCGCCCGAACGGCTGGCTTCGAACAGGAACCAGGCGCGGCGCTCCGCTTCGTCGATCCAGACTTCGAGCATGCTCGCCGTGGCGATGTCACCGTGCTCGTCGCATACCCCGTGGGCCTCGCGCATGCGATCGGCGAGCCGCGAGTTGTCCTCGCGCAGCTCGGCCAGCATGTCGAGCGGGGTGACGTAGTCGGCATCGTTGTCGGCGACGCGCTGCAGGCGGCCGATGTGGCCGATCGAGCGCAGCGTCGTCCCGCCGAGCTTGCGCACGCGCTCTGCGATAGGGTCGGTGGTCGCGTAGAGCTGGTCGGCCTGCTCGTCGAGCAGGAGGTGGTAGTCGCGAAAGTGCGGACCCGAGACGTGCCAGTGGAAGTTCTTGGTCTTGAGGTACGTCGCGAAGAGATCGGCCAGCAGCGCATTGAGCGCGCCGGCGATGTCGCGCGCCGCGTCGGCTCCCAGGCTGTTCGGCGTGCGCAAGCGCGCAGTGCGGCGGGAAGCAACCGTCTTGTCGTTCATGGTTTCGCTGTCCTTTCGGAGTGGTTCGACGGAGGGCCCGCGGCGTGCCCGACGCGCGGGTCGGAATCGGATGGCCGATGTTGGCTCGGCCATCGCTCGCGGTCAATCCCGGAGGGGTCGATCGCGCCGGGGCGCCTCGAGCGGCCGAGACGCCGGCAGGCTTCCAGCGCCCGCCGTCATGAATCTGTAACGGGACCCGGCCAAGATCCGCCTGACCATGGCAGGGGCCGATCATGTCCGTGATGTGCATGGGTAGAACCCGCGTCCTGGAGCAGCTCGGGGAGAAGCAGGATTTCGAAGCCGAGCTGAGCCGGCGCGGATTCCGCCACGAGGACTTTTCCCTGCATGTTCTGCCTGAACGGACCTCTGCCGGCGGCGCAGGATGGGATCCGCGCTACGAAGTGAGCGTCAGCCACGCCCCGACGCGGACGGTGAGAGTCTACAAGGCGGGACCGCGCGAGGACTGGGTCGGACGATTCGCCAAGGATCTCGTCCGCGGACTGTACGGCGAGCCGAGCTTGGGGCTGCGCCCCGGCATCAGCGCCGCTCGTCCGTTCGCGTGACCGCAGCGCGCCCTAGTTCAGCCGGCCCTTCGCGCCGCCCAGGCTGAATCTTCCGGCGCCGAGGAGCATCACCGCGACCGCGGTGAACAGGTAGAAAGCCTGCAGCTCCAGCGCCCAGCCGCCGCTCTTGCTCATCTCGCCGAGCTGGCTCGTGTGCATGAGCGAGATCGCCACGATCATGTTGATCGCCGCCAGCGCCGCCGCCGCGCGGGTCCACAGTCCGATGATGAGCAGCACCGGGGCGAGCACCTCGCCGACGTAGACCAGGTAGGCGAACGCCGGGGGCAGGCCGGATTGGGCCACGCGCCCGACGATCGGGGCGATGCCGCCGCTGACCTTGGCGAGGCCGTGCAGCAGCATGAGGCCGCCCAGCGTGAGCCGGAGGACGAGCTTCCCGAGATTTGAGCTCCATTCCATGGCGATGCGGTCCGGGGAGGGCGGCGAGCTGCCGTCGAAGGGCGCAAGTATACGTCGTGGCGGACGGATGCGAGCGAGCGCCTCGCCCCCGCCGCGTGGCTGGGCGCGAGGCGAGGCGCTGCCTCCGAGGCGAATCCGCAGGCGGCCCGAGAGGGTCATCGCGGCGCCGCGGGCCCGGCTCGCTCGGGATGAATCAGGCTCGCGACCCGGGCGAGGAACGATCCCGGCTTGGGCACCGGCTCGCCTGCGTCCGCAGCTTGCCAGTGAGCGAGCGCGGAAGACGACAGCGCCTGGAACTCGCGCTCCGTCAAGCCGCGGGAGTGCGCGTCGCACCAGAGCGGATCGGCCGCCGCGGTGGCGAACACCGGCGGAGCGAGCGTGCTCGCGGCCGCGGAGAGGCTCGACGACGACAGCGCCTGGAGCTCTCGCTCCGTGAAACCGCCGGGATGGCTGCGACGCCATGCGGCGTCGGGCGAGGCGGCCGTCGGCTGCCGGTTGAAGTAGGCGTAGGAATCGCCGCCGAAGCGGCTCATGCTGCTGTCGTCGGCGAAAGCGATGCGCGCGGCGCCGAGCGAAAGGATTGCGGCGACGTAGAGCGCGCGGTTCACGGGATGACGTCGGGAGGACATGGATTGCTCCTTAAGTGCGCAATAGGGAAAATCAGGCGGCCAACGGACGACGTGAGCTATCGGCGTGGAGCCCTCGGATGCTTGCGAAGTGCGCGCGAGCGCGCGGCGCACCATGACGTCGCAGCCTCGCGGCGGAGCGACTCCACGTCGCCGATCGCGTGCCGCCTAACCGTCAGACTGCCGAGGCCAGCCGGTTATGCCCGAGCATCGCGGATCGGCGGGCGAGGCGGCCGCGCTGTAGTACGATGGCTGCTGGGGAATCCGGTTAGCGCGTAGTCGCGCCTCTCGCTGGCGCGCGCGCCGGGCGCGAAGGAGGGATCTCTCGGATGTTGCGGCGTACTGGCTCGGGCTCGGGTTGGCGCGTACGGCCGACCCCTCCGCCTCCGTCCAAGGGCCCCGAGTACCAGGCGAAGCTGGAGCAGGGCCGGTTCTTCAGCCTGCGCCTGCGGCTGCTCCTTCTCGTCGGCCTCGTGCTCCTGCCGTGGCTCGCGCTGGTTCTCTATACGCAGAGCGAGGAGCGCGCGACAGCGATCGCCAGCGTCAATCGGGACGAGATGCGGCTCATCCGCATCGTCGCGAGCACCCAGCTCGCGGAGATCGAAGGCGCACGCCAGCTGTTGGCCGCGATCGCCCGCGCGCCGCAGCTCGACACCGGCGAGCCCGCGGCCTGCAGCGCGTTCCTGCGCGAGATGCTCGCGGCGATCCCCATGTACCTCAATCTCGCGCGGGCCGAGCCGGACGGGAACATGTCGTGCAGCGCGGTGCCCCTGCACTCCGCCGTGAACGTCTCCGACCGCAGGTATTTCCGCAAGGCGATGGAGACCAGGCAGTTTGCCGTCGGCGATTACCAGATCGGGCGCGTGACGCTCCTCCCGTCGATCAACTACGCCTATCCGATCCTGGGTGAGGGCGGCGAAGTGCAGGCGGTGGTCTTCGCGGCGCAGAGCCTGAACTGGCTGGCGGTCGCGCTCGCGAAGGTCGAGTTTCCGCCGGGGGCGCTGCTCATGGTGACGGACCGCAATGGGACGCTTCTCGCCCGCCTGCCCGACACCGGCGACCTGATCGGCAAGCCGCTGCCCGAAGTGCAGGTCCTCGCCGCGCTCTCGAGGGACAAGGATGCCGGCGTGTTCGAGGCCGACGATGCGCAGGGGGAGCCGCGGCTGTGGGCCCACGCGCCGCTGATCCCCGGTCTCGATCTTCACGCGACGATCGGCGTGTCGCGGGCGGTCGCGTTCGCCGACGTCGATCGTCGCCTCTGGCGCAACCTGGCCGCGCTGGGCCTGGTCACGCTCGGCGCCATGGCGGCGGCGTGGTTCGGCGCGGGATTCATCCTCCGGCAGATCGACGCCCTGGTCGACGCGATCCGAAGGATCGGCGCGGGAGAGCTCGGGGCACGCGCGAAAATCCTGGGCGACCGCACCGAGCTCGAGCTGCTCGCCCAGGCCTTCAACGGCATGTCCGGGACGCTGGAGACACGCGACCGCGAGCTGCGCGCCGCCGAGGAGAGAAGTCGAAGCGCCGAGGTCGAGCTCGCGGTGACCCGCGCG
>Ga0335080_10000458_pt1 | contig 37220 bp, 36 predicted proteins | sample Lox_Sample_34_FD_206720 | JGI IMG/M metagenome (GOLD analysis project Ga0335080, IMG submission 206720) | Soil microbial communities from Loxahatchee National Wildlife Refuge, Florida, United States - Lox_Sample_3.4 | ecosystem: Environmental > Terrestrial > Soil > Wetlands | place: USA... | reverse complement strand
TTGAGAGCGCGCCGGCTGCCGCGACGGTCGCCCCCGCCGTCGCGGCGCCGGTCACTGCTTCGCTTCAGCTGAACGCCGCGCCGCGTCACCGATACACCGTAATTCAGGCCCGGCGGATTCAGTCGGTCACCGATGATCAATCACTGGAGCCCGGTGATTCGGCAGCGCCCGTCCGGCGCCACCGTCGGGGTGATCGGCAGTACGGCCGTCCCGCATCACAGCGCTCGTTCGGCGGGTGCCGCGGGCCTGGGCATCGGACGCCGGTGACGCCGATCGTGCGCCGCCACCTCGCCACCGGCATCGCTGTCACCGGTACTACGCACCGCGGTCCTGACCCGCGCCCGCCGTCGATACACCGGAAATAAGCCCGAGTAACGCGACACTCGACGCCCCGGTCGGCTCGAGTGGCGCGGTGTTCGGCCTATACCCGAACGAATCGCCATTCGGCCTGGGAGGAACGCCGAGTGGCGAGTTCTTCGGGCACCGGGCGGCTGGGAAGGCCGCGCCACCGCTTGCACCCCGCGTCCACCGACCCGCGCCCACGCGCGACCGACCCCCGCGACCGACCGGCGCCCACCGCCCCGCGCCCACCGCCCCGCGCGCCACCGCCACGCGCGACCGACCCGCGTCCACCGACCGGCGTCCACCGCCACGCCCCGCGCGCCACCGCCACGCCCCGCGCGCCACCGCCACGCGCGACCCCCGGATGCCGTTTCCCCAGCTAACCGACCAAAATACCCGAACCCCGATTGGCTTTTGGTACATTTGGTCGTCCGTCCGCGACCCCGAAGGAGAACGATGCACCCCGCATCGCCGCCAAGCGCCAGTGTCGACGCCCCCCAGACGACCTCCCATCACGGTAACGGCCGGACCGGCTCGATCGAGAATCCCGAGGTGCTCGAGAACGTACCCGGGTACATCATCCCCATCCTCCAGCGCGAGTTCGACGACTTCGACACCGAGTCCACGCGCTACCTCAAGGGCGAGCTCGAAGGGGACGAGTTCATCAAGTTCCGCCTCAGGCAGGGCGTCTACGGCCAGCGCCAGCCCGACGTCCAGATGGTGCGGGTAAAGCTGCCGTTCGGCGGCGTGACGCCCGACCAGCTCGACGCGTTCGCCGAGGTGATCGAGAAGTACGTGCCGCTGCGCAAGGGCCACATCACCACTCGCCAGAACATCCAGATGCACCACGTCCCGCTGCCTGATGCGGCCGAGCTGATCCGCGAGCTCGGCGACGCCGGCCTGTCGAGCCGCGAGGGGTGCGGCAACACGATGCGCAACGTGACCGGCGACCCGCGCGCCGGCACGCTCAACGGGGAGCTGTTCGACATCACTCCGTATGCCGGCGCGTACGTGCGCTACTTCGTTCGCCACCCGACGACGCAGAGCATGCCGCGCAAGGTCAAGACCGCGTTCGCGGCGACCGACCAGGACAATGCGATCACGCGGATCCACGACATCGCATTCATCCCGCGAGTCAACGACCAGGGCGTTCGCGGCGTCGAGATGCGGGTAGGAGGCGGCACGTCGATCATGCCGCGGCTTGCTCCCACGCTGTACGAATTCGTCGAGCTCGACAGCGGCGACTACCTGAAGATCACCGAGGCGTGCATGCGGATCTTCGACCGCCAGGAGTGGCTGCGCGTCAATCGCGCCCGCGCCCGCATCAAGGTCCTGATCGACAAGATCGGCATCGACGAGTTCCGCGCCCTCGTGGAGGAGGAACTGACCGGAGACTGGGTCAACGATCGCGGCTTCTCCCTCGACAGGATCCTGTTCGACTATGACGAAGAGGCCAATGCGCCGGCGAAGCCGCAATCCTTCGCTGCGCCCAACGGAGACCACCGTGAGTTCACGCGCTTCGTCGAGACCAACGTGCAGCGTCAGCGTCAGCCCGGCTTCTCGACCGTCGAGGTCAAGGTGACGCGCGGCGATCTGACCCCCGAGCAGTTGCGCGGACTGGCCCAGATCATGCGCGACCACACCGGAAATTCGGCGCGAACGAGCGTCCACCAGAATTTGATCTTCCGGTGGGTCCGGGACGAGTCGGTCTACGCCGTGTGGCGGGCCCTGGGAGAGCTCGGGCTGAACGACGCCGGCGCGGACGAGATCACCGACGTGGTCAGCTGCCCCGGGACCGACTCGTGCAAGCTCGGGATCACGAGTTCGATGGGGCTCAACCAGGCGATCCACGACCGCCTGACCCAGATGGAGATCAGCGACGAGCTGACCCGCAGGATCCACGTGAAGATGAGCGGGTGCCCGAACGGCTGCGGCCAGCACCACATCGCGAACATCGGCTTCTACGGCGCCTCGATCAAGGTTGGAGATCACACGATCCCGGCCTACATCCCGCACATCGGCGGGGCGTACGAGGGTGGCGACGTGCGCTACGGTCAGCGCCTCAAGGCGCGGCTCCCGGCCAAGCGTGTACCCGAGGCAGTCGACCGGTGGGTACGCTTCTACGAATCCGATCGACTCGATGGTGAGGAATTCAACGCTTTCGTCGACCGCGTCGGCCCCGCGCAATTCGAGACGAAAGTCAAGGATCTCACGATGCCGATTGGTTTCAGCCTGGAGAATATGAGCTACTTCATCGACTGGACAAAGGAATCGCCGTTCGAGGTCATCCGCGGCGAGGGCGAGTGCGCGGTCTGACCGCACCCATGACCATGAGCGCAACGATTCCCGACCTCGAGACCGTCTCCGCCGAGGAGGTGCTGGTCTACGCGGTCGAGCGCTTCCACCCGAGGCTGAAGATGGCCTGCTCCTTCCAGAAGGAGGAGTCGGTGCTCGTGCACATGCTGACCACGATCGAATCCGACGCCCGGGTGTTCATGATCGACACCGGCGTGCTCTTCCCCGAGACGCTTGAGACCTGGAAGCGGTTCGAGGACAGGTTCGGCGTCCGCATCGAGGTGGTCGACGCCCGCAGCTCCGAGCAGCCGTGGACCATCACCAGGTGCTGCGGTGAAGCCAAGGTCGATGCGCTCGAGCGCGCGCTCGACAACGTCGACGCGTGGGTCACGGGCATCCGCCGCGAGCAGGCCCCCACGCGCGCCGCGGCGGCCAAGCTCGAGTACGACGACCGGCGCGCGATCTGGAAGGTCAACCCGCTCGCCGATTGGTCGGAGAGGGACCTGTGGCGCTACATCTACGAGCACGACCTGCCCTACCACCCGCTCCACGACCACGGCTACGCGTCGATCGGTTGCGAACCATGCACACGGCCGGGCAACGGCCGCGAGGGCCGCTGGGCCGGCCTGGACAAGACCGAATGCGGGATCCACGAGTGAACGGATCGCCTAGTTGAACCCCTTGCATTACGAGCTGTCTCACGTCGAGACGCTCGAGGCCGAAGCGATTCACATCTTCCGCGAGGTCGCGGCCGAGTTCGAGCGCCCGGTGCTGCTGTTCAGCGGCGGCAAGGACTCGCTCGTCCTCCTGCGGCTGGCGGAGAAGGCGTTCCGTCCGGGCCGTTTCCCGTTCCCGGTCATGCACGTCGACACCGGTCACAACTTCCCCGAGGTGCTCGAGTTCCGCGACCGGCTGATCGAGCGGATCGGCGAGCGGCTGATCGTCGCGAGCGTCCAGGAATCGATCGACAAAGGGCGCGTCACGGAGGAGACCGGTCCGCGAGCGTCGCGCAACCGCCTCCAGACGGTGACGCTGCTCGACGCGATCGCCGAGCACGGATTCGACGCGGCCTTCGGTGGCGCCCGCCGAGACGAGGAGCGCGCTCGCGCCAAGGAGCGCGTGTTCTCGTTCCGCGACGACTTCGGCCAGTGGGAGCCCAAGCGCCAGCGCCCCGAGGTGTGGGCGCTCTACAACGGCCGCATCCGCAAGGGCGAGCACGTCCGCGTGTTCCCCCTGTCGAACTGGACCGAGCTCGACGTCTGGCAGTACATCGCCCAAGAGAAGCTCGAGGTCCCGAGCATCTACTACGCGCACACCCGGCAGGTGTTCGAACGGGACGGGATGCTGTACGCGCTCAGCCCCTATGTGCAGCTGATCGAGGGCGAGACGCCGTTCGAGGCGTCGGTGCGCTACCGGACGGTCGGCGACATGACCTGCACGGGCGCGGTGCGCTCGCGGGCCACCACGCTGCCCGACGTGGTCTCCGAGATCGCGGCCACCCGCATCACCGAGCGCGGCGAGACGCGCGCGGACGACCGGGTGACGGAGGCCGCGATGGAGGATCGCAAGCGCGAGGGCTACTTCTGACGCGCCGATGACTCCCGGTGCCGCCACCAACGGGCACGCGTTGCGTACCCGTACCAGCGAGCTGCTGCGGTTCGCCACCGCAGGGTCGGTCGACGACGGCAAGTCGACGCTGATCGGCCGCCTGCTGCACGACTCCAAGGCGATCTTCGAGGACCAGCTCGAGCACGTCGTGCAGACGTCCGCGCGGCGCGGCGACAGCTACGTGAACCTGGCGCTGTTGACCGACGGCCTGCGGGCCGAGCGCGAGCAGGGGATCACGATCGACGTCGCCTACCGGTACTTCCAGACGCCGCGGCGCAAGTTCGTGATCGCCGACACCCCCGGCCACGAGCAGTACACGCGCAACATGGTGACCGGCGCCTCGACCGCGGACCTGTCGGTCGTCCTCGTCGACGCCCGCAAGGGCGTGATCGAGCAGACCCGCCGGCACGCCTACATCGCCTCGCTGCTCCGGATCCCGCACGTGGTGGTGTGCGTCAACAAGATGGACCTCGTCGAGTACGACGAGGCCGTGTTCGAGCACATCGTCGAGGACCTGACGGACTGGACGGCCCGGCTCGGCATCCCCGACGTCACGTTCATCCCGATCTCGGCGCTCCACGGGGACAACGTCGTCGATCGCTCGACCGCGATGCGGTGGTACGACGGGCCGCCGCTGCTGTACCACCTCGAGCACCTGGTGATCGCGCCCGACCGCAATCTCGCCCAGGTCCGCTTCCCGGTTCAGTGGGTGATCCGGCCGAACAACGATGAGCACCACGACTACCGCGGCTACGCGGGTACCGTGGGCGGCGGCATGCTCCATGTCGGCGACGACGTGCTCGTTCTCCCGAGCGGACTGCGCACCCAGATCGACTCGATCGACACGTTCGACGGACCGGTCGAGACCGCCTTCCCGACGATGTCCGTGACCGTGCGGGTCAAGGACAACCTCGACATTTCCCGCGGCGACATGATCGTCGAGGCCGACGATCCCCCGGCCGCCGCCCGCGAGCTCGACGCGATGGTCTGCTGGATGGGCGAGACGCCGCTGCGGTCCGGCGCGCGCCTGGTGATCAAGCACACCACCCGCACGACCCGCGCGCGGATCGACGAACTCGATTACCGGGTCGACGTGAACACGCTCACCCACGAGCCCGCCGGCGAGCTCGCGCTCAACGAAATCGGCCGGGTTCGTCTCAGGGCGGGCGCTCCGCTGATGGCCGATCCGTACGCGAACAACCGCACGACCGGCAGCTTCATCCTGATCGACGAGGCGAGCAACGACACGGTGGCGGCGGGGATGGTGCTCGCCGCGCGCTGATCCGCCGTGCTGTTGGGGTGAGCTCGGCCGAGGAGGGGAGGCGCCGCGGGAGCCGAAGTGCTGGTCGTGGGGGCCGCCCGGCGACGTGTGCGGCGGCGCTCGCCGCCCGCCGAGCCGGCGCCGGGGGGGTGCTGCTCGAGCGGTACAACCACCTCGGCGGTCTGTCCACGGGCGGCCCGTGATCTGGATCAACCGGATGACGGACTGGAGCGGACGGCCGGTGATCACCGGGATCGGCCAGGAGCCTCTCGACCGGCTCCCGGACACGGCGGTCGCCGGCGCCCCGCGATCAATCTGGGGGTCGCGAGGCCAACGACGTGGCGCGGGCCGGCAGCCGGCCATCGCCGCGTTGATCGCCGCGGTCCGGACGGTGCACTCGCGGTCGAGGTGGGGCATCGCCAGCAGCACCTCGTCCGGTGCGCGGCCCGTCTGCGTCAGGAACTCCGCCAGGTAGGACTCGGTCACCGGCATGACGGGCAGCCCGTCCGTCCAGCCGCGCTCGGAGTAGTCCTCCATCACTTGGCGGACCTCGTCGACGTCGATGCCCGGTAGCTCAGTGAAGGCGTACCCAGCAGGATCCGGACCACGTCGGGGATCGCCTGCCGCACGCTGGCCTCGATCTCCGGCGCGCCCAGGCTCGCGATCGGGTGGCGGATCGTCACGAAATCGAATTCGGGTACGCCGTAAACGGCGGCCATCGCCCGGGCCGGCGCGACGAACTGATCCGTGCAGATCGAAACCGCCGGAACGCCCGCCCGCTCGAGCACGATTCCGTCGGCCAAACTGGCCGCCGAGCAGGACCCTCAGTCGCCGACCCCGGCGATCACCGCCTCGCAGCTCTCCGCGATCTCCTCGGCCCGGTCCTCCTCCACGGGCGTCCCGAAGTACGACTTGGTGTAGGTGGTCACCTTGCCGACGTGATGCTGGGCGCACAGGTGGGCAGCGATCGTCTGGAGCACGAGCGCCGCATTGGGCTTGGCGTTGTCGAGCAGGCCGAGCCGGAGGCCGCCGAGGTCGCGGACGCGCGGCGAGCGCCGCGGCGCGCGGGGCGTCCGCTGTGCCGGTCGGGTCGAGAATCGCCTCGCGCCGGGGCATGCGCTTCACCGTACGCGCGTGTCGACGCGACGGATGCCGTTCACGCCTCGGTAAAGTCCCGCGCCGCATGTTCTCCAAGGTGTTGATCGCCAACCGCGGCGAGATCGCGGTCAGAATCATGCGCGCCTGCGAAGAGCTCGGGATCGCGACGGTCGCGGTCTATTCGGAGCTCGACCGCGACGCGATCCACGTCAAGCGCGCCGACGAGGCCTACCTGCTCGGCCCCGGCCCGGCGACCGAGAGCTACCTCGTGATCGACAAGCTGATCGACGCGGTGCAGCGATCCGGCGCCGAGGCGGTGCATCCGGGGTACGGGTTCCTGGCCGAGAACGCGGCGTTCGCGGCCGCCCTCGAGCAGGCCGGGATCACGTTCATCGGACCGCCTGCCTCCGCGATCGAGGCGATGGGCTCGAAGACGCGGGCGCGCGAGCTGATGGCCAAGGCGGGCGTCCCGATCGTGCCCGGGACCACCGAGCCCGTCGCGACGATCGAGGACGCAAGGACGCTGATCGCGGCCACGATCGGCTATCCGGCGGCGGTCAAGGCGGCCGGCGGCGGTGGCGGCAAGGGCTTCCGGGTCGCGCTGGACGAGTCCAAGCTCGAGGAGGCGTTCGAGGGCGCCGCCCGCGAGGGAGAGAAGTTCTTCTCGGACGGGACCGTGTACGTCGAGCGTTACCTGCCCGATCCGCGTCATGTCGAGGTCCAGGTGCTCGCCGACACGCACGGGAACGTGATCCACCTCGGCGAGCGCGACTGCTCGCTGCAGCGCCGGCATCAGAAGCTGATCGAGGAGGCGCCGGCGCCGGCGGTCGACGAGGCGCTCCGCGCGAGGATCGGGAAGATCGCCACCGACGCGGCCGCGGCTGTGTCCTACACCGGGGCGGGGACGATCGAAGGGCTGCTCCAGGGCGGCGAGTACTTCTTCCTCGAGATGAACACGCGGGTCCAGGTCGAGCACTGCGTGACCGAGATGGTCACCGGGATCGATATCGTCAAGGAGGGCATCCGCGTCGCCGCCGGCGAGCCGCTGTCGGTCTCGCAGGACGACGTCGTGCTGCGCGGCCACGCGATCGAGTGCCGCATCAACGCCGAGGACGCGAGCAAGAACTTCGCCCCGGCTCCGGGCACGATCGGCGCCTACGGCGAGCCGGCGGGGCCGGGGGTGAGGGTCGACTCAGGCGTCGGCGCGGGCTCCGAGATCTCGCCGATGTACGACCCGATGGTCGCCAAGCTGATCGTGTGGGACGTCGATCGCGAGCAGGCCACGGCCCGGATGCTGCGAGCGCTCGGCGAGTACGAGATCGAAAACCTCAAGACGCTCATCCCGTTCCACACCGCGATCCTCGAGACCCGCCAGTGGCATGACGCCGAGACCTGCCGCGATCTGATCGAGAACCGGGCCTGGCTGAAGGAGTTGGCGTTCCCCAGGGCGGAGAAGCCGGCGAGTGCGGCGGACGGCGAGGCGGCGCCCGAGCCGGTCGAGCAGAGCTACACCGTCGAGGTCTCCGGCAAGCGCTTCGACGTCAAGGTGTTCGGGCCGCCTGCCGCGGCGCCGGCCGGGGGCGTCAACGGCGCGGCCCCGGCTCCGGGGGGCGGCGTCGCGACCCGGCGGGCGCCACGCCGCTCCGAGCGGGCCGCCGCGGGCGGCGGGGGTGGGGGCGACACGTTGTCCTCGCCGCTCCAGGGGACCGTGCTGAAGGTGGCCGTCGAGAAGGGCGCCGATGTCGAGGAAGGCGCGCTCGTGTGCGTGATCGAGGCGATGAAGATGGAGAACGAGATCACCGCGCACAAGGCGGGCACCGTGGCCGATGTGCCGATCGCCGTCGGCGCCTCGGTGGCGACCGGCGACACGCTCGCCGTGATCAGCTCGGCAGGCGGGTAGCGCCGGCGCCGGCAAGCCTCCGCCGGGGGATGGACGGACGGCGGATCGCCACCGTCCGGTCGGGCAGCAGCGCGAGGCCGATCGCAGCGGTGGGAGTCCCGGCGTAGGTCATGTCGGCAGGCGGGACGCCGCTCCCGGTCTGGGCGGGGCGTTCAGTTGTTCGAGGCTACTGAGAAGCGGTCCTCTGCACCCGCTCCACATTTTCCGCGTGAATGCGGCGTTGCGCGCCCGTGCGGCGGCCTGCGGGCAGCTGGGTCTGCGGTCCGGCAGTACCGAGCGCTTCGAGGTACGCGACGTCCTCGTCGAGGACCGTGATCGCGTCCGCTCGGTCGAGCGGACGGCCGTGGCCCGGCACGATCGTCTCGGCGCGCGCGACCAATTCCCGCAGGTGCGCGAGCGTCGCCAGGTACGCCTGCACCGACCCGCCGGGGGAGATCCACGGGATCTCCACCGGCGAGAGGTAGTCGCCGCAGACGAGCGTCTGCAGCCACGGGATGAAGAACGCGGTCCCGTCCGCGGTGTGGCCGCCCGCCGGATGGAGCTCGATCTCGCGGTCGTCCGCCCCGAGCGACAGGCGCCCGGGAACGGGGAGTGACTGGACGCCGGCGAGCGTGAGCGGCTTTCGGTCGTCGACATACTGGTCCTCGTCGAACTCCCGCAGCTGCCGCTGCGCCTCTCCGGGCTCGGCGGCCAGACGCTTGGCGGTGCTCTCGCCGCAGCCGAGCGACGCCTGCGGGAACGCGATGCGCCCGAGCAGGTGGTCCCAGTCGGCGTGCGTGACGAGCAGCCCGGAGACCGGAAACCCGGCCTGCTCGAGCACGCCGGCGACCGCCGCGAGCTCGTCCGGGTACACGGGCGAGTCGATCACGAGGCCCTCGCCGCCCGCGCGGACCGCGGTGCACGTGGTCTGCCAGAAGCGGCTGATCACGACGATCAGATCGGGGTGAACCGCCAGGACCTTCATCGCGGCGGGTCAGGCCCTACGAGACGCCGAGGAGCTTCATCGCCTCGCGCAGATTGGCGGCCTCCGCGTCCGGCTTCTTCTGGTTGGACTCGAGCGTTTCCTTATTGCGGTTGACCCAGACCACCGGGACCTTCCGCTTGATGCAGGGCTCGACGTCGTAGTAGTAGCTGGCGGCGACGTGGACCCAGCCCTTCTTGCCGCCGATCCGCCGCTCGCATTCGGTGAAGTGCGCCGGGTCGGGCTTGTAGGAGCGGACCTGCTGGGCGGTGACGACGAGGTCGAAGTCAAGCGGAATGTGCCGGCGGGTCTGCCCGAGCAGCTTGTCGTCGATGTTGGAGATCAACCCGACCTTGTACTTCTTGGCGATCTTCTGCAGTACGGAGTTGGTCTCCTTGAACGCGGGCCAGCGCTGCACCGAGTCGGGCAGGAAGCCGGCGCGGGACGGCTCGAGCGGCCAGCCCAGCGTCTTGGCGATCTGTACCGCCGTGCGCCGCAGGACCTCGGCGTACAGCTCGTACGAGCCCGCCTGGATCTGCTTCTGGACCTCATAGAAGAGCGGGATCAGCTCGTCGCGCTCGACCGTGAACCCGTCGCGCTCGGCCTCGCTCTTGAACGCCTCGTACGCGCCGGTCTCCCAGTCGATCAGGGTTCCGTACACGTCGAAGGTGACGAACGAGATGTCCTTGGGGATCGCCATCGCGCGCGCCATGATGCCACGGGGGGAAGGCTGCGCGCAGCGTCGTCAGCACTCCAGGCGTTCCGTCCATTCACTAGAGTGCAGCCGCGCATGGATCTCCTCGAGTACCAGGGAAAGCAGGTGTTCGCCCGCCACGGCGTCCCGGTGCCGTCCGGACGGCACGCGCAGACCGTCGACGAGGCCGCCTCGGCGGCCGACGACATCGGCTACCCGTGCGTGATCAAGGCCCAGGTTCAGATCGGCGGCCGGGGCAAGGCCGGCGGCATCAAGGTCGCGAGCAGCCACGCCGAGGCGCGCGACCACGCCCAGGCGATCCTCGGGATGGACATCCGCGGGCTGACCGTGCACGAGCTGTGGGTCGAGGGGGCGTCGCAGATCGAGTCCGAGTACTACGCGTCGGTCGTGTTCGACCGCTCCGCCAAGGCGCCGCTGGTGATGCTCTCGACCAAGGGCGGAATGGACATCGAGGAGGTCGCCGACTCGGATCCGGACGCGATCGCTCGGCTGCACATCGACCCGTTGCTCGGCTTCCAGGAATTCCACGGGCGCCGGCTGGCGTTCGAGGCCGCGGTCGACCCCGACGTCGTCCGGCCCGTCGGAGCGATGCTGGCCAAGCTCTACGACGTGTTCGTCGAGGAGGAAGCCACGCTCGTCGAGGTCAACCCGCTGATCGTCACCCCCGAGCGCGACGTCAAGGCGCTCGACGCGAAGGTCACGCTTGACGACAACGCGCTGTTCCGCCACCCCGACAACGCCGAATTGCGCGACCCCTCCCGCGAGGACCCGCAGGAGCGGATGGCCACGGAGCGCGGGCTGACGTACGTCAAGCTGGACGGCAATATCGGCATCCTCGGCAACGGCGCCGGCCTCGTGATGTCGACGCTCGACGTCGTCGCCCAGGCCGGCGGCTCGCCCGCGAACTTCCTGGACGCGGGAGGCGGCTCGAAGGCCGAGGCGATCACCAGCGCGGTCGAGGTGATCCTGTCCAATCCCAACGTCAAGGCGGTGCTGTTCAACATCTTCGGCGGCATCACCCGCTGCGACGAGGTGGCGCAGGGGCTGATCGAGGCGTTCAACCAGATCAGTCCGGACGTGCCGTTCGTGGTCCGGCTGGACGGGACGAACGACGTCGAGGGGCGGAGGTTGCTCGCCGACGCGAACCTGCCCAACGTGTTCACGGAGTCGACGATGGACGGCGCGGCACACAAAGTGGTGGAGCTGGCTTCATGAGCATCCTCGTCGACAAGAACACCAAGCTGGTCGTGTCCGGCATCACCGGGCGCGAGGGCACCTTCCACTCGCTGCGCAACCGTGAGTACGGCACCCAGGTCGTCGGCGGCGTGACCCCCGGCAAGGGCGGCCAGGACGTCGAGGGCATCCCGGTGTTCAACACCTTCCACGAGGCGGTCGTCGGCACCGGTGCCAACACCGCGATGATCTTCGTCCCGCCCCGGTTCGCGGCCGATTCGATCCTCGAGGCCGAGGACGCCGGCATTTCGCTGATCATCGCGATCACCGAGGGGATCCCCGCGTTCGACGAGCTGCGCGTTTACGCGATGATCCAGAAGGGCGGCCGCGCCCGCCTGATCGGGCCGAACTGCCCGGGCATCCTGTCGCCGGGGAAGGCCAACGTCGGGATCATCCCGGCCGCGTTCTTTCGCGAGGGGAACGTGGGCGTGGTCTCTCGTTCGGGCACGCTCACGTACCAGATCGGCAACGTGCTCGCCCAGAGCGGGTTCGGCAACTCGACGATCGTGGGAATCGGCGGCGATCCGGTGCCCGGGTCGGACTTCATCGACATCATCGGGTTGTTCCAGGACGATCCCGAGACCGAGCTGATCGTGATGTGCGGCGAGATCGGAGGCGACGCCGAGGAGCGCGCCGCCGAGTTCATCGCGGACAACGTCACCAAGCCGGTCGTCGCGTACATCGCCGGGTTCACCGCCCCGCCCGGCAAGACGATGGGCCACGCCGGCGCGATCGTCTCGGGCTCACGGGGAACGGCGCGCGCGAAGGCCGAGGCGCTCGAGGGCAAGGGCGTGCGCGTCGGGCGCACCCCCACCGAGGTCGCCGAGATCGCGGTGTCGCTGCTCGGCGCCACCGCCTAGTCGCGCGGCCACGTCTCGCGGCCAACGTCCGACTCGCCGTCGCTGGGCCGGCGAGTCGGACGTTCAGGGTCCATCGAAAGCGCGATAGGCTCGCGGTTGTCCGTGTCGAGCGAAACGACGAACATCGTGGGGGCGCATCTGGAGGAGCTGGACCGGATGCTGCACGACATCCAGGCCGAGCTCGTGACCGATCGCGAGCCGCGTCCCGCCCTCGTCCGCGACGCCACCACCGCGGCGATCCCCGAGCCGCCGCCACCGCGGCCGCCCAACCTGGAGCCGCCACCGCCTCCGCCGCCGATCCCGGGGCCGCCACCGCCACCGCCGCCACCCGACCCGCAGATCCAGGCCCTCGCCGAGCTGTCGGAGCGCCTCGTCGCGTCGATGCGCGAGCTCCTCGCCGGCTACGAACGCGTGCTGGCGCCCGAGTCACGCCGGCGCCCAGAGCCCGAGGCCGCCCCCGTGACCCTCACGGCAGGACCGTTCGCGACGATCGAGGCGCTGCACGAGTTCGAGCGGGCCCTGTCGGGCGTGCCCGGGGTGCAGGACGTCGTCGTCCGCGGACGCGAAGGAACCGACCGAGCGATCATCGACGTGCGGCTCGCGTAATCTCCACCTCATGGCCAAGCCGATCTCATTCGCCCGGGGTGCGCCGTCGCTCGACATCGTCGACGTGGACGGCCTGCGCGCCGCGGCCGACAAAGCGTTCGAGTCCGATCCGGGGGGTATGACCGCCTACGGAACCGCGATCGGATACCCACCGCTCCGCGAATGGATCGCCGAGCGCCACCAGGTCGCTCCCGAGCAGGTCGTGGTCACGAACGGCTCGATGCAGGCCGACGCCTTCCTGTTCGACGCGCTGGTCGAGTCCGGCGATTCGGTGATCGTCGAGCGGCCCACGTACGACCGGACGCTGCTGTCGCTGCGCAACCGCGGCGCGGACGTGCGGATGGTCGAGCTCGAGCCCGACGGGATCGACGTGGCCGCGCTCGAGCGCGTGCTGGCGGCCGGCGCGAGGCCGAAGCTCGCCCACATCATCCCGAACTTCCAGAACCCCGCCGGGTACACGCTGTCGGCCGACAAGCGCGAGCGGCTGCTCGACCTCGCCCAGAGCCACGACTTCACGATCTTCGAGGACGACCCGTACGTGGCGTTGCGATTCGAGGGGGCGCCGCTGCCGACGATGCTCTCGATGGACCCGGGCGACACCGTCATCTACGCGTCCTCGTTCTCCAAGACGGTGTGTCCGGGGATCCGCGTCGGCTACCTCGTGGGGCCGGCCGAACTGATCGCCAAGGTCGTCAAGATCGCCACCCAGACGTACATCTCGCCGAGCATGGTCTCGCAGGCGATCGTCCACCAGTTCTGCGTCTCGGGCGCGATCGACAGGTCGATCGAGGTCGTCCGCAAGGCGCTGCACGAGCGCGCGGACACGCTGTGCGAGGCGCTCACGCGGCAGCTTCCCGACGCCCGGTTCGTCAAGCCGCTCGGCGGCTACTTCCTGTGGGTCGACCTCCCGCGCGGCACCGACGTGGGCGCGCTGTTCGAGGCGGCGGCCGAGCGCGGGGTCCAGTTCGTCAAGGGCTCGGACTTCGTGCTCGACGGCGGCGGCTCGAGCCTGCGGCTGGCCTACTCGGGCGTCACGACGGAGGAGATCGAGGAGGGCGTCAAGCGTCTGGCCGAGGCCTACCACCAGCTCGCCGGCGTCGCCGCCGAAGATGCGGCCTGAGGAGCTCACGGCCTTCGGCGATCTCGCGGGCGAGGCGGCGGCCGGCGCCACCAGGCAGATCCACGAGATGCACACGGGCATCGCCCGGCGCGTGTGGCGCCGGGTGGGCCCGGCGTCGATCCCCGTCCGGATCGCCCACGACCGGATCGCCCGGACCGCCTACTCCGCGGCCGGCGAGTTGACCCGCGCGGTCGTCCGCGCCGGCGCCTATGCGGCGGGCGCGGCCCGCCCCGCCGACGCCCCCTCGGTGCAGCGCACCCCCGCCGGCCGGGCCGTGGTCAGCGCGATCAACGGCGTGTTCGGGGACACGCTCATCCGTCGCGGCAACCTGCTGGCGCTGCCGATGGCGTTTCGCCGCAGCGGCCGCGACCTCGAGCTCACCCGGGATGAGCTCGCCGGCGCCTACCCGAACGCCAGTCGACGTCTCGTCGTGTTCGTGCACGGCCTGTGCGAGACCGACGACGCCTGGAAGCTCGGCTCGGCGCGTCACGTCCCGTACGGCCACCGGATGGAGATCGAGCTCGGCTACAGCCCGCTGTACCTCCGCTACAACACCGGCCGCCACATCTCAGAGAACGGCCGCGAGTTCGCTCAGCAACTCGAACGCCTGATCGCCGCGTGGCCCGTCCCAGTGGACGAGCTCGTGCTGGTCGGCCATTCGATGGGCGGACTGGTGGCGCGCAGCGCCTGCCACTACGGCGCCGCCGGCGACTCGATCAGCAAGGTCCGCCATGTGGTCACGCTCGGGGCGCCGCACCGCGGCGCCCCGCTCGAGCAGGTCACGAACGCGGCCAGCGCCGCGCTCGCACGCCTCCCGGAGACCCGCCCGCTCGCCAGGGCCCTGAACATACGCAGCTCGGGGATCAAGGATCTCCGCTACGGCTACCTGGTCGACGAGTGCTGGTCAGATCAGGACTGCGACGCGTTCCTGCGCAACACCTCCCGCGAGATCCCGTTCCTCCCGACCGCGCGCCACTACTTCATCTGCGCCACGCTCTCCCGCGAGCCCGACGCGCCAGTCGGCCGGATCGTCGGCGACCTGCTCGTGCTCAAGCCGAGCGCGTGGGCGCATCCGGGCCGGGGCAAGCGCCTGACCTTCCCGATCGAGCACTACCACCACGTCGGCGGCGCGAACCACTTCGACCTGCTGAACCACCCGGCGATCTACGCCCAGATCCGCCGCTGCCTGCACAGCCAGCGCGCGCTGACCGCCTGATCAGGAAGGTCGGCGGCGCGTGACGGCGGCGCCTTAGCGGCCGTAGCGCTCGCGCCCGAGCACGAGTTGCTCGGGCAGGGCGGTGCGCGGCGGCGGCGAGGGATCGGCGAGCACCGACACGGTCTCCGCGACGCTGGCGGTGACCGTGGCGACCGCGCCAGCCGAGCTCACCGAGACCCTCTCTCCGTCATTCGACGCAACCTCGCCCTCGAGCCCGGGCTCGATCCCCGCCTCCTTGAGGTAGTGCAGCAGGTCCTCGGCCTCATTCTCGAGGCGCAGGATCGTCACCTTCGCCCCGACCGAGCAGTCCGCCAGCGGCACCCCGTCGATCCGCTCGTGGACCCGGATCGGGTGGCCGTGCGGGCATGTCTTGGCGTCGCCGACCGAGGCGCGCACGTACGCCTCGAACCGCGGCGTCATCGCGTGCTCCAGCTTCTCCGCCTCCTCGTGGACGTCATCCCAGGGCACCCCGACCGTGTCGGTCAGGAACCGCTCGATCATCCGGTGGCGGCTGACGATCTGCTCGGCGTGCTCCCGTCCGGATGGGGTGAACTCGACCGTCCGCTCGGCGTTGCGGGCGATGTAGCCGTCGCGCTCGAGCCGGCCGAGCATCTCGTGCACGGTCGGCGCCGACAGCTGCATGGCCCGGGCCAGGTTCGCGCCGGTCATCGGCAGCCCGGCCTCGTACAGCCAGAACAGCATCTCGAGGTACTCCTGTTCGGCGACGGTGCCGCGGGTCGCTGTCATCGAACTGATCCTACCGGCCGCGCGAGCCCGCCCATGGCATAGCATCGGGTCCGTGCCGAGCCTGCCCCTGAAGCCGCCGATCGAGCCGCAGCTGGCCCGCTCTCGCGCCGGCTTGCCGGTCGGCGAGCAGTGGTCGTACGAGCCTAAATACGACGGATTCCGGGCGATCGTGTTCGTCGACGGCGACGACAACGTGATCCAGTCGCGCAGCGGCAAGCCGCTCGCGCGCTACTTCCCCGAGCTGAGCTTCCCCGCTGGCCGGTACGTGGTCGACGGCGAGATCGTGATCGACGATCCCGAGGGCGGCCAGGACTTCGACGCCCTCCAGCAGCGGATCCACCCGGCCAAGTCGCGGATCGACATGCTGGCGGTCGAGACTCCGTCGCACTACGTCGCCTTCGACCTGCTCGCGTTCGAGGACGACTCGTGGCTCGAGCAGCCTTTCTCCGAGCGGCGGGCACAGCTCGAATCGCTCACCTCGACCGGGATCGACGTGACGCCGCTGACCCACGATCCCGGCGAGGCCGAGCCGTGGCTGCGCAGCGGCGAGGGCGTCGTGGCCAAGGACGTGCGGGCGCCGTATCGCCCCGGCGAGCGCACCGGGATGATGAAGATCAAGCGGGTGCGGACGATCGACGCCGTCGTCGTCGGGTACCGTCCCGGCAAGGAGCCGGACACCGTCGGCTCGCTGATCCTCGGGCTGTACGACGACGCCGGCAAGCTGCACGGGGTCGGGCACTCGTCGGGGTTGAAGGCTGCCGAGAAGCGCGCGCTCGTATCCAAGCTCGCGGCGTACGAGACCGGCGAGCGCGGCCACGGCGATCCCAGCCGGTGGAAGAGCGAGAAGGACCTCGAGTGGATCGCGCTCCGCCCCGAGCTGGTCGTCGAGGTCACGTTCGACCACGCCAGCGGCGGCCGCATCCGCCATGGGACGAAGATCCTGCGCTGGCGCGAGGACAAGCCGCCGCTGGAGTGCAAGCTCGAGCAGATGGCGATGTAGCGCGCCCTCTAGAGCGCTCACTTGCAAACTCCCGGCGCGGGTGGCTGCACGACCAGGGTGTGCGGCTGGTCCCGGCCCCGGGCGGTGGCCCTGAAGTTTCGCCACCGGGTCGACTCGCTGAGCACGAATGGCGGCGCGCTCGCCGGCGTGGCCGGCACCGTGTTCGAGGCGAGCTCGGCGTGGCGCGGGCAGCCGAGCTCGCGGACGCCCGTCGGGGAGTTCGATCTGAGCGCGCAGGCGGTGATCGTGACCTCGGGCGGGATCGGCGCCGACCACGAGCTGGTGCGGGAGGCATGGCCGTCGACCCTGGGTCGCCCCCCGGAACGGATGTTCTCGGGCGTGCCCGACCACGTCGACGGCCCGATGCTGAAGATCACCCAAGACGCCGGCGCCAGCATCATCAACCCCGACCGCACGTGGCACTGCACCGAGGGGATCGTGAACTGGAGCCCGATCTGGAGCCGCCACGGGATCCGGATCCTGCCCGGTCCTTCGCCGGTGTGGCTCGACGCACTCGGCCGGCGCCTGCCCGTGCCGCTGTTTCCCGGTTTCGACACGCTCGGGACGCTCGAGCACCTGATGAAGACCGGCTACGACCCCGGGTTCGTGGTCACGCAGAAGATCATCGAGCGCGAGTTCGCGAAGGACCTCCAGATCACCGCGATCCACGGGCGCGCAGGTACATCCCGGACCGGCTGAGCCGGGTCGCGCGCCCGCACCGGATCCTCGATCCGGGCGCGGGACCGCTGATCGCCGTCCGGCTGTGGGTCCTCACGCGCAAGACGCTCGGCGGCCTCGAGACCGATCTCTCGGGCCGGGTCCTGCGGGGCCGGCGGCGAGCCGGTGTCGGGCCTGTACGCCGCCGGCGAGGTCGCCGGCTTCGGTGGCGGCGGCATGCACGGCTACCGCTCGCTCGAGGGTACGTTTCTCGAGGGCTGCCTGTTCAGCGGGCGTACCGCGGGGCGGGCCGTGGCCCCCGCGTCCATGGCCGGCGGTCTCACCGCGACTGGAACGTGAACATCCGGTCGGCGTCGATCCGCATATAAACCGGACCGCTGTCGAGGAACTGCTCCCACTCCGCTCCGTAGCGCGGCACGTAGACCCCGAGCAGGGTCTCCCGAAATCCGCCCACGATCTCGACCGGCACCGCCCAGCCATGGACGCTGACCGCGAACTCCTCGCGCGGCAGGTGCGTGGCGCTGACCTGCGGGCGCGCGAGCAGGTGGCGGTAGCGAACCGAGTTCGGCGCGGTCCCGAAGTGAAACGCTCCGCGGTAGAAGATCCCGTCGAGCGGTCCCGCGATCGGGCGGCAGTCGGCGGTCACGGTGGCGACGACGAGCAGGCACATGCCGGTCAGGCGCTCCACCAGCGCCTCGGCGCTCGCGCGGCGGCCGGGGGTGGCGATGCTCCGCAGGTGCGGTCCGGCGCGCTCGTAGCTGCGATCGAGGAGGTCCTGGAGGGCGCGGATGTCGTCGGGCGTCTCGTGCACGGGATTCGGCTTCGGGGCGGTTACACGAAATCACGTTGCGGAGCCGGATTCCCCAAGCTCCGACGATACTGCCGGAATGATCCCCGGCGTCCCCACCACGATCCTCGTCGCCCCCGACTCGTTCAAGGGCACGATGACCGCCGCCGAGGTCGCCGACGCGATCGGCCGGGGTCTCGAGGCCGCCGGTCGCCCGGTCGACCTGTGCCCGGTGGCCGACGGGGGAGAGGGGACGCTCGACGCGCTCGTCGACGCGGTCGGCGCCGAGCTTCGCAACGCTCCCGTGTCCGATCCGCTCGGTCGCCCGATCGAGGCCGCGTTTGCGCTCGGCGACGGCGTCGCGATCGTCGAGACCGCGGCCGCGAGCGGGCTCGGCCTCGTCGACCCGTCCGAGCGCGATCCGCTCGAGGCGAGCACGTTCGGGACCGGGCAGCTGATCGTGGCGGCGATCGAGGCGGGCGCCGATCTCGTATACCTGGGCGTCGGCGGCAGCGCCACCACCGACGGCGGCGCCGGCGCGATCCGCGCGATCCGCGAGGCCGGCGGTCTCGGGGGCGGGCGGATCACCGTGCTCACCGACGTCCGCACGCCGTTCCAGCATGCCGCCCGGGTGTTCGGTCCTCAGAAGGGGGCCGGCGAGGACCAAGTCCGGCGCCTGACCAAGCGCCTCAACGACCAGGCCCGACGGCTGGCGCGAGACCCGCGCGGGGTTGCGATGACCGGCGCCGCGGGCGGGCTGTCCGGCGGTCTGTGGGCCGAGTTCGGCGCCGAGCTCGTGCCCGGCGCTCAGTTCGTGCTCGACGCGGTCGACTTCGACCGGCGCATGCGCGCGGCCCGTGCGGTCGTGACCGGCGAGGGCAAGCTCGATCAGCAGAGCCTCGCCGGCAAGGTCGTGTCCGAGGTCTCGACGCGGGCGCGCCAGGCGGGCGTCCCGTGCCATGCGATCGTCGGCACGCGCGAGCTCGACTCGTTCGGCGTTCGCGTGCTCGATCTCCAGGCCGTGCTCGAGGCGAGCACGGCCCGACAGATCAGCGCGGCGGCGCGACGGCTGGCGGAGGTGCTGTAGCCACCCCGCCGGCCGCCGCACCGGGTGCCGGCTGTCGGTCAGGTGCCGTCGGTCAGCACAGCTGTCCGAACGGCGCGTCGGGTCCGCGACCCGGCGGGTCGGGGACGTCTGCCCCAAGAGCTTTCATCAAGCGCGCCATGTCCTTGCCGGAGGCGGTCTGCTCGCCCTCGTGGTAACACGAGTCGGCGCGCGTGGCGCCGTCGGCCTCGGCCCAGCCCCATTCGGTCCCGGTCCCGCCGGGCAACGCCTCAGCGATCTTCTGCCCGGCCCGGACGAGGGTGCCGGCGGGGATGAGATGCTTAGGTGCTCGGCGACGTAGACGACGTCGCTGGCCGGCTCCCACCCCGGTGTGGCGAACGGATCGATGTACTGGCGACAGGCCGAGTGCTGGATCGGCGTCCGCGCCTGGGCGGCCCCGCCGCCTCCCCCCAGTGCGGCTGCGGCCTCCAGGCCGACCGCGATCAGTCGTTTGCACATAGCCGCCGTCATCGGTCCCAATGGTGGCGACCTTGAGCGCGGCGGAGCCGCGCCCAGACGGGGCGATCAGCGGTTCAGTGTGCGAACGCGGTGCGCTTTTCGGTGTCTGGAGACGGCAGCGGAGCGTCCAGCGACTCGAAGAACTCGGTGATCTCGCGCAAGTGGCAGAGCAGGTGGTCGGCCATCTCCATTGTCATTCCCGCCCGCACGACGATCCGCAGCACGCTCAGGTCCTGACGGTTCTCAGGGAAGGTGTAGGCCGGCACGAGCCACCCGTGCTGGCGAAGCTTGTCGGAGACGTCGAACACGGTGTAGTTCTCGACCGTGGGCTTGAGCGCGAACGCGAACACCGGAAGGTCCCGGCCCTCGGAGATCAGCCGGTACGGGCCCATGTTGTCGATCTCGCTCGACAGGTGGGTGGCCACGTCCTGCGCTGACTGCATTATGCGCCGGTATCCGTCGCGGCCGAGCGTCGTGAACATGTAGTACTGCGCGACCACCTCGCTGCCCGGACGCGAGAAGTTCAGCGCGAACGTCGGCATGTGGCCGCCGAGGTAGTTGACGTCGAACACCAGACCCCTCGGCAGCGCCGTCTCGTTGCGCCAGATCGCCCAGCCGACGCCGGGGTACACGAGCCCGTACTTGTGCCCCGAGGCGTTGATCGACTGCACCCGGTCGATCCGGAAGTCCCACTCGAGCTCAGGCTGGAGGGTCGGCGCCACGAACCCGCCCGACGCCCCGTCGACATGGATCGGGACGTAGATCCCCTTGTCGCGCTCGAACTGGTCGAGCGCGGCCGCGATCTCCTTGACCGGCTCGTAGCTGCCGTCGAACGTCGAGCCGAGGATCGCGACGACGCCGATCGTGTTCTCGTCGCACGCCGCCACCGCCTCCGGGGCCTCGAGATGGAACCGGTTGCCCTCCATCGGCACGAGCTTCGGCTCCACGTCCCAGTAGCGGCAGAACTTCTCCCAGCAAACCTGGACGTTGGCGCCCATCACCAGGTTGGGCCGGTCGGTCGGCTTGCCGGCCTGTTGCATCCGCTCCCGCCAGCGCCACTTGAGCGCCAGGCCGCCGAGCATCGCCGCCTCACTCGACCCGGTCGTCGAGCAGCCGGTTGCCTGCTCGTGGTCGGGCGAGTTCCACATGTCGGAGATGATGTTCACGCACCGAGCCTCGATCTCGGCCGTCTGCGGGTACTCGTCCTTGTCGATCATGTTCTTGTCGGCGGTGTCGGCCATCAGCCGGGCAGCGATGGACGGCATGTAGGTCGTCACGAACGTCGCCAGGTTCAGGCGCGCCTGGCCGTCGAGCAGCAGTTCGCTCGAGATCAGCTCGTACGCCGTCTCGCTGTCGAGGCCGCTGTCCCCGATCTCGTGGATCGGAAGCGTCGCCGCCGCCTCCTGCATGCGCTTGGTAGCTTCCGGAATGGGCTGGCGCGGGCGCTGCTTGGCTAGCGGCATCGAGGCTCCTTGGTCGGCACGGCAGGCGGGGTTAGATCATCCCCGACTCATCCGTCCGCAGTAAACCGGGCGCTCACCACCTCGGACCCCCTGCGGTCACTACTCTCCGCGGGTCCACGGCCCCGCGCCGCCCAGCCCGACCGGCGTGACCCGGGTGATCGACCCCGGCGGCGGATCCTGGCCGGGCGGGAACGTCGTGTCCGGGCCGATGTGTACCCCCGCCAGCCGGCGCAGCAGCTCGAACGCGCCCCCTTCCTCGATCCGGGGGGTCCCGCACACGACCAGGTACTCGCGCAGGCCGATCGGGTGCAGCCCGAGCCCGAGCATCGACACCGACACGCGCGGGTCCCGCGCGATGCTCGGGAGCTTGCGGAAGTGGCGCAGGCTCGCGAGCCTAACCCGTCACGTCAGCGATCCTGGGGCGGCTGGCACCCGAGCTCGATCAGGTACCGCGCGAACGCGAGTCGGTCGCGATCGGGATGAAACGGCTCGCCACCCTCCCGGAGCAGCGCGGCCACGCGCTCGAGGTCGTACAGGAGCGTGAGCTTGCCGGGCGGGTCGTCCCACTCTCCCGAGTCGTACCGCTCGACCCACGCCGACAGCGCCGCCAGGGCCTCGACCTGCACCTGGTCCTCCCACCACCGGCTGCGCAGCGGCAGCCGGTAGCGAACCCGGAGCGTGCAGACGTCCGACCACAGCTGCTCGAACCACATCCATCGCTCGCGCGGGTATAGCCCCTCGCAGCACAGCGGCCAGCGCGCCGAGACCGGCTCCTCCCAGTCGTTCTCGGGCTCGTGCCAGTCGTCGGGCTCGGGATGGCTCATGGCGTGCTCGCCACCCTTCGCAGTCGCCGATCCTCGAACCACAGCCGCAGGCGCAGTTGCGCCGGCGGGATCCGTCCGTACAACAGCAGCGCGTGCCGATCGGGAAGCTGCCTGAGCGCCTCGGGCGCGATCAGCGGCCGGCGCCGCCGCGAGGTCGAGCGCGTCGTCCCACCGGCACCGATCGTGTGCGTCCGGTCGCGAGCCTCCTCCTCGCCGGTCAGCCCGGCGAAATAGCGGAGCGTCTCGAGGTCCGCGACGCCGGGCAGCAGCATCCGGGCCCGGTGGCTGTTCACGACGGTCTCGGCTTGCTGGCCGTAGCGCGAGCGGGCCTGGGCGAGGTCGTGGAAGATCGTGACCAGCTGGATGTTGTGGCTGGGCGCGGTCGAGGCGATCTCCGCCAGGTTGGGAAGCGGCGCGACGTTGCCGGCCTCGTCGAGGCACAGAAGGAGGGCGTTCTCGAGATGGCCACCCGCCAGCGTGGCCCGCTCGTAGGCCCGGTCGACGATCTCGCCGAGCAGCGCGAGGAAAATCGGCCGCAGCAGCTTCGACGCCTTGGCGTCGCCGATCAGGTACAGCGTCGCCGGGCCGTCGAGGAGGCGATCGGGCGTGATCTCGCACGAGCCGGCCGAGTTGACGACGCGCCCGAACCGGTAGGCCCGGAGCAGCGTCTGCGCTGTCGCTTCGATCGAGGTTCGCGTGCGGTCGGCCTGTGCCTCGAACGCCCGGACGGCGTCGTAGGCGGCGTGGCCGCCCTCGCCCGCGCACAGCAGCGCCTGGTCGAGCTCCCGGCTCCCCTGGCCGCATATCCAGCGCACGACGGCGTCCATGCCCGCCCCGCTGACCGCGGCCGCGTACAGCAGGGGCGCGAGCCGCTGCTCGGCGGCCACCGCCCAGAAGTCGCCGCCCTCCACGCTGCGGCGGTCGAGCTCGCCGGCGGCCGCGAGCCGCCACGCGACCTCGAGCGCGCCATCCCAGGTGCCTGCGGCGTGGAGCGGCGACCACGTGTGCGAGCGCGCCCCGGACAGGCCGAACGGGTCGAACACGAACACGTCACCGATCGACCGGCGGCGGGCGAGCGTGGCGCCGAGCAGGTCCGTCTTGATCGAGCTGGCGAGCACCGGGCCGGCCCACTCGAGCAGCGCGGGAATCGCGATCCCGGCGGACTTGCCCGACTGTGGCGGGCCGAACGCCACCAGCGCGTGCCGGTGCTCGGCGTACAGAAGCGTCCCGTGGTGGCGCCCGAGCACGAGCCGCCCGGTGCGGCGGGACCGGGCGCGGCCGTGCAGCGGACGCAGCTCGCCGGCGCGAGCCCACCTGGCGCCGGCGCCGCCCGACAGCACCTCGCCGCCGGCGCGCCACGCGATCACGCCCAGCCCGGACGCGCCCGCCGCGAGCAGCGCCAGGGCGGCGTAGATCCCGCCGGCGCCCGGAAGACGGGAGCGGACCACCAGAGGCCAGGCCCGGGCGGGATCCGACAGCCGCGCGGGGAGGCGGATCACGACTCCGAGCAACTGATCAAGCCCCATGCGCGGCCACCCGTCGCCGAACAGCGCCCCGGCCAAGCCACCCCACAGCCACACGGTCGCCGTCACCGCCGCCACGCATCCGACCGCGACCAGCACCGCGACGTCCCCGTGTCGGTGCGAGCTCATCCGCGCCCGAGCCTCTGCTCGCTGACCCGCATCCCCGTGTCGGTGTTCGTGAGCCGCGCCTCGAGCCGGGAGCGGTGGTGCTGAACCACGAACGACCGGCTGCCGACGCGCCACAGCGCCTGTCCCGCCGACAGCATCGAGATCAGCCGCGACTCGGTCTCGGACAGCCCGAGCAGCGAACGCGTGAGCGGTACCTGGCTCTCGTCCTGGTGGTACACGATCCTGGTCGACGCGTCGGCCACGAGTCCCTCGGCGATCCTCGCCGCGCGAGATCCGGCGTCGCCGGCGGCGCGCAGGTCCGCGAGCTTGTGCAGCACGACGAGGTTCATCACGCCGAACTGGCGGGCGAGCTTGAAGTTCGACTGGAACCACTCGCCGAGGCCCGTGTGCTGAACGATCTTCCACGACTCGTCGGCGACGTTGATCAGCCGTTCACGACCGGGCCGCTCGGCCATCCGCGCCAGCAAGGCGCTCATCCACGCGGTCGCGCAGGCCATCAGGATGCCGACCGCCGGCGAGTCCCTCACCGCATGCAGGTCGAGCACGAGCAGCCGGGCATCGAGGTCGAGGCCGGGTGTCGTCGGGCCGTCGAACATTCCCTTCAGGGGTCCCTCGCAAAGATCCTGGATCGCGAGCGCAGCGCGGCGGACGTCGGTCGCGAGCTGCTCGCGGGTGGTGCGAAGCCGCTCCGTCATGTCCGCCGCCGGATCGAACAGGACCCTCGCGATCTGCGGGAGCGTTGGCTCCGCGACGCCGCTGACCCGAATCGTGTGCAGCGCCTCCCGCAGCGCGGCGGCCTCGATCTGGCTGAGCGGCCCGCCGACCGCGGTCACGGTCACGGCCCGGAGCAACTCGAGCTGGGCGTGCTCCTCGGGGCGCGAGGCGAGCGGGTTCAGCCGGATCCCACCGCCCGGCTCGAGCGACACCGGCGTGACCCCGACGGCGTCGCACAACGGACCGTACTCGCGCTTGACGTCGAGCACGAGCGCGCGCCGGCCGAACAGCAGCATCCGCCACAGGAGCGTCTTGACCAGAGCGCTCTTGCCCTGTCCGAGCTTGCCGAGCACGATCGCGTTCGGATCGTCGAGCGTCCCGTCGCCGTACAGGACCCACGGGTCGTAGCAGAACGCGCCGCCGCCCGAGTCGCGGCCGACGAACACGCCGCGGCCACCGAGGCCGCCGGTGGCGACGAACGGGTAGATGGCCTGCGCATGGCGGGTCGTGCAGAGGTGGCCCGGCCGCTCGGCGGTCAACGCAACCCCCGGCACAAGGGCAACGTGAACGTGAACGCCTCGGCCTGCTGCCCGTACATTCGGTGCAGCTCGAGGCGCGCTCGAGCCGCCTGCCCGTGGATCTCCGAGCAGGCGCGGCGGAGATCGTCGCGGTCCCGTCCGGACACCGTGACGAACCCCGCCAGCCGGACCTCCGCATGGCCGGCGGCGAGCTCGGCCTCGCGGCGCACCGCGGCCTCCTGCGCCTGACGCTGGCGGGCGGTCTCGGCCTGGCCGAAGCGGTGGCGAAGCTCGCGATCGGCGCGGTCCCGGGTCACGGCGGCCTCGGCCTCGCGGGTCGAGCGCTCGGGTGCGATCGGCTCGAATGTGACCGCGACTGTCCGGACCACGTTCGAGCGACCGAGCAGCGCGTCCATGAACATCGGCGAGACGTCGACGCGAGGCCATCCGCCGATCCAGAACGTGGCGTGGACGGCGCCGTCGCTGCAGTAGTGCTCCCATTGCTCGCGACCCCCGAGCGGCCATGCGTTGGCCTCGGCGAGACCCTCCCTGCCTGGCTCGGCCGCCTCGACCGCCGCCAGTTCCGCGCGGGCGTACGGATCGAACGCCGTCCTCACCGTCCGCGCCAGCTGGCCGGGCGAAACCGCGCCGAGGACGGTCACGTCGGCCGCCTCGAGCCCTTGCGCGACGCGCTCGGTCTCCTCGATCAGGGCGCTCGCCCCCGCGCCGTTCCGGTCGGCGACGCGGCGCGCATCGATCTGGACCGTGATCAAGACCTCATGCTCCTGAGTGGCCCTCGTCGTGGTGCCGATCAGCTCGAGATAGGACTCGATCATCGGCGTGCCCCGGAGCGGCACGCTCGGATCCCGTTGGTGGTGCAGCCACCGCGCAAGCTCGTCGCCCTGGGCGGGGGCGGTCCGCTCGATCCACTGGATCCTCCTCACCGCGCCGCCCGCGCCGCCGGCGAGGACCAGGCCCCAGTGGGCAAGGCGCCGCTCCTGTGCCTCGGCATCGAGCAGCGAGAACGCGAGCACGCGACAGGCGAGGACCGCGGTGAGCCGGCGACCGCGATGCTCGCTGAGGACCCCGATCGGACGGTCGCGGCACGGAACCTCGACGATGCGCACGCCCTGGAGCGCGGCCGGAGCGTCCGGACGGGGATGTCTCAGCAGCCGGCGCAGCGGCTCGGCGCGCTCGGTCGCCAGCATCCCGTCGACGGGAGCGCGCGAGCGGAAGCGCAGCCGACCGCGCACGAGACGGAGCGCGAAGGCGACGATGACCGGAACCCACTCGTCGACCGTGCGGCGGCCGACGGGCGCGAACGCGACGAGCAGTGAGCCGGCCAGCAGCAGCATCGCCGCGCACGCGCCGGCGGCCGTCGGGGCGCGGTCGAGCACGACGATCGCCGCCACCGCCCCCGCCGCCACCGCGGCTGTCTGGCCGCCTCGGACCTGCCCGAGGATCCCCCGCCGCTCGAGCGGTCCGAACCGATAGGTGACGCGCTCACCGGTCACGACGCGTCCGGGTGCGGCCACACCGGTGTGGCGTCCAGGCCGGCCGGACCGAGCTCGAACTCGGGCATCTGCGACCAGTCGAAGGGGGACTCGGCAGGCGCGCCGTCCTCGGCTGGAGTGCCGTCCCCGCCGCCGCCGCCGCCCGCATCTCCCGGCGACGGATCGGGATCAGGCGCCGGAGTTGAGCCGGGCTCGGGCGCGGACGACGGGCCCGGATCCGGCCAGCGGTCCTCGCCCGCCCGCCGCATCGCCGCCATCGCCGCCGTGCTCCAGTCCTCCGCGTCCGCGCCCGCGGCGTCGAGCGTGGCGCGGGCCGGGCGGAGCTCGGCGTGGAGCCCGCCCGCGGCGCCGCTCGCCAGCTCCGCGAGCGGCACCAACCGCAGCAGCGCCCACGGCGAGAACGCCGCGAGGGTGACCAGCACCGCGCCGGCCATGATCCCGGCGATGCTCGCGTGCCCGGCGCTCGCACCGATCGCGGCGCCGCCGAGCGACAGGATCGCGACGATCGCGAACTTCGACAGGACCAGCGCGACGAGCAGCTCGGCGGCGCGGACCGTCCAGATCCGCCGCGCCGGCCACACCATCGCGGCGAACGCGAGCGGGAGCATCAGCACGATCACGTACACCGCCGCCTCGCGCATCAGCAATTCGATCCACAGTGCGAATGCCGCTCCAATGATGAACAAGCCGACGAGGAAGGCGAGGAACGGAGACCTCGTGAACGCGGTCAGGCCGGCGACGACGACGGCCGCGTTGGCGAGGAAGTGGGCGCCGGCATTGCCGGCGGCCGACGAGATGAACCCGCACAGCTGATCGGTGGCGGCGAGCAGGAGCATCGTCACCGGCGCGGCAATCGCGACCGCGAGCATCGCCAGCGGCAGATAGCCGAACGCCGCCCTGGCCAGTAACGCGAGGTCGGAGCGGATCAACGCCTGCACCGCCGCCGCAAAAAGGAACGGAAGCGTCAGCACGGTCGCGATCGCCGCCATCCGCCAGTACGTCGACGAGAACCACGTCGTTCTGAGTTGCGGGGCGGTGGTCTGGGAGAGGGCCCCGGCGGCCTGATTCAACGCGACCTGGGCGCCGCCGACCACCCACGCTCCGATTGCCGCGAGCGCGAGGGCGGTGCTGGCAGTCGAGGCGACGGCCTGGGCGGCGCCGCCCACCGCCGTGTTGACCGCGCCGCCGACGTTCCCGGTGATCAGTTGCTTGCCCGCGGTCAGCAGCCGCCCGCCGTTGCCGATGCCCTCGCATCCGGCGGCGGCGGCCCCGCTCACCACGCCGGCGGCGCCGCAAACCGGGTTGTCCGGGGTGACCGCCGCCGCGGCGGCCGCCGGCGCGGCCGCCAACGAGCCGGAAACCGCGGCGAGGCCGATCGCCGCGACCAGCCCGCGTCGGGAAGCGGCGCTCATTTCGCGGTCGTCCCCAGGTGCTGGAAGAAGTTGACCAGCCCCGGGCCCGACCCGATCACGAGCGCCGAGGCCGCCGAGATCACCGCGGCCATCCGACCGCGCGCGGCGTAGTGGGGGTTGTGCGCATGCGAGGCGACAGCCCACAGGGCGGCGCCGACAAACGCCCCGATCAGCGCGATCGCCAGCGCCCATGCCTCGGCGCCGTTCACGAGCTGCTGCAACACGTTGCTCCCCGGCAGGCCGCCCGGGTCGGGCCTGGCCGTTACGTCGGCCAACAACTGAAACATCTCCAGCTCCTTTCAGTCTAATTGAACCAATTGAGTCCAGTACACCCTAGCAATATCATTTGAGCTCTGCTAGTCTCACTCGCATCAATTTAGTCTCAATTAGACTTACTATGGTCCTACTAGAAGCAACGACCTCGATCGGCGTCGGCGACGTCGCCGAGCTGTACGGCTCACTCGCCGGCCGGCTCGAGCGGATCGTGCGTCTCGACGTCCGGGCGTCGGACGCCGTGATCGAAGACGCGTGCCAGTTCGCGTGGTACCGGCTCCTCCATCACAGCCATCGGGTTCATCGCGAGACGGTGATGGCCTGGCTGGCGAGGACGGCCGTGCACGAGGCGTTGAAGCTCGTGCGCCGCGACCAGCGCGAGCTGTCGCTGAACGTTGCGCTCGAGGACGCGGACGAGCCCGCGTCGGCAATCGACCCAGCGACGCCCGAGCAGCTGCATGAGTGCCGCGAGCGGATCAACGAGTTGCGGGGACTGCCGCCACGGCAGCAGCGTGTCGTGTGGCTACACGCCTTCGGGCTTAGCCACACCGAGATCGCCGCGTACGAAGGCTGCACGCGGCGGACGGTCGACCGCCAGCTCGTGCGGGCCAGGGCGGCGCTCCGAGACCAAAGCCCCGAGCTGGATCAGGAAGCCGCTACCGGGCTCGGCCGCGCTTGCGCCGGCGCTTCTCCGCCGGGCTCAGCTTGCGGGCCTTCGGCCGCGCCTTGGAGCCCGCTCGCCTGCCCTCCACGTCGATCGGAGCCGTGAGGCGGTGGCCTTTCGGGGCGCGCCGGCGCGCGTCGCGCCAGATGAAGACAGCGATTCCGCCGAGCACCACGATCGCACCGATCGCGATGATGAGCGCCGAGCTCCCGCTGAACGCGCTGCCGCTGCCGGCGGTCGCGGTCGTCTGGATCGTCGGCGTGGCGGCGGTGGTGGTCGGGGTCGATACCGATTGCTGCGGGAAGCCCGGGGTCAGCGGGTTCGATCCCGGGGTCTGGGCGCTCGCCACCGCCGGCAGCGCGAGCGCCGCTCCCACCATGAGCGCCGGCACGATCCGGACCGCGGCTTTCAACATCTGCCCCTAGGCGAGCGGCTGTTCCATCGCCGGCGTCTCTGGCGCGTCGGCGTAGGGGTGCTCGTCGGCCACGTCCTCCTCGTGGTACACGCTCTCGGCGTTCACCGCCCAGATGTCGTGGTGGGACCCGGTGAGGATGTTGTCGACGGCGCGCATCGCGGTCAGCATCGAGTGGTCTGAGTTGTTGTAGCGGTGCAGGCCGTTGCGGCCGACCTGGATCAGGTTGTCGATGCCGTCGAGCCAGCCGCGGATCGTCCTGACCCGTTCTGGATACTCAACGTCGTACATGGGATAGGCCTTGTGCACGCGCACCACGAAGCCAAACTTGACCTGGTCGGCGCGCGCGAGGTGGAGCTTCGCCAGCTCGCGTGTGGCCATCTCGACGAGGTCGTCGTCGTTCATGCTCCAGATCTCGTCGCCCTCGAAACAGAAGTACTCCATCCCGATCGACGTGTCGGTGTCGTTCGGGACCATCCATGGGCTCCAGGAGCGGAAGTTCTGGATGCGCAGCACCCTGACGCCCGGCTGGTGGATGTAGATCCAGTTGTCGGGGAACAGCTCGGGGCTGTCGATCACCAGTGCCACGGTCAGGAAATCCCGATAACGGAGGCCGCGGGCGGCGTCCCGCACCTCCGCGGGCGCGTCGGGCTCGGCGATCCCGACGGTTGTGCGCAGCGGCAGCGAGGAGATCACATAGCTCGGGGTCAGCGTCTCACCGCCGGCGACGAGCTCCACCACGCGTCCGTGCTCGATCCGCAACCGCGTGACCGGTGCGTTGAGCCTGACCTCCCCGCCCTGTGCGCGGATGTCCTCGGTCATCTGCTCCCACATCTGACCGGGTCCGTAGCGGGGATAGTTGAACTCCGAGATCAGCGACTTGATCTTGTTGCCCTTGTTCCCGAGGAACGCGGCCTTGGCGGCGGCGAAGAACGACAGGCCCTTGATGCGCTGGGCCGCGAACTCCGAGCGGATCTCGGTGCACGGGACTCCCCAGAGCTTCTCCGAGTAGGTCTTGAAGAAGTGCTGGTAGAGGCGCTTGCCGAAGCGGTTGGAGACCCACGCCTCGAACGTGTCCTCGCGGCCCTTGGGCTTGACCGCGGCCCACAGGTACGAGACGCCGCAGCGGCACAGTTCGACCGGGCCGAGCTTGCGGATCACGTCCACGCCCTGGAGCGGGTACTCGAGGAACTTGTCGTTCCAGTAGATCCGCGACTGACGCGGCCGGCGCAGGAACTCCTCCTTCATGATCTCGTGCCAGAGGTCGTCGACCTCCTTGGACTTCGTGAAGAACCGGTGCCCACCGAGGTCGAAGCGGTAGTCGTCGCGGACCTCCGTGCGAGCGATCCCGCCCACCTGATCGGTCGACTCGAGCACGATCACCGGCTTGCCCTGCTTGGCCAGCAGGTAGCCGGCGGTCAGACCGGCCGGGCCGCCCCCGAGCGCCACCACGGGATGCTCGGGTGTGATGCCGGCGGCGCGGGCCGGGCCGGTGGCGTTGGTGGGAGTCGAGTCAGTCATCTCGCGATCTCAGGAGGTCTTCTCGTAAAGAACGGCTGAGTAGGCAAGGATGCTGGCGCCCCGGTAGTTGTGGGGGGCCGTGGCTTTCACTTTGAGCTCTCCGCTGTTGACGTCGTCCTGGAGGATCTGCCCCAGTTGCGCGGCGCGACGCCGGGCCAGTTGCGTCCAGGACGCCTTCCAGTTATTCGCGCCTTCGGTCAGCGGTCGCACGTACAGCAACTGCTGGCCCGGCTTGAGGCTAGCAACCAGCGGATCCAGGGTCGCCGCCGGCTGGGCGTGCTGGAACCTCGTCAGCGCATCCACCCAGTCCATGTAGCCCGGGTCCGTGACCGGCCCGATCGAGGTCGCGTAGCGGAGTCCGGGCGGGAGGTAGTACCACGCGAGCGGAGTCGAGTCGGGTTGAGCGTTGACCACGAGATCGCCCTTGTGCAGGAGCGGCGTCATCTCGCCGCTGATGTCGCGCATGTCGCTCTTGGTCTGCGGAGCGTACGACGAAAGGTGAACCACGAACACGACGCAGAGCGCGACTGCGACGAGCCCGACTACGCCCGAGCGCGCAGCGCCCCAGGCCGCCAGCAGCAGGATCCCCGCGAGGATCGGGGCCATGTAGCGAGCGACGAACGCGGGCGTGATCTGCGAGGCGAGCCAGGCCACGATCAGCGTCCCGGCGATCAGCACGATCAGCGACCACATCACGGTACCGTCGCGGCTGCGCCGGTAGCGCTTGGTGAACAGCGGGGCGAGCCCGATGACGATCGCCACCAGCAACGCCACCGCGATGCGGTCGCTGCCCAGCAGGTCTCGCGACAGCAGGACCGGCACGCCGAAGCGGATCGTCGGCGCCCACGGCGCGCCGGTGTGCGTGGCCTGGTAGATGAAGTTCGGAAGCCAGGGGAGGAACAGGATCCCGGCGCCCACGTACGCGAGCACGGCGTCCTTGACGATCCCTCGGCGGTCGTCGCTGACGCGCCAGATCGGGATCAGCGCGAGCACCGTGCCGACCCCGAAGAAGATGCCCCAGCCGTGCGTGTACAACATCAGCGCCTGGCAGATCGCGAACATGATCAGGTAGCGCCTCCGCCGGTAGACGAACGCGTGGATGAACGCCGCCGTCTCGAGGATCCCGAGCAACGCCATCAGTTCGTACATCCGCGTCTCCGTGGCGTACGCGGTCAGGAACGTGCTGAACGCGAACAGGACCGCCGCGTACAGGCCGGCGCGGCGGCCGAACAGGCTCCAGCCGGCCCACATGCCCGCCGGGATGCACAGCAGCCCGAACACGACCGACAGCGAGTGTGTCGCCGTCTCGCTGGCTCCGAACACGCTGATCCAGACGTGCAGCAGCATGTAGAACAGCGGCGGCGAGCCGTCGTGGCGCATGACGCCGGGAATCGCGCTCAGCGAGTGCGAGGCGATGCCGGTCGTTATCGCCTCGTCCTCCCAGAACTGCCCCGTGATGTAGCGCGTGCGGAGGTATGCGGAGATCGCGGTCAGCACGACCAGGATCGCCGCCGTGCTCGCCCACGTCGGCACGCGCTGGAGCAGCTTCGGCTCGCGGACGTCGACGACTCGGGGGATCCCGCGCGGCGGGGCGCTGACGGCCACTACTGAGTCACCGTAGTGGGATGGACGGCGGCGCCTTGGCGGCGCACGTCGAGAACACCCGGAACGTGCGCACGTGGGCGACCAGCTTGTAGTTGGCTCCGTCGTGCTCCCAGGCGATGATCTGCGCCGGGGTCGGCAGCAGCGTCGATTTCGACTGCGCGCGGGTCTGAAGGATCACCGCCGGCCACGGCGGCCCGACGAGCTGGCTCGGCTCCGCCTGCACCCGCAGCGTGCGGACGCCGAGCGTCCAGGCAACCATCGGAACCTGGAAGCCCTCGGTCATCACCGGGCCGCAGTTCAGGAGCGCCTGCTTGCCGCCGGCCTTCTGCACGGCCGCGGTCAGATCCTCGCGCAGATGGGCCTGGTAGACGAGCGCGTGGTGGGTGCGCGGGAGGCTGATGATGTTCTTGCCGATCCACGGCGGCACCGCGAGGAACAGGCCGATCGCCACGATCGTCCCCGCGGGAATCGTGAATATCGGAGCTGTCAGTCGCCGGACACCGGAGCCGAGCGCCCCGGCGAGGCGGCGAATCCAATCGGCGAGCGTGCGCGAGAACCAACCCCACGCGACCCCTCCCGCGATCGCGACCGGCGCGGTGCCGAGAACCAGGTAGCGGTTGTTGCCGGAGAAACCGGCCTGCGTCTCGAACGCGATCCCCAGCCACCACACGAAGCCGAACAGGCCGAGCCCGAGCAGCCAGGCCCGCGCTCGGATGCCGCGCTCCACTGGGACGCTGTGGCGCCACCATGACGCCCGCGTGCGCCACAGGCCGAACGCGGCCACGAACAGCGAGATGATCCCCGGGATCTTGACCCGGTTGAGCACGGTCGGCCACGCCTCCTTCTTGAACACCGTGCAGACCGGGCACCTCGCGAACGCGGCGCTGTTGGACCGGGGGTGCTGGGCGCGGGTTACGCCCCGCAGCAGGTGGCCCGAGCCCCACAACTCGGGCAGAAACCACAGCACGGGGATCAGCGCGAACAGGCCCACGACGAGCTTTCGGGCGCCCGGATCGCGCCAGAACAGGTACAGCCCGTACGGACCCCAGAAGAACCACAGCTCCGGGCGGTCCAGCGCGGCGAAGAACCCGACCAGGAACGCCCGCTGGCGGGCCCCGTCCATGTAGCTGTCGACCGCGATCAAAGCGAGCGCGGTCGCGAAGCCCTCCGAGTATCCGAGGGCGTTGTCGGAGATGAACCCGCCGGAGTTCGCCAGGCTGCCGGCGGCGATCACACCGGCGAGCATGGGCGCGATGAGTGCCGTCCAGCGCAGCGCGCTGCCCGGCTCGACGGTGCCGGCGACGAGATCACGCGTGAGCCGCCAGGCGATCTTGAACACCATCGCCACCGCCATCAGCGCCCCCGCCCGGGCGACGATCAACCACAGATCCGGTTGGGCCTTGCCGAACACCGCGAACACCGTCGTGAACAGCATCGGCAGCGGCTTCCACGAGGGACCGCCGGTGGTATGGAGGTCCAGGTGCACGATCTCGTGGCCCCATACGAGCCAGGCCCACGGGTCATAGCTCGGCGTCGACGGGATCAGCAGCGACAGCGCGGCGATGACGAGGGCGCCTGCGCCGAGCGCCAGATACAACCGCCCGCCTGACAGGCGGCCGGCCAGCGCGCGTGCTCGCGCCGTGACGTCGGTCGACGGCGCCGGCGCAGTCAGCTCAGCAGTGGGAACGGACAAGGGGACCGGAAAGATCTCGTTGGTGCCGCGCTCGCCAAGTTACGCACGGCAGCGGCAGACGCGTACATGAGCCGGCGCACCGGGCGCGGGCGTCGCGGGGCATTCTAGAGGCGCCTATCCCTGTACGCCCTGAGCCAGACAGTTCTCGATGCTCGTCAGCTCCGAGTCCGAGCCCTGGTTGGGGTACACCAGCGCCGTCCCGATCACCTCGGCCGCCTGCGCGTTGCCGTCGATCTGCTGGGCCTGCGCCGCCCCCGCGGTCGGCGTGAACACGATCGTCGGGCCCGCCTCGGCGGCGCCGACCTGAAGCTTCGTCGGGCTGAGGACGTCAACCGTCAGGCGAGCGTCCTTCAAGCACTCGAGGTGGTTGTGCATGTCGGTGAGCGGGCTGTCGATCTTGCCGCGGCTGGCGAGCGTCGTCGAACCGGCGGGCGTCGTCGGCTGGACCCTGACGGCGCCGCACCCGGTCAGCGCCAACGTCACGAGGGCGATCGCCGCAGGACCGACACGGCGTGGGACTGGAAGGCTCGTAGAGGACATGCGCTCGACAAAGGTAGAGGATCATTCTGACCGTGCTCGTGTACGGAGCCCTCGGCGGGCCGCTGCCCGAGGTCGGGATCGTCGCGGCCGCGGCGCTCGCGGCCGTGGTCATGCTGCACCCCGACATGCGCGTCCAGGCGCTGGCGATGCTCGGGGCGCTCGTGCTCGCGCCCGTCCTGCTGCTGGCCGACATCTGGCACTCGCCGCAGCTAAACATCGTCCACCGGCATCCGCTGGCGGCCGCGGTTGGGGGTGTGATCGCGCTGGTCGCGGTGGTGGGGGCGGGGCTCCTGATCGTCAGGTGGCCGGAGGTGCTCGCGGGCGCCGTGATCGTCGCCCTCCCGTTCCGGATCCCGATCGAGGCCGGCGGCGTCACCTCCAACCTGCTCGTGCCGCTGTACTTCGTGGTCGCCGCGGGCTCGGTGGCGTTCATCGTCACGGGGTTGCGCGGCCGCTCGCCGCCCGGGGCCGGCGGAGGCGCCGGAAGCGCGGCGCATCCCGTCGGCGACGGCGCCCGGCGTGGCGGAGACCCGGCCAATCCTGCCGGCGACGGAGCGACGCCGGCTGCCGATTCGCGCCTGCCCGCCCGCCACGGCCCCGCCCGATGGCTCGAGCGGCTGCTGGCGGGCTACGTCGTTCTGTACGCGCTCCAGGCCGCCTACTCGCCGAAGCTCACGACCGCGTTGCAGCAGGTCGTGTTCTTCTACGTGCCGTTCGCGCTCGCGTACTGCCTGCTGCGCAGGCTCGACTGGACGCAGCGGCTGACCCGGATCTGCCTGGCGCTCGTCGCGGGGCTGGCGGTGGTGTTCGCCCTGGTCGGGTTCGTCGAGTACGAAACCAAGACGATCTTCCTGAACCCGAAGCTGATCGCCGCCAATCAGGTTCACGCGTACTTCACGGTCAACTCGGTCTTCTTCGATCCGAACATATTCGGCCGGTTCCTGGCGCTGGTGATGATCCTGCTCGGCGCGGTCGTCTTGTACGGGCGCCGGCAAAGGACGCTGCTGATCGCGCTCGGCGTGCTCGCGATCCTGTGGGTGGCGCTCGTACTGACCCTGTCACGGTCCTCGATCGGTGCGCTGCTCGTCGGGCTCGGGACGCTCGCGGCGCTCCGCTGGAGGGTGGGACGGGCGGTGTTCGTCGCCGCCGGAGTGGTTGCCCTCGCGGCGGCGGTGATCGCGATCACGCCGACCACGTTCGGGCTCAACCAGGGACTGAACGGGGCGTCGAGCGGCCGTCCGGGTCTGGTCTCGGGCGGGATCGACCTGTTCGGTGCGCGGCCCCTGTGGGGGTACGGATCGGGCTCGTTCGAGACCGAGTTCAGCGCCCGCCATCATCAGATCGGCCAGACGCTGTCGGCGTCACACACGATCCCGATCACGATCGCGGCCGAGCAGGGGCTGATCGGCGAGCTCGTCTACATCGCGCTCGTGCTCGCTGCGCTGGTCGTACTGCTCCAGCGGTGTCGTGGCGAGCCCGCGCGCGTCGCGGTCGCCGCGGCGTTCATCGCTCTCCTGTTCCACACCCTGCTGTATGCGGACTTCCTCGAGGATCCGATCACGTGGACGCTGCTGGCGATCGGGACTGCGCTCGCGGTGCGGCCCCCGCGGGATTCAGTCCGCGCAGAAGCCGAGCGCGTCGCGCGCGACCGCGAGCTTCAGCAGCAGATCGCTTAGCGGCGTTCGCTCCTGCGCGGTCAGCGGGGCCAGGAGCTCGTCCTGGGCGGGTCGCGACCGATCCCGCCCGTTCACGAGCCGGCTACTGCCGCTCCCGAACCCCGAGGGCGTACTGCTCAATGTTGTTCTCGAGCGCCGCTTCGCTCTCGTATTGGCCGGTGTGGACGAACACGACCCTGCCGGCGCGGTTGATGAAGATCGTCGTCGGGAACCCTTCGAGGACCGCAAGCGATGAGAGGTCGGTCGAGGCGACCGGATAGCTTGGATAGCTGACCGGGTGCTGAGCGAGGAACGAGCGCGCGTCGCTCGCCGAGTCGTTCGTATCGGCGCCGAGGAACGCGACCTTGCGTCCGTACTGGGCCGAGGCGGTGGCCAGGAGCGGGAACTCCTCCCGGCACGGGGGACACCACGCCGCCCACGCGTTGAGCACGACTGGATAGCCGCGCAGCGAGCTCAGGCGCTCGGACAGCGTGCCGCCCGAGGTGATGAGCTGTCCGGCCTGGGCGTGCAGCGCGGCAAGCGAGCCCGGTGAATCGGCCAGCACGCGCCGTGCGTCGGCCGCGCTCGGCGCGGTGACCTTCGGAACCGCGCTCGCGGGGACGTTCCGGTTCATCAGGAAGTAAAGGTCGTCAAGCGCCTCCGTGGGGGTCCACGGGAACTGCGGATGGTCGAGGTTTTGAATTCCCTCGTCGCTCAGCAGCCTCTTCAACGCCGGCGACAGCTGACCGTCGACGTCGGCCATGCCCTC
>Ga0335080_10000457_pt1 | contig 37240 bp, 30 predicted proteins | sample Lox_Sample_34_FD_206720 | JGI IMG/M metagenome (GOLD analysis project Ga0335080, IMG submission 206720) | Soil microbial communities from Loxahatchee National Wildlife Refuge, Florida, United States - Lox_Sample_3.4 | ecosystem: Environmental > Terrestrial > Soil > Wetlands | place: USA... | reverse complement strand
AGGAGCTATTGGCTGGGCGGTTTGGGTGCATCCGGCTTGGGTGCATCCGGCTTGGGCGCGTCCGCCTTGGGCGCGGGCGGCGGCATCTTAAAGATCGAGTCATCCACGGGCACGTTCAACTCAATCCTGGTAATTGTGACTTTCTCTTTCTCGGCGCTTCCTTTCACACCGCTCTCGATGGCGAACGGGAAAATAATTCCGCCGACCTCTTTGTAATCTCCGATGGAGGATTCGACGTCCTTATCGGTTCCGCGAATGGTCCGTTTCGTGTCTTCTTTGATAGCGAGGAACGAGTCGGCATCGATGTAAATCGTCTTTACATCGCCGTTCTTCATTGTCACTTTGAGCTTGTAGGCGTCGGTGCCTTCCATTTTCTCTTTGCCCAGCAGTTCGACCTGATTGCCCTTACTTTTGTAGTCCACCAGGGGTCCATCGAGGTCGGCCATCTCCTCCATTTCCTTGGACTCATCGGCCGACATAGCTTCTGCGTCTTTCTTGCCCATGAATGGCATAATCTGCCAGGCATCTTTGCCATCGTAGGCCTGGACCGCGGTCAAACCCTGGATGGTGAATTCCAGGTGCGCCATCCCGGGCCGCTTCTGAATCACAATACCGGGCGCTTCCATGCCGGGACCCATGGCAATCGTTGCTGTCGTCTTGATCGACTGAACACTCTTCAGTTTGTCAGCGCCGCCGCGAGCCTGAACGCTCTTGGCGATGATTTCGTCTACCGACTGGGCCCACAGGCCCGGAATCAATACAAGCAGACCGACGATCGTCACACACAGCTTTTTCACCATTGTCCATCTCCTGAGATTTCTTGGGAATTGTCGATTCCGACAAAGGCCACCATTTTATTCCTATACGCACCGCTTGCGCCAATGGTTCCCGAAGCGAGGCTGAGGGCACGCGAGCACATGCAGATTACAGATTGACGAGAAAATGCTCGATACATAACATCAACGGAGTCAAGATGCCGATTATGACCTGATAAGCGATTGATATTTAAAGGAATGTCTTACTCGCACGCGCAGTAGTTCAGGTTGTCGCACAGCTTCCATGAGGGATCCAATGGATCGATCAAATATGCGGACTTCAGTGATCAAAGTGGTTCGGCTTGTCCTCCCAATGTTCCTGATGACGGTTGCGGCGTTTGGACAAGGGAAAGCAGCTCTGACCCTCGATGAGTTCTTCAATTCCGTGTCCTTCGATGCCGTAAAGATTTCGCCGGATGGAAATTCAGTCGTGATTGCCACGGAGCGAGCTGACTGGGAGCGACAGATTTTCCGCAAGGAGCTTTGGCTATATCGAATCTCGGGCAGCGGGGGAACGTTGACGCAACTGACGCAGTCAGGGCGCAACAAGGATCCGCAATGGTCGCCGGACGGGCGGTGGATTGCGTTCCTGTCGGAGCGGGAGGCTGAGAAAGGCAACGACAAATCGGACGGGGAGAGCGATGGGGACAAAGAAACGGCGCAGCTATATCTGATCTCTCCCAATGGGGGCGAGGCATTTCCGGTGACTTCGGGGAGTGAAGAAGTACATGCCTTCGACTGGACGCCGGATGCGAAGGCAATTTACTTCGCGACGCGACAGCCCTGGTCAAAAGAGCAGACAGAGGAACACCGGAAGGTCTGGAAGGATGTGACGCGGTATAGGGCGGATGAACGCGGCGACGAAATTTTTTGTCTCAGCCTCGAGAAAGCTTTGGCCCGGCAGGAGGCGGCCGGGATGCGCGAAGTCGCGGACACAGAAAAAGACTCGAATGGCACGCCGGGAGCGGTGGTGGTTGCGCGTTCCGAGCTTCGCATCGGCGAGATGGCGATCGCACGCGATCAGAAGCGGCTGGCTTTTGTCACTTCTTCCGTTTCCGAGCGGCAGGAAAAAATCGCGGAGATTGAGATCTTTGTCGTGCCCCTGACCGCAAATGCCGGAGAAATGGCGCCCGCGCGCCTCACTACGAATGAGGCGGTCGAATTGAATCTGCAATGGGCTTCGGACAATCGCCATCTGCTTTTTCAGATCAACCAGGGATCGCTTGAAAAGAAATATGAGGACCCTCAGCCACGTCTCTACTGGGCCGACGCGGAGAGCGGAGCGGTGGAGCGGTGGTTTGGAAGTTTTCCAGGGGAGGTGGTTCGCTACACGCCAATGCAGGACGGTTCTGTGCTATGCGCCTGCCGGTTGGGAACCGAAGTGCAGTTTTATTCTGAAGCAAGCCCCAAAGCCCCGGTCGTGAAGCGCGACGGATGGGCTGGGACGTACGAATCGCCTGACGCGGCAAGAAATTCAGGCCGGGTTGCATTCGCGTATTCGGCGATAGAGCGCCCGACGGAGATTTATGTCAGCGAGGGAGCCGACAAGTTGACGGCGGCCCGTCCGATCACCTCCTTTAACAAGGTATTCACCGAGCGCGAGTTGCCAAAGGCGAAGCCCTACCAGTGGAAGTCGGATGACGGCACTGTGGTCGAGGGCATGCTGATGTATCCGCCGGGAAAATTCGAAACGAAAAACCTGCCGATGTTCGTGTTTATCCACGGCGGGCCACAGGATGCCGATGGCAATCACTTCGAAGCAGACTGGTACCAGTGGGACCGATTGGCGGCCACCGCGGGGTGGCTGGTTTTTGAACCAAACTACCGCGGTTCCACCGGTTACGGCGACAAATTCGCGCTCCAGATTGTCCCCGAAATTGTTTCGCGGCCCGGGCGTGACATACTCACGGGGGTGGATGCGCTGGTGAAAGAGGCAATTGCCGATCCTGACAGGCTCGCGATCGGCGGCTACAGCTACGGCGGCTACATGACGAACTGGCTGATCACCCAGACGCCGCGGTTCAAAGCCGCAGTGACTGGAGCGGGCGCAGTGGAGCACATTGCCAACTGGGGAAACGACGACACGGTCATGGACGATGTCTATTTTCTGGGTGGCTTACCATGGGAAGCCCCCGATCGCTACCGGAGCGAAGCTGCCATCTACCAGATGAACAAAGTGCGAACCCCGACACATATGGTAGCCGGCGCCGATGACGTTCGGGTTGCGGTGCTGGAGGATTATCTTCTGGATCGGGCTCTGCACGAGTTAAATGTCCCGAGCAACCTGCTGATTTTCCCGGGCGAGGGGCATTCGCTCGACAAGAATCCGTGGCACGGAAAAATCAAAGTAAGAGAAGAACTGAAATGGCTGGCGAAGTACGGCGGAACCGGTGAAACCAAATAGCGCGCCTACAGACGGCCAAAACGGGGGCGATGGCTGGATTTTCGGGCTTGGGGACTGAGCTAGCGGGCGGCAGCCGCGGACCGGAGCTGGGCCACTTTTTGCCTGGGGAACGAATCTTCGTAATGCGTGATGCCTTTGTAGAGGGCCTCGGCAATCTCTTGGCGGTAGGCTTCCGACTGCAGGTTGCGTTCATCCGCCGGGCTGCTCACAAAAGAAATCTCGGTGAGGATGGCCGGCATGGTCGTTCCCGTCAGGACGACGAATGAGGCATCTTTAATCCCGCGATCGCGAATATCGGGGCTCTTCGCGGCGAGAGTGGCATAGAGCGAGCGCTGTACGCTGGCCGCCAGCCGGCGCGACTCTTCAATTTTTTCGTGCAGGCCGTCGGCGCTGAGCGTGACCGGGGCCGGCTGGGTAAACGTTCCGTCGGTGTGCTTTTCGATTTCTTTCAATCCGGGGGCGGAAAAGAAATTCGTGTAGTAGGTCTCGACCCCCCGGGCCGTGGCTCGATTGCTGTAATTCGCGTGCACGGAGACAAACAAGTCGGCCTGAGCCTGGTTGGCGAAGTCGGCACGCTGATCGAGCGCCACGTAGTCATCACCGCTGCGCGTAAACATGACGTCGGCCCCATTTCGCGATTGCAGGAGTCTGCCTAAACGCCGCGTAACGTCGAGCACCAGGTCTTTTTCGAGCAAGCCTGCCTGTCCTACCGTACCCAAATCCCAGCCTCCGTGCCCGGCGTCGAGCACAATGCGAAACTTGCCGGTGCGAGCGGGAATGGGCCGGCTTGAAGAATTGGCCGAGGCCGTCAAGGGTGCGGCGGGCACCGCTTTGGGCGCGAGCGGGAGGCGACTGGAGGAGGACAATTTACTCTCATGCAGTTCGACCACCAGCCGGTAGGGGTTTGTTTCCATGCTCACGGAGAAATTCGAGCCGCCCCGGGTGTCGAGCACGACGCGCGTCATTCCGGCAACAGGCTGTGCAACCCGCACGCTCGTCAGCGACGGCTCACCCACCTCTATGGTCTTGCCATCCAGGTCGGATGGCAGTGCCGTGTCGTGCAGATCGAAGTAGATGCGCTCGGGAGACATCAGGCGGTGCACCTCATAATTCACCTGGTCTTCCATATCGATGACGACCGAGCTACCGAGGGAGGAGGACCAGTGCCGCACGCCGGTAATTTTCGGAAGGGCGGCAAGCTTTTCTTCGGGAACGGGTGCGGGCTGGGCGCCGTCGGAAGGGGGTGCGGCCATAGGATCGTCGGAGCCGAAGGACAATGCCAGGGTCTCAGGGACGGGCGGCGCGGTGGTCGCTTTCGGGGTGGCGGAGATTGCAGCGGGCGAGTGGGCCTGCATACCCCACCACACCCCGGCCGAAAACAAGCCGGCCACCAGCACAAGAACCAGGACAACACTAAGCCCCGGCCGCGAAGTGAGAGGCGACAAAAAGGAGTGTGGTGGAATCGCGTTGCTTCCGAGTTCTTCTGGGGCCGCCAGAGCAGGTTCCGGGCCATTGCCTTTTCGCTCGAAGGTCAGATAGGTGGGTAGATCAACCTCGTCTTCTTCCGGTTCAGAGAATTCAAATTCCACCGGAATCATGACAGGTTCGCTCAATCTCCCCAGATCCTGGCACCCTGAAGGAGTGGCCGCCTCATGTGATGCCAGAACACCGGACGTCGTGGCTTGTTCGGCAGCGATTTCACGGGGCGCCGAAGAGCTCAACGCGAGCGTCGAGCCGCCGGGCTCATTGTTTTCCGATTTTGCCACCGCCGCGGGGAGATGCTCGGGCACCCCGTCGAGGTGGGAAGCGGAGGTTGCTTCGGGTGCAGTCGTCGCGCTCGAGAGCGGAATGCGATTGTCATCTGTAGTGCCGGGTGCAGTCCGGGCGGTGGTCCCGGCGTCGGATTCGGAGGACGCGGATTCAGCAAGCAGAGATGCGATCGGCAGCTCTGGCAAACTCTGCGCAGGAGATGTGTGAACAACTTCAAGAGCGGTGGGCTCGACTGCCGGTATGGGGGCAGTTGGCACGGCTGCCGTTGGGACGGCGTGGTTGGGCTCGCCGGCCGGCTGCTTGCTTTGGAGCAATTCGCCCGCGACATCGCCCAGCCAGTGCAGGCGGCGGTCCTGATCGGCGGGCTTGAGCGCAGCCAGAACCAGCTCTGCGAAGAGATCGAGGCACCGGACGTCGTGATCGGGGAAGGACCAGGGCGCCGACGAAAAGGCCTGCAGGACCCCGAGATGCTCCCTGTGCCCGTGCAAGGGGACGAGAACAGTCGAACGCGCATCGAGTTGACGGGCAAAATCGGATTGGAGGCGGAGGTCGGCATCGGCGTCTTCGCAGCGAATCGTCTTTCCAGATTCGAGCACGGCTTGCAGAAATGCGGACTCCAGATTCAGGCGAGTACCTGGCGAGACAGGATGAGACCCGGCAGCAGCGCGGCAGACCAATTCGCCGCCCTCGGCCAGAGCAATCAGAACACTGTCGGCCTGGGTCAGGGCCAGGACGCGAGCGCAGATGAGCTGGAGAATCTCGTGCAAAACAAAGCGCTTGGTCTCGAGATTCTGGTCAGCGGCGGCGCTTGCTGCCGGCAAGCCGCGACGAATGTTGTCATGCAATCCGGAGAATGCCAGAAGGGCCCGCAGACCCTGCTGGTTGCCAATGCAGGCGAGAACGCGTACGCCCTGCTCGACGGTAAGCACAGGATCGGCCGATGCTTGCCAGTCCGGCCGAGTTTGAGGTGTACTCATGGGCGACAGCAAAAGTCAGCGAGACTTACGAGCAACCTGTGTTTATCGTATGCGGGTGCCAACAGAGCCGTATTACCGGTCTTGGTTCGGTCCAACAACGTGCACACAAACCTAACGGGCAGACGCACTTCTGCGCTCTGATTCCAGCGTAATAGTCTTTCGACCCGGGCTGCAATGTCCGATGGTACTTGTCCGGCGGTGCCATTTGGCATGGGAACTTAGTGGGGGAGCAGTGGCCAGTTTTTCCAGGTACGACCATTCAGATTTGCTAAGTCTGGCGATTCGTCCTACCCTGAAAAAGTAGGGTCGGGAGATGAGATGGCGGACGGAGTGAAGGGCGATGGGAGCGGCGGCAAAGCCAGTGGAGAAGCGCGCGGGGAATACCCGGAAAAGGGGCGAAAAAGCGGGAGAGCAAGCTGGCTGTGGCCGGTGGGGATGGTGGCGACGAGCCTGGCGGGAGTAGGTGTTCTGCTGATGCGCGGATGCTGGCATCGTCGTATGAGCTGGCCGGTGCGAGCGCAGGGGTATTCCTACCAAGTTTGTTTGAGTTGTGGAGTCAAGCGGCTGTTTGACGAGAAGAGGTTCTGCTCCTACGGGCCGTTCCGGTATGACTTAAGCGAGTTGATCGCACGCGAAAAGGCTGACCGCGGGAATTTGGTGGCCGAGCGGCATCTGGAGCGCCCCGCGTCATAGGATCGGCGGATCCGGCTGCGACCAGAGCGGTCAAGGCAGGAAGAGGGCGCGCGTAGGATAGCAGTTCCCGTTGTGGTGTTTCCGCAATCAAGCCCCGACGGTCTGGTTTTGATTTTTATACCAGTCCACGGTTCGGCGGAGTCCATCCTCAAAATTCACCAGAACCGAGTAGCCGAGGTGCTTCTGCGCCGGCGTGATATCGGCGAGGGAGTGTTTTATGTCGCCGCTGCGCTCGGGTGCGTATTTGACGGCGCCTCGATATCCGGTCAGTGTTTTGAGGGTTTCGAAGGTCTCGTTCAGGGTAATGCGGCGTCCGGTAGCGCAATTGAAGACGCGTCCTGCGCATTCGGCCGGTGGGGCCGCGCACGCCAGCAGATTGGCTGAAACCGCGTTATCGATGAAGGTGAAATCGCGGCTGGTTTCTCCATCGCCAAAAATTGTTGGCTGCTCGCCACGCAGCATCTGGGTGCTGAACTTGGCCAACACGCCGGAGTACTGCGACGAGGGATCCTGCCGCGGCCCGAAGATGTTGAAGTAGCGCAAAGAGACGGTCTGAAGGCCATAGCAGCGGTAGAACGAGACCATGTACATTTCGCCGGTGAGCTTGGCGACGGCATAGGGCGAAATGGGGTTGGGAGGCATGGTTTCCTGCTTGGGAAGGGTCGGGGTATCGCCATAAGCGGAAGAGGATGCGGCATAGACGACGCGTTTTACTTTGGCGTCGCGCGCGGCGACCAGCAGGTTCAAGGTGCCATCCACATTAGACCGGTTGCTGGCGAGCGGATCGAGGATGGACTTTGGCACGGAAGGGATGGCCGCCTGGTGGAGGACGTAATCGACCCCCGCACAGGCGCTGTGCATGGCATCGAGGTCGAGAAGGTCGGCTTCCCGGAAATCCATCTGGTTGAGGACTCCGGTGAGGTTCTCCTGCTTCCCAGTGGAAAAGTTATCGAAGCCCCGAACCTGATCGCCGCGCGCCAAAAGCGAGCGTACCAATGACGACCCGATGAAACCGGCGGCTCCAGTCACCAGATACTTGGCCATAGGCCTTTATGATAACGGAGGAACCGGGCTAAAGCAGAGAGAACAGCGGTACCGGAGTAATCCGGTTCAAGCGCGCAGGGTTGGGAGGGCAGAGGTCTTTCAGGAACGACGAACCCGTTTGGCGATGGCCATGAATTGATCGCGGGTCAGCACATCATTGGTCTTGAAGTGCTCGCAGAGTCGCCCGGCGAAGAGTCCGGCATCGGCAGGGGTCACGATCTCGGCCTGATCAGGCGATTCGGCACGCCGGATGCTTCCCGCCATTCTTTGCCCGGCAAGCGCTTTTAGCAGTTGCTCTAACTGCGTCTGTTGTTCCGGTTCGATATTGGCAAAGCACATTCCCATCCCCAGGGATGGGTACGAAGCCCGTACCCTGGCCTGTGTCGAAAAACGGATGCCGAGTGATTCGATGGTCAGCGATACCACCGCATCAACCGGGAAATTCATGGGCATTTCCACATAGCATCCATGCAAACTGATGTCGGTGAGGCTTCCCCAAGTGTGGGCAATGCCATCCTGAGGATGAAACTCGACGCTGCCGGAACATTGAAAGCGGGGGCTACGCCTGCGTTCGGCCAGGGCAAGACCGGTCGTCGGGGCTAGGGAGCCATCCGCCTCGGCTTTTAGCCTTCGCAGATGAGCCACGCCATCTTCGGCAGGCCGGCCCAATCCTCCATCCGGCAGGCCGGGCAGTTCACGGATGATGTTCGGATCCATAGGGCTCCGGCAAATATCCCAAACACAGGTATTATCGGAGGATTTCATACAAGACTTTAGAGGGGGGAAAAGCTGTCAAGCGAAGTCCGAATCTGCTTCCAGAGCTCGTCCTTGCCGGCGCCGCTCTTGGCGGAAAAGGCGACAATGGTCGCGTCGCGGTACTCCTGGCTCAGTTTGCGCACAGCCTGCGAAAGCTCGTTTCCCGACATCCGGTCGGACTTGGTGGCCACGATGATATGGGGGCGCTGCCGGAAATGGAGGAACTCAAGTAACCGGCGATCGCTTTCCTGCGCGGGTATGTTGGCATCAATCAAGGCAAGGCACAGGGCCAGGCTGGCCCGCTGTTCGAGATAAGGATCAATGAAGTGTTCCCATTCCTGTGAAATCTCGCGCGAGATCTTCGCATAGCCGTAGCCGGGGAGGTCGGTGAAGAGGAACTCGGGCTTGGGATGTCCGGCGCGGCGGACTTCGAAGAAGTTGATGCTGCGGGTTCGGCCTGGAGTGGAACTGGTGCGGGCCAGTTTGGAGCCAACGAGCGAGTTAATCACGCTCGACTTGCCGACATTCGATCTCCCCAGAAAAGCGATTTCCGGCAGGCCGGGAGCGGGAAAGTGTGAAACGTCGGTCGCCGAAAGCAGGAACCGCGCCAGAACTCGCATGCAGACAGTTTCGTGCTTTGGGCCCACTTCTGGCAAGAGTAGCCGGGATGTACCTGCGCGATCGAACTTATGGGGAGGACGAGCGCTAAAGAGGGAAAACCGTCTTGTCCGGAAGCAAAGCCTGGGCGCCCGGATATTCCCGGCTGGCTGCCGGAAAGGACCTTCAGGCGACCTGCTTCATAGTCCCAAAGGGCGCTTGTTCTCCACGTCTGTTTCCTTGATGGGGCGTAAGCGGTGCCAGAGCGCGAGCCCGCCGGCGATCACGAGGCCGATAAGGACGCTGATCAGAAAGAAAAGACGATAGGCGGGAAGAGTGATCAGCAGGAGAGCAATGACGCCGAGAGCCACAAAAAGGGCGGCCGACCCCTGCAGACCAAGACGAAAGCGGCTTCGGGACATTGCAGGAGATATTGTAGCGCCGGTGCCGTGCCGGCCAGGCGTTTTTCGCGGGCGGGGGGCGAACTACTGCCGCGCTGTCGGAATCTCGCCCGCCGGCGGCTGCACAATCGAGGCGATGGCGGTGGAAGGCTCGGTGATCTGCGGCAGCGGGCCTTCGAGGGCGATTGCCAGGACCTGATCCATATTGTCGACGAAGTGCAATTTCATGGCGGTGCGGAGGTTTTCCGGGACTTCGGCGAGATCCTTCTCGTTTTCCTTGGGCAAGATGGCTTCAAAGAGTCCCGCGCGGTGCGCAGCCAGAAGTTTTTCTTTCAGTCCGCCAATGGGGAGCACCTTGCCGCGCAAAGTGATTTCCCCGGTCATGGCAATATCGCGGCGCACCGGGATGCGGCTGAGTGCGCTGGAAAGCGCGGTCGCGATGGTGATGCCGGCGGAGGGTCCATCCTTGGGAATGGCGCCTTCGGGAACGTGCACGTGAATGTCGAGGGTGCGGTAGAAATCGCGCGGCAGGCCAAGGCGGGCGGCGCGTGAGCGCACATAGGACATGGCAGCCTGGGCGGACTCCTGCATGACGTCGCCGAGTTTTCCCGTTAACGTAAGCTTGCCCTTGCCATCGACGACGGTTGCTTCCGTGCTCAGGATGGAGCCGCCCACTTCCGTCCAGGCCAGGCCGGTGACCAGACCGACCTCACTTTTTTCATGAGCCAGGGTGTCGCGGAACTTGAGTACACCAAGGAAATCCTCGAGTTTTTCCGGTTCGAGGGTGACGGAGTAGCCTTCGCCTTCTTTCACGACTTTGCGGGCAACTTTGCGGCAAACGTTGCCGATTTCCCGTTCCAGGTTGCGCACCCCGGCCTCGCGCGTGTAAGCGCGGATAATCTGCTGGATGGTTTCGTTCGAGAACTTCACGTTTCTATCGGTTACGCCGGCCTGGGCCATTTGCTTCTTGACCAGGAACTGGCGCGCGATCTCGACTTTTTCCTGCTCCGTGTAACCATGCAGGCGCAAAACCTCCATGCGGTCTTGCAAGGCAGGCGGAATGGTGTGCATAACGTTGGCGGTGGCGATAAAAAAGACCTGCGAGAGGTCGTACTCGACATCCAGATAGTGGTCGACGAACATGAAATTCTGTTCCGGATCGAGCACTTCGAGCAGTGCGGCGGAAGGGTCACCGCGGAAATCCATCGACATCTTATCGACTTCGTCGAGCATGAAGACAGGATTCTTCGTGCCCGCCTTCTTCATCATCTGGATAATCTGGCCGGGCAGGGCACCGATGTAGGTGCGGCGATGGCCGCGGATTTCGGCTTCGTCACGCACGCCGCCGAGCGACATGCGGACAAACTTCCGGCCGGTGGCCTTGGCGATCGACATGCCGAGAGAAGTCTTGCCGACTCCCGGAGGGCCGACGAAACAGAGAATCGATCCCTTGGGACTCTTGACCAACTGGCGGACAGCAAGGAATTCGAGGATGCGCTCTTTGATTTTCTCCAAGCCGTAGTGATCTTCGTTCAGAACCTTCTCGGCGCGCGAGATGTTACGAATCTCCTTGGAGCGCTTCTTCCACGGTACGGCCAGCAGCCAGTCGAGGTAGTTGCGGGAAACGGTGGATTCGGCGGACATGGGGGGCATAGCTTCCAGTTTTTTGAGTTCCTGGATCGCCTTGTCCCGCACTTCCTTGGGCATGCCGGCGGTTTCAACCTTCTTCTTGAGTTCGTCGAATTCGCTCTTTTCTCCGCGGCCCAGCTCCTTCTGAATGGCCTTGATCTTCTCGTTCAGGTAGTACTCTTTTTGCGCTTTCTCCATCTGGCGCTTGACGCGCGACTGGATGGTGCGGTCCATGTTCAACTTTTCAATTTCTACGTCGAGAATGTCGCCAATCCGGTTCAAGCGCTCGGCGGGATCGAAGATCTCGAGCAAGGCCTGCTTTTCTTCGATAGAGAGTTGCAGGTTGGCGGCGATGGTGTCGGTGAGCTTCGCCGGATCTTCCATGCGAACCGCCGCGATCATGGTTTCGTAATTCAGAGACTGGCAGAGCTTGACGTACTGTTCGAAGAGGGAGGTGACGCGCTGCATGCCGGCTTCGATCTGGGGCACGGTCTCGGTTGCGTAACGGGCTACGCGCACGACGGCTTGCAGGAAGCCCTCGGTTTCGGTCACCTGGAGGATCTTGCCGCGCTCAATGCCTTCCACCAGCACCTTAATATTGCCGTCGGGGAGTTTCAGGCTTTGAACGATATTGACGATCGTGCCAACCTGGAAAATGTCGCTGGACTTGGGTTCGTCGATGGAAGCGTCGTGCTGGGTAGCGAGGAAGATCTTCTTGTCGGCTGCGAGGGCTTCTTCGAGCGCCCGAACGCTGGACTCGCGGCCCACGACGAAGGGCGTCATCATATAGGGAAAGATGACCACGTCCCGGATGGGCATCATGGGCAATTTCTTGCTTTCAAATTTTTCCTTCGGGTTGGACAAACTCATTTCTCCCGTCAACTCGAATATCCAGCTCTTCGAAACGTTCTCTGTCAGCTCGCCGCTTTTTCGATCATGGAGAGCGAGACATTGCGCTTCTCCACCATCTCACGCGTCACTTCGAATTCCTTGACTTTTTTCTGGCTGGGCAGGTTATACATGAGTTCCAGCATCAACTCTTCCAGAATCATGCGCAGCCCCCGGGCGCCGACCTTGCGAATCATCGCCTGGCGCGCAATGGCCCGGTTCGCCTCTTCACTGAACTTGAGGCGAACGTTTTCAAATTCAAACAGACGCTGGTACTGCTTGACAATGGCGTTCTTGGGACGGGTCAGGATCTCCACCAGCGCGTTCTCGTCCAGGTTCTGCAATACGCCGACCACCGGCAAGCGCCCGACGAACTCGGGGATGAGGCCGAACTTGATGAGGTCCTCAGGCTGGGCGTCGGAAACCAACTCGAAGCTGCGCTTGGTCGAGGTTGCAATCTGATCTTCCTGCTCGGCGTCGGCCCCGGTTTTAAAGCCGAGGGATTTTTTGCCCATGCGCCGGGCAATAATTTTCTCGAGGCCGACAAACGCGCCGCCGCAAATAAAGAGGATGTTGGTGGTATCGACAGGCGTGAATTCCTGGTGCGGATGCTTGCGGCCGCCCTGGGGCGGAACGTTGGCGATGGTGCCTTCCAGAATCTTGAGGAGGGCCTGTTGCACGCCCTCGCCCGAGACGTCGCGCGTGATTGACGGGTTTTCGTCCTTGCGCCCGATCTTGTCGATTTCGTCGATGTAAATGATGCCGGTCTGCGTGCGGCTGACGTCGCCTTCGGCGGCCTGAAGCAGCTTCAGGATGATGTTCTCGACATCCTCGCCCACGTATCCGGCTTCGGTCAGGGTGGTAGCGTCGACGATCGCGAAGGGGACGTCGAGCATGCGGGCCAGAGTCTGCGCCAGCAGTGTTTTTCCGGTGCCGGTGGGGCCGATCAGGAGGATGTTGGATTTTGTCAGTTCCACGCCATCGCTGGGGCGCTGACGGTTCATATAGATCCGCTTGTAGTGGTTGTAGACGGCGACGGCCAGCTTCTTCTTGGTCTGCTCCTGCCCAATGACGTATTCGTCGAGGAAGGTTTTTACTTCCTGGGGCTTAGGCAACTGGTTGGGAACGGCCGAGGCCGGAGTCGCGGTGCGGTCGTCTTCGAGAATCGAGTTACAGACGGCGACGCACTCGTCACAGATGTATGCCCGGGGATAGTCGCTCGGCGATGAGATCAGTTTCGCGACCGCGTCCTGCGTCTTGTGGCAGAACGAGCACCGCAAGATCTCATCCGAGCCGGATCTGGTTTTCACTCGGCCTCACTTTCCTGACGTTCCAGCGCCGCGCGGCAGCGGGTCATTTCCGGCTAGCGCGTCTTATAGATGATATCGTCAATGATCCCATACTCCTTGGCCTGCTGCGAATTCATGATGAAGTCGCGCTCGACATCTTTTTCTACCTTATCGAGCTTTTGGCCGCTGTGCTTAGCCAGTAACTGATTGGTAATCTCGCGCATGCGAAGGATCTCGCGCGCATGAATATCGATGTCGGTTGCCTGACCGGAGAGGCCTCCCATGGAGGGCTGGTGGATGAGAATGCGTGAATTGGGCAAGGCAAGGCGTTTTTTAGCCTCGCCGGCCGACAGCAGCAATGCCGCCATGGAAGCCGCCTGCCCGATGCAGATGGTGGTCACATCGTTCTTCACATACTGCATCGTGTCATAAATTGCCATGCCCGCGGTGATCGAGCCGCCGGGCGAATTGATATAGAGTTGAATGTCTTTCTCCGGATCCTCCTGTGCCAGGAACAGCATCTGGGCGATCACGAGGTTAGCGATGTTGTCGTCAATCGGGGTGCCAATAAAAATGATATTGTCGCGAAGCAGGCGGGAGTAGATGTCATAAGCGCGTTCGCCGCGCCCGGTCTGCTCGATTACCATCGGAACCAGCATCATGTTTGGATCGTTCAAGTTGACCTTCCACACTCCTGCCCTGTAACCGCGCCGTGCGTCAGGGGAGGATCGAAATGGTCCGCGTTCGTGTCATGCGGACTGGTGATACAGAAAATTGAGGGTCTTCTCGTTGCGGATTCTGTTTCGGATTCTATCGAGGCCCCCATCGCGTGTCAATCGAGCCCGCAACGCATCTGCGGTCTGTTTTGTTTGTTTAGCCAGTGAATCCAATTCCTGATTCACTTCCTCGTCGGTTACGTGCAAATGTTCGAGATCGGCCACTTTCTCGAGCAGTAAAGATCCTTTTACGTCATGAGCCGCCTGTTCGCGCTGGCCGGCGCGCAGGCGCTGGAGATCCATTTTCTTCATTTGTTCGGCGGTCAGTCCCTGCGCCGCGAGGGCACGCAGGCCGCGCTCCAGACGGATATCGATCTGCTGTTCGATGAGCGCTTCCGGTACTTCGAAATCGTTGCGTTGAATGAGATCGTCAACCAGTTTGTCTTTCGCCTTGTGCTCGGCGTCGTGTTTGCGATCGGACTCGATCTGTTCACGGATGCGCTTGCGCAATTCCTCAACATTGGCGAATTCGCCGAATTGCCTGGCAAAGTCGTCGTTCATTTCCGGCAGGCTCTTTGTTTTCAGGGCAAGGACCTTGACGTTGTAGCCGAAGATTTTCCCGGCCAGCCGTTTGTCTTGCGCATCCTCGGGATAATTCACATCGAAGCTGCGTTCCTCGCCGGCACTTGCGCCCCGGAGATGCTCGGTAAACTCGGGCATGGTGTTCGCGCCCGCGATCTCGACGAGGACTTCATCCATGTGCACGGGCTGCCCCTCGCCGGTCTTGGGGCTGCCGTCGAGCGAGACCTGAGCAAAGTCTCCGTCGGCGAGCGCACGACCCTCGATGGGATCGAATTTGGCGTGCCTCTCGCGCAGGTCGTTGAGCGCCTCGGCGACATCCTCATCGGAAACGGTGACCTCCGACTTGTCGGCGCGCAATTCCTGATAGCCCACGACCTTGACTTCCGGCATCACCTCAAAAGCGGCCTTAAAACGCAGGGGCTCGCCTTCATGTACATGGAGGTCGGTCACCTGGGGTTGGGAAACGGGGTGCAGCCCCAAGCGCTCAGTTTCCTGCCGGAAGTAGCGGGGAACAAGGGCTTCCACCATATCGGTCTTGAGCTCTTCGGAAAAACGCTGTCGTATGACCGAAGCCGGCACATGACCTTTGCGGAATCCCGGGATGCGTGCGATTTTCTGGTATTTCTGGATGAGAGCTTCCGTTTCGCGGCCCACGTCTTCCGCAGGAACCTCGACGTGAATCTCGCGTTTCGTGCTTTCCTTTGCTTCTGTGGGGCTCACAGTTAACCTCTCAGAGCCGGCGGCTCAGGGGGAATACGTTAGAAACGCTGCTCGGATTATGCCGTAGGATTGAGTTTAAAGACTCGCGGAGAACAACGTCAAACCGACGCACATCAAGCTGCACTGACCAAAGTAACCCGGTCCGCTCGTAAGGACCAAAACGGTCTTGCGGGTTTATGCTTTTTGCCGGATACGTGCGAAATCATCGGCGCCGTCAAAACAGTAAAAGGATGAGGAATGATTCAAAGAGGCGACCGGGAGGAAGTGAAAGAATCGCCGCGGACCAAACTCACAGGAACGGCCCGCCCATGCCAACTCCAACCTGGCTCAAAGTCTTGAACGCCGAAGTGGTGGCCTGCACGCGCTGTCCACGCCTGGTTGCTTACCGGGAGCAGGTTGCGCGTGTAAAGCGGCGCGCGCATCTGGGGTGCGAATATTGGGGCAAGCCCGTCCCCGGCTTCGGCGATCCCGAGGCGCGGGTGCTGGTCCTTGGCCTTGCGCCGGGCGCGCACGGATCCAATCGCACGGGGCGCCCTTTCACGGGCGACGCATCCGGCAACTTCATGTATCCCGTGCTCCACGAAACCGGGTTCGCCAATCAAGCCCATGCAACCGGCCGCGACGACGGCCTGGTTCTCACGAACCTCTACATCACCGCCGCCGCCCGGTGCGCACCACCCGACAATAAGCCCCTGCGGGAAGAACTAGCCAACTGTGCTCCATTTCTCGAAAGGGAACTGGAAGGCCTGACGAATCTGCGCGTGATCGTCGCACTAGGCCGTATCGCATTCGATAGCTATTTGAATTACCTGAAAGGGAGAAGATGGATCTCCGGCAAACGCGACTATGAGTTCCGCCATGCCGCCCAGTACGAGATGCCCGACGGACGCGTCCTGGTGGTTTCCTATCACCCCTCAAACCAGAACACGCAAACCGGCAAGCTGACCAAGAAAATGTTCACGGAGATCTTTAAAACGGCTGCGCGGCTGGCGATTGCATAGGGAGCCTCTCGCTCCAGCCTGTGGAAGGGCGGAGCAGGCGCTTACTGCGGTACGACCGCCTTCACGACGTTCGAATAAACACTTTCCTGCCCCTGGGCGTTCACCGCGGTGGTGGCATAGTAATAGGTTGTTCCCGAGGTAACGGTAGAGTCGGTGTAATTGGCCGAAGCTTCCAGAGCGGTATTGATCTGCTGGTATGGGCCATTCTTGGAAGTGCCGCGGAAAACGTTATATCCCACCGCCGACCCATCCACATTCCAAGCCAGGGAAACGTAATGTGAGGCCTGGGCGACTCCGGTGCCGGTCACGGTTTCCACGGTTGGAGAGTTCGTGGCATCGCTGGTGAAGCCTACTTGGGCGGGGTCGGCTCCGGAAGAATTCGGCGCGAACTGAATTGTGACCGGAATGCTGGTTCCGGCGGGAATTGTTACCGGCAAACTCGGCGCGGTTACGGCGAACTCGGGGCTGGTCGAACTGCCGGAGGAAATAGTGACGGCAGCGTTGGACGCTGTAAGCGTAGCTTGCAGGCTGGCATTCGATCCCACCGTGACGTTTCCGAAGCTGAGGGTTGCGGGTGAAATCGCCAGCGTTCCGCCGGCGGCAGCGGTACCCGTGCCGGTCACGGTTTCCACGGTTGGCGAGTTCGTGGCGTCGCTGGTGAAACCCAGCTTCGCATTGTGGGCGCCCGACGAGGTTGGGGCGAACTGAATTGTGACAGAAAGGCTGTTTCCCGCCGCAATCGTGACGGGGAGTTTGAGCCCGGCAATCGTGAACTCCGGCTTCGTCGAACTGTCGGAGGAGATGGTGACGCGGCCGTTTGACGCAGTGAGCGTGGCCTGAAGGGTGGCACTCGATCCCACGGAGACTTTTCCGAAACTGAGCTTCGACGGGGACACCGCCAGCTCTACATTCGTAGCGCTGCCAACTCCTGTGCCCGAAACATCCACTGTGAGGGGAGAGTTCAGGGCGTTACTGACGATGGTGAAGACGCCGCTGGCCGATCCTGCCGCCGCGGGTGTGAAGTTGATGGGCAAGACAATGGTCGACCAGGGAGCGACCTGGGCTGGTAAAGGAAAACTGCCGTACGAGAAGGCGGCGCCGGTCACGGACTTGGAAGAGATGGTTATCGTTTGCGTGCTGGAGTTGGAGAGATGGATTGAATAAGAGCCGGATTGGCCGATGGTTACGCTGCCGAAATCATAACTGCAGGGACTGCACGCGAGTTTTTGTGCGCGTGCGGAGGTGCCAGCCAGGCACAAGAGCAACCCGGCGAGAAGATAAATGGGGAAGGCTCGCATGGTAGGGATGCTTACCGAACGCCTACCGGCAGCGCAAACGCGGAAGTGCATTCCGCCGAATCACTTGTTCAGCCCACTTTGGGCGCGGGGCGGGCGTTTTGCCGTCTTCCTGTCTCTGGTCGCCGCTAAAGGCCGTTCCATCTCGATGGTCATTGCCGGGGGAGCGACGAGGGGTGGAGTGTTTTCAATAGCTTCCGTCACATGGTCCGCAATACCGTGAGTTGCCATGATTGGAGCGGGCTGTTCTCGAGCCGAATCCACCCGTGGAGTCGATGGAGTCAGCCCGGATCTGAGGCGGAAGCGGGTCTTTGCCGCGAGCGGAATTGTCGCTATGGAAAATGCTACGTGAGATATTGCTTTGCCTGCGTGATCCGATGTTGGAGCGTCGAAGCAAGCTGGTCCACGTCGGTTGCGGAGAGATTCATGACCTGAGGCTCAAGAATGGGAATGCGGTTGCTTCCGACGGCGTCCCTGCGCACCTGAATCAGTAAGGCCTGCAGAGCCTGGGGATCGTACTTTTGCGGGGTCATGCGGATCAGTTCCTGAAGGGCCATTCCCACGGACAATCGTTCGCGGTACGGGCGCTCACTGGTCATGGCGTCGAAAGTGTCGGCGAGGGCAATGATGCGGACAGGTTGTGGCGTTTCATCAGCCTGCAATCCATCGGGATAGCCGGAACCATCGCTGCGCTCATGATGCCAGCGCACGATCTCGGGGATTTGCGGCCAGGGAAACTGCACATGGCTGACGATCTGATGTCCAACCACAGTGTGGTCCCGCATCAATCGCGACTCCTCAGGATCAAGAGCGGTGCTCTTGGCGAACAGTCGTGTATCAACCGCGACTTTTCCGATGTCGTGCAGATATCCGGCCGAGCGGAGGGAACCGACTTCGGTCGGGTCCATACCCAGGGCCTCTCCGATCGCCTGCGCGTAGCGCCCGACGCGTAGAGAGTGGCCGTGAATGTTCACGTGCTTTACGTCTATGGCAGTGGCGAAGGCTTCGAGGGCGTTATCGTAAAATCCGTGCAAGGAAGCCAGGAGGCGGAGGTTCTCCGACACACGTTGCGCCAGCGTCTGGCTCAGAGTGTGATTCTGGATGGCGAGCGCGGCGAAGTTGCTGATCAAGCCCAAGGCGTCAAGCGCCTCATCCTCGTAGAGAGCGTCTCCGGGGCGCCGGCCGAGGGCGATTGCGCCGACCAGTCTGCCCCGTACTCTTAAGGGGCAGATGCACTTGAACAACTCGGGCGCGACGTTGCCGTTCGAACTGAGAAAGACGTCGTTGGTTGTGGTATTGAGCAGGACAGGTCCGCTGGCAGCTGCCAGTGTGTGAAGGTGACGAGGCAGGAGGGGAATGATCGCCGGGTCGGGCAGGAGCGCGAAGCCCTGCGCGTCGATGGAGGTCAGCATGGAAGGCCGCTCGCCAAAGGAGAAGAGCACACCCTCGCGGGCGCCGGCTGCCTCCATTACGGCTGTCAGCAGAGCCCGCGCGGTTTGGCGAAAGTCGCGGTCGGCCGTGAGTTCAGGGCCCAAATCCGCAAGGGCTTCGACTGTCTTTAATAGTTTTTTAAGGTTGGCTGCCTGCAATACCTCTCGCGGAGGTTCTTGCGACACACCAGAGCAAGTTAAGCGTAGCACGCGCTACCATTGGGCGATTGTTGGTTAGTTTGGTGCTAGAGGTGACCGGTGTAGTCAAGAAGAAACGGGATTCGCGCAGCGGCTAAAGCCGCATTGATTTCTCGCAGGCTTACGGCGCGGCGGAACAGCGTTTCTTCAAAGCGGAAGCCGCGTTTCTTCAAAGCGAATTCAAACCGAGCGGCTCGCGGGCGGCCAAATACCTTGACAGTCGCGGGAAGTTCGCGCATACTTCGGGAAAATTGTTGGCGCCGCTGCACCGTATTTCTGGCCGATGTTCCCAGCCCAGGCCGTGATCTTGGAATTGAGAGTCGCCCTTTGGCTGTTCCGCCATCAGAGCCGGTCCCATCGCGAAGAGAGCCCAGCGTTAGCGGGCAGAAGAAAGGCGCGGCCTTTCACGCCTCGAATCGAGAGGAGATGCTGGCGCTCGCCTCTCTGAAGGATTTGGTGTCTTCGGGCGAGCACCGTTTGGACCGCATGCTGGCGTCGATTGCGGATGCGGCCCGGCGTTTGACGGGAGCCTCCGGTTCGGCGATCGCGATGTGGAAAGATGGCGTGATGGTCTGCCGTGCGCGCAGCGGTGAGACTGCGCCGGAGCTGGGTGCGCAATTGAACGCGCAGACCGGCATCTCGGGGCAGTGCCTGCGGACGGGAGCTCTCCAACATTGTCCCGACACGGAAACCGATCCGCTGGTTGATCGGGAAGTTTGCCGCAACCTCGGGCTGCGCTCGATCGTCGTGCTTCCGGTTCGAGGATGGCTGGAGATCAACGGAATTCTGGAAGTATTTGGAACGCTGCCGGGGACGTTCTCCGAGCATCAGATTGCATTGCTGAAGGAATTGGCGGCGCTTGCGGAACGGGCGCGGGCGGCGCAGCCGCATGGCGCATCCCATGTTATGCCGAGGACGGCGGAAGAGAAACGCCAATCCTCGAGCCTGCTACCGGCGTCCGACCGTGTACGCGACCTGGCTTCGGCCCTCATGAGCGGTCGCGGACGGCAAATCATTATAGGAGTGGCGGGCATTGCCACAGCCGCGCTTGTTGCGTTGGCGGTGTGGCTGGGGTGGCGCGGGGCGGATCGAAGCGACAGCAAGACCCGCTCGGGGGCTCCATCCGTTGTTGCCGCCGCTTCCCGTCCCGGCGCTCAGCCCCATTTTCCCGACAATGATCCGGTCTGGAAACCAAACCCGGGCGGCGAGACCCTGTTTTCGTCGAACGGCAAACCGGATGCAGGCTCCGCCGTGAAGTTCGCCGCGAAAACCGACGTGATCAACCTGAAGGTGGGCGGAATGAACGCCGCCGGGGCGGCGCCGGCGCCAACCGCCAAAGAGGGCGGGGCTGCCGCTGCCGCCGCCGCCGCCGCGAATAAACTGAATGCGAGTCTGAAGACAGATGCGCCCGCGGCCCCCCAGCCCCAAGAGACTGCTTTGGTTGAAGCGCCCATTACCCCGGCGCAGCCGGATCCTTCCGCGCTCGAAGGAGTTCTTTCAGCGAGCGTCGCCGTTCCGGAATTGACCGCCCCGATTTCGCAAGGCGTTTCCGGTGGCCGGCTGCGGCGCAGCGTTCAGCCGGTGTATCCAGCCCGTGCACTCACCCTGGGAGTGCAGGGCAAGGTTGTTGTGGACGCGACGGTAAAGGAAGATGGGACAGTCGGCGGCCTCAAGGTTGTGGAAGGTGAGCCGATGCTGGCGCAGGCGGTGCTCGACGCCATCCGGCAATGGCGCTATCAACCGTTCCTGCTCAACGGAAAGCCGACTCAGACAGACACGAGAATCACGATCTGGTTCAAGCTGCCGACCGGCCGCTGACGGCCACCGAACTCACCCTTAGACGCCTACGGGAAATGGCTTGGTGTGGGCCTCAGAACTGACGGAAATGCCCGCCAGTCTCCCCTGGAGCAGCGACATCAGCCCGGTACACCAGTAGCCGAGAACGAAAAGCAGGAGAAACGGCACCGTAAAGTAGTTCTCGTTATCGATGGCGTAATAGACCGTAAGGGCAAAATAGCATCCGATGGCCAGCTCAAGCCAGGGAACCCATTTCAGGCGCTTGCGATACTTGTTGGGCCGCACTTTGTCTTTTTTCGTCTCGACCCGGTACTTAGGAGTGCGCACGAACGAGGTCTGCTTGCCGACAAGGGCTTCTAGCACGGCGCGCGTGTTCGTGATGGTTAAGCCAATTCCCAGCGCCATCAGGAGCGGCAGAAAAAGGAGGGAGCGCAGCCAGGTTTTCGGGAAGAGTTCTTTTTGTGAAACCAGGTAGAAACTGGAAATTGAAAATGTCGAGGCCATGAAGAGGGGCAAGTCGATATAGAGCATCTGGAACCAGCCCTGATAGAACCGGATGATCATTGCGGGCAAGAGCAGGACGGAGAGAACGATCATCAGCGGATAACTCATGTTGGCCGTGAGGTGGTACCACGCTTCGATCTTCTGGTGCCGTGAGATATCGCTCTTCAGGATCCTGGGTAATATTTTTTTTGAGACCTGGATCAAGCCTTTCGCCCAACGCGCCTGTTGTGTCTTGAAAGCGGTCATTTCGACCGGAAGTTCGGCCGGGCACTCCACATCCTGAAGGTAGAGAAATTTCCAGCCTTTGAGTTGGGCGCGATAGGAGAGATCGGTGTCCTCGGTTAGCGTGTCGTGCTCCCAGCCACCGGCTTCTTCGATCGCTTGGCGCCGCCACATGCCGGCGGTGCCGTTGAAGTTGAAGAAAACGCCGCTGCGCGCGCGGCCGGAATGCTCGAGCACAAAATGTCCGTCGAGCAGGATGGCTTCGACTTCGGTCAGCAGCGAGTAATCGCGGTTGATGTGCGTCCAGCGCGTTTGCACCATGCCGACCTCCGGGTCCGTGAAATGGTGAATGCACTTGAGCACGAAGTCGGGGGGCGGAACGAAGTCGGCGTCGAAGATGGCCACAAACTCGCCCGTTGCCACTTTGAGGCCCGCTTCGAGCGCGCCGGCTTTGAAGCCTTCGCGGTTGTCGCGGTGAAGATAAACGACCGGATAGCCTTCCTTCGAATACTTTTCCACGAGACCGCGGGCCACATCTGTCGTCTCATCGGTCGAATCGTCGAGGAGTTGAATTTCCAGCTTGTCTTTCGGATAGTCGAAGCGGCAGGCAGCGTCGAGCAAACGATCGACGACATACTTTTCGTTGAAGATGGGTAATTGAACCGTCACGCGCGGGAGCTTTTCGAAATGGGCCCGCGGTTCGGTGGTCTTGTTCTTTTTGTTCTTGTAATAGAGGTAAACGAGCCAGTAGCGGTGCCCGCCATAGCCTGCCAGGACGATGAGCACGATGAAGTAAGGAATAAGCAGCGCGAGGTCAAAGGCGTTGACCTGATAAAGGCCCTGGAAGGTCTTGTCGAGAAAGTGCTGGCGGAGGTAGGGGCCAATGCCCCTGGAGGCAATCCAAAGCGCCAGTGAGTGCACCTGAAGCAGCGGAAGCATGGAACCGAGCGGGACCATTCACGTCAAGCTAGAGATGACGAACAAGGCATTGTACCTGATTGATTCTCTGCCGAGCGGATCGCGCTCCGGATTGTGGGCGGATCGCCAGGAACCCCAAAGGCGGCCGATTTTGGTGTGCCGGGGGGAATGACCGTCCGGAGTTGTTACGCAGGGGCGGACGTTACCCCGGATACCTCGATCAGTTCAAGAAATATTGCCGGTAGAGCGTGTCGCGCTGCGCGGGGCGGAATCCTGCATCGCGGATGATGCGGCGCAATTCCTCTTCCGTCGTGCAATTGGTAACGCCGGCAGCGCGCACCACATTCTCTTCGAGCATCACCGAGCCCACATCGTTACCGCCGAAGCGCAATCCCATCTGGCAGACTTTCAGCCCTTGCGTCACCCAGCTGGATTGCACATTCAGAAAGTTGGAAAGATAAAGCCTCGAGATTGCGAGAACCTTCAGGTACTCCACTGCCGTCGCTTCATCCCAGTTGCGCCCGCCGAGCGCGGTGTTCGCCGGCTGAAAACTCCACGGGATAAAGGCGGTAAATCCGCCGGTTTCTTCCTGGAGCCGATAAATGGCGTCCAGGTGATTCACGCGGTGCTCGAACGATTCACCGACGCCGAACATCATGGTGGCGGTGGTGCGCATTCCGAGCTGGTGTGCGGTGCGATGCACCAGCAGCCAGTCGTCGGTCAGGCACTTGAGGCGCGCGATGCGATGCCGTACTTCGTCGTCCAGTATCTCCGCCCCTCCACCGGGAATCGAGTCGAGCCCGGCATCGCGCAGCCGGGCGATCGTGTCGCGCACATTCAGGCCGCTGTATTCCGCGATCGCGAGAATCTCGGACGCCGAATAGCAATGCAAATGGATTTTGGGGAAGCGTTCTTTGATGCCGAGCAGCATTTTCTCGTGCCAGTCGATCTTGAGATCGGGATGGAGGCCCCCCTGCATCAACACGCCGGTGCCTCCCAGTTCCACCGTCTCGCGGATCTTCCCGTAGATCGTCTCGAAGTCGAGGATGTAGCCTTCCTTCGACGCCGGTCCTTTGAGGGGACGGTAGAAAGCGCAAAACGTGCAATATTCCGTGCAGAAGTTCGTGTAGTTAATGTTGCGGTCGATGATGTAGGTGACAGTGCCTTCCGGATGCAGGCGCCGGCGCAGGGCGTCCGCTTCCATCCCGATTCCGATCAGGTCATCGGACTGGAACATCTCGAGCGCTTGCTGTCTGGTCAAGGACATTCGGATACCCGCGGCAAATTCCATTCTATCTGGTGCAAGGCGGCGCCGGCGAGTCAGTTCTTCAGGTCAGGTGGTCCGCCGATGGACCCGTCGTTTGCGGGGGGACGCGTGCGCCCCGGCGGGCTTCTGCCGGCGTTTGAATTCGAACGCGGCATAGAATGCAGCGACGATAGAGAAGGCGATCAGGGCGAGGAGCGTTGGCATGTAGTATTGCGAAAACAACTGGACGATGCGACGGCCGTAATGGAATCCGAGATAGGCCAGGAGCGTGTACCTGGCAGCTCGCCCCACGGTCAGCGCCGTCAAGAACTTTTTCGGCGGGTATTGCAAAGCGCCTGCGGCCAACAGCATAGGAACGATAGGGACTGGGGGTGGAAGCAGCGCGGGAATGGCGACAGCGGCAAAGCCAAAGCGTTCGAAGATCGCATAGATTCGGCGGATCTTTTCCGGCGGGAAGCGTTTCTCGAGGGTTTCTTTTCCGCCCTTGCGTGCCATGCGGTAGGTTAGATAACCGCCCAGAACTGAGCCGGCAGTGGCCATGAGCGCGTAGTACAACCATGGTTCGCGGTGGTGGGCGGCCAGAAGAATCGTGACCACGTCGGTGCTGCCGGGCAGCGGAATCAGGGAATTGTCAATCAGGCCCAGCAGAATCAGGCTTGGCCCTCCCAGATGCATCAGCCATCGCAAGGCACCTTTCTGGCGGGCGGCGAACACGGCAATCGCATCGAGACGAGGCATCCAGTATTAGAGGCTAAATCCGGCCGGCGGGTGTATTGGAACGAGAGGTTTACATTTCTCGACAAAGAATCAGAGAAAACGCAGTTCGGGCGCGGGCGGAAGCGCCCCAATCTCGGCGGAATAACGATAAAAAAGCGCCAGTCCGTCAAGGCAGGGAGGGTCGAGATAGTAATGGATGTTGCGGACAAGATAGGTGCGAACGAACTCCACCGAGAGGTGCAACTTTTGCGACCAGTCTTGTGCAATGGCTTCAAGATTTTCCGACTGAAGGCCATGATCGCGTGAACTCTGGAAGGCTTGGCGGATTGCCTGGCGATCGTGCCCTGCGATGGACTGCGTTCGAATCGCCCAGAAGGCGAAGACAAACGATTTACCAGTGCATGCCCGCCACTTCTCGGCGAGATCCAGCGTTACATAGCGGGTGCGGTCCAACTGGAGAGCAGGATCGCCGATCAGGAGGGCGGCATCGCAAGAGGCAAGCATTTCTCCGAGGTTCGGAGCCATGTCGAAATAGGACCGCGGTCCGCCCAGCCATTTTGCGAAAAGAATTCGTGTCAGCGCCGCCGAGGTCATCGAGGAGGTATCGAGCGCGACGGTAGCCACCTGGTCGATGGGCACCTTGCTGATGAGCAGGATGGAGCGCACGGCATGACGGGCGGCGATGGCGACGTCGGGCACAATTGCCAGATCAGGAATTGTTGTGTAGGCGGCCGCCGGAATAATCCCAATATCAGCGGCGCCGGCGCCGAGCGCCCGTGCGCAGGCAGACGGGATGGTGTAGGAAATATCGAAGTCGGCGCCGGACTCTCCATCCTCGAAATCCCACATGAGCGGGGCGGTATTGAGATATGAAATTGCCGAGATCCTTAACCTGCTCATTCCGTTGCGAATTCTACCAAAAGCGATGTGCGCGCCATCATTGACAGGTAGGGCGGCGAGGGCTAGTTCTTCCATTATGTCCACCGTTCCGATGGCTGGAGAACGTTCAGCCTCTCGCGAGGCCGCGTATTGGCTGGCTCTGGCGCTCACCGAGGGGCTGGGGCCGTCGCGCATCCGAAAACTGGTGGAACACTTTGGCACGGCAGAGAGGATATTCCAGGCCAGCCTGACGGAACTCGAAGCCAGCGGGATGCGAGCGGTCTCGGCGCAGGCGCTCGCGACGGGCAAGGCGATGGAAAGAGCTCAGGATGAGATGTCGAAGGCGGTGGAAGCCCAGGTGAAGATCCTGTCACTCAGCGACCGGGAATATCCATCGCGGCTTAAGGAGATCTACGATCCCCCGGTCGTGCTTTTTGTGAAGGGAAGCGTCGATTTGCTCTGCCAGCCCGGGATTGCGATGGTTGGAACGCGCCATCCAACACCCTACGGCACGGGAATGGCAGAGCGATTGGCGACAGACCTGGCTGCACGCGGGCTGGTGATCATCAGCGGGCTGGCGCGGGGAGTCGATACCGCGTCGCATCGCGGCGCCGTCGCGGCCAAAGGAAAAACTGTCGCAGTGCTCGGCACGGGAATCGACATCGTGTATCCCAAGGAGAACTCACGCCTTGCGGAACAGATTCTCGCGTTCGGAGGCGCACTAGTTTCGGAATTCCCGATCGGAACCTCCCCAACCCCGCAGAACTTCCCGATACGCAATCGAATTATCAGCGGCATGTCGGCCGGCGTGCTGGTGGTGGAAGCGGCGGAATACAGCGGAACGCGAATCACATCGCGCTGCGCGCTGGAGCAAAACCGCGATGTTTATGCGGTTCCCGGCAACGTGACCAACAAGAACTCCTGGGGGCCGAACACTCTGATTAAACAGGGGGCGAAGCTGGTAGCCACCTGGGAAGACATTTGGGAGGAGCTTCCATCCGATATGCAGTTGGCGCTCAGTTCCGCCCGCAAAGAATCCTCGGAACCTGCCACCGCATCTCTATTTCCGGATGAGGCCCGGTCGCCGCACGAACGTCGACTTCTCAGTCTGCTGAAGGCCGATGAGTCCACACACATCGATGAACTGGTAGAGATGCTGGAGAATGAAATGTCCGCCTCCGAAATTTTTGCCGCCCTGTTTGAACTGGAGTTAAGCGGAAAAGTGAAGCAACTGGCCGGGAAGAATTTTGTGAAGAGCTTATAGCCGCCAACCGCTCGACGTCATGGGCGGCATTTGCGGGCATCCCGGAGGTGCAGCGCATGAGGAGGCACTTATTTAAAAAGTCCAAGCGGCGAAACCGCGAGAGCGTGATAACGGCCCTTTGAGAGGTTGTGTTTGGCTTTGCAGGGCAGGAGCGGGCAGTGAATCGCGGGGCCGCGGGGTAGCGGTTTAATTTGAAGAACGCATTCGCTGAGCGGCTAAAGCCGTCTCGATACTTCGCAAGGTAACGGAGCGGCTGAAGCCGCGACCCTTCAAAGCGAATTCAACCTACCGGGCTGCGCGACAGTTGTTGCAATCTGCCGATTCGTGCTAGCTTCGAATTCAAACTCTGCAAGTTGAGGGAACATTGTCTAAAGGTCTAGTCATTGTCGAATCGCCGGCGAAGGCGAAAACGATTCAGAAATATCTGGGCAAGGGGTTCACCGTGGACGCCTCATTCGGCCACGTGAAAGATCTGCCCAAAAGCAGCCTGGGCGTGGATATCGAGGACGGCTTCAACACCGAGTACGTCGTCATCCCGGGCAAGGAAAAAGTTCTCGCCAAGCTCAAGAAACTTGCCTCCTCGGCGGACACCATCTATCTGGCGCCCGATCCGGACCGCGAAGGTGAAGCGATTGCGGCGCATCTTGCGGACGAATTAGGCGATGACGGTAAGAAAAAGAAATCAAAGGCAAAGGCCGCAAAAAAAGAGCAACCGGGGCAGGAGCGCATCCGGCGCGTGACCTTCAACGAGATCACGCAGCGAGCGGTGAAGACGGCGTTCGAGCAACCTCGTGACATAGACCGCAATCTGGTGCACGCGCAGCAGGCGCGGCGGGTGCTGGATCGCCTGGTCGGGTATCAGGTTTCCCCATTGTTATGGGATAAGGTGCGGCGCGGGCTTTCCGCGGGCCGGGTGCAGACGGTTGCGCTGCGCCTGATTGTCGACCGCGAGCGCGAGATCAAGGCATTCGAGAAGAAAGAATACTGGACGATTGACGCGCATCTTGCCGCCACCAAGCCGCCGACATTCGATGCCCGTTTTCTCGGCAAGGGCGACGAGAAAATCGAAATCACAAACGGCGACGATGCCGAGAAAATCCGCCACGCGCTCGAGAGCGCGGAGTGGATTGTCCGTTCGGCGGAGAAGAAAGAGCGGCGCCGCAACTCCACGCCACCGTTTACGACCAGCAAACTGCAGCAGGATTCCTCGCGAAAACTCCGCTTCAGCGTGAAGCGGACGATGATGATTGCGCAACGGCTATATGAAGGCGTTGAACTTGGCGAAGAGGGCCTGGTTGGCCTAATCACGTACATGCGTACCGATTCCACGCGAGTGGCGCCCGAGGCGATCACCGAGGTGCGGGAGTACATCGGCCGCGAATTCGGTCCGCCGTACCTGCCGGAATCGCCCAACACATATAAGGAGAAAAAAGCAGCGCAGGCCGCGCACGAGGCCATCCGTCCCACTTCCGCGATGCGTCACCCGGACCAGGTGAAGCAGTATCTGCAAGAGGACGAGTTCAAGGTTTACAAGCTCATTTGGCAGCGTTTTATTGCGTCGCAGATGAATCCGGCCGTCTTTGATCAAACCACGGTCGATATCGACGCCAGGTCTGGCGCCGAAGTCTTCTGGTTCCGCGTCACAGGATCGGTCATGAAGTTCGACGGATTCCTCAAGGTCTACGAGGAAGCCAAGGACAATAAAGACGAGGAGGACGAGGAACTCAAACACAAACTGCCGGCGCTCGAAGCCGGCCAGAAGCTCACGTTGAAGTCACTGAAACCGGAGCAGCATTTTACCGAACCGCCTCCGCGCTACAACGAAGCCTCGCTCGTCAAGGAACTGGAAGAGCGGGGCATCGGGCGTCCCTCAACGTATGCGACCATTCTGAGCACGATTCAGGAACGTCAATACGCGCAAAAAGTGGGAGGAAAGTTTATTCCCACCGAAATCGGCCTGGTGGTGACGGACCTGCTGGTCGAGAACTTCAAGGACATTTTCGATTTCGAGTACACGGCCCGCCTGGAAGAGGAACTCGACGAGATTGAAGAGGGCAAAGAAAAATGGACCGATGCGCTCGGCGAGTTCTACAAGAAATTTGCCAAGGATCTCCGTTACGCCGAGAAGCACATGGAAAACATCAAGCGAATGGAGAAGCCGACCGACGAGAAGTGCGAGCGCTGCGGGGCGCCGCTCGTCATCAAATGGGGCAAGCATGGCTCGTTCTATGCTTGCAGCACGTATGACAAGGAAGACCCGAACTCCTGCACGTTTACCAAGGAAAATCCTATAAATCTGCCGGATCTCGATTCGGCGGATATGCAGGAGACGACCCAGGAAGAGTACTGCGAGAACTGCGGCCGGGTCATGGTTCTAAAGCGCGGGCGCTTCGGGCAGTTCATGGCTTGCACGGGCTATCCCGATTGCAAGACGACGCGGCGGCTGGACCAGGGGAAAAAGGTTCCCGACATTCCGCTGGACGAGACCTGCCCGCTCTGCAAGCGGAACCTGATCCTGCGGCATGGGCGCTACGGCGAATTCACTTCGTGCAGCGGCTATCCCGACTGCAAGTACGTGAAGCAGAACTTTATTGGCGTGAAGTGTCCGCTCTGCAAGGAAGGAGAGCTGGTCGAGAAGCGTGCGCGCAAGGGCAACACTTTTTACGGATGCGGAAATTACCCGAAATGCAAGTTCACCTCGGCCGCCAAGCCGATTCCGGAAAAGTGTCCGGCATGCGGTCATGAGTATCTGGTCGAGCGCATGCGCAAGGAAGGAACGGTGATTGCATGCCCGAATAAGGAGTGCAATTACGAGCGAGCGGTAGAGGGTGAAGTGGAGAGCGCCGCAAGAACAAGCTAAGACACTCGATCCAGGAGTGCCGACGAGGGAAAGACATGGCTAAAAAGGCAAGCGCGCACGATGGAATGCTGATGCTGCAACTCTACGATCTGCGGCGCGAAGCGGAGATGCGCAAAGCGCGGAACTGGTTCCTGGTGGATTTCTGGCCGCTGACAGCGGACGATTTCATGAATGTAGCCAACGCGTTTCCGAGCCAGGAGAACAGCTGGCTTCGCCAGGTGGGCGGCTACTGGGATATGGCCGCGTCCCTGGTGCTGCAGGGCGCGCTGCACGAAGAACTGTTTCTCCAGCCCGGTTGCAGCGGGGAGATGTTCTTCATCTTTGCGAAGATTCGTCCCATCCTCAAGGAGGTGCGCCAGAGGATGAACAATCCGGACGCCTGGGGCAACATCGAGAAGGTGGCGACCGGGTCAAAACTGGCCCGCAAACGCCTGGAACGTGTCTCCGCCAACGTGGAAGCCCGTCGCAAACAACTGGCGAAAACTGCGAGAAAAAAGTGAGGAGCGGGCCGCGTTTTTCGCGCTCCGCCATTCTCCTGAGCCTGCGTCACGGAGGCTTGCCCTCAGGGGTTGAGTGGGTGACGCCCGCGCGGGCGTCGCGCGGCCTTCTGCTATCCTAATAAGTTGTGCGAATGCTTTGGTGGTTGTTGATTCTTGGAATCAGTGCGGTGGCAGTTGTGTCGGTCGCCGCCACGCTTTTCATGCGGGTCCGTCGCCAGCTGAAGCGGACGGCCGGGCGGGCGGAATCCGACTCGCTGGACCAGCATTCATCTTTGCCGGAAGGCTGATGCGTTTTCACGAAAGGAACGCCATGACAAAGGCAGTGCCCGAGGTTCTCGAGCAACAAGGCCGCTCCCTTGAGTGGGCAAAGCAGGCGTCGCTGGTGATTGGCGCCAGTTTGTTCGTAGCCATCTGCGCGAGGCTGACACTGCCTCTGCCGTTTACGCCCGTGCCGCTGACGCTGCAGAATTTTGGAGTACTGGTGGTCGCTCTGGTGCTGGGGTCCCGGCGAGGGTTCCTGGCGCTTGCGCTGTATGTTGCCGAGGGCGCCGCGGGCTTGCCGGTGTTCAATCCCGCAGGGCCGGGCGGAATCGCTCAAGTGCTGGGCGCGACGGGCGGATTTCTGATGGCATATCCGTTTGTGGCTTTCATTACAGGGTATGTTTATGAGCATGGCTCGCGACGCTTCGGGGGCGCCGCAGTGGCTGCCGTGGCCGGTGAAGTCGTGCTGTTTGCGGGCGGGTTGGGATGGCTCTTCGTGATCACTCACTCTCTGGCGCAGGCGGCAAAATGGGGTCTTTACTGGTTTGTTTTCGCCGAGGTCATCAAAATCATGTTTGCGGCCGGGGTTGGCGCGGGGCGGAATCAAAGGATTTTGCGCCGGCCGTGAGTTCGTGGATGTCCCGGTTGCGGCACACATAAACTCTCAAGGTATTGCTTGCAATTACCAGAAAATCGAAGTGGAGCTATGAGTACAGTTTCTTCTCCCGTTCGCGAAATCACCGTGGCTCACAGCCCGGACTCCGATGATGCGTTCATGTTTTACGGCCTGGCGACCCATAAGGTTCGTGTTCCCGGGGTGCGTTTTACCCACAAGCTGTGCGACATCGAAACGCTCAACCGCGACGCTCAGCGCGGTGTTTATGACGTTACGGCGATATCGTTCCACGCCTATCCGTATATCCAGGAGAATTATGCGCTGATGTCGTGCGGCGGCAGCGTGGGCGATGGCTATGGCCCTGTGCTGGTTTCGACACGCGCCTTCACGACCTCCGAAATCAAGGAAAAGACAATCGCAATTCCGGGCAAGCTGACGACGGCGTATCTGGCGCTCGAGTTGTTTGCGCCCGGCATCGAAGTGGAAGTTGTGCCTTTCGATCAGATCATTCCCCAGATTCTCGACGGGAAATACGAGGCGGGTCTCATCATCCATGAGGGCCAGCTCACCTACGACAAATCGGGCCTGCATCGGGTTGTCGATCTCGGCAAGTGGTGGCAAAGGATGACCGGATTGCCGCTGCCGCTTGGCGGGAACGCGATTCGCCGCTCACTGGGAGCTGAAGCCATGGCAAGCATCACGCAGGCTCTGCGCGACAGCATTCAGTACGCCATCGATCACCGGGATGAGGCGCTCGCCTATGCCATGCAGTTTGCCCGCGATCTCGATACGCAGCTCGCCGACAAGTTTGTGGGGATGTACGTCAACGAGCGCACGCTGGACTATGGCGAGGATGGAAGGGAAGCTGTTCGACGTCTGCTCGACATGGGCCACAAAGCGGGGATTATTCCCCAGACGCTGCAGGTTGAATGGGTATAGACCCCGGGCTTTCGCAGGCGCCTGCCCCAGGAACCATGCGATCCAGTCTCGACCGAGCTTTTGGTCGCAAAGTGTATTCCCTCAAACGGGCAGGTCACTCCACCGCATTCCCGTACGTGGCTACGCCCTGTTGCACCAAATAGAGCAACATCTGCCCGCGCGAGGACCAATCGCTCTGCGAATACTGTGAGACCAACTGTTGACTGAGCGAGATAGCCCTTTCCCTGGACTGCTCCGATTTCTTGGATTGATCTTCCGTCTTGTAGATTTCGATCAAGGCTGCCCGGCGATAAGCCGCGTTGTACAAGGCTTCCGGCGCCGCGGGCGATTGCGGATGATCCTTGGCGTATTTTTCGTAAAGGTCGGCTTCTTTGTCGGGACACTTCGAAGCACCCTGCCATTCGCCACAGAGCTTGTTGTCGATAACGTGAAAAGCAGCCAAGTCGGCCCACTTTGTTCCTGGAAATTTCTTGATCACTAACTTCATCTCGTCTTCGTTGATGCCCTGCCGATAGAAGGATTCCTTTTCATGGGCGGAAGGACGGGATTGCATGTCAGACTTGTCGACCTGCCACTTGATATCGGCAGCGCGGTAAAGGGCTTCGGCGGCAAGCGGGGAAGTCGGGAAGACGTCATAGACGCGGTAATAAAGACGCATGGCATCCTGAGCGGCTCCGCGGCGACCGTGCCGGCGGCTTGCTTCATCTTCGGAATCGACGGCGGCGCCGAACAGGATGCGGTCGCCGTTCGGTGTCGAGGGCCAGACAATCCCGGTATCGAGGATCCAGCCCGTGATTGTCTTGCGATCGGCGTCTTCCTCCTCCACGAAGGAGGAATCAGGAGCATTGACATAGCCAAGCATGGCTTCTACGTGGATCCAATTGCGGCTCCGATCGAGCAGAACAAGTTCGCGCCCGCGCTCTACCTGTGAAAGCTTGGCGGACGATGTGTCGGGAGAAAGGTAGATGACAGCTTGGCGGACGATACTGCCGTGATCGGCAGCGGCGGCGGCGATGGGGAGAAACAGCGTGAGAAGGAGGGCGGCCAGGGGCCTCATGATTCGTGTCTCTCCTGTCGAGGTTAGCATGCTGGTTTAGATGCGGTGAATGGGCGGGCATGGCCGGGCACTCTGGGGCGAGGACGGACCCTGGTTTGTACCCCCGGAACGAGGGGCGCATGCGATACTCTTCTCAAGAGGTGGGATGGCATGACCCCAGACGATTTTCGCCGCATTGCCCTCAGCTTCGAAGGAGCTGAAGAGGGTTCTCATATGGGGAATCCCGATTTTCGTGTTGGCGGGCACATCTTTGCCACTCTCGCATCGGCCAAGCAGGGCTATGGAAACCTGAAACTGACGGTCGAGCAGCAGAGCGCTTTCATCGAGGAGCTTCCCAAGATTTTCCTTCCTGTTCATGGTGGTTGGGGCCGCGGGGGTATGACGCACATCCGGCTCGCCGACGCCCCCGAAGATGTGCTTGCGGGCGCCCTGCAAGCCGCGTGGAAACTACGGGCCGACAGGAATACGATTTCGCAGTCCAAGGGCCATGCCAAGAATGTTTCGAGATCGACGCGCTCCGGGGGCCGCGCACGAGCGGGGAAAACTCCTTCGCGGACGAAGTCGAGCGGCCGCACAAGCAGGGGACGCAGTGGCAGCGACGGATAGCGCCAACCGGACCAAGGATCAGATTCGCCGCTCGGAACGCCGGAATTGTTCTGCTATCGTCAGAGGTTGGTAAGACAGACCACTAGGAAAAATGCGGCGAATTCAATCGCGACTCTTCTGGTGTCTCGCACTTATGTGCGCATATCTGCACGCGCAAGTCCCTCCTGCTCCGAACATGAGCGTGGATGGCGTGGTGCGCGACTCGACGGGCGCGGCGATTCGCGGGGCTCTCGTCCGCCTGGAGAATGGCAGGTTCCACGCAAGCACAGCGACCGATGCCCATGGACGATTTGCGTTTGCAGGGGTTCCTGGCGGTTCGGGAACGCTGGAGATTTCGGCGCAGGGATTTGTCGCGGTGCGCAAGACGGTGGGTGGAGATGCTCGACGGCCCGGGAGCGGAGAGGAGAGCGCGAGCGCGGTCCATATGGACGTTGAGCTCATGCCGTCCCCGGTGAAGGAGCAGGTGTTGGTGTCCGCGGCCCGGACAGAGGTGCGGCTCTCGGAATCGCCGGGCAGCAATGTGCTGCTATCGACGGCAGACCTGGAGGCATCGCCGGCGCTGCGGATGGACGACGCGCTGCGGGAGGTGCCGGAGTTCTCGCTCTACCGGAGATCGAGCAGCCGCACCGCGAATGCATCGTTGCAGGGCGTTTCGCTGCGAGGACTGGGAGGAACAGCAGCCAGCCGCGCTCTGGTGCTGGCGGACGGAATCTCATTGCTCGATCCTTTTGGGGCGTGGGTTTATTGGGACCGCATTCCGCGCACGGCAATTTCCGCCGTGGAAGTCGTTCGCGGCGGCGCTTCCAATCTGTATGGCAGCGATGCGATGGGTGGAGTCGTACAGTTTCTGATCCGCGAGCCCGAGGCCCCGACGTTCGCACTGGAAACTTCGTATGGCAACGAGAATACTCCGGATCTTTCGATCTGGACGGGAAACCGCGCCGGAGCGTGGGATTACTCGGCGGCGACGGGGTTGTCTCGCACCGACGGGTTCATCCTGGTGCCCGATTCGCAACGCGGGAGCATAGATACAAAAGCGAACGTGGAGAACGCTTCGGTGTACGGGCGTGCCGGCTACCAATTCGACGGGGGCGGCAAGATTTTTCTGCGCGGGAATTTCTTCAACGAGTTTCGCAACAACGGAACGCCGTTTCAGACCAACGATACCCATCTCGGGGAGGGCGCAGGGGGATTCGACCGGCAGTTTGGCGTCAACGATTCGTTCTCGGGGCGCATTTATGGGGATATAGAGACCTACCATCAGACATATTCTGCGGTGGCTACGGATCGGAACAGCGAGACTCCAACCTCGACCCAGCACGTCCCCGAGCAGGTAGTTGGCGGCGGAGCCCAGTGGACGCACACTCTGGGGCGCAGCCAGACCCTGGTGGGGGGAATGGATCTGAGCGAGGTCATTGGCGCCAGCGTCGACACGCTTTTCTCCGGGCCCAACCAGGGCCGCATCGGCGGCGGGCGCCAGCGCACTCTGGGCTGGTTTGGTGAAGATCTCTTCCATCGTTCGAACTGGACTGTCGTCCTTGCAGCCCGCCTCGATGACTGGAGCAACTTCAATGGGCAGCTGACCCTGGTCCCGGTTTCTGGGGATCCGACGGTCACCCTCTATCCTGATCGCAGCGATCTCGCATTCAGTCCGCGGCTGTCGGTCTTGCGTACGCTGAATCAGCATGTGTCGGTGACCGGCTCCGTCTATCGCGCGTTCCGTGCCCCAACTCTGAATGAGTTGTATCGCGTTTTCCGCGTGGGCAGCGTCACTACGCTCAACAATCCGGCTCTCAATGCCGAACGCCTCACGGGGGCTGAGGCCGGAGTGAATGTTACGGGATGGAACCAACGTTGCGATCTGCGCGGGACGTTTTTCTGGAACGACATCGTTGACCCGGTCGAGAACGTCACTCTCACTACCACCGAAGCGATGAAGGAGAACCTTGGGCGCACCCGTTCCCGGGGCGTCGAACTGGATGGAGTGGTGCGGGTGACGCGCGACGTTCAACTCACCGGCAACTATGCCTACATTGCCGCGGACGTAGTCAACTATCCCGTGAGTCCCGGGGGAGTCGACCTGACTGGTTTGAATGTGCCGCAGGTCCCGCGCAATGTGTTTACCTGGGAGATGCGCTACTGGAGGCCATCGCGCGTTTTCCTGAGTGTTCAGGGCCGGTTGTCGAGCCGGCAATTCAACGACGATCAGAATCAATATCCGTTGAACGGGTTTTACACGATGAATCTTGAAGCGGGGCGAGACCTGACCAGGAACGTGGAGATCTTTGGCGCGATCGAAAATCTGACGAATCAACGCTATCAGGTGGCAAGCACGCCGGTGCCCAACCTGCCGCCCGTATTCAACCTCGGGCCGCCCATTCTCGTTCGCGCCGGACTAAGGCTGAATTTTCCGGCGGGAAAGCAGTAGCGGCGGGAAGGCAGCTTTCGAAACTCTCGGCGCGTCTACGAAGGACCGCGATTTTCCGTGTGAGATGTTGACAAAGACGCAATGCCTACTGTAAGAAGGCCCGCGATGAGTGCCTCCGCGCCCCAAATTACGATTCGGGACCTTCGGACGATCGACGAATTGGTGCAGCTGAAGAAGGTGGAAAAAGAAGTGTGGGGAATGGACGACGAGGATGCCATTCCACTGACACTGGCGATTGCGCTGAAGGCGGCCGGCAGCATTGTGATTGGCGCTTTCGACCAGGCCGGGCACAAGCGGGAAAAGCACGAAGAGCTGGTGGGCTTTGCGTTCGGGTTTCTGGGGAGCGAGCACGGAAAACTGACGATCCATTCGCACATGCTGGCGGTGCTGGAGCCGTACCGGCATCTGGATCTGGGAGCGCGGCTGAAGCAGGCGCAGAGGGAGCGCGCGCTGAGGATGGATATCCGGGAGATGACGTGGACATTCGATCCGCTCCAGAGCCGCAATGCGCATTTCAACTTTGCGAAACTGGGGGTGATATCGGAGACGTATAAGACGGATTTCTACGGTGCGGAGACTTCGAGCGTGTTGCACCGGAATGGGACCGACCGGCTGTGGGTGCGGTGGTTGCTGGAATCGCGCAGGGTGCGGGACCGGATTTCCGGCAAGAAGGGGCGCGCGGAAACGCTGGATGCGCTGCGCCTGCTCGCGCCTCTGGTGCGTTTCGATGGCAGCGGGCGCCCGGCTCGGGCAGAGCCGGGAGAGTCACTCCGGCGGCAGCGCGTCAGTATTGAGATTCCGGGAGACATTCAGGGGGTCGAGAAGGCAGACATGGGGTTGGCGCGAGAATGGCGCGAGGCGACACGGTGGGCATTCCGAGAGAGCCTGAAAGCCGGATTTTTTGTGGCCGAGTATTGCCGGTCGGTGCGGGGGCAGCAGGGTCCGGGGGCATATCTGCTGCAACGGGGGCCGGCGGAGGAGTCGATGGGGGAATTGTAAGAAAAGCCGCAAGGCGTTCCACGAGGAACTGGTACATCTATATATGTACGTACAATATTCCCGACTGTGACATGGAAACGGTTGACAGGTCCCGGGACTACCCGGCGATCCGCAAGCAGTCAGGGACAACCATGCGCAGATCGTCTTGCGCAGGATGAGACTACGGAATTGTGGGCGCCCTAGCGGGTCAAGGCAATGTGC
>Ga0335080_10000456_pt1 | contig 37264 bp, 31 predicted proteins | sample Lox_Sample_34_FD_206720 | JGI IMG/M metagenome (GOLD analysis project Ga0335080, IMG submission 206720) | Soil microbial communities from Loxahatchee National Wildlife Refuge, Florida, United States - Lox_Sample_3.4 | ecosystem: Environmental > Terrestrial > Soil > Wetlands | place: USA... | reverse complement strand
CCGCCCGCGCGTAATAACGCGCCGCCTCCATCTCCATGATCTTCGCTTGCCGCCGCGCCACATTCACGCCCAGTGGCCGCACCAGCCACGTTGGCCTCCGCTGCAAAAAACCTTTCACGTTTTCGCGCCGGATCAGCGGAATGTGGTCGCCAAACCGCTGGCGAAACATCGCCATCAGCCGGTCGCGGTGCCCCGCCTCTTCTTCCCGCATCTCCTCGAACATCTGCGCCGTCGCCGGATAGCCTTCCCGCAACGCGTCCGCAAACTCTCCGTAAATCCGTCCATCCTCTTCTTCCGAAGCGATCGCCAGCGCCACAATCTCCCGCTCCGTCAACTCCTTAAATTTTTTCGTTATCGCCACTCGTCTCCACTCCTAAAACGCAGTTCAACCGCGAAGAGAATCGCATAACCCTGCAACCATGTCATCCCCTCGCCTGGTTAACCTGAGTTGCGAAGGGCCCGAACCTGCAGGGGCACGATTCATCATGCCCACGGTCCAATCCTCGCTACGCTCATCGCGACATCCACATAATCGCTCTACCCGTCCTCTCTTGACGCCGCATGCCGTCTATGGCATATTCCTTCTATGGCATGGGAAGTAGAGTTTGCGGACGAATTCGAGGCGTGGTGGAACAACCTCTCCTCTGATGAACAAGAATCCGTAAACGCCAGCGTCCGCCTGCTGCAGGAGAAGGGTCCTGCGCTTGGCCGTCCGCATGCAGATACGCTTTCCAAAATGTCGAAGCATTCACAGATGAAAGAACTGCGCGTGCAACACGCCGGCGACGCCTATCGCATCCTGTTTGCATTTGATCCCAAACGCAATGCGCTTCTTTTACTTGGCGACCGGAAAGCGGACCAGAAATGGTACAAGCACGCCGTGCCCAAAGCCGATAAGCTTTTTGAGGAACACTTGGCTGCCATCGAACGCGAGCAAAAAGAGAAAAAGAAGGAGAAATAATATGGCCCGAAATTTCCGAGAACTGCAGGAGAAAATGTCTCCCGAAAGCCGGGCGCGCAGCGAGGCGCGAACCCAGGCCATGCTCAAGGAGCTGCCCCTTTCGGAGTTGCGCGAAGCCCAACATCTCACCCAGGCCGAATTAGCCAAGCGCCTCAAGATCGGCCAGGACGCTGTCTCCAAAATCGAGCACCGCGCCGATATGTATCTCAGCACTCTGTCTGACTTCATCCGCGCCGCTGGCGGAAGTCTCGAGTTAACGGCGCGTTTTCCCAGTGGAGACGTCCATCTGATTTGCCTCCAGGGTGCCCCGGCGCGGTCCAGTAAAACCCCAAAATCAGAGGACACTGAAAAGACCGAATCACGCGAAAAATTAACGGCTCGCCTGCGTCAAAGCCGTGGCTCCGCAAAGCGAACTCCCTATGCGACTTCGCATCGAACCTCCCCAAATAAGCGCGCCCGAGCTTCCTGAAGTGTTTTCGAGCCTCCCCGATGGTGAACTCGGAGAATGAAGCGCTATGAGAACAGGAAAGCTCGTACCAACCGACCAACAGTTGCAAGAAATTTTCGCAGTTTTCTCGAGCCCGACAGGCTATGAGCGGGACCAGGTCTACGACCAGAGCAGTCCTCATTTCTACGGACGCGAGGACCTATTGCAGGAATATAGCCTGACGCAAGAGAAGCGCGAGTTTGCGGAGGACGCGTGGCGCGCCGTTATTTACACTCTATCGCGCCACGGGTTCGTTCTCAGGAAGGACGACATCGAATTCGACCTCGCGGCGTCCTCAGGTTACGAACGCTAGGACAAAGGCCCAGCACGGAGCATCTCCATGCAAAACTGTTCCTTCGAAGTCATAAATCTCTCGGCTGAATCAGCCGCGACGGCGAACTACAACAATCATCCCATCGCCAAAGTCAACGACCACGAAGTTCGCATCGCCACCATGACCGAGCCGTATCACTGGCACGCCCATCCCGACTCCGATGAAACCTTTCTCGTACTCGAAGGCGGCCTGTTCATCGATTTTGACGACCGCACCGTCGAACTCCGCCCCGGCCACCTGCTCACCGTCAACCGCGGCGTTCGCCACCGCACCCGGCCCGTCGGCCCACGTTCCGTCAATCTCACCTTCGAGCGCGCCAACTCCCGCACCGAGCCTCTTCCTCCCCCGCGCGAATAATCCGCGAACTTCCGCGAACCAAATGTGACGCACATTACAGACACGACCGGTCGGGTCGTTGACACTCTGGACCGCCTCGCGGGCGCACTGCATTTTTAGGCGCCGGACCTCCGTCGAGGCACCGATGCCGCGCCCAGCGAGGCCTTTTTTTCCGATCCGGCACTCCGCTACGGGTGTGCTGCCTGCCCTCGGTCGAGCCAGCAACAAAGTCCCACCCGGGTCAGGCCGGAGTCATCTCGCACCAATAGCCTTCAGAACAGCATCACTCGGAGAATGGCAATCCAGCGTGTATCCCGCCGCACAAAAACAAACATGTCCTGTCCCGCTTCCCGCTTTGTCTGCCCGTTTTGTTCGTACGCCATCGTCCAGTTGTAGCTGACCGCAGCCGCATCGCCCCACGTGTGCGCGGCGTGCTCTGATTCCGCATACTCGACGATCTTGGACTGCGCCATGAACTCCGCGTAACTTCGCACCAGCGCTTCCCGGCCGCGCGCCAATTCTTTCAGCCCCGGACCCTTCATCACGATGTCCGCGTCAAAGAACTTCCCCAACTCTGCGAACCGCCCCTCCCGCCAAGCTCGGCTGAGCTCCTGCAATGTTCTTAGGACGTCATCCACGTTCCACCTCGCCGGTTTTTCCTAACCCCAACTTCGCCGATTCTAGCTCATCAATTGAATTCCTAAGCGCCGGCGCGGCGGCCTCCGCCTCCCTAAGCCCCGGCGCCTAGAACAAAGCGGACCGCCTGCAAAAAACTTTCTACCATTTTTCGCTTGACAAATTGAACAACATGTGTATGATATTTTTAGGTAACTGCTGCCCGCCTCGCGTACGTGGCCGGCCTCCTCGCTGGCCTTTGCTCCCTGGCGCCACCAAATCCGTACCGAACAGGACTCGCCCATGGCGTTTCCCATTTCCCGCCCGTCTTCGCTCCGTCTTCCTGGCCACTCCCGCCACGTCCGCCCACACCAAAGCCGTTTCTGGTCTGGTCTTCTTAGTTCTGCTATTCACTGTTCATCACTCACTATTCACTATGCCCTTTACTTTCACACTCTTGCACACTCTTTCGCTCTTCCTGAAAAGTTAACTCCCGCATTTTCGTCCTCTTACGCACTCTTTGTGCAAAACACCGGGGTGGCATACCCCGCGCGGTCAGCAACCCTCAAAACTGTCAGGAATCTGCCCGGTCCATTCTGTCAGCCGTCCTCCCGGTCTGTACCACGGGCCCCCCTCCCCCATTTTTCGCAAGAATATCAATCCACGGCACTTAGCTGCTGGAGGTCTCGCAAGAATATCATTCCAAAGGAGTTATCGGTGAGAACGAAATCGCCTGAGGCCGATCGCCGATTTCTTCACTCGCCACTCGTTTACCCTGAGCTCGAAGGGCCACTTCCTCTGCTACACCACAAATCCCTGCGCCCGGCACAGCTGCACCAGTCCGAGTCGATTCGGCGCGCCGGTGCGCTGCATCATGCGGTAGAGATGATTCCGCACCGTCCATTGCGACAGGCAAAACTGGTTCGCAATTTCTTTGTTCGTGAGGCCCTTGGCGATCAGCGGAACGATCTGTTGCTCGCGCCGCGTCAATCCCAATTTCTGTTGCACGCTGGCGGAGGGCAGGGAATTGGCTTCGCATTCGATGAAGCGAAACAGCGCCGCGCACAGCGGTCCCGGACAGACGGCTGCGCCGGCGCGCAGCGCCTGCATCGCCGCCAGCACGTCTTCCGCGCAGGCTTCGCGCGGCAAGTATCCGCGAACGCCTGCGCGCACATAATGAAAAAACTCGGCTTCGTCGCCGGTCGCGCCGACCACCAGAATGTGCACCTCCGGAGCCCCGGTGCGTACCCGGCGGATTACCGCCAGATCTTCCAGCGGATTGCCGCGCGCGGTCAGCAGCAGAATGTCCGCGCGCTGCTCGAGCAATCGTTCCGGAACGAACGGTGCTTTCGCATCTCCGCCGATCACTTCGATGTCGCCGTGGCGCGTCAGCATGCGCGAGAGCGCTTCGCGCAACAGACGATTGTCCGCGGCTACGTAGACGCGAGTTGGTTTCTCGGCGCGGCTCTTGCAATTTCCCGGCGCAACGGGCGTCGCCCCTGCCAGAGCAGTCCCAGAATTTTTGCTCTCGGGGTGAGCGCTGGCGCTCTTTGGTTCGTTGCTCGAAGACGCAGTGGCACGGCGAACCGCGGTGTGCATAAGTGCTCTCCCGAAGTTTCGGTGACGCGCTCGACCGTGAGAACGCCATCGGCGCGTGGCGGCCCTGCTGGTGCAATCTCCTCGCCGCAAGATGGGCGATTTGATTTTCGGTGCGCTATGACTATCTCTAGTCGGGACTGCGTTTTGCGAAAGGCAGGTTTTGTCCACAGGCTTGTACCTGCAGTCCCATCCTGGTACCAGAAAGCGGCAGCACTCCACTTCGGGACTGCGAAGCGGAAATGCCTGCAACTCCTGCGTTTGCTGGAGCTCGCCATCCAGGGCCCCTTTCTTTCGTGGTACTTCCGTACTATCATGCGTTTTCAGTGCCCTACCCTGGGGCAGGTACCTTTTCCCTATAGGTTTCGGGCAGCGGCTCGCCTTACACTTTCCCCATACAGGTTCACTTGGGGGGAGAGTCGAAGGCATCCATGGAGACCCAGCAAGAGATTATGGTGAAGACACCCAGTAGCACGGCAGCCGGCGCGAAGCCTGCTGCGAAGGAGCGCCGCAGCAGCCGTCGCTGCAAAATCACGCAGCTGATGCGCCTGCGTCCCTCGGACCCCGAGCGCGAAAATTTTGACGACATGCGCGGAACGCTGAGCGTTTCTCGCACCGGCGTTTATTTTCAGACCAGCGAGCCGGCCTACGAAATCGGCATGCGGCTGTTTGTGACGTTGCCGTATTCGCAGAATCCGATGTCGCTGAATCGCGAATTTCTGGCGGAAGTGGTGCGGCGCGATCCGCTGCCGACGGGCATGTTTGGCGTAGGCATCAAAATTTTGATGGAAATGGGCATGCAGCGCGCCGGAGAATACGGCGGCAACAGCGTTTGGTAGGCGCTGCAACCTTGCCTGTTGCGGCAGGTTGTTTTTTTGCAAGGCGAATTCGTCCAACGAGCTCTGAAAAACAAGAAAGGGCGGATGGCTTGTGGCCACCCGCCCTTTCCTGTTATTGGGGGTTGGAGAGAACCTTTTTTCGAAATTCCTGCGCTCGAATGGAGCGCGCAATTTGTAGCGCCGCGGCTATTCCTGGCCAAACACCTTCAGAGTTTTGTGGCGCAGAATGCCGAGCTGGCGATTCAGCGGATGCTTGCGTTCGAGGAAGCTGAGCACCGGCGGGCGGCGTTCGGCCAAGCGATTCATGGCGATGGTGAGGCGTACATCGCGGCGCGCAAATTTCAGGCCGGACTGGAGCGCTTCGACGGCTTCGTCGCGGCGACCCGCGGTGGCGTAAACTTCGGCGAGGTTCAGGTAGAGTTGCGCCTGGTTGCGCTTCATACGGACGGCGGTGTCGCAGAGGCGTTCGGCTTCACCCCACTTCTGTTCGGAGCGCGCCAGCACGACGCCAAGATAGGACATGTAATAGGGATTATTGCGGTCGAGATCCACCGCTTTTTTCATGTGCGGCAGAGCCTTGTTGGCGTAATTGTCCCGTAGCAGCGTTAACCCGGTTTTGAATTCGCGGAAAGCTTCCGTATCCATCATGGCTTTACCCCTTCGACCCGGCACCAGCGGGCCCAGTGGAATAGGACACCCTCGGGAAGCAGGGAACCCAGCGACCGAAGAGCGAAGGATGAAGAACACCGAGGCGGCGGGCCTGGCTGGCTTGAGCGCTGCGAGGACGCCCAAGAAGGCCCAATAAGAATGTTGCCATCACCCGGGTGATCGTTGCGGCGGCGAAGGTTCGTATCGCGGTTATGGTTCCCATCCCAGTCCTTGATGAACGTACGCGCACTGGTGCGAAGAATCTACTGAACCGTGGGCCAGTCTTGGTTCAGCCGAACGCAAGGTGTAGAGGAGGTAGGGAAGGACAGGGGCGTTCGAATCAGCGGACGTTGTTTGCCGGTGATGCGAGAAGAAGGAAAAAGCAAGACCCAGATTCGGAACACCCGAACCTGGGCCACCCGCCACCAGCCCCACCTGCCCCTCATAGAACATGGATATCTAAAATTTCCGTATTGTACAGGTGGGATTCCGGGCCGCCTTGCATGAACATTGTGACGGTGAGATCGCTGTCTCCGGCCATCGTCTTGAAGCGAATATTCACGGACCAACGACTGGGGCTTAGATTTTGTACCGCGACGATGTCGAGAGAGGCTCGATTGAAGCCTACCAGTTCATCGGGATATTCTGACACTGCATTGCTTATTTCTTCTGCGGAAAGCCTTCGGCCCATAGTAAAGCTTTCGATACCTCGGAAGTCTTTGGCAATGAAAAGAGCTTCTAACTTCGCGTTTTTTCCAATTGCTGGTGGTCGATGTTGGTTAGCATTGGGTCGGTTCTGTGGGATTCTTGTTTTCGTTGTTTGAAGCATGGACTGAAACATGGGGACAGGAAACTTGGGCCAGACGGGACGTTTACCGCCGTGTCTTGCGGACAAAGCGAAGCACGAATGGTTCTCACTTCTGCTGGCAGCGCGAACTAAGCCGCAAGTCGCGCGAGGAAAATATCAGAAAACTTCCCGTCTGTCCCCGAGTTTCCCGAGTTTCCCCGCCTGCGAGGCGTCGGCAGTCAAGTGTATGGTTTTAGAAACGGTGTAATCAGTGTCTTCAGACGTGGCTCTCTTGCCTGTAACTCTGAAAGGGGTTGAGCCAGGGGTGGCCGGCGTCTCAACGACTTGCGCCGAATTGGAGATGCCAGTTTGGAGAAATACTTCAATTTTAGTAATTTTTCCTCTCTGCGCCGTGATTTCGCCTCCAAACCTGGTTCCTGACGCAAGGCCGATTCGCCAAAGCCAGCGGTTGCCGAAATAGAAGTCAAAGGAACAGAGATCCTGATCACAGCGTGGGCCGTCCTGGACAGCGAAGCTGCGATATTTGCTGGCTAGCCGCTGCAATTCTGCGAGATCGGATTCTCCAACCCGGATACGCATGATGTCTTGAAGAAAGTGTCTGGCTTGCCAGCGGACTACAAATGTCTGGGCCATCGCTGCAGCGGGTACGACACAGATCACAGCCATCGTCCACAGGAGTATGCGAATGGCTTTTTTCTTCATGTTCAATCCCCCGATGTGATTCCGGCGGGTGGCCCGGGCCTGCCCGTTGAATTCCGTTGACATGAAAAACCGAACCGGAGCATAGCACTGCAGACAATATTTGGAGAAGTACAGGAAGGCGAAGGGTGCGGGTGCCCCAGGTTCAGCTTTTTTTTGAACCTGGGTCTTGGGGTGGTTTCTCTTGAGCTTGGTTTTTTCTTTTCCAGGTTCCAGCGCTTTCGAACGAAAGCCCCAGTGGGAAGAAGGAAAAAGGCAAGACCCAGGTTTCCAAAACACGAAACCTGGAGCACCCAAAATCTCTGCGCGGCGTAGTTCGGGCCACCCGCCTACATGATCGACCATACTATCGCTAGAGGCTAGACACCTCGCCTGCATCGTTCGCGATGCCGTCGGCGAATTCCCAATTCATTATTGACCCGTGCTCGAAACGACGGGATACGTCACAAAGGCAAGACCCGGGTTCAAAAAAGCTGAACCCGGGGCACCCGCGCGGTGTCACTGAGCAGACTCTTACAATATCGAGGTTCGCGGTTAAGCGGCTTTGGCGCGCGGAGAGCCTTTGGCTGGCTCTTTTTTGGGTGGCTCGCCTTGCGTGTTGGCCGGGCGTGCGGTTAGAGCCGGAGTCTTCGTGGTCTCCACGGCGACCTCGGGGAGGAACATCGAGATGAGCTCTTTCTGATAAGGAGCAACGAGCTTGGAGAATTTTGTCACGAGCGTGTGCAAGTGGACTTCATCGAGTACGGGAAGGCTTTCAAGCTCCATTAGAAAGCTGCTTTTGATCTGTTCAAAATCGACGCCGATGCGACAGGCTTCCTTGAAGCGTTCGCTGAATCGGAAGATGGAGTTCAGGACGGTCAGGACCGTCAGGGTATAGCTCAGAACAAAACTCAACGCTGGCACCGACAGCCATGCCGGTCCCGACTTGGTTCCGGTGACCACAACCGATAGGGATGTTGACAGGATGGGAATAGCGGCCAAGAGAATCAAACCCGGCCACTTATAGACTTTTACTTTGCGCGCCACGTTACGTTCGGTGTCTTCGATGGTTTCGGCCAAGCCGTCCAACGGTTGACAGACTCCGTGGTGACCGCGCTCGCTGAGGATTTTTCGCACCCTTTGGACAAGATGATGGTTTGTCATCGCGCCCTCCTCATTTCGAACAACTTAGCTTGCTGCCAATTGTAAGTGTCGATTAATTATTCGAATGTTGCTGTGCTGGCCATCACACATATCTGCCCGATACTTAGGGGGATAGATCCCGACTGCTGCCCTGATTCCGAGGTTTTGACCGTAAGGCCGGTTGCAGGCTAAGACAGGACAGGCTACCGGGTGAGTTTTTTCCAGTTCTGGCGCCAGGTTTGCCAGTCGTGGAGGGTGGCTTTGGACATAGATTTGGCGGCTTTGTGGAGCCAGCGGGATTTGCGTTGGGCGAGGTCGCGTTTTACCTGAGGAATGGCGGCGGGAGAGCCGAAGTGCATGTTGGCGGTTTCCCAGCCCATGGAGTAGAGGAGGCGGGCTTCGTCGCGTTCGGCGGCGAGCGAGGCGAGTTCGATGCGGGAGCAGTCGGGAGCGAGGCGGCGGACAAGCCAGCGGGAGTGAAAGCGGACGAAGGGATCCGGAACGCGTTTGGCGGAGGCGGCGAGCTGGGGGCCAAAGAGAACGGATCGGTTCGAGCCTTTCTTTGACGCCTCATCCCACCCTCGCCAAACCCGCGAGGATGGGGCACCCGAAACGCCGCCCGTCGCCCAGACCCAGGCGGAGGGGCGAATGGCTTTGGCTTCGCGCGCGAGGAAGGCGCCGCTATCGCAAGAAACGGCGAGAATGCGCGGATGGCCGAGGCTGCCGAGACCGGCGATGCGGCGTTTGAGTTGATAGCGGCTTTTGGGCGGAAGAGATTCTTCGAGCAGATCGCGGACTTCTTGCGGGGGCTTGGCAGTGAAGGGCGGAAGGTGCGTGAGCTTGTCCCAAAAATGGACGGGATCGCGGAGTTTGCTGAGCGCCATGAGGCGCAGCCACTGGTGATCCTCGGCGAGGATGAAAGGTTTGCCGCCTGCGGCGAGGGCATCGCGATAGCCCTCTTCGATGGCTTCGGAGGCTTCGCGGCGCGTGACGTCGAGATGTTCCTCGAGAATGGCGAGATAGGCGCTGGCGGTGAGGCGGACAAGGTCGATGGCGTAGGAGCAGGGGAAGACTTCGTCGAGATCGTTGACGCCCCAGATGAGGCGGCCTTCAAGGTCGCGCCACGTGCCGAAATTTTCGATATGGAGATCGCCGACGGCGAGGACGCGTGGAGCTTTGACGAGGTCGGGGCAGATTGCGGGCCAGAGTTGCAGCCAGCGGTAGAAAGTGGCGCGGAAGAAGGGAAACGCGTCTTCGGCCATGGACCGGTGCTTGAGGGCGAGGTCTTCTTTGACGACGGGGAGTTGGTTGGCGAGCCAGGTTTCGAAGGCGGAAGTGGCGGCGAGGATGTCCTGATTCATGCGGACATTAGAACATGAGAAGCGTGTCCTGTGATCCGTGTCCCGTGGGAGAAGCCAGCGGCGTTAGTGCTGATAGGGCAAAGCGAAGAAGCGAAACGCAGAGGCGCTGAGGACGCAGAGAAGAGAGACCCGACACGCAAAAACTTGTTTAGCAGATCACTCGTAGATCGGGGCTGGATGTTAGTGGTGGGCGTGTTCGGCGCGGGAGGTGCCGCGGACGCGCGATTCGTAGATGGGGAATTTGGCGGCGATGTCGGCGACTTGTTTGCGGACGCGCTGTTCGGTTGCGGCGTCGCCCATGTGCGAGAGGACATCGGTGATCCAAGCGCCGAGTTGTTCCATTTCGAGTTCGCGCATGCCGCGCGTGGTGACGGACGGAGTGCCGAGGCGAATGCCGCCGCCTTTCATGGGAGGAAGCGGATCGAACGGGATGGAGTTTTTGTTGACCGTGATACCGGCGCGGTCGAGTGCTTTTTCGGCGTCGCTGCCGGTGATGCCGCGAGAGTGGACTTCGACAAGGAAAAGGTGATTGTCGGTGCCGCCGGAGACGATGCGGAAGCCGTGTTTGGCGACGGAGGCGGCGAGCGCTTTGGCGTTGGCGACGACTTGTTGTTGGTAAGTTTTGAAGCTCGGCTCCATCGCTTCTTTCAGACAGACCGCTTTGGCGGCAATGGTGTGCACCAGCGGGCCGCCTTGGATGCCGGGGAAAGTGAGCTTGTCGAGTTCCTTGGCGAGGACGGCCTTGCAGAGGACGAGTCCGCCGCGCGGGCCGCGCAGGGTTTTGTGCGTGGTGGTGGAAACGAGGTCGGCGTGCGGGACGGGGCTGGGATGGACGCCCGTCGCGACGAGGCCGGCGATGTGGGCCATATCAACGAAAAATAGGGCGCCGACAGAGCGGGTGGCGTGCGCGATGCGTTCGAAATCGATGATACGGGAATAGGCGCTGGCGCCGGCGACGATCATTTTGGGCTTGTGTTCTTTGGCCAGGCGCTCGATTTCGTCGTAGTCGATGCGTTCGTCTTCTTTACGCACGCCGTACGCAACGAATTTGTACATACGGCCGGAGAAGTTCAGCGGATGGCCGTGGGTGAGATGGCCGCCGTGCGAGAGATTCATGCCAAGGACGACGTCGTCTTTTTGCAGCGTGGCCATGTAGACGGAAACGTTGGCAGAGGTGCCGGAATGCGATTGCACGTTGGCGTGTTCGGCGCCGAAGAGTTCTTTCGCGCGATCGATCGCGAGTTGCTCGACTTTGTCGGCGAATTCGCAGCCGCCGTAGTAGCGCTTGCCGGGATAGCCTTCGGCGTATTTGTTCGTGAAAACAGAGCCCATCGCTTCGAGGACGGCTTCGGAGACGAGATTTTCGCTGGGGATGAGTTCGAGGCCGGTGGCCTCGCGTTGGGCTTCTTCGCGGAGGAGTTCGGCGATTTGCGGGTCGACAGTTTCCAGCCGACGTTGCATGCGGGCATTGGCTTCAGTGGTCATCTCGTTGTCCTGTGAAATGGCAGCGCTTTATCTTACTCCGCGGCGAGGCTGTGGCGAAAGGCGGGACGATGGCGGTCTACTGAACGAATTGCAAGGCCGCCCGTGAGGTTCGCGCAAAGCAAAATTCTCATAGCCGCGCGTTCCATCGGGAATGATATATTGAGCGCCGTTCGCCATTGCTGGAGGGTCCTGGCATGGCTTCACGCCACCACGTGGTTGCTTCTCACGCTTTTCAGTTTTCGCAGCGCCTTTCCGATTCCCTCCGTACCTTGAGCAGAGCGATTTCAGTTGTTTCCGTTCTGTGCTTCTTTGTTTGGTCTTCGCCCGCGCAAGACAAGAATCCTTACGCGGGCGATCCCAAGTACGCCAAGCTCGGGGAATTTCAATTTCGTTTGAATTGCGCGTTCTGCCACGGACTAGGCGCGAAGGGCGGCGGGCGCGGGCCCGATCTGACGCGCGCACAGAAGCGCCACGGCAGCGGGGACGCCGATCTGTTCCGGACGATCATGGGAGGCGTGCCCGGCACGGCGATGCCGGCAAATGGTTCGACCGGGCAGGGCGTCGGCATGACGGACGAAGAGATTTGGCAAGTGATCACGTACATCCGCAGCGTCGAAGTGAAGGCCCCGCCGCAGCCGCAAGGCGATGCAGCACACGGCAAGCAGCTTTTCTTTGGTTCGGCGGCCTGCTCGACCTGTCACATGGTGGATGGGAAAGGCGGGCGGCTTGGCCCGGACCTGACGGCGACGGCTTCCGCTCGCGCAACGGCCTATCTTGTGGAATCGGTGCGGAATCCCAGCCGGCGATTGGCGCAAGGGGTGTTCGAGGCGATGAAGGAGTTTGCGCAGGAATACGAGACCGTAAAGGTGGAGACCGCCGAGGGCCAGAAATTTACGGGCGTGGTGCTGAACGAAGACAGTTTTACGTTGCAAATGATGGATATGCGCGAGCAGGTGCATCTGTTCGACAAGTCGCAGTTGCGGTCGTTTGAAAAGAGCCGGGAATCACTCATGCCGGCTTACGATCCGAAGATGCTGAACGACAAGGACCTGCAAGATATTCTGGCGTTTTTGCAAAGTGCCAGCAGCAAGTAAAGAGACTGCGTGAAGTTGGAGGACGAGATGCCGGCTTATGCTGTCGTGGACTTTGAGATGCGCGACCCGAGCCTCATGCGCGAGTACATCGAGAAGGTGCCCGCGATTATTCACAAGTACGGCGGCCGCTATCTGGCGCGCGGAGGCAAGACTGAGATTCTCGAAGGAGATTGGGAACCGAACCTTTTGGTCATTGTGGAGTTCCCTAGCACGGGGCAAGCCAGACGGTTCTACGAGAGCGACGAATACCAGGAGTTCAAGATAGCTCGGCAGAAGGCGGGGCCTTCGAACATGATTCTTGTCGAAGGAGTTTGAGCGGATTTTTTGGCTGGGAGAAGCAGAAGCGAGGGTGCGGCGATGAGAAGTATGGTTCGCGCAGGCATTTGGCTACTGTACGCGTTTTGCGCGGCGGGCAGCTTCGCGCAAGTGACGCCGCAACGTTTGCTGGAGTCGGCCAAAGAACCGCAGAACTGGCTGACGTATTCGGGAAATTATTCCGGACAGCGATTCAGCGCACTCGATCAGATCAACGCGTCGAACGCGACAAGTCTGGTCCCGAAATGGGCTTACCAAACGATGGCCGGCGGAAAGTTCGAAACCACGCCGCTGGTCGTGGATGGAGTGCTGTACGCTACAGGGCAGGACAATCGCGCGTTCGCGCTGGATGCACGCACCGGCCGGCCGATTTGGCAATATCAGCGCGCGCTACCGGCGGACATTCGGCCATGCTGCGGACGAATCAATCGCGGAGTGGCGATTCTCGGGGACAAGGTGTTTTTCGGGACGCTGGATGCGCACGTGATCGCGCTCGACGCGAAAACCGGGAATTTGGTTTGGGACGAAGCCGCTTTCGACTATCGACAGGGCTACTCCATCACGTTGGCGCCTTTGGCGGTCAAGAATCTTGTGATTGTCGGCGTGTCCGGAGGAGAGTACGGCATCCGTGGGTTCATCGAGGCCTACGATGCTGCGACCGGCGAGCGCAAATGGCGCTTCTATACCGTGCCGGGACCTGGCGAAGCCGGTCACGAAACTTGGGAAGGCGATTCGTGGAAAATCGGTGGCGCGCCCGCCTGGATGACCGGCACGTACGATGCGGCAACCGATACAACGTTCTGGACTACCGGCAATCCCTCGCCGAGCAATCGCGGCGCAGGTCGCGCCGGCGACAATCTTTACAGCAACTCGCTGCTCGCGCTTGACCCCGGGAGCGGCAAGTTGAAGTGGTATTTCCAGTTCACCAAACACGACGAGCACGACTGGGATGCGACGCAAGTGCCGGTTATGATTGATCAGGGTGAGAAGCACCTGATTGCGCAGGCCAACCGCAATGGCTTTTTCTACGTTCTAGATCGTTCGAACGGCAAACTGGTCTACTCCACGTCCTACGCGAAGATTACCTGGAGCAATTCGAAAGATGCGGAGGGGCGGCCTGCGGCTTTGCCCACCGCATCGCCTACTCCGGAAGGCAATCGGGTTTGTCCAGGTGCGTTGGGGGCAACCAACTGGATGGCCCCGACGTACGACCCGCAGACGCAGTTTTTTTACGTGACGGCGCGCGAGCAGTGCGACATTTTTAGTACCGCGCCGCAGCCCTATGAGGCAGGCCATGCGTATTACGGCAGCGCGTACTTTCCGAACGACGATGCGGTTCCGTTTTGGGGCGCGCTCCGCGCAATCGATCCAGCCGACGGAAAAATCAAGTGGGAGTGGAAGCATCCATCGCCGAGCTGGTCGGGCGTATTATCCACGGCGGGCGGGCTGGTCTTCACCGGCGACGCGGAAGGGAATTTCATTGCGCTCGATGCTGCCACCGGCAAAGCGCTGTGGCATTTCCAGTGCGGCGCTTCGGTGTATGCATCGCCCATGTCGTTTGCAGTGAACGGAAAGCAGTACGTGGCGATCGCGGCCGGCTCGGCGCTTTTTGCATTCGGGTTGCCTTAGCCAGAATTCTGCCTGCGAACTCTCCGTCTTAGAAGAACCTCGGATGCATGGAACGCGTCAAATCATGGGAGTGCCTTCATGTCCGACTTGTTTCACTCGCGTCGCCAATTCCTGAAGTCCTCTGCGTTCGCGACTGGTGCGTTGTGCGTTTCTCCGCGGCATGCCCTTGCCGAGCAAACCGCCCGGCCTGACTACACGATTCGCATCCAGGATGCGGCCATTGAAATTGCGCCGAAACGCATAGTTTCGGCCACTACGTACAACGGCGAGTTTCCGGGACCGTTGCTGCGATTCAAAGAGGGTCAGCCGGTCACCGTAGATCTCGTGAATGACACCGACACTCCGGAGCAACTTCACTGGCACGGCCAGCAGGTGCCGGTGGACATCGATGGCGCTGCTGAAGAAGGCACGCCATACATTCCCGCGCATGGTCATCGGACTATCACGTTTACTCCCAAGCCCTCCGGCTTCCGCTTCTACCACACGCACAATCGGGCCGGCGCGAATCTCGCGGCCGGACAATATTCGGGGCAAGTCGGGCCCGTTTATATCGAGCCGCGCGAGAATCCGGGCCGCTCTGACCGCGAGATTTTCCTTACGCTGAAGGAATTTGAGCCGACTCTTTCGCGCGGCGGTGATATGGCGCAGGATTTTCTTTCTCCCAGCGCTCCCGACAGGGGGCTGAAGTCCATCGGAGAAGCCGCGATGAAAGCTTCGCAGGCGAAAGGCATGCCGCATGGCTTCGAGGTTGGCTATCGCACGTTCACGATCAACGGTCGCATGCTTGGCCACGGTGAACCGATTCGCGTGAAGCCGGGCCAGCGGGTGTTGTTTCACATCCTCAACGGTAGCGCGACGGAGATTCGCAGCCTTGCTTTGCCGGGCCACAGCTTCGAAGTAGTTTCGCTCGACGGCAATCCGGTTCCCAATCCTGCGAAGGTTCCGGTGTTGTGGCTCGGCACGGCCGAACGGATTTCGGCAATCGTTGAAATGAATCATCCTGGCGTATGGATTCTGGGCGATTTGGATGATGGCGATCGCGGGCACGGCATGGGCATTGTGGTGGAATACGCTGGCGCGAAAGCAAAGCCACAGTGGCTTGCGCCGCCGAAATTTCGCTGGAGCTATCTACGGTTTGCCAAACCAGGAGCCAAACCGGACGAAGTTCCAGCACAAAACATTTTTGACCTGACCTTCGCCAAGGAAAACGCCGCGGAGGGAGGATTCAATCGTTGGGCGATTAACGACGTCGCGTTTCCGCACGACGCGGCGATGTCCTCTGGCGAAAAGGTTCCTGCGGCATTCAAGCTAAGCGAAGGCCAGCGCTACCGCATCCGAATGAAAAATACCAGTGACGATATTCATCCGATTCATTTGCATCGCCACTCGTTTGAATTGACACGCATCGCGGGCCAGCCGACCGCTGGTGTAATGAAGGATGTGGTCATGCTTGGCGGCTACCAGACCGCCGAAATTGATTTTGTGGCAGACAATCCTGGCAGCACGCTCTTTCATTGCCATCAGCAGTTGCACATGGACTTCGGCTTTATGACGCTTTTTGACTACGCCTGATTTCGTCGGGAAGCCTTGCAGCGAACTGGATTTGACGCTTCCTTCTTCCGCCCCCAGGAATCCTCATTGACACCGGGGCAACCCCAAGGCGGGTTGTCCCATCTCTCCTTTTACCAACTGCAGGATAGCTTGTATGGACCCTGTGGCTGATTCAGTTCAGTCTTTTTCCGCCAGGACATCCCCTGCTCTGTCCTTGCACCACCGCACTGGTCTTTATATTTTCGGGGTTCCGGCAGGTACATCATGAACAAGAAATTTTCGTGGGCTATTGCTCTATTCTGCCTTGCTGTCCTTCCTGTTCCGTCGCACGCGCAATGCAAAGACAAGCAAGACCAGTTCTGTCGGAACCTCCAATACATCCTTTATGCGGCGCAAACGGACTTTCGGCCCTTTGACTCGCCGCAACAGCTCAACGATTTCGGCCTCTTCACGGCCTATCCCAAATTCCCGCATTTCTACCACTCCACGCCGAAGCGTGCCCAGCCGGATCAGCCCGATCTCTCCTTTGACGCCGCGAAGGTGCCGTGCCAATTGTCTGCGTGGACCAACGGCGTGCCCATGTATATGTGCGAGGGGCACGTGCCGGCGGCGGATGCCGAAAAGTGGTACGGCAAAACGCTCGCGGAGTTGCAGCAGTTGCAATACTTGTGGAGCTTCAGGGTGCAATCCCCGGGTACGGACCATTTCGTGGACGCCGGACCTGCGGATTGCGACGTTGCGGCGATGGACGGAACATACGTCACCGACGGGCCATACCTCGGCCAGTGCCCTTTGCACCTGCAGACTGTCCGGCAAGCCGACGGCACGGACGCGGTGCACCTCTGGATCACTTCTTACACTTCTCCTTTTTTGGCGCGCCGGCTCAGTGAGACCACCGGGCTGAGTGCTGCCAAGTTGGCATCTCCGTCCGCGCCGACGACCGCCCCTGCGTCCCCGGCCGGTTCTGTTCAGCAGGTGTCGCAGGTGTCCAAGATCCCGACGACATCGCGGCCCAGCGATCCAGGTTCGGCTGTGATGCCGAACCAGCAGGCCGCCGCTAGCACTGAATCGCCGGCCTCCGACAAATCGGCGGTCAAGGCTCACAAAGAAGCGGCCGAGGAGCGTGCGGTAAGCGCACATGCCACTTGCGACGATTTCTGCCAGGGGTTGAAGAAAATCCTGGAGGACCGCTGGACGGCATTTAAAGAGCTGAACACTGGAGCTACTGGGGCGACGACCAAAGTTGCTGCGTCCTCAGGAGTAGCTGTGATACTCCCCGGGGCCTCTAGCTGTTCGATCAACGCGTTGCCCGGGGAACTGACGCGCTCCGCGGCGAACACGGTTTCCCGCGTCCGCCTCACGCCAGCGACGCTGAAGGGCAAGCCCAATCCGCCGACCACGCAGTACGTTTGCTACTGGCCGGAGAATTCTCCGAAAGCGGCAGAAAACCAGTTTCGGGCGCTGGTGTCGGTTCTCGAGTTTCTGATCCCGTCAACATGGTCTGCGCAACAGCAGAGTCAGTCCGACGAACTTTCGGGCGCACAGATAATCGTGTGGTTAGCACACGATGCTGCCAACACGCCGGCCATACGCCTCTACCTAAGCGGCCAGTCGGTTGGGCTCCACGTCGCTTCCGCATCCGAATAGATAGCCTGGCGACCAGCAAGGGTCGGCCTAAAGCCGCGTCCGGCGTCAACTTGATTGTTGTTCCTTCTCTGGTCGCCGTCATCTCAGAGGTCCCCGTCAATTGCAAAGCGAAAGCGAGCCCGGCAGTCTCGGACTTTTGTTGCAATGCGGACGACGATACCGACGTTGTCATTCCTCCGAGTCTCCTTGCGAGGTTTCCATAGGGGAGCTTCCCGATCTTCGAGTTCCTGCCAATGTTTAGAAAGACGTTCCTGAATCGTCTAGAAGTCGATAGATGGCCAAAGAAGGATGTTAGGCGCCCCGCGGCTGGATCTGAAAGGACCGCGTCTTTTCAGGGCCATCAATCGTATTACCCGGAGCAAGCACCATTGGAGAGGAAACGGGAATGAGGAATTTACTGCACGACGTGCGGTTCGGCGCACGGATGCTGAGGAAGAACCAGGGATTCAGCCTGGCCGCGGTGGCGGTGCTGGCGCTGGGAATTGGCGCCAACACAGCGATTTTCAGCCTCGTGAATGCGTTCCTACTGAAGCCGCTGGTGATCCACAACCCGTCGGAACTGGTGGGCTGCTTCAGCAGGGAGATACGCCGAGCGCACTATCGCGGGTTCTCGTATCCGGAGTACATGGACGTTCGCGAGAACGGTGGCGTCTTCACTGACCTGGCTGCGCACGACATGGCGATGGTGGGGATCTCGGAAGGCGACACCACGCGGCGCGCCTTCGCGGATATCGTTTCGGCGAACTACTTTGCGACATTTGGCGTACCGCTGTTTCGCGGACGTTCGTTCACGGCGGAGGAGGAGCGGCCAGCGTCGGCCGTTCCCGTGGTCATCGTGAGCTATGCGCATTGGAAGAAAACGGGAGCGGATCCGCAAGAACTGGGAAAGGCGCTGCGCATCAACGGGCGGATTTACAGCGTGGTGGGAATCACCGCGGAAGGGTTCACCGGGACCAGCGCGATGCTTAGTGCCGAATTTTACTTACCGTTGGGCGACTACGAGCTAGCGACCAACGATTTCGAAGGACACGGTCGAACACTAGCTGCGCGGGACAACCACGCGCTGATTCTCGTAGGGCGGCTGCGGCAAGGAATGGCGCAGGCGTCGGCGGATGCGCAACTCGCTACCGTGGCAGCCCAATTGGCAAAGGCGTATCCGGAAGGCGATCGGGAGCAGATGTTTCAAGTCCGTCCGCTAGCAAGAATGGGAATTTCGACCGAGCCGCAGAGCGATTCCGGACTGCTCGTTCCCGCGGGGTTGCTGCTGGCGGTAGCGGGTGTAGTGCTGCTGATTGCTTCGCTCAACGTGGCGAACATGATGTTGGCGAGAGGCACGACGCGCGGAAAAGAAATTGCGATCCGGCTGGCGCTGGGAGGGAGTCGCGGCGCAATCCTGCGGCAGTTGTTGGTCGAGAGTTTTCTGCTGGCGCTGTGCGGAGGAATTGGCGGGCTGGCGATTTCGTACTGGAGCACGGACCTGCTCGTGCGATCACTCGCGCGGCTGGCGCCCGTTGACATCGTATTCGCGGCGGGGCCGGACCTTCGGGTGCTTGCGGCGACGATTGGTTTCTGTGTGCTGAGCACGGTGCTTTTTGGGTTTGGGCCAGCTTGGAACCTTTCGGGCCGCAGCCTTTTTGCCAGTTTGAAGATTGGCGACCGCGCGGACTTTGCCGCGGGGAGAGTGCGAGGAGTTTTTGCGCGGCGGAATCTGCTGGTGATGGGACAGATTGCGTTGTCGTTGATGCTGTTAAGCGCGGCGGGCCTGTTCATTCGCAGTTCGGTGCAGGCGGCGAAGATTCAGCCCGGGTTCCGGATGGATGGAGAACTCCTGGCGGAAGTCGACGCGAGTCTCTTGGGGTACAGCGAAGCAAGAGGCCGCGACGTGTATCGTGCAGTGTTAGAGCGGCTGCAAAATACGCCGGGCGTGGAATCGGTGGGATTGGCAGCCACCGTTCCGTTTGGGATGATCTCGCTGGGGAAGACGGTGCAGAAGGCAGGAGACACTGCACCGGCAGGTTCAGCAGCTAAAGGCAACGAGGTGTCATGCCGCTACAACGTGGTGAGCGACGATTATTTCGCGACCCTGGGAATCCCGCTCATGAGTGGGCAGACTTTTTCTGCAGCGAATTCGGGGAAGGCCAGCGGCACGGTCGTCGTGCTGAATCACGCCGCAGCCGAGGAGTTGTGGCCGAACGGGCAGGCGGCAGGGAAGCACGTGCGATTGACCTCGGGAGACGGCGCCGACAAGCCACTCGACGCAGAAGTGATTGGAGTCGTAGGAGACGTGCAGGACAGCGTGACCGGGAAGCAGTTTTCCCCGGCGGTGTACGCGGCGTTCGGACAGGCCTACCAGTCCGACATGAACATTCATCTGAAGATCGCAGCCAAAGAAGAGCTCGGCGAGGCACGCATGCTGGAGACTGTGCGCAAACAAATTCTGGCTGTTGATCCAAACCTGCCATTGCTAGCGCTTAAGAGCATGCGGATCCACGTAGACAGCTCCTTCGATCTGTGGGTGGTGCGCACCGGAGCGCGGATGTTCGTGATTTTTGGAGGAGTGGCGTTGCTACTTGCCGCGATTGGCCTCTATGGGGTGCGCGCATACGCCGTAGCGATGCGAACGCGCGAAATTGGAATTCGCATGGCACTGGGAGCGCGCGCGTCGGATGCCGTGGGAATGATGTTGCGAGAGGGGATGATTCTGATGGGCATCGGGGCGGGCGTGGGAATTTTGCTTTCGGTTGCCATGGGTAAGGCACTCTCCGGTTTGCTGTACCGCGTGCCAAGCTTCGATCCGCTGGTGTTGTCAGCGGCGCCGGCCATTCTCGCGGCCGTCGCGTTGCTCGCCTGCTATGTTCCCGCACGGCGGGCGGCGCGCGTCAATCCCATGGTGGCGTTACGCGACGAGTGACGAGCACGGGCGATCGCTCGACCTGAGCTGCTCTGATTCCCCAAAAAAACAGCGTAGCGGGACCATTCGTTGACAGGGTATTGGGCGTCCGTTACGCTTTTCCATTCGCATCACGCCGTTCTTGTTTACCTTCTAGAGTGCAGCGCTTAAGCGCAAGGGGACGAGTCACCGTATGGCTGAGGAAAAGCTGCCCACGCGGGCGCAGGATTTTTCGGAATGGTACAACCAGTTGGTTTTGAAGGCGCAACTGGCGGATTACGCGCCGGTGCGCGGGTGCATGATTGTCCGGCCCTACGGTTGGGCGCTGTGGGAGAACATGCAAGCCGGTTTGGACCGGCGATTCAAAGCCACGGGGCACCAAAACGTGGCGTTCCCGCTGCTGATTCCGCGCAGTTTTATTGATAAAGAGAAGCATCACGTGGAAGGATTCTCGCCAGAACTGGCGGTGGTGACGATTGGCGGCGGCGAGAAGCTGGCCGAGCCGCTGGTAATCCGGCCGACTTCAGAAACGATCATCGGGCACATGTGGTCGAAATGGATTCAGTCTTACCGCGATCTACCGGTGCTGATGAATCAGTGGAATAGTGTCGTGCGCTGGGAACTGCGGACGAAACTGTTCTTGCGCACGCTGGAATTTTATTGGCAGGAAGGTCACACGGCGCACGCGACGCGCGAAGAAGCCGAGGCCGAAACGAAGCAGATGCTTGAGGTGTACACCGATTTTGCAGTGAACGATGCGGCGATTCCGGTGATTCCGGGGCGCAAATCCGACGCGGAGAAGTTCGCTGGCGCAGATGTGACGTATTCCATCGAAGGAATGATGGGCGATGGCAAAGCGTTGCAATCGGGAACGTCGCATTTCCTCGGGCAGAATTTTGCGCAGGCGTTTGAAGTCAAGTATCTTGACCAAGGCGGCCAGCTGCAGCACTGCTGGACGACGTCCTGGGGGCTTTCGACGCGCGTGATTGGCGCAATCATCATGGTCCACGGCGATGATCAGGGATTGGTGCTGCCGCCGAAGCTGGCGCCATATCAGGTTGTTATCGTGCCGATTTATAAGACGGACGAAGAGAAAGCCAGCGTCATGGACACGGCGCGGAAGCTGAAAACGGAGTTGGTCGCCGCGAATTTGCGCGTGACCGTAGATGAGCGCGAAGGGCAGAGTCCCGGCTGGAAGTTTAACGACTGGGAGATGCGCGGTGTGCCGCTGCGTGTGGAGTTGGGTCCCAAGGACGTGGCCAAGCAGGCCGCCGTGCTGGCGCGACGGGATCGTCCTGGGAAAGAAGGGAAGACCAGCGCGCCACTTGCGGGAGTGGCGGCAACGATCGAAAAGCTGCTCGGCGAAATCCAGCAATCGCTGCATGACAAAGCGTTGGCGTTTCGCAAAGCGAATACGCATGACGCGAAAACGTACGACGAGTTCAAAAAAGCGGTCGAGAGCGGTTTCGCATATGCGCTGTGGTGCGGTAATGCGGACTGCGAAGTAAAAATCAAGGAAGAGACGCGCGCGACGATGCGCTGTATTCCGCTGGACCAGACTCTGGGCGAGGGCGGTACGCGCGCCAGCGGACCCGGGCCCTGTATCTACTGCAGCCAGGCAGCCAAAGAACGGGCGATCTTTGCCCGAGCGTATTAGCCCGCGGCCGCTGCGGGAATCATTCCTAACACGGCAATCCTGACGGACAGGTGGCTTTGTGGGAACAGTCGGCGTGTCAAATCGTCGACAGAGTGTGTGCCGAATGCTAGCGTGAAGACTGCAGTTAGGAACGAATCCTGCCGCGCTCCTGAGGCTCCAGGCCACTTCTGAAGCCCCCAAGAACAGGACAGCCTAGAGTGGCTGGCGCGGCGCCCGGAGTCTGCAGTGCGCTACCACACGAATTCATTGCCATTTCAGAGTAAACAGTGGCGCGCTCAGCGCGGAGGCGGCGGCCTCAAGGCTATCCTGTATACCGCGGTCTTGCTCATCGCGGTTTTCGTGTGTTTCAAGATTGTGCCGCCCTACGTCAGCGATTATCAGCTTAATGACAAGATGCAGGAGCAGGCGCGTTTTGCGGTCGTGAATCGCTACACGGACGAGCAAATCCGCGACAACATCTTCAAGGTCGTGCAGGATTTGGACATTTCGGGCGTGAAGAGGGAAGACATCAAGGTAGTGGTGACGCAATCCGTGGTGAAAATCACCGTAGATTACAGCGTTCCTGTCGATTTTATGGTGTTCAGCACAGAGCTGCACTTCACGCCCTCGAGCGAAAACAAGTCCCTTATGTAAGGAATGCCGGCGAGTTGCCTCCGAGCTCAGAGCGGCGAGCTACTCTTGGCCTGTAGCGTGCTCATCTCAGGAACGCAGGGCATGAAACGCGCATCTTTCTTAGCAGAGCATCTTGGGCGACAATAGAAGCTCAGCCCCAGGAGTGAGCGTTTGCGGATTCGCATCCTAAAAGGTTTTTTCACGTCTAAATGGGGCTTGACGCTCCTGGCAGTTATTTTCGCCACGATTCTCACCGGCGCGAGCGTTTTCACCTACTACTATGTGAAGTACTCGCGGCTGATCGATGTACGGCTCTCCGGCCGCGTGTTGCAAAACACCACACAGATTTTCTCCGCGCCCGAGACCATCTCGGTGGGCCAGACCTGGACGCCGGATGACTTGATTACTTACTTGACCCGCGTCGGCTACCGGCCGGAGGCTGATCCTAACGCGCTGGGGCAATACACGGTTGAGAAAAATACGGTGGATATCCGGCCGTCGAAACTTTCCTATTTTGGCGGCTCGAATGCCCTGGCGGTGCAATTCGGCGAGCATGGCATTCGTGGGATTCGGCCGCTCAGCGGCGGAGAAACTCAACAAAGCGCGCAAATCGAGCCGGACCTGATCAGCAATTTGTTCGACGAAGCGCGCGAGAAGCGGCGGCCGGTGCGGTACGACGACCTGCCGGCTGACTTGCTGCACGCCATTCTTTCCGCGGAAGACAAACGCTTTTTTGATCACGGCGGCTTCGATTTCGTGCGCATCGTTGGGGCCGCGTGGGCGGATTTGCGGCACACTTCACAGCATTATCAGGGCGCGAGCACCATCACCATGCAGGTGGCGCGGACTTTCTTCTTGTCGAATGAGCGAACCTGGCGGCGCAAGCTGGCCGAAGCGATGATGTCCATCGAGTTGGAACAACGCTACACCAAACAGCAGATTTTCGAGCTATACGCCAATGAAGTTTATTTGGGTAACCGCGGAAGCTTCGGAATTCGCGGGTTTTCGGAAGCGAGCGTAGCGTACTTTGGAAAAGACATGCGGCAGCTTTCGCTGGCGGAATGCGCGTACCTGGCGGGAATCATTCGCGCTCCCAACTACTATTCTTCTGCAGACCGCCATCCGGAGCGCGGCGCGCTGGCGCGCGATCGCGTCCTGACGCAAATGCTCGAGAACAAATACATTGCTCCGGGCGATCTCGAACTGGCGAAGCGCGAGCCGCTGAAGATTGTGCACGCCACCGGCTCCGCGGGTGAAGCGCCGTACTTTGTGGACATGGTGAAGGATCACCTGCTCGACAAATATCCTGAAAACGAACTGTTGAGCCAGAATTTCCGGGTGTACACGACGCTCGACCCAGCCTTGCAACGCGCAGCGGTGGCTGCCGTCGATGCAGGAGTGAAAAACGTCGATACGCTGCTCGCGAAGAAATACGACAAGTGGAAGAAAGAAGCGGCGAAAAAAGGCGGCAACGAAAGCGTGCCGCAGGTGCAAGTGGCGCTGGTCGCGATCGATCCGAAGACAGGCGAAATCAAGGCCGTTGTTGGCGGGCGCGACTATGGCCAGAGCCAGTTGAATCATGCGTTGGCGCACCGGCAGCCGGGGTCGGTGTTCAAGCCTTTCGTCTACGCCGCGGCGTTTGACAATGCCGTAGACGGCGTCCAGCCGGTGATTACGCCAGCGACAACAGTCGAAGATGAGCCGACCACGTTCGAATTCGACGGCAAAGAATATACGCCGAACAACTACGGCGAAAAGTTCATGGGGCACGTTACGGTGCGCGATGCGCTGACGAATTCGCTCAACGTCGCCACCGTAAAAGTGGCGGAGCTAATTGGCTACGGCCGCGTAGTGCAGGTAGCGCGGCAGATGGGTTTGGGCAGCAACATCCAGGCGACCCCAGCGGTGGCGTTGGGCGCCTATGAAATGACACCGGTCGATGTGGCGGCAGCGTATACGGCATTTGCGGACGGCGGTGTGCGTGCCGAACCGGAGTTTCTGCACAGCGTCGTGGGAGCCGACGGAACCGTGGTGGAGAAGTTCACGCCGCAGACGCATCAGGTGCTCGATCCGCGCGTCGCGTACCTCGTCACCAGCCTGCTTAAGGATGTACTGAACAAAGGCACCGGCGCGGGAGTTCGGGCCCGCGGTTTCGCGCTTCCTGCTGCCGGCAAGACCGGTACTTCGCGAGACGGCTGGTTTGCGGGTTACACCTCGAACTTGCTTACCGTGATCTGGATCGGCTTCGACGATAACCGCGACTTGGGGTTCACCGGCGGCATCACGGCCGGACCGATTTGGGCCGATTTTATGCTTAAGGCGACCGCGCTCCCGGCTTATCGCGATGTCCAGGATTTTACCGCCCCGGAAGGCGTGCAGTCCGTGCTGATCGACGCCGAAACGCTGGAGTTGGCTACGCCGAACTGCACCGCGACCCGTGATGAGGTCTACATCGCGGGGTCGGCGCCGACGGAGTTTTGCGAGCTACACGGAGGACGCGCGGCGGCCTCCTCGACCGGTTCGTGGCTCTCGCATATCTTCGGAGGCGGAGGAGAACCGAAGCCGCCCGTGGACGGCACCACGAAGCCAGCAGCAGTTTATGATCCGAACCGACCGCCGAATGCCACGGGGCAGGGCACTGTTGCGCCGGCGGACGGCCAGGATGGCCAACAGGTGGAAAAGAAAAAGAACCCTTTCAAGAAGATTTTTGGTATCTTTGGAGGTAAGAAGAAGGATCCCGACAAGGCTAAGCCTAAGCCGGAGAATGGAGACCCGCCATGAGGATTAGAGTGGCGATTCCAGCAGGTTTTCTCCTTTTAGTGTTTGCAATTCCCTCCGTAGCACAAACGAATCTTACCGAAACACATTCGATGGTGATGGCGCCCAAAACGCCGCAGATTCCTTCGCCGCAGGATCCCGTGATCGTGGTCCATCCGGGCTTGACGGATGAACAAATGGGCGATCTGCTGATGATCCGCAAGCAATTCCGGGAAGCCGCGGAACTGTTCAAAAAGCTCTCTGACGAAAACCCGAGAAATCCGGTGTATCTGAACAAGTTGGGGATTGCGCTGCACCAGCAGGCCGCGCTGGGGCTGGCCCTGAAGTATTACGAGAAAGCGGTGAAGGCCGACCCGCAATACGCCGACGCCGAAAACAATGTCGGTACCATTTGGTATCAGCGGAAGAAATACGAGAAGGCCATCAAGGCCTACGAACGAGCGATCAAGATGCGCGGCGACATGCCTGTGCTCTACAGCAACCTGGGCTACGCGTACTTTGGCGACAAGAAGTACGAGAATGCTATCGCTTCCTTCCGGCAAGCCCTGGCGTTGGACCCGCAGCTTTTCGAGCACAACGGTTCGCGCAGCGGTTCGATTTTGCAGGATCGTTCGGTGGAGGATCGCGGACGCTTCTACTACATGCTGGCCAAGTCGTATGCCCAGGCAGGCGATTTGGAAAAGTGCATTCACTACCTGCGCAAGGCCAAAGACGAAGGCTTCAAAAATCTTGCGGACATGAAGAAAGACCCGGCATTTGCCGCAGCGATGAAGGACCCGGCGGTGCAGGAGATCCTGGCGCCCAAGCCGGTCGAGTCTTCCCAGCTTTAGTAGAAAGCAATCCTTAGAGCTGCGATTTCAACTAATGCTTTCTTCCATGCAAACGGCCAGTGGAGTAGAAGTGTTGTCTTTATGTGTCGTTGGCGACGCTTCGGCAGAAACTGCCGTGCAAGCGTCTGCTACAATTGCCGAAGGATGAAGCGTTCTTTCTCTGGTTGCCTTTTCTGCGCTGTGCTTGCGGTCATGATGGCAACTGTCTTTGGCAGTCGCGCCGCGGGCGCTCCAGCGCATTCGCCTGTCCGTAGCCCACGAGTTTTCTCCGCGCTCGAGCGTGGCGACACAGCGCACCAAGGACAATCTGAGCGGCGGCAGGCTCAGTCGGGCATCTACCTGGTATTTCCTTTTGATAGCATCGGCGCTTCGCCGCGTCTGGAGTGGCTGAGCGAAGGCTTGGAAGAACTCACCATCGAACGTCTGGCCGCCGTCGGCGAACAAGTCTACTCCCACGAAGGGCGCTCCGAAGAGATGGAGCGTTCCGGCTTGCCGGCAGCGGCGAAACTCAGCCGGGCTTCGATGCTGCGCATTGCACAAAACCTCGATGCCGACTTCGTGATTCTGGGAAAATTTGCGTCGGATGGCAAAACACTGACGGTCGAAGCGCAAGTTTTGCAGGTTGCTCCGACGCGGCTGCTTCCGGCAGTTCGTGAAGCCGGCCCGCTCGAGTCGTTGATGGACGTACACCAGCGGATGTTGTGGCGGCTGCTGACCGCGAACGATCATGCGTATGCCGGCAGCCTCGAAGCGTTCGCGCGAGTGCAGCGGCCGCTTCGGCTCGATGCGTTCGAACACTATGTGCGCGGATTGCTGGCTGCGGAAGATGACAGTAAATTGCGCGAACTGCGCGAAGCGGCGCGTTTGGAACCTGACTGGCCGGATCCAGATTTCGCGATGGGCGATGCGTACTTCTCGCGGCGTGATTGTGATTCGGCGCTGCTGTGGTTTCCCAAAGTTCCGAAAACGCATGAGCGCTACGCCGAGGCGCTGTTTTCCACCGGCGTTTGCCGTCTGATTATGAATGAGCCGGAAAAAGCCGCCGAGGTGTTTGCAGTTCTGCAAGGAGATCTGCGCGGCAGTATGGTTTCGGGTGCCGACTTGCCGGAGATTCTCAACAACTTGGCGCTGGCGGAGGCGCGGCAGGGCAAAACGCAGGAAGCGATCACCGAGCTGCGGCGAGCCTCGGAACTTGATCCGGACGAAGACGACTATCCATTCAACCTCGGCCTGCTGGCGTTTGCCGCGGGCGACTATGCCAACGCAGCGAACTATTTTCGTGATGCCTCGGGCCGGGAGCCAGACAAGCCCGAGAATCGGGCCATGATGATTCTGGCGCTCGAAAAGGCGGGAAAGAAAACGGAAGCCGAGGAGGAACACGACGCCGCCGTAGAAAATTTCGGGCCGGATGGACTTCCTACCATCAAGCTGGATCCGAAAGGCGATTCGCTGACAAAGTTGGAACGTGTGCGGACCGAGCTGGATACCACGGCGTTGCAATTGGAACTAGCTTCAGGCGCGGGCCAGGCAGGCTCGGAAAAGCCGGCTGCCACCGCTGCGAACACGCCGGCGGCGCACATCCGACGCGGAAGACAGGAGCTGTCTGCTGGGCGCGTCGATGCTGCCGAAAGTGAATTTCGGTCGGCGTTGGCAGCGGACAACAACAGTAGCTCTGCGCATAACGGGCTTGCCGAAGTGTTCCGCCGGCGTGGACAGTTCGAGGACACCGTGAAAGAACTGCAAGCCTCTCTGGCGATTCGCGATTCTGCTCCCGTGCGCACGACTCTGGCGCGCGTCTATCTCGAAGAGAAAAAGCCGGATCTGGCAAAAACGGAGCTCGAGCAGGCGTTAAAGCTTGCGCCCAAATATCCGGATGCGAAAGAATTGTTGGATCATCTGCAAAAAGGGAAGCCTTCGGGAGGTACACCATGAGGGCTAGGACTATTTCTCAGCGCTGGCGAACTTTCGTAGCTTTGGCATTTGGAATGGCGTTGGTGTTTTCCGCGACGTGTGTCGGCCTTCGGGCAGCAGCCGCGGACCAGCATGTCAGCAGTCCCCTGGTGATGGAGCTGCATCTGGGAGGCGAAGTCGAGCCGGTGCTGGCTACGTACATCGATGAAGGCCTAACGGACGCAGCGAACCGGCATGCGTCGCTGGTGCTGATCACCATGGATACGCCCGGCGGTCTCAGCGATTCGATGACCGATATCATCCACCACATTCTGACTTCGCCCGTCCCGGTGGCGGTTTATGTTTCTCCCACCGGGGCACGAGGCGCCTCGGCGGGATTTTTCATTTTGCTTTCTGCCGACATTGCGGCCATGGCGCCGGGCACGCATACGGGCGCTGCTTCGCCGGTCGTCTTAATCGGCGGCTGGCAAATGCAGATTGACGAGACGATGAAGAAGAAAATTCTGAACGACGCGCTCGCCTTTTTGCGTAGCTACGCGGATAAGCGCGGCCGCAACGCCACACTGGCCGAAACCGCAGTAACGGATGCCAAGGCCTTTACCGACAAAGAAGCGCTCGATGGCAAGCTGGTCGATGTGATTGCGAATTCCCCCGAAGACCTGCTGCGCCAACTCGATGGGAAGACGATTTCGCGGTTTGACGGAGCCAAGACGACTCTCGAGTTAAAAAGTCCAGTGATCCAACAATTCGAATTGTCGGCGCGGCAAAAATTTCTCGCGCGCATTGTTGAGCCGGACGTTTTTTTCATTCTCCTTCTGATTGGCGTGCTGGGCCTGTACACCGAATTTACACATCCGGGCATGGTCGCGCCCGGCGTAATCGGAGGAATTGCGGCAGTCCTGGCGCTTTATGCTATGCATTTGTTGCCCGTAAATTTTGCGGGAATGCTACTAATATTGCTGGCGATCGTGCTGTTCGTTTTGGAAGCGAAATTCACAAGCCACGGCGTGCTCGGAATCGGCGGCGTGATCGCCATGCTGCTCGGAGCGCTGTTCTTGATTCGCTCGCCTCTGACTTCCGGCGGTGTCAGTTTAGGAGTGGCCTTGTCGGTGACGATTCCGTTCGCGATCATTACGATATTTCTGATGCGTCTGGTGTTGCGCTCACGAAGCTGGAAGACAACGACCGGAAGAGAAGAACTGGTCGGCGCGGAAGGTATCCCGATTTCGCGCTTCGCGCCCGGCGAAGAAGGCATGATCCGCGTACACGGCGAACTGTGGCGCGCCGTTTCACCAAAGGAAATCGCGGAAGGCAAGCCCGTTCGCGTGACGAGCGTTGAAGGACTGCGGCTGCATGTCGAGCCGGAACAAGCGGCGATCACCGAAAACAAGTAGAATGCGGGCAATTTCTGGAGGATGAGCATGGAAATTCCTTTTCTCGGCCTGGTCGTGATTGTTGTAATTTTCCTGATCTGGTTTTGGAATTCTTTGTACATCATCAAAGAGTGGGAACGCGGCGTGGTGCTGCGCCTGGGCCGTTTGTTGCCAAAAGCCAAAGGCGCGGGCATTAACCTCGTGTTCTGGCCCATCGAGACGCTGTATCGCATCAGTTTGCGGCTGGAGACCCTCGACGTGCCGCCGCAGGACATCATCACGCGCGACAACGTGTCGGTTAAGGTGAACGCGGTATGTTACTTCCGCGTCGTGGATGCGAATCTAGCGCTCTCGCAAGTCCAGAACTATCAATATGCCACTTCCCAGCTGGCGCAGACGACGCTCCGAAGCGTAGTCGGGCAATTCGAACTGGACGAGATTTTGTCGCAGCGCGACAAGGTGAATGGCAAGCTGCAGGTGATTCTCGATCAGGATACCGAGCCCTGGGGCATCAAAGTTTCTAAGGTGGAAGTAAAGCAAGTCGACATTCCCGAGCAAATGCAACGCGCTATCGCGAAACAGGCGGAAGCCGAGCGCGAACGGCGGGCGAAAATCATTCACGCCGAAGGCGAGTTTGAAGCATCGCAAAAATTGGCGGATGCCGCGAAGGTCCTGGAAACGCAAGCGTCGGCGATCCAGTTGCGCTACCTCCAGACTTTGACCGAAATAGGTGTTGAGAAGAACACAACGATTGTTTTCCCGCTGCCCATCGATATTATTAATAGCTGGGTGCAAGCGCTGGGGTCGCCGAAAAAGTAGCAATGGGTTCGTCGAGAAAACGCGGGAGCGCCGGAGAGCGCGTGCTGGAAGGCCGGCACGTCATCGGCTTGTTCATGCTCATGCTGCTCTTTTCCGGCCTTTTTTTCACGCTTGGGTACGTGATGGGACGCGATGGGAACGTACGCGCTGCAGACGGGCGCGGATTTGCGCCGCCCGAGGTTTTGCCTAAGCCGGTTTCGACTCCGCCGTCGCGCACGAAACCTGCTATCGCTGAGCCAGCTTCCGACACCGAAACTTCGGCCAATTCGGATTGGGAGTTTTACCACTCCGGTGATTCCGGCAAAACAAATGACCGGCTCAAACCGGTCGCCAGCGAATCGCCGATTTCCAATTCGAGCCGGACCAGCAGTCAGCCGAAGCAGCCTGCTTCCTCCCGTTCGAGCCAAGCCCTCGCGTTGGGCGGTATTCATCTGCAGGTGGCGGCATTGACTCGTGAGGGCGACGCGATGGCGCTCGCAAGAAATCTGCAACGGAGAAACTTCCCAACGTTCGTTCAACCGCCCGCGAGCGACAAGTATTACCACGTGCTGGTTGGACCTTATCCCGATCAGAAAACGGCGGAAACCGCCAGGAAAGGCCTGGAGCTGGCCGGGTTCAAAGCCATCGTGAAGCACTGATGGCAGGGCTGCGCTGGCTCGGGCATTTTCGTCCGCATCCCGGCAGCGAAACTCCCAGGTGGTTCAGGTTATTCATTGCCGCTGTTTCGGGGGCGGCGCTCTCGTTTTCCTACACTGGGTTCTACCTCAGCATTTATTCCTGGGTTTGCGTCGGCCTGTTGCTGATTGCTCTGTTTGGAGCAACGCCGCGGGTCGCGTTTTTCTGCGGCTATGTGCATGCACTGGTGTTCGTTTTCACGTCCGTGCCGTGGATTGGCGAGGTGTTGGCTGTGCATGGCGGGCTTTCGAAGGCGGGTGGCTGGGGCGTGTTGTTTCTCATTGCGTCGGTGTGGGGTATCGGCAACGGCGGAGCCACTTGGGCGATCCATCGGTTGTCGCGCCGTAGCATTACGGTGGCTTGTATGGGCGCGCCCTTTTTCTGGATTTCGCTCGAAGTGTTTCGCACCTATCTGCCGGAGATCAGTTTCCCATGGAACTTATTGGGCTATCCGGCGGCGGGAAATGCGGCACTCATTCAGCTGAGTAGTGTCACCGGCATTTATGGATTGTCGTTTCTGGTGGCCGCGTTTAACGCCCTGCTCGCTTGGAGTGATGCGGAAACGCGCCAGCCGGCGCGGCGGCGACTCGCATTCTTGCTGGGCGCCACAGTTGTGCTGCTCGCGATTATTTTCGTGGGACCACATTTCGTGCCTATGCCGGTTTCGACGCACACGGCTCGCGGCGTGCAGCTGAATTTTCCCGAGGTCGAGGAATTTCCCAGCAATTGGTTTGGCCTGCACAAAGCCGACCTCGAAGAAATTCAGCGGTTAAGCCTTGCACCATCCGCGCACCAACCAGATTTGCTGGTATGGCCGGAAACTCCGGCGCCATTCTCGTACCAGGACATCACGTTTGCGCGCATGGCCACCGATTTGGCAGTCAAGTTTGCGCATCCATTCATCATGGGTGTGGTGGAGTGGAAGCCGGAAAAAGTAGACAGCGGCGGCACATCGCGCATCGTGATGGAGCCGTACAACAGCGCGTTGATGATTGATGGACAAGGCCGCCGCGATTTTTCCTACGACAAAATTCATCTGGTCCCGTTCGGCGAGTACGAGCCTTTTCCGCTGATTCATCGCGTCGTGTCGAACGTTTCGAGCGAGGTTGGCGGATTTCGCAAGGGGAAGTCCTATTCCGTTGGCACATTCCCGAACGGTTACTCCTTCGCTGTGTTTATCTGCTACGAGGCGATCTACCCCGCCGAAGTGCGGCGCTTCGCAGCGAACGGGGCGCAGGTGCTCATCAACATTTCGAATGATGGATGGTTCGGCCACTCAGCGGCCGCCGAACAGCATTTGCGCATGGCGCGCGTTCGCGCGGTGGAGAATCATCGCTGGATACTGCGCATTACGAACAGCGGTGTTACCGTATCGATTGATCCCTACGGGCGTATCTTCCGGCCGCTTCCGCATGATGTGCGCGCCGCCACCGACCTGCCTTACGACTTCCGCACCGACAAAACCATTTATTCGCGTTTCGGAGACTGGTTCGCTTGGCTCTGTGTCCTCGTTTCCGCTATTCTTTTGATGGTGTTCTGGAAGAACCCGAACTTGAAGCGGCAAGGTGAAGCTCAAGCAGCACAAAACTGAGAACGGACGAGTGGAATGATTCTTGAAGACTTGCAGCACCGCTACGAAATCCTGAAACCACGCATCACGCTCGTGCGGAGCTATCTTTGACGCGCCGCAAAACAGCGAGCGCCTGAAGTCCCTCGAAGCGCGCATCAGCCAGCCCGATTTCTGGAACAAACAGGAAGAAGCGCAAGCCGTTTTGCGGGATCGCAAACGCGCCGAGGAGCAGATCGCCGCGGACGCGAAGCTGGTCTCCATCACCGGTGACATCGAAACGTACATCGGGCTGACTCAAGAAGAGACCAATGCCGCGCAGCGCGACGAGCTGTTGAAGGATCTCGACCGCGAGTTGACTAACGCAGAAAACTACATCGCCGAGCAAGAAACCAAAACGCTGCTCTCCGGCGAAAGCGATCCGCTGAATGCCATTATGACCATTAAGCCCGGCGCGGGCGGCACGGAGTCGCAGGATTGGGCTTCTATCCTGCTGCGCATGTACTTGCGGTGGGCCGAGCGCAAAGGCATGACCGCGAACGTGCTGGACGAAGCGCCCGGCGAGGAAGCGGGCATAAAAAACGCGACCATTCAGTTCGCCGGTGAAAATGCCTACGGTTTGCTGTCAGGCGAAACCGGTGTGCATCGGCTAGTGCGTATTTCGCCCTTCGATCAGGCGGCGCGCCGCCATACTTCCTTCGCTTCGGTTTTCGTCATTCCGGAAATTGACGATCGCATCGAAGTCAACATCCGGCCCGAAGACATCAAGCTGGATACCTTTCGCTCCGGCGGCAAGGGTGGGCAGAACGTCAACAAAGTGGAGACGGCGGTACGCATAACGCATATTCCGACCGGTGTCGTCGTAGCCTGCCAGGCGGAGCGCAGCCAGCACAAAAACCGCGAACTAGCCATGAAGATGATGCGCTCCCGCCTATACGACCTCGAGTTGCAGAAGCGCCAAGCTCACACCGACAAGCTCGATGAAACCAAGCTGGACATCTCCTTCGGCAGCCAGATCCGCTCCTACGTCATGCAGCCCTACCGCATGATCAAAGACCATCGCACCAAGTTCTCCGTCGGCGATGTGGACCGCGTGCTGGACGGCGACCTGGATCCCTTTATCCGGTCCTACCTCATGGCCAAGCGGACCAAGGGCAAACTGGACATTCACCTGGACGACGAAGACGCGGCCTAGTCAAGAAGGGAATTAGACGTGTCCGGCATAGCCGTTCAATGCCCTTAAATGCCATTCGACCTCCAATTTTGACCGTTCGCTGCAAATATAAGCCTCCTAATGTCAACGGATTGCGCTTTGGACCGTGGAATGCTACGTTTGTTAAGCTTGATTGAATGCACCTTTAGATAGTCCAGTTTGGGCGGCGAGTCGCCACCTTACCAAGGAGAACGTGTTTTGAGCGAAGCTTTACGCAATTTTCTGTTTACCTCCGAGTCCGTCACGGAAGGGCACCCCGACAAAATCGCCGATCAAATTTCTGATGCCGTCCTGGACGACGTGATGCGGCAAGACCCCAAGGGTCGCGTAGCCTGCGAGACCCTGGTTACCACCGGCTTGGCCGTGGTGGCCGGCGAAATCACCACCAGTGCCATCGTGGACTACGACACTCTGGTGCGCGACACCATTCGCGGCGTCGGCTACGATCGCGCTAAATATGGCTTTGACGCCGACACTTGCGCCGTTCTGTGCACTGTCAAGCGCCAGTCTCCGGATATCGCCATGGGTGTGGACACCGGTGGCGCCGGCGACCAGGGCCTGATGTTCGGCTTTGCCTGTGACGAAACTGCCGAGCTGATGCCCATGCCGATCCAGTTGGCCCACCGCCTCACGCAGCGCCTCGCCGAAATTCGCAAATCCAATAAAGTTGATTTTCTCCGGCCCGATGGCAAGTCCCAGGTCACCATCGAGTATCGCGACGGCCGCCCGGCGCGCGTGGATTGCGTGGTGATTTCCACGCAGCACAGCGAGAAGGTGTCCAACTCCGACCTCCGCGATGCCATCACCGAGCACGTCATTCGACCGATCATTCCCCCGTCGATGCTCGATAGCAAAACCAAGTATCACATCAATCCCACTGGCCGCTTCGTCATTGGCGGCCCGATGGGCGATGCCGGCCTGACCGGCCGCAAGATTATTGTGGACAGCTACGGCGGCTACAGCCGTCACGGCGGCGGCGCGTTTTCCGGCAAGGATCCCTCCAAAGTGGATCGCTCGGCTTGCTACATGGCTCGCTATATCGCCAAGAACATCGTGGCTGCCGGCTTGGCGCGCAAAGTCGAGGTGCAGTTGGCCTACGCGATCGGCGTCGCCGAACCCGTCTCCGTCATGGCGGATACGTTCGGAACCGGAACGGTTTCGCCCGAGAAAATTTCGTCGCTCATTCGCGAGTTCTTCTCGCTGACGCCCAAAGGAATCATCGAAACGCTCGACCTGCGCCGCCCCATCTACAAGCCGACCGCCGCGTACGGGCACTTCGGGCGCAGCGGAGCGGGTTTCACTTGGGAACGCACCGACCACGCCGACGCGCTTCGCAAAGCCGCAGGCCTGGGCGCAACTACCGCCGCTGCCAAGGGTAGCGCGGTCGAAGCTGGCGCTCCCGCGTAGTTCTGTTCATCGGCGTATGCCGATTTTCTGTATCGAGCCATTTCTGCGCGTGTCCACCACCGCGCAAAAAATTCAAGTTCAAGGAGAAAGAGTGTGGCTACCGCGGAACTAAAGAAGGGCGATGTAAAGGATATCGGGCTGGCGGACGCCGGCAAACGCAAGATCGAATGGGCTCATCAACAAATGCCCGTCCTCGAATCGATTCGCAAGCGCTTTATCAAGGAACAGCCGCTGAAGGGCCTGCGCATTTCCGCTTGCCTGCACGTCACCAGCGAAACGGCCAACTTGATGATCACGTTGCGCGACGGCGGCGCGGATGCGGTGCTCTGCGCCTCGAATCCGCTTTCCACGCAAGATGAAGTCGCCGCTTCGTTGAACCGCGACTACAACATTCCCACCTACGCGATTAAAGGCGAAGACAACGAAACCTACTATTCGCACCTGCGCGCCGCCCTCGAGCACCAGCCGCAGTTCACCATGGACGATGGCGCAGACCTCGTTACCATGCTGCTCACCAAGCGCACCGATCTCGTCGGCAACGTCATTGCCGGCACGGAAGAAACCACCACCGGCGTGATTCGTCTGCGCGCCATGGCCAAAGACGGAACGCTGAAGTATCCGATCATTGCTGTCAACGACGCGCAGACCAAACACTTCTTCGATAATCGCTACGGCACCGGCCAGTCGACGCTGGATGGCGTGATTCGCGCCACCAACTTGCTGCTTGCCGGCTTGAAGGTGGTTATCGCCGGTTACGGCTGGTGCGGCCGCGGCGTGGCCATGCGCGCCAAGGGTCTCGGCGCCGATGTGATCGTCACGGAAATTGATCCGGTGAAGGGCATTGAAGCCGTGATGGACGGCTTCCGCGTGATGCCCATGGCCGAAGCCGCGAAACTGGGCGATGTGTTCATCACCGTCACTGGCAACAAGAGCGTCATTCGCGGCGAACACTTCGAAGTGATGAAGGGCGGCGCAGTGGTTTGCAATTCCGGCCACTTCAACGTCGAAATCGAAATCCCCGCTCTCGAACGCCTCTCCACCGGCAAGCGCGAAGTGCGTCCTCTGGTTGACGAATATCAACTCAAAGACGGGCGCAAGATTTGCCTCATCGGCGAAGGCCGCTTGGTGAATCTCGCTACCGCCGAAGGCCATCCCGCCGCCGTGATGGATATGAGCTTCGCGAACCAGGCCCTTTCCGCGGAATATCTGCGCCAGCACCACAAGGACCTCAAGCCGCACGTGTACGTCGTGCCCGAGCACCTCGATAAGGAAATCGCGCGCCTCAAGCTCGACAGCATGGGCCACAAGCTGGACAAACTCACCGCCGAGCAGGAGCAATACCTCGCCTCCTGGCAAGAAGGCACGTAAGGAAGGACTGCCTTGCACGGCCATCCTTGGATTGCAGCATCCCTGGAATCTCCACTCCGGTGGAGCCGGCAACGCGCTTTTAGAGGGCAAACCCATATGTATGTTAGCGCCGTTTGACCTGACAGTCAGTCAGGTGATGCAGCACCTCGTGGCTTGTGCCGCCGGCTGCGGTTCGTACGATCAGATCTGAGGGCAGGCGCAGCCCTTCGATCTCCTGATACTGAATCTCGGTTGCAACGTGTAAAGCTCCCGCGTGGTTCACTTCGTAGTCGGCTTCATAACCGCTCAGAAGGAAGCCTCCGTCGATTCTCGTGAACTTGGGTTTTAGCGATGACGTGAGCGTTGTCGAGGTTACCTTTATCTCTGTAATTGAATAGTCCTTCGCAAAGGTCGTGAGAATATCGTAGCTTCCCTGGCGGTATGACAGCAGATAATTTCCCTGCTGTTCGGACAGTTCGTACGAGCTATCCGCGCTGGGAAACGCAGTCGTAAGCAGAAACACTGTCGCTGATTTCCAGAACCCGTCAATCGCTTCTTCCGTCCCGCTGATTGCCTTCTGAAAGTCGTCCAGTTGCGGCGGCGACGGATTAGTGTCGACCTGATGGCTCAGCCTGATTTTTCCGGTTTCGGTTACGGT
>Ga0335080_10000455_pt1 | contig 37288 bp, 30 predicted proteins | sample Lox_Sample_34_FD_206720 | JGI IMG/M metagenome (GOLD analysis project Ga0335080, IMG submission 206720) | Soil microbial communities from Loxahatchee National Wildlife Refuge, Florida, United States - Lox_Sample_3.4 | ecosystem: Environmental > Terrestrial > Soil > Wetlands | place: USA... | reverse complement strand
CAGCAAAGCCGAGATTGGCTCCGGCGGACCCTACGATCTCTGCGCGGCAGGCCGGTACTGGTACTGGGATGCCGCTTTTCGAGAATCGCGGGGACAAAGCGACATGCTGCTGAATCAGTTGAACGCGGTGGCCGCCGAGGGCGCGAAAACCGGCTACTTCATGAGCGAACGGTACGACATGGACCATGTGTATTACATCGATGGCAAGGATGCGCATGGGGCTGAAAAATACTACGAGTATCCCAATGTTTTTGCAGCGGTCCTGATTGAGAAGCTGCTGGGCCTGGCGGTTCCCGCCGATGCGGATGTTTCTGTCGCTCCACGTCTGAAAAGCTACGGCAGTGTGGAAATGGGTATTCCTCGGTATGGCTTGCGCTACAGCTATAGCCAGGCGGGGTTTGTCCTGAAGAATCTTTCTGACCGCCCGCGGCGATACAAGGTGGATTTGTCCGGGCTCGGGTTTGGCGCCGCGCATTATCAGCTGAAGAGTCTCTCCCGGAGCGGAATCGTGGATGCACAATCCACGTTGACCCTCTTCGCCCATGAAGAGGCGCACTGGACTGCCATGCGTTGAAAGACAGGCGGCCGCCTTAGCGGCAGAGGCAAGATTGTTGCGAAAGACGCCTGCAACGTCCGCGTTTGGCGCGGTAATTCTCCTATGGACATTGCATAGGAGAACATGGTAGCTTCTTTGGAATATCCAAAGGAGGAAGGGATGGGCGAAGGCAAATCTGAAGTCTTGCAGGGGACGCTGGACCTGATGGTGCTGAAGACGCTGTACGCGATGGGGCCGCTGCACGGTTTTGGGATTGCACGGCGCATCGAGCAGGTTAGCGATGGGGTTCTTGACCTGAACGAAGGGACGGTCTACACGGCATTGCTCCGGCTTCAGCAGCAGGGATGGATCGCGTCGAAGTGGGGCACGAGCGAGAACAACCGGCGGGCGCGATTCTATTCCATTACGAAGCAGGGGTCGAAACAGCTCGAGCGCGAGATGGAGAATTGGGAGCGCGTCGCGGGCGTAATGGAACGGGTGCTGAAGCTGCAGAGGCAGGGGTGAGGCGATGGGCAGGCTGCGAATGCTATGGGCACGAGTGAAGGGGCAGGCTGTGCAGGGGCGCGAAGACGAGGCGTTCGACGAAGAGATTCGCGAACATCTTGACCTGCTGGAAGCGCGCTACAAATCGCAGGGGATGAGCGCGCGAGAGGCGGAGCGAGCGGCGCGGCGGCAGTTTGGCAACGTGACCAGGGTCAAGGAGCAGCAGAGAGTGCAGCGGGGGATTCTGTCGCCGGCAGAATGGTGGCGCGATATGCGGTTCGGGCTGCGGATGCTGGCGAAACGGCCGGCATCGAACGCGGCTGTAGTACTGGCGTTAGCTCTGGGGATCGGGATGAACACCGCCGTGTTCACTTTTGTGAATGGACTGCTGCTGCGCCCTCCGCAAGGTGTAAGCCAGACGGGCAAAATGATCGAACTCTGGCTCAAGCTGCCAAAGAACACAGGACCGCAGGCATACCTGCCGTTCAACCATCCCGACTATGCCTACTACCGCGACCACGCTCACTCTGTGGAGGGGTTGCTTGCCTTTGATGGCGACGGCGTGGATGTGATCTGGAACAACGACGGATCGGGACAGAATCTGAACGTCGCCGCGGTGTCAGGAAATTTCTTCTCCCTTCTGGGAGTCGATGCGGCAGTTGGTCGCACTCTGTCAGTGGGCGACGACCGCATCGACAACCCAAGGCAGGTGGTGGTCTTGAGCTACGCTTGCTGGAAAAACAAGTTGGGTGCGGATCCGAGCGTAGTGGGGCGGACGCTGATTCTGAATGGCGAAGCATTCACAGTGGTGGGGGTGGCGCCGGCGGGGTTTACCGGGCTGATGGTAGCGACAGAACCGGATATGTGGGCGCCGTTGACCACGCAGGAGAAATTCACGCATGACAAGTCGCGGCTGACGAGCCGGGATTCCTACTGGCTGATCGTGGTGGGCAAGATGCACGGCACGAGCGACAGGAAGAGCGTGCAGACCGAAATGCACTTGCTGGCGAAACAGCTTGGACTGTTGCATCCCGAGGAAGAACAAGTTCCAGATGCCGAAGTGTACGCGATGACATTGATGCCCGGACCGTTTCGCGGATATGTCTTTGCATTTACAGGATTGTTGATGATCGTGTTTGTATTGGTGCTGCTGATTGCGTGCACCAATGCGGCGAGCTTGCTGCTTGCGCGAGCAACAGGACGATCGCGCGAGATGGCCACACGGACGGCTCTGGGCGCTGGGCGAGGCAGGCTGGTGCGCCAGATGCTGGTCGAGAGCCTGATGCTGGCGGGACTCGCCGGCGGAGCGGGCGTGGCCATTGCATGGGGGATGTCGCGGTTGCTCATGGAATTGAAGCCGGGAAATCTGCCGATCAATTTAGAGATTCCTATGGACTGGCGTGTCGTGCTGTTCGCCGTCGCTGTGTCAGTGGCTACGGGCGTTGTATTCGGGTTGGCGCCGGCGCTGCGCGCGAGTGCCGTGGATCCGGCTCGAGTGCTGCGGGAAGAATCGCAAACCGCGGGCCGCAAAAAATCGCGATTGCGGAATGTGCTCGTGGTCGGGCAGGTGGCGATGTGCGTGGTGCTGCTTGCCGGGGCAACACTGTGCGTGCGCAGCCTGAGGAACGCCAACGCAATCGATCCCGGATTCGATACACAGCATATTGTGCTGGCGCAACTCGATCCCGGGAGTCTGGGTTACACGCCCGAGAAGGTGAAGGACTTTTACGATCGGCTGATTGACCGCGTGCGGCAATTGCCGCAAGTGACGTCAGCGAGCTATGCGGCATTTCTACCGCTTGGGACATCGCGACAGGCAGGTATGGCGGGGAAGATCCTGGGGCCCGACCCGGATGCGATCCCGACATCGGTGTATCGCGTGGAACCGGGACTACTGGGAACGATGGGCATTCCGCTCGTGCGTGGACGCGATCTTACGTCGAAAGAAACCGATAGTGAAACACCGGACGGCGTTCTGATCAACGAATACCTCGCTCACCGTCTGTGGCCCGGCGAGAACCCGGTCGGCAAACGGCTGGTGCTCAGCGGCGAAAAGACGACGAGCCAGGTTGTGGGTGTCGCGAAGAACGGCAAGTATCGCACTCTTGGCGAAGGGCCAATGGCCGCCGTGTTTCGGGGGACATTGCCGTCAATGCGAACGCTGGTGGTGCGGACAGTGGGAGATGAGCGGACTGTACTCGCCGAGGTGCGGCGCGAGGTGCCGGCCGTTGATCCACTGATGACGACGACCATGGTGCAAACGATCGAGGACTTCATGGAATTTCCGCTCTTTCCGGCGCGGGCCACTGGGTGGCTGCTAGGGACATCGGGAATTCTGGCCGTGGTGATGACAACAATCGGACTCTTCGGGGTGATTGCTTACCTGGTCTCGCAGAGAACACACGAGATCGGAATTCGCATGGCGCTAGGTGCGCGACGGGCCGATGTTCTGAAGCTGGTCATGGGTCAGGGGTTGCGACTCACTGCGATTGGGCTTGGGATCGGAATCTGCGTGGCGCTTGGCGCGACGCGGCTACTGGGACCATTGCTTTACGGTATCGGCGCAGACGATCCGATGACGATGACGGCGGTGGGTGTGGGTCTGGCTGCGATCGCACTCTCGGCGTGTTATCTGCCGGCGCGCAGAGCCATGCGGGTGGATCCGTCGGTGGCTCTGAGGTACGAGTGAGAGGCGAATTGTCCCGATGACGTGCAGGCAGGCTCGACGGCCAGCTCTGGGGTACGGTCAGGCGATTGGGTACCTCCAGAAAGGACCACAGGTCGCAGCGCGGGAGGTCTGGACCACGACCTGTGGCATCGGTGGCTATCCATATTCCCCAAATGGATAGGGGGGAGGGCAAGGGAAAGATTCCCTCACTTTCAGGCTGACACCGCGCGATGTGCTGTGACAACTGTCAGTTTTGCTAGGCTTTTGTTCGAAGCTCAAGACGGAGAAGACGAGAACCATTCCCACAGATTCCAGCGGAAGCCTCTCAGGCGGTGGCGGGAAGCTTCATGAAATCGAGTGCGCGGATCAGATAGCTCTTCAGGTCACGGCGATGCACAACGGCATCCAGGAACCCTTTCTCAAGAAGGAACTCTGACCGCTGGAAGCCCTCGGGAAGCTTCTGACGGATTGTCTGCTCGATCACGCGGGGTCCGGCGAAACCAATCAGAGCACCGGGCTCTGAGATGTTCAGATCGCCCAACATGGCAAAGCTGGCTGTCACTCCACCGGTGGTTGGATCGGTCAGGACACAGATATAAGGAACGCGGGCGTCGTCAAGTTGCGCCAGGGCGGTAGAGATCTTGGCCATCTGCATGAGGCTCACCACGCCCTCCATCATGCGCGCACCGCCTGAGGCAGCCACAACGATGAGAGGCTTTGTCTCGATGCGCGCCCGATCCACTGCCCGGGCGATGGTCTCGCCCACGACTGCGCCCATGGAACCGCCGATGAATCCGTACTCCATGGCGCTGACCACTACCGCATGTGGTCCCATCTGCCCCGTTGCATTGAGGATAGCGTCGTTCAGGCCGGTCTCCTGCTGGGCCTTCTTCAGGCGCTGCTTATAAGGCTTCACATCGGCAAAGTTCAGGGGGTCGGTGGAGCGGAGGCCGGTGTCCACTTGTTCGTAACCGGGTTCGAGCAGCAGGTCGAGTCTTTGTTTCGCGCTGATTTTGAAGTGGTACTGGCACTTGGGGCAGACGTTGAGGTTGACCTCGAGGTCAGCTTTCCATATCGTCTGCCGGCATCCGAGGCACTTGATCCACAAGCCCTCGGTGCGCACGTTCTTCTCTCCGTCACCGGAGGGTTCGAACTCGCCATTCTCGCGCTTGAACCAGGACATAGGGCCTCAGTCATTGTAATTGAGAGCCTTCGGTTATCCGTCATCCGTTTCGAGAGCCCAGGCATGTTGCGCTCGCCTCCGAAACCGGAAGGCAACGGGCAACCGGGTCAGTACTCAATGCCGCGCTGGGCGAGAATGCCCTTCTGATACGCGTGTTTGATCTCGCGCATCTCTGTGACAGTGTCGGCCAGTTCCACGAGAAGCGGATGCGCGTTGCGGCCAGTCAGGATGACATGGACCATCTCCGGGCGATTGCGCAGTGTCTCCGCAACCACCGACGGATCGAGCATTCGGTATCCAATCGCGTAGTTGATTTCATCGAGCACCACCATGTCCCACTCGCCGGACATGATGGCCTCGCGCGCCTCCTCCCATGCCGCCTGCACCAGGCGAATGTCCTCGGGATCGGTTTCAGCTCCGCCCACTTTCACGAAGCCGCGGCCCATCTGCTTAAGAACGAAGTTCTCTCCGAAGACCTGCGTGGAATCGAGTTCGCCATAATGCCAGGAGCCCTTGAGGAACTGCAGCATGAGCACGCGCATTCCGTTCCCGACCGCGCGCAGCGCAGTGCCCATGGCGGCTGTCGTCTTTCCCTTGCCGGGACCGGTGTTGATCAGGATGAGACCGCGTCGAGATGGCTCTTGCGTGTTCAAGATCTGTTGTTCACGTTGCCTGGACGGCATGTCCTTAATGGCCGGAGTGGTATGGGTGGCCTGTGAGGATTGTAAATGCGCGATAGAGTTGTTCGGCGAGCACCAGGCGCGCCAGTGCATGCGCAAGGGTGAAACTGCCAAGAGAAAGCAGCAGTGTTGCGCGTTTTCGCGCATCCTCTGACCAGCCGTCTGCGGGACCAATTGCAAACACGATCTGCTGCGCACCGTTGTCACGATGATGACCGAGCCACTGCGCGAAAGCTTCGGAACTCATCTGACGCCCCCGGCTGTCGAGAAGAACTTTGATCACCGGGGTGCGGCGTTGCTGTCGATCCAGCCACTCGAGCAGCGCTGGTTCGGAGCGAAAGAATTGGGTCTGGCAGCGCGCGAGTGTGGAACAACGGTCAAGGTACATCGCGGAAAGACTCTCAAATGCATCTTTCGATGGCGGCTTTGGTCCGACATGAGCCAGGAGGATCTGCATGAGCAACACTTCATCATCTCATCCTCGTTGCACGAGGCGGCCAGCGCGGAATTTGACTGTAAGGGATCACAAAATCACGTTTTGTGAAACACGAGGAGATTCCGATACAAGTTCCCATATTTGCATGTGATTCAGATCACTCGCTCTGTCTGATTAATCCTTTAGATCTGGAATTGGGATAGTAAACGAGGTTTGGCAAGGTGCTTGCACTCTTGAGTCCTAACAAATCTGTTTATCTTGGGATGGCATTCGTCACAGGGTGGCAACGCCGGACCTTGCAATTGAATTCTTGTTGTATTCGGCCCTATTGATTAATTAACCGCGGAACGGACCTAACCCTCCCCAGCTAGACCCGAGACGCCGAGCGCGATACGCGGATCGGGAATTCGTATTTCAATGAGATCCCCCGGTCCGGAGTCGATCTGGAGGATTTCAATGCGATATTTGCGGTTCCTGACTGCTGCTTTAGCGCTGAGCCTTCTGGTGTTTGCCGGGTTGCTGGCGAGCACCTCAACCCCCAGCCTTTACGCCCAATCCAACATCTCGGGAGACATCGCCGGAACCGTGACGGATGCGTCCGGTGCCGCATTGCCAGACGCCCAGGTCACCGTGACCAGTCTTGACAAGGGGAATGCCAAGACGACGATCACGGATCACGTCGGCAACTATCGTGTTCCATTGCTCTCGCCAGGCAGATATGAAGTGAAAGTCACGGCTAGGGGCTTTGCGACTGCGACGATGCAAGTGACTGTTTCCGCGGGCACCATCACCTCCGCGAACATGGCGCTGGCTGTCGGCAAGACCTCGACCACAGTCGAGGTAAACGCCGGTGAGATCGCCGTGCTGCACGTGGATGATGCGCAAATCTCCACCAGCTTTGACTTGAACCAATTGCAGAACCTGCCGAACCCCGGCGGCGACTTGACGTTTGTGGCGCAGACGACGCCCGGCGCCATCATGAACACCCAGGGCGGCTACGGCAACTTCGCAGTGGACGGCCTGCCGGCCACCTCGAACACGTTCACGATGAACGGCGGTTACCAGGGCGATCCCTACTTGAACCTGAACAACTCGGGCGCGACCAACCTGCTGCTTGGCTCAAACGATGTCGATACGGTGACGGTGACGACGAACAGCTACGACGCGTCGTTCGGCGGACTGGGCGGCGCGCAGGTGAATCAGGTTTCACGGTCTGGAAGCAACGATTGGCACGGAAACGTCGACTACCTTTGGAACGGCCGCGCGATGAACGCGAACAGCTGGTTCAACAAGTACTACGACTCGCCACGCAGCTTCACCAACGCTAACCAGTGGTCGGCGGCTATTGGCGGACCGATCAAGAAGAACAAGATCTTCGGCTTCGTCGATAACGAAGGGCTGCACGTCATTATTCCGGTGATCGGCGCTGTCTATGCACCGAGCCCGGCCTGGCAGAGCGCCATTCTTGGTCCGGCCGGCTCTGCATCTCCGGTTTACGCGCCGTATGGCAACCTGGCTGACAACGGCAACTCCGATGAAGCATCGATGTACCAGTCGATCTTCGGGTACTACAACAACGCGAAGGGCTTCTCAGCAGGCTCCGTGGATCCAGCCGATCCTCAAACGTGGATCTTCAACGGCCAAGGCGAGAACCTCGCAACCGAGTGGCTGATCAATGGCCGCGTGGACTTCAATCTCGCCCAGGCCGACCACATGTACATCCACTTCAAGGTGGATCACGGCATCCAGCCCACCCAGACCAGCTTCCTCGATCCGATCTTCAATGCCCAGAGCCCTCAGCCTTCCTATGAAGGACAATTGAGCGAAACGCACACATTTACTCCTTATCTGACCAACCAGTTCCTGTTTGCGGCGAGCTACTATCGCGCAATCTTCACCAACGTGAACGGAAAAGTTCTGGGCGCTTCCGATGTTCCCTTTGTGCTGTACCCTGAGGGCCAGGCAACCGGGAGCGGAGACTGGGATCTTTCCTTGAACACCAGCGATTTCGTTGGAGGCGCAGACTACGCATTCCCGCAGGGCCGCAATGTGACCGGGTACCAGTTCGGAGATGACATCACCTGGGTGAAGGGCAAGAACACCTGGAAGTTCGGATATTCGTTCCGCCGCGATGACATTACCGACTACTCACCGAGCGTACGCCAACTCGCATACGGCGGCGCCATAAACTACGTTCTGGATCAAGGGGATTTCGCAGCAGGATACAGCGATGAGTGGGTAGAGCGATTCCCGCAGCGGCTCACGCAGCCAATCGCGATGTACGTGGAAGGATTCTATGCGCAGGATCAGTACAAGCCGCTCCCGAATCTGACTTTCACGGTTGGACTGCGCATCGAGCACGATTCCAATCCAATCTGCCGCACCAACTGCGTTTCAAACTTGTCGGCGGACTGGGATCAACTGCCGACGGCTAGAAGCACGCCGTATAACCAGCTGTTTGCCTCCGGCCGGACGCAGGGCCTCTTTGAAGAGCAGATGCTTGGGTGGCAGCCTCGCTTCGGCTTCTCCTATCTGCCCTTCGGTCCCGGATCGAAGACCACCATCCGCGGCGGTGTCGGATTATTCAACGACTACTTCCCGGCGCAGATCATGGGCGATCTGATCTCCAACGTGCCGACCGTGAACCGCTTTACCGTTCTCGGTGCAGCCTATGGAAACCCGATCTCGATGGCTCCTACACGTGCAGACAGTGGGCATGCGGTGGCGTATACATCCAATAACGCGCTTACGGCACTCTTCCCGCAGGGAGGATATTACAGAAGCGCTGCCGGTACTTGCCCCGATCCGTTGAGCATCTATTGCGCAACGGGAGGAGTATTCAGCAGGCCGACAGCATTTGGAACGGCGCATAAGATCTTCCTTCCGGCCTACGACGAGTGGAGTTTCGCAATCGAGAACCAACTCATGCGCAACACGGTGCTGGCAGTACAGTACGTGGGCAACCGCTCCTACCACCAGCCGGTTTCGTACCTGCCGAACGCCTATTGGGCTCCGAATGGCGGCCCGGGCTCGAACGCATCGCTTCCGACAGCGCGACCGAATGCTGCTTTTGGCCAGGTCACGGAGTTTGAAAGCGCTTCGTGGTCCAACTTCAACGGATTGCAGGCAACTGTTACCAGCCGTCTGAACTGGCTGACCATGCAACTCAACTACACCTACGGTCACGCGCTCGATACCACCTCGAACGGCGGCTTCAATGCGTTCGGCCTCAATAGCAATGGTCAGATCAATCCTTACAACCTGGCGCAGAACTACGGTAACGCGGACTACGACGTCCGCCACTACGTCAGCGCCAATTACTCGATCCGCGTTCCGTATAAGGGCGGACCGCACGTTTTGACGGATGGATGGCAGATCGCCGGAACCATCTTCCACAACAGCGGCTATCCTTTCTCGGTGACGGACGGTACCGGCCAGGTAGCGTACGGAAACGCGCCGCTCGCCAAGCAGATCGACAACAACTTCAACCATCACTGCGGCGGATCAGAGCATGTAGCCACAGCTTGCGATTTCGCCTCGCACTTTACCAACTCGACCGATTACGGCCAGCAGCGTCGTAACCAGATCTACGGGCCGAACTACACGGACTTCGATATGGATATTTCGAAGAGCTTCCGTCTGGTTCCGAAGTACGAATCGGTCAAGCTGAAGGTGGCGGCGCAGTTCTTCAATACCTTCAACCACCCGAATTTCCAACTCCCGCTGAACGATGTGAACGATTCGGGTCTCGGCACGATCTACGCAGCGGCCAGCACGCCGACTTCGGTCCTGGGCGCCTTCCTTGGTGGCGATGCATCTCCAAGGTTGATCCAGTTGAAGGGCAGTATCGTGTTCTAACTTGGCCAGTCGACGCTCGACGGAAGGGCGCTCTTCGGAGCGCCCTTCTCTTTGCCGCCGCTGGTTTCATTCTGAGATGCCAACTCTCGATCACGGCATCGATCGCCTAAGTCTCTGATTCTGCTCCGAAGATTTCTCAGCTCGCTCTTGCAGGTTATTTCCACGAAATCGCTATCATCATTTCGGGGAAACCTTGTGGCGCTCTTGCTCCGACGGATCACTCGGCCGTAAGTCTTTCCCTTTGACGACTCTATAGCTAAGTCATTTGTTTGCAGGAACCTGTGGCGGTCACCTCGCGCTAACCCATTGAAAATGGCAACTTTGCTCCCAGAGATGGGGGATACACACCCCCGGAATTTGCTGTGGGCACAAAGAACCAGCCCGACTCCGATCGGGCGGAAGGAGTGTCGACGACACGCAAGTTCAACCAGGCTCGCAAGCCAGGAATAGAACAAATCAGGGGCGCCCATGACGGGTGCCCCCTTCGGTTTGCGATTTGGGCCCAACTACTTTTTTGCAGTTGCCTTTCTCGCCGGAGTTCTCCGGAGAGGTGCCTTCTTTGCCGAGGATTTTGCGGGCGATCTCTCTGCACCACTCTTCGCGCCCTTCTTCGAGCCGACCGTGCCGGAGGCTTTGCCGCGGGCTGCACGAGTTTTGGCAGCCAATGCTTCTTTCAGTTCCGCGTCGAACTCGACGGGCGTGAGGGGGCGGGCAGATTTTCGCAGGCGTTCGATATCGTAGAAGGCGCGGCGCTCCGTCAGAAATACGTGCGCGACAAAATCGACATAATCAAGCAGAATCCAGTCGCCTTGACGACGGCCTTCGACCGAATGCGGCATCACACCGAATTCACGCTTTAGGCGGCCCTCGATTTCGTCCGCAATCGCGACGGCCTGGCGGTCGTTGGTTGCCGACGTGATCAGAAAGAAGTCGGCCAAACCGGAATCGACGGGATCCAGTTCAAGGATTCGGGTGTCTTCGCCTTTTTTGTTTTCACAGGCCGCGGCTGCGGCTTGAACGAGAATGCGGGTCTGTTCGTGCGCCTGGGTTGTGCTCATGCAGCAGGTAGTCTCTCTACGCTCATCCTATAGCAAAACCTGAGCGGATGTATCCCGACGCTGGGTCAGGATCAGCGATAGAGCCCGTGCGCGGCGATGTACTCGCAAACGGAATCCGATAGCAGCTCGTGGCCAGCGCAGAAGCCTTCGAGCGCGGCGCTGACCTGTCGCCGGATGTCTGAGGCGCTGATTTCGATTTCCAATCCGGGAAGCAGATAGAACAGTGTAGATAAGCCGATTTGATTGCGTAGCGTGAACAGGCGCAGGGGCACCTCATGCTTCGCGGAGTGTCCGGTCTTCTCTGCGTAGATCGTCAGGCCGTCTGGAAGGATCGAAGCCATATCGCCGAGGTCCTGGCCCGGACGCGAGGCAACAATCAGCGGCGCGAGAAACGGAATCTCCGCACCACGATACCAACGTCGAAGGCTAAGAAACGAGTCGGCCCCGACCAATGTGAAGAGCTGCGCCGTGGGGAACTGGGCCTGCAGCCGTTGCAAGGTGTCGATGGTGTAATTGGGCTCGCCGGTTGGGTCGGGAGCGTCAACCAAGGAGGTGGCGAAATTCGGCTGTCCACGGATCGCCAGTTCCGTCATGGCGGCGCGATCTTCAAAGCTGGCAGTGGAGCCGAGCGGCTTCAGTGGCTGGATACCGACTGGGGCAAACAACACTGTATCGAGGTCGAGTGCTGTCTGGGCTGCCCTGGCGATGGCGATGTGCCCCAGATGAGGAGGGTCGAAGCTGCCGCCAAAAAACGCTATTCGACGTCCCCCGGCAACTGTCTGCTTCATGCGTTCATGTTAACGCCTGCGTCTGCTAGCATCAGAGGCGATGCGATATGTGATTGCACTTCTGGCGCTGGTTGGCGTTGTCGTGTCTGTGCTTGCTCTCGACGTGCACTACACGGTCGCGACCAGCCCTTGCTCCATCAACGAGAAATGGGATTGCGGCATCGTGAATCACAGCTCTTACTCAGCGATTGGAGGTATTCCCGTCGCGGCGATCGGCATCGCGGGCTATCTCGCACTCGCGTGGCTCGGCATCGCACGCCAGCGCGCAGTCCTGGTCGTCACATCTCTGGCCGGACTCGGGTTCTCGCTCTACCTGGCTCACATCGAACGCGATGTTCTGGGCGTGTGGTGCCTCTACTGTGTCATCTCGCTCGCTGTGATCGCTCTCATTGCGTTTCTCAGCACGATCTGGTCCATCGTCGCTGCAAGCAATCGACGTAGCGGGCGCTGGTAAAATTGAACAAAGCACATGTTCAAGGAGAGATACGCGCGCTGGATGTACGACTGGGAGACCCGGCTCACCACGCGCGATGAAAACCGAATTGTTCGCCCGCTCGAGTGGGGTTTTGAATGGATCGAGCCTTTTCTTGCGGCGCACGGGTTGCGTTCTGCGATTCCGGACCTGCAGGGTATCCGCAAAGACGATACTGCTAAAGCCGCGATGTCACGCATCAATCAGATTCTGATCCGGCACAGCGATGTATTCTTCGGTTACGAGATTCCCACCGACTTTCGACTTGAAGATCGCCATCCTGAGCTCTTTCCAACCAACGTAAGACCTGAGACTCTCGCGAAGGATGCTGAGATCAAGCGCCTTGCCGCCGAAGGCAAGACGACGAAGGCGCAGTTTCTGCGCTTCACCTCACCGGAGCGCACTCCGTTTCCAGAGAACGACCTGGTAAACGCCCGCTGGTATCCCGCACCCGCGCACAAGGACCCGCAGAGGCCGAAACAGGCGATTGTCGTAATGCCGCAATGGAATGCCGATGCGTTCAGCCATAACGCGCTCTGCAGCATCTTCAACCGCATGGGCATTTCGGCACTGAGGCTTTCCAAGCCATACCATGACATTCGCCGCCCGGCCGAACTGGAGCGTTCCGATTATGCGGTGAGCGCGAATATCGGCCGCACGATCTCGGCATGCCGCCAGGCGGTTGTCGATATTCGCTGTTGCATCGACTGGCTCGAGACACAGGGATACGAACAGTTCGGCGTGCTTGGTACGAGCCTCGGATCCTGCTACGCATTTCTTGCGAGCGCGCACGACAAGCGCATCCGCGTGAATGCCTTCAACCACGCGTCCACTGCATTTGGAGACGTGGTGTGGGCGGGGCAGAGCACACGGCATATTCGGCAGGCGCTCGAAGAAGCAGGATTCACGCAGGAGCAGCTGCGCACGATGTGGTCTGCTATCAGCCCTGTGAGCTACTACAATCGCATGGCGAGCCCCGAGGTGGACGGGCCGCTCAAGAAGGTGCTTCTGATTTATGCGAACTATGACCTAACCTTTCCCAGGGAATACTCGCTGCAGGTTGTCGACGCGTTCACGCGCGTGGGGCTGAACTTCGAGAAGCGGGTGCTGCCCTGCGGCCACTACACCACCGGCGAAACACCCTTCCAGTACATGGATGGCTGGCACATGGGCTGGTTTGTGTACCGTGCCTTCAAAGCGCTTCGACAGGAAAAGGCAACCGGAACAACGCGCGTCGTTGAGCAGGCGGCCGAAGCTGAAGAAGATCTGGTCTCACGGTGACGATATCGCTACGGGATCGTATTCAAATTCATTTTCAATAGCTTTGCTGGATCGAGATAGGCGTTTTCCCAGCGCACCGCCCAGTGCAGATGCGGACCGGTCACCCGGCCTGTCGCGCCGCTCAAGCCCAGGCGGTCACCGGCTGCGACTCGCTGGCCTTCATGTACATCGATGCGGCTGAAATGCATCGACAACGTATACAGCCCGAGTCCGTGGTCGATCACAACGCAATTACCTTCAAAATAAAGACGCCGTGCAAGCACCACCACTCCGCTGTTTGACGCGCGTACGATTGTTCCCTGCGGAGCCCGAAAGTCCATACCTTTGTGAATACCGGCTAGTTTGCCATTGAACATTCGGCGAGTACCGAAACTGTCGGTTGGAGGTGAATTTACCGGAACGCGAAAGCTACCGTGCCATAGAGGCTCCGACGCACTTTTTGCGAACACCCTCTCCTTAATCTCTTTGTCGGCATCGATTTCTTTCAGTTCCTCCGGTCCCGGCTCGACAAACTTAGGCTGAACCGTGAGGTTACCGGTTCGATAGTGGCCGGGTTGAATCTCGATGTCGCGATCGAAATCGGCTGTACCAGAACCCATATAGACTCTGATCTTCAACTTGGAATACCCAGCAGGTGCTTCTACATCAACTCCGGCAAGAGCAAACCAACTTTTCCTATCGCTGCTCTCAAAGAACTGGATTTTCCTGCCCAACCACTCCCCTGTGACGAGCGTCGCTCCAGGCGCTTTGACTCGAATCAACTCCGGTGACCCAGCCTGCACAATCCCCGGCGAGAGCGTGATGTCAGAAGGCGAGGTTGAGGGGTGTTGTGCCATGCTCATCGAAACGGACACAAAGAGGAGTCCAAGGCACAAAAGGCGGGAGCCGGTCATGGGTTCAGCATAACCGGCTCCCTTGTTCTGGCGGGAACTTGTCTATTTAGGTGCAACCTTTCCGTTGTGTTTCTGGCGATAGATTTGCCGGCTCGCTCCATTCTGCTCCTTGTTGATCTGCTTTCTCTCGGCGCCAGTAAGGCTTCCGCCGTTAGCTTGCCGGTCGGCATGAATCTGCTGGTTGATGCCCTGCTCGCGGTTCTCGGTGCGGGCAGCTTCTCCGGCAGTCATCTGACCGCTCTTGATGCCCTGCGCAATACGGTCCTGCTGATACTCACGGCGCTGTCCCACTTCGTTCTTGCCATAGTGCGCAACGCCGGCGTTGTGCTTGTCGTTGTAGATCGATCTGCTCAGGTTGTTTTGCTGGCGGTTCACCTGCTGGCGTTCTTGAGTGGTGAGCTTCCCGCCATCGGCCTGGCGGTCGTCCTTGATTTCGCGGTTCAGATTCGCTTCACGCGATTCCAGGTTCTTGGTTTCTCCGGCCGTCAGCTGCCCGGATTGCACGCCATTGGCGATGCGACTCTGCTGATTCTGACGGCGATCATTCACCGAACCTTCATTCGGATGGGTTGCGGGTTGCTGGCTGGTCTGCGTCTCCTGCGCGAACAGCGGAGCCGAGGCGAGCAAGGTAGCCAGGGCAAAGGCCGGAAGGGTGCGTATCATAACTATCTCTCCAGTGGGCCTCGGTTTACTAATCCCCGGCCCAATGTCGTCCGGAACCCATGTTCAAAAGAAAAGTTTTTGCCCGTTCAGATAGAACACACCTCTTAGGCACGAAAGTCACCGGCTCAGTAGCCCGGAAGGCCGCTTTGAGCCATTTTGGTGCGATTGTTCTGTAACCTGAGTGAACGATAGTGAGTCAGAGGCTTGTATGGATTCCCCACTCACGTTTCGCTATGTTCGATCATCTGTGTTGGCATGCGCTCTGGCGTGCGCCTGCGGATTGCGGCTTTCGGGACAGTTGTCCTCTAATCCGATTTCAACTCCGCAACCTAGACCGGTCCTGGTCGAGCTCTTTACTTCGGAGGGTTGTTCCGATTGTCCTCCGGCGGACAATCTTCTGCAGCAATTGGACACCAGGCAGCCTATTCCTGGTGTGCAGGCTATTGTGCTCAGCGAACACGTAACGTACTGGAACCATGACGGCTGGCACGATCCCTTTTCACTGGATGCAATGACGCAGCGTCAGGAGGATTACGTTCGACGCTTCGGGCTCGATTCCAGCTACACGCCGCAGATGGTGGTTGACGGCACAACGCAGTTTGTCGGCAGCAATGGGAAAGCCCTTGTCGCCGCGCTCAGCAACGCCGCAAAGACGCCCAAGCAGCCACTCTCGATTCAAAACGCGGCCTGGGATAAAGGCTCGGTCGTCTTCTCTCTCGCGGGTGATATTCCCTCTCACGCGAAACTCTTCGCTGCGCTGGCCGCTGATGCCACGCATTCTGAAGTCACACGGGGAGAAAATGCAGGCCGCTCGCTGCACCATACCGCGGTCGTTCGCGCATTGAAAGAGTATTCAAGCAAGGATGCTGTCGGCAGTTCATTGAAGCTGTCAGGCGGTCCGCTGGCGGAGCCTGGCGAGGCAAACAGCACAATTCGCCTGGTGGTCTTCCTCGTCGACCCCAGAACCGGGCATGTTCTTGGCGCCGCTGAGCAGATTTTGCAACGATAAGAGCCGCCACGCGAGACAAAGTCAGGTGGTAGCAGATTTTGGATACAACCAGCAGTCACAACGAGTGGACAGAGGTTTTTCCCATGCTGCACCAGTGTCCAGACCGGCTAGAATTCCTATATGACCGACCGCATGGCCCTTTCCCTTGCCCAAGCCGACCCCGAAGTTGCAGCCGCCATTGATCACGAGATGCTTCGCCAGCACGAAGGGCTGGAGATGATTGCCAGCGAGAACTTCGTCTCTGAGGCTGTGCTGGAGGCAGCCGGTTCGGTGTTCACGAATAAGTACGCCGAGGGTTACCCAGGACGCCGCTACTATGGCGGTTGCGAATACACCGATGTGGTCGAGAATCTTGCGCGTGATCGAGCCAAACAGATTTTCGCGTCCGAACACGCGAACGTGCAGCCGCACTCCGGTTCGCAGGCCAACGCCGCGGCGTATATGGCAGTGCTGCAGCCAGGCGATACGATTCTCGGTCTTGACCTGGCGCACGGCGGCCACCTGACGCACGGTCACAAGCTCAGCTTCAGCGGCAAGCTCTATCGCACAACCTTCTACACGGTGCGACGCGACACGGAAGTGATCGACTACGACGAACTGGAGTCGATCGCCGTGCGCGAAAAGCCAAAAGCCATCATTGGTGGCGCAAGCGCTTATCCTCGCCTCTGGGACTTTGCCCGCATGCGCCAGATCGCCGACAAGGTCGGTGCGGTCTACATCTTCGATATGGCACACATCGCGGGTCTCGTTGCGGGCGGATCGCATCCATCGCCGGTGCCGCATGCTCACATCACCACAACCACGACCCACAAGACGCTGCGCGGCCCCCGTGCCGGAATGATTCTGTGCGGCAAGAACTACCAGGTGGGCGAAAAGCCCGATCAGACGATCGGCAAGGCCATCGATATGGCTGTGTTTCCCGGCCAACAGGGCGGACCGCTGGTGCATATCATTGCGTCAAAGGCCGTTGCGTTTGGAGAAGTGCTGCGTCCGGACTTTACGTTGTATGCCGCTCAGATCGTCGCCAACGCTCAGGCGCTCGCATCATCGCTGCGCGAGGCAGGGTATCGTCTCGTCTCAGGGGGAACAGATAATCACCTGATGCTGGTTGATGTTTTCGAGAAGGGCATCCTGGGCTCGGAGGCTGAGAATGCTCTCGGCAAGGCCGGCATCACGGTCAACAAAAACGCAATCCCGTATGACACCAATCCGCCCCTGAAACCGTCCGGTATTCGCATTGGCACGCCTGCCCTGACCACGCGCGGCATGAAGGAGGCAGAGATGAGGATTATCGGCGGATGGATCGCAAAGGCACTCGAAAGATGCAATGACGAAGGGGCTCTCGAACGGATTCGAGGTGAAGTGGCAGAGCTCGCGAACAGATTTCCACTCTATGCCTGGCGCCGGGTTTCCGCTGCAGTTGTGGCTTAACAGCGCACGTGCGGCGCATAACTTCCTGACAATGCAAAACCAATCTTAAGTAATGCAGCGGGATTTTCGAAGGTGGAGTAGAGTAAGTGCATTTTCGCACCCACTTTCAGGAATTCAGCATTGCGTTCGAGCCACCGCCTGGAGGTGTCCGGGAGGAAAGCATGCGCATCGCACCGCTTGCACTAGCAGGTTTGTTTGTGGTCGCTTTACCGGGATACGCGGAACACGATGATCACGGGAATCGCACAGATCGAGAGTATTCCCGCACAGCACCATCACAAGGCCCAAGGGAGTATCACGGCTCCCCTCGCCAGTACTATGAAGGCTGGGACTTTCAGGATCATCACGGTCATCCTTACTATCCACACGTTGATGGCACTCGCTGGATAGGTCACGATACAGGCCGCGAGGATGAACATTATCGGATCGAGAATCCATGGGAGCATGGCCGCTGGGACGGCGGATTTGGCCGGGACCACGTATGGCACCTGTCTGGCGGTGTACCGGAACACTTCTCGTTCAGTGGATCGAACTGGAATGTCGCGCGTTACGATCTAGCGTATTGCGGTGATTGGGACTGGGAAGCCGATAGCATCGCGATCTATTCCGATCCCGATCACGTGGGCTGGTATCTTGCCTATAATTTGCGACTCGGGACTTATGTCCACGTAATGTATCTCGGGCGATGAGCACGACCCCGGCGAGATTGCAAAAAGTATCAAGGGTGGCTCAATTGCCACCCTTTTCCTTGCACGACATTATCCGGTTCTGATCGAATGATTTCGCTCTTAGATGAGCGATCGCCCGAACACTTACCTCATCTGGCAACTTGTGCACTGGGGCAGTGTTCATACACATGTGTTATGAAGTTGAGGATCGGAACTGAAGCGGCCATTCCCCGCAGTTCGCCGCTTCAGCAAGAGCAGAAAAAAGGAGGAAGATCATGCATGCAGCGAATCTAATGTTGACTGCATTGCTTGTGGTAAGTATTCCGGCGTTTGCGCAACAGCATCCCCAGGATCGCGGAAAACCGGCGATGCCGGCTCCGACCCATGGACCGGCCCCGTATCATGGTGCGCCAAAAGCAACCCCCGCGCACAAAACCGAAAACATTCACCAGGAGCAGCAGCCTGAGCGCAATTACAGCGACAAGCCGGGCCATCCCAATGCTCCCCACGTTGATCCCGGCAACAAGTGGGTGGGTCATGATACCGGCCGAGACGACGCCAACTATCATCTGGATCATCCGTGGGAGCACGGTCATTTCACTGGCGGCTTTGGCCCTTCGCACAGATGGCGCTTAGCAGGTGGGGGACCCAATCGCTTCTGGTTCAATGGATGGTACTGGAGCGTCGCGCCTTCGGACTTCGGGTTTTGTGGCGGCTGGAATTGGGATAGCGACGACATCGTAATCTATGAGGACCCAGATCACGTCGGATGGTACCTCGCCTACAACATGCGTCTCGGAACATACATTCATGTGATGTTCATGGGTCCGATGTAACTGGGAAGCCAGATTCAATCGAGAACTGGGGCGAGCCAAAGGCTGGCCCCAGTTTTCAATTCGCGCATGCCAATCATCTGGCGCACAGGCAGATAAGGCTTCAAAGATCCGACTAAGTGGAGTGTACTGGCGTAAGTGCGAGGCTTGTCTTGGAGAATTCGTGCTGTGGGATGAGTTATCCTCTTGCTATGTCGATTGAATCCATCCTTGCCGAAATTGACGCGGAGATTGGCAGACTCACTCAAGTCCGATCTCTGCTTGCAGGTTCACGGTCGATCAGTTCGTCGGGAGCCCCAACCAAGACCAAAGGGCCAGGTAAGAGAAGAAAAAAGCGTGTGTTGAGCGCCGAAGCTCGCAAGCGCATTGCGGACGCACAGAGAAAGCGATGGGCGGCGCAGAAAGCCAAGTCCAAGTAAGACTGATTGCGCGAGTTCGTTGGCGTATTCAGTCCTTAACTCGAAGACCACGGCTCACGATTTACCAGGTTTCTACCGCCAGAATATTAGGGGGCCCGGAGTGCCCCTCGATGACCTGCGTCTCAATTACAGCTTCCATGTTCAGCTTCTCCCAATTTGTGGGAGCTTTGGCTAGCAGGGAATTGAGGTAGACGGGATTGTAGAGGATCTCTCCGGCGGCCTCGGTGCCTTCTTCCGAGATTCCTGCAGCGATGATGACTGGCTGGCCGGTGGTATTGTCGTGAATGCGCGCGACGATCGCGTAATCCTTCGACAGCTTCTGGTACGGCAAATCCCATGCAGTTGCCAACGTAGTCTTGTCCCCGCTCTTGCGATCGACGAGGAGGGCGTCTCCGTCCCTCGACTCGAAGCCAAATCGCAATTTCTGAGTAACGCGCAACGTCCAGATGTTGTCGAAAGCGCCGATCAAAACGATCGGACCCTCTCGTAGTTGTGCAAAGCTCGCTTCTGAGGCCGGAACCACGCGAAAAGCCTTGTGGCGCGTTTCTAGTGCTGCCGCTGCGCGTGTAAGCGTGATCACATCGGCCAGCGCGAGGTTTCCGGAGAGGTGCAGCCTTACGTAGAGCTTCTGCGGCTCTGAAGGTGCGCTTACGGGAGCCTCGAACGAGTTGATCGAGTCCATGTCGATGTTCTTCGCGGGCTCGCCAAGGCAGAAGGTTGTTGTGCCGGGACTCGAGAGGAACGGCTCCCAGAAGCGCTCCATGTTCGAAGGCGGATCTGGCGGCGCCGTCGGGCGAATCCGCATACCTGCTAGAACTCCCGCCGCGCAGCCCACAACGACTAGTCCGCTCACCGCAAGCCAGCGCAATTTCGATGAACCGCGCAGGGCCGGAGGGGGGCCGGGTATCGCTACTGCCGGCTCCGGCGGAAATGAGTTGACGGTGCTCGCCATGGACTCGAGCGCATCGGGAGAAGGCTCGGTCGCTGTATCGGGTTGCCGGAAAACAGGCACATACGAGCCCACCGGGAGCTCGATGACCAGTTCGCCGGCATGGGACGAATCGTAGTAGTACAGGCCCAGCCGCTTGCGGACCTCACCTGCGGTGATTCGCACCACCGGGTCGGCATTGGCATCATAGGTCGGGGTACGTCCGAACACCTCAATGCCGATGCTGCGTTCCTTCAGTTCGGCAGCATTTCCGAGAAGCGTCTGTTCGACGGTATAGGCCAGCAGCGCAGGGTAGCGCTTGCTATTTGCGAAGAGGGGATGGGAAAGCAGTCTCTGCAACTGCTCCCGCACTGCGGATGGATCTGACAGCAGCACCGGCTGCTCCACATCCTGCATGGATTTAGGCGCCAGCGGCATCAGGCACTCCTCAAGCGACTCTAAGCCCTCAACGGGCAAGGCTCATCCGATAGAGTTGCGCAGAGCCGGGCTCGTTGGCCCGCTGCCTCAAACTCCTTCGCGGACGAGTCAAGAAACGGACTCAGAAAATGCGAGAATTTCAAATCGCGTTCTCAATCCACACGCAATTCTCTATGTGGAAAAGAAGACGTATAAATTTCTGGATTTCCCGCACTGCGTATAATACGTCCCCTTATTCCAGTTGTCCACAAGTGATTAAAGGGCGCTATTTCTTTGGATTAGCCCAGCCTGACTGCGCCCGCTACCCGATGGAACCTGTTGGCGATCTTCAATTCTGCATACATTTAATTCCGGTCCAGGAGATGTGCCAAAAGTGTGTCGCACTGCGGCGCGTTTTCTTGTGATTGCGGCTCCTCGCCCCTCCGATTACCAGACCTGGACAGATCCAGGCGGGACTAATCGGGGGGCGCTTTTTGTGTGAGGACCCAATCAAGTTGCGCACACCGCCTTGTGATAATGACCAGAGTTGGTTCCGGGCTCGCCTGCTCCGCAAGGACGACTCTGCGTTTTCAGAGAAGACAGCCAGCCGGACGACACTCAAATGCAATATGCTTTTTTGTCCCCGGGGAGGGACTCATTCACCCATGCGAAAGACCTTCTGTCTCAGATCGATCTTGCAGTTGACCTTTCTTTTCATCGTTGTTCTGAACGTGTCGGCACAACCGATTACAGCTTCCGAGGCTCATCGTCGGGCGGAGGAATTACTCAAACAAATGACCGTCGACGAGAAGATCGGGCAGATGAACCAGGCCTCGGGGGTTGTGATGCCGATGCTGGGAAGCCAGAAGCCCGATGAGCCGATTGCTCAGGGGAAGGTCGGTTCCGTCTTGTGGCTCATTGATGTGAAGGAAATCAATCGGCTGCAGCACATCGCGGTTGAAAAATCGCGTCTCCACATTCCGATTCTTTTCGCCTACGACGTGATCCACGGCTACCGCACCGTCTTCCCCATTCCGCTTGCGATGGCGGCCTCCTGGGACCCGGGCGTTGAAGAAGCTGCCCAGCGCTATGCGGCACAGGACGCGCGTGCGGCCGGTATTCTGTGGACCTTTACTCCGATGGTCGACATCGCGCGGGACTCTCGCTGGGGCCGTATCGTCGAGGGTGCGGGTGAGGACCCCTACCTCGGCGCCGCGATGGCTCGAGCCCAGGTACGGGGCTTCCAGGGCGACGCGATCGGACCCGAGAGTGTGCTCGCATGCGTGAAACACTATGCCGGCTACGGCGCGGCCGACGGTGGACGGGATTACGACTCCTCTTATGTTCCCGAAGAACTGATGCGAAACGTATATCTGGTCCCATTTCGTGCCGCGGCAGAAGCAGGCGCCGGCAGCTTTATGAGCGCTTACATGGACCTGAACGACGTTCCAGCCACAGGGAATCGCTGGCTTTTGACCGATATCCTCCGGAAGGAATGGGGCTACAAAGGTTTTGTCGTGTCGGACGCCTTTGCGGTAGCCAGCCTTCAGACGCATGGCTATGCGAAAGATTCTCAGGATGCAGCCTATAAGGCCGCGAGCGCCGGACTTGACATGGACATGGCCAGCGGCACCTACGTCAAGAATCTGGCCAAGCTTGTAGCCGACGGCAAAGTCACACCGGAACAGCTTGACGCTGCGGTACTTCCGATCCTCGAAGCCAAATACCAGTTAGGCCTCTTCGAACATCCGTACGTTGACGAATCGAAAGTCGAACCGACTCTGAACCGACCTGAAGGAAGGGAACTCGACCGCAAGATCGCAGCGCGTTCGATGGTGCTGCTCAAGAACGAGAGCCGTACTCTGCCGCTGAGCAAGAACCTCAAGAGGATCGCAGTTATTGGCCCGCTCGCCGACTCAACCCGCGACATCGAAGGCGGGTGGACGGTGGAGGGTCTCTTCGGCGGCCCGGGGAAGAGTCATCCTGTAACCGTGCTTGCCGGTCTTAGGAACAAGCTCGGCCAGGCAGTTGAGATCGACTACGTCTCCGGCCCATCGCCCACGCGCGTGTTCCCGGGATTCTTCGAGATGCTCACCGGGGCCAAACCGGTTCCTCCGCCAACCGAGGCTCAAACCGCGGAGGTTCTTGCAAAGGTCAGGGCTGCGGCGGCGGGCGCTGACGTCGTGATTGCAGTGCTCGGCGAAGCGGCCAACATGAGCGGCGAAGCTGCATCGCGTGCTTCGATGGAACTGCCCGGCATCCAGGAGCAGATGCTCGAGGCCGCGGCATCGGCCGACAAGCCGGTTGTCCTCGTGCTTGAAAACGGCCGCCCCCTCGATCTCCGCTGGGCCTCTCAACACGTTCCCGCCATCCTCGAGGCTTGGTTTTCCGGCAGCGAAGGCGGCAACGCGGTGGCCGATGTTCTCTTCGGCGACGTCAACCCGGGCGGTAAGCTTCCTATCAATTGGGCACGCGCGGCAGGCGAAGAGCCTCTCTACTACAATCACAATCTCACTCATGAGCCGGAAGACCGGCCCAACTTCACTTCGCGTTACTGGGATGTTGGGAGCAAGCCGCTCTACCCCTTCGGATATGGGCTGAGCTACACCACGTTCAAATTCGGTAATCTGAAGCTAAGCAAAGCCAGTATCAAGGCCGGAGACTCCACCGAAGTTCAGGTTGATGTGACGAATACAGGGAGCGTTGCGGGTGACGCGATTGCTCAGATATACATTCACCAGCGATGGGGTTCCGCTTCCCGGCCCGTGCGGCAGCTCAAAGGATTCAAGCGTGTTGCGCTCAAGCCTGGCGAGACGCAAACCCTCACATTCGCTCTTGGTAAGGATGAGCTCGAGTTCTGGAGTCCACAGACTAAGGTCTGGGCGGTTGAGCCCAGTACCTTTGACGTGTGGGCCGGCGAGGATTCGACTGCCAGCCTCCATACGGAACTAACAGTAACCGACTAACTCAATGAGAGCTCCAAAGCGAAAGGGCCGGGAAGTAATTCCTGGCCCTTCTTGTTTGACCACCCGATCTTCACGTTTCTAGATCGACAAGAGACGGCCAAAGAAAGCCCGATATCGGCGCAGCGCGAGACGCAATTCTTCGGTTGAAACGCTGTCCCCGCGATCCCACTGTCCCTCGAGACGAGACCGCTCTGCAGCGAACATCTCAGCCAGACGTTTCATCGCGCCGGCCACAAGCTGGTCCGCCCGCTCAACCGCCTTCCGAGGCTCGTCCACAAAGCCCACCTGGATGGTGTCCCACCGGACGCGGAGGCTGTTTGCTTCGTCAGGAGAGAACAGGACAGTGCGTTCGTCAGATTCATCGGTCTGGTTTGAACTGGCTGTCGCGTCTGTCCGATCGCGCTCGTCAACGCGGTTCTCTGTATTGTCTTGCTGATCAGTTTCGTCGGCATGGGCCAGTACTGCTGTCGAAAGGTGAGAGCTAGCGATGGATTCTTCTCTTCTAATTTCTGCCATAAAAGAAACTCCTTCTGCTGCATGGGCCGCTTGCGCACTACATCTCAGAACGGACAGATAACCCGCCGCTCGATGCGCAAGAAACGGTTGACAGGTGGTTCAGATGAATCGGGAGAGCAAAGGTTGCCCTTCGCATCAGTTTCGCTTGCAGGCGTGCACAACAAACTCAAGGAACTGATGTTGCGGCGATTCGAGCCGAACGCTCAGATCCACAAGCGAGGCGCGGCTCCCACCTTTGCGTCATGTCCTTCGTAATACTCATCATTCGATAAATCACATAACTTTGCCGAAAGTTGGACCACGATAAAGGTACTCGAAGGTAGATCCATGAGAACTTTGCTTCGCTTGTTTGTTGGTTGCCTGGTCGTAGCGTCGACAATTTGCGACGCTCAAAGTATCGGCTCGCGTATGGAGCAGATGAAGACCGCCTACACCACGTCAGGCAGCATCGTGGTGCTGGATGGTCAAACGCTCGTCATCGAACCCAATATGCCGGGGCCCATTTGCGCTTTGCCGCGACAGGAAGACGGAAAGGTCACCTGGTATCGGTACGCTTTTCCGCTCGCTTCCATCACGGTTCCTCTGACGTCTGTTGACGAGAGCGTCGTAAGCGAGGATCGCGTCTTCACCAGTCCGGAGGCTCCGCAGTCTTACAAGCCAGGCGATCAAGGCGACACAACGATGATTGTCGTGGTCAGCATGCCTGGCAAGAAGTTCCCGGCCCTCATCTACGACCGCGACAAACTTGAGCACCTCGGCCCCGGTCCGCACAGCGCCTCTGACTACGGCCAGATAAAAGACCAGGTCGAGGCCTTCGGTTTGACGTTCGCCGACAGCGCCGCCGCCCACGAATTCGTGTCGGCACTTAGAAATGCAGTCGTCCTCGCCAAGTCGCAAGCGCTCGCGCGTTAACTTCGGCCGGCTCTCAAGGGGGCGTGCCTCTACGGCAACTCGCGCACCCAGATATTTCTGAAGCTCATCGGTTCGCTCTTGTCGCCGTGTGCCTGCAGCTTGATCGGAGCCGTATCGTACTTCTTGTAAAACGGCTTGCCGACGTAGAGCGTCTGACCTTTCAGTTCAAAGTGGTTCTGTACCAGGACCCCATTAAAGAAAACGGTCACGTAAGCGGGTGTCTTTACGGATCCGTCATCATTGAATGCTGGCGCGGTCCACACAACGTCATACGTCTGCCACTCTCCCGGCTTGCGGCTCGCATTGGCCAGCGGAATGCCCTGTTTATAGATGCTTCCGGCCATGCCATTCACGTAGGTTGAGTTGTTGTAGCCGTCGAGTACCTGCAGCTCGTAGCCGTCATCGCCGGGGCCCGTGGATGCGAGAAACACGCCGCTGTTCCCGCGACCCTGGCCAGTGCCGGTGATGCTCGCCGGAATTCTGTATTCGATATGAAGTTGGTAGTTTTTGAAGCGGCGCTTTGTCTCGATATTCCCGCCGGCTTTATTCACTGTCATTACGCCGTCGTGCACATCCCACGAGGCGGGAGCCTGATCCTTGACATTGACCCACTCGTCGACATTCTTGCCATCGAACAGGATGATCGCGTCCGATGGGGGCGCGGTGCACTCGGAGGCTGGTGTCACCACTTTGGGGATCGGCTGCCACACCTCGGTGTCTTCAGGCTTGGGCTTGGCCTGCGGAACTTGTTGCGCGTTTGAGGGAACCACCACCAAGAGAAGAGATGCACAAAACAAGAGCTTCGGAAGTCGAGTCAGCATAACGTCGGGAAGTATACACTATCGATTTTCTAAGCTGGTCTCAGCATTCCATCCCAAAGCCCTCATGAATCACGCACATGCTCACCAGCGGCATCAGGATCTGGTCGTATGCGGTACGTGACCCTTTATCCATGGTGTGAATGCGATCGAGCATCTTCACGATTTCGTGCTGGTCAAAGTAGGGGATGGACGACATCACTTTTCCGCGAAGGACGTCTTGCACATAGATGTTGAATGTCTGGTCCGGATTAAGGGTGGCCGGCGGGCTCAGGAATGGGTGTTTCTGACGCCGGTATACCGTGTCGGTTATGACGTCTTTCACCGCTTCGCGCAACACGTATTTCTCCGTCATTCCCCGGATCTTCTGATTCAACGGCATGCGGCAGATGCATTCGACCACATGATGGTCGAGGAACGGCACGCGTCCTTCGATGGAGTGCGCCATCTCCATGCGATCGCCGAGCATGGTTAAGATGTAGTTGGCAAGCACGGATTTTCCCCAGAGATACAGCGACTGGTTCAAGGCATAGCGCCCCTTCAATTGGCCGGGCACATCAAGGTCTGAGAGCAGTTGGAGGTAGTTTTCGCGATGCCTGAACCGGCAGCGGAAATTTTCTGCAAGCAATGGCTGTGCTTTCACCGCGCGCGATGAGAATGTTTCAAACCACGATGGCACGTACCCGAGAATCCGCCGCACCGCCTCGAGATTTCCGATCTCGCCGTCGGGCAGCAGCATTCCGCGCGAAACCTTGTTGTTCTCGTTCAGCCAGTCAAGCAGCTGCTGAATCTCAGCGGGATCCTGACCTTCCCGATTGTAGAGGAGCATGTCGCGCCGAAAATGTGCGTAGCCACCGAGAATCTCGTCTGAGCCTTCACCGGTAATCACAACCTTATAGCCCGCATCGCGCACGGCCTTGCTGAGCATGAACTTCGCCACTCCGTGTGCGTTTACGCAGAACGATTCGGTCTGCAGAATTGCCTTCGCGAAATTCTGCGCCAGGTGCTCCTGGTTGATAGGGATGGCGTAAAACTCGGCTTCTGCCAGTGCGGCCATCTCGCGCGCGATTGGCCCCTCGTCGTAGGCCGCATCGTCGAATGTCAATGTGAACGCACGAATCGGCTCGGGATGGTGCCGCGCTGCGAGTCCAAGTACGGAACAGGAATCGAGGCCGCCGCTCAGGTACAAACCGACAGGCACATCGGCGCGCAGCCTGATTCGTACCGCTTCCTCCAGTTCGTGCCTGAATTCGGCCGCATAATCGGCATCGCTCTTCTTTGGGGCGCAGTCTGAAGCCCGGGGATAGTTGAAGTCCCAGTAGCGGGTAATCTGGAAATGCTTCTCGGTCACAACCAGGTAGTGGCCCGGCGGGACTTGGTGGACGCCGTCGTAAAGCGTGCGCATCTGGTGCCCACCGAAAGTAAACGAATGGTAGACGCTCTCCTCGTCCCAGCGCGCCGGTACACCAGCGGCAAACAGGGCCTTCACTTCCGATGCAATGTAGAGCACGTCGTTGCGCCACGCGTAGAAGAGCGGCTTGATCCCGAACCGGTCGCGCGCGGCAAACAGGCACTGCTGCTTCTCATCCCAGATTACGAATGCGAATTCCCCGCGAAGCCGGTGCAGGCAATGCACGCCCACCTCTTCATAGAGGTGCAGCGCGATCTCGCTGTCGGTTCTCGTGCGCAGCCGATGACCTCGGCCCTCAAGCTCGCGCTGGATCGCCTCGTATTCGTAGAACTCGCCGTTGGCGACGACATGAGTGCGGTCGTCTTCACTGGAGATCGGCTGATTGCCCGTGGCGAGGTCGATGATACTCAGGCGCGCATGTCCGAGGCCGACGCGATTTTCCCGGCTGATCCATTGGCGCTGTCCGTCCGGCCCGCGACGGTACACAGATCTCGCCTGCGGGCGCCGGACCCGGCATGGCTTTCGCACAACGGCCTCCACGGGATTCCGGAGGCCGTTTCCTGGCGCAGTTTCTTTGGTTCGCTTTTAGTTCGCGCGCAGCGCCACCGTAGGATTGATACGCGAAGCCCGAAATGCGGGAACGTAGCCGGAGAGCGCTGCCACTGCAAGCAGGGTGACTGCCATGCTCACGTACGTAATGGCATCCCACGGAGAGGTCTCAAACAGCAGCGAAGAGATGAGGCGCGCCCCTACGATTGAGGCGCCGGCGCCGATGACAATGCCGATGAGCGCCAGCCGCAACGTGCCGGTCAGGACCTGCCTCTGCACCAGGCCTGCAGTTGCTCCCAGCGCCATCCGGATGCCGATTTCCTGTGTCTGGCGGGTTACCGTGTAGGAGATCACGCCGTAGATTCCCAGTGCTGCCAAAAGCAACCCCAGGGTTGCGAACGCCAAAACCAGAAGCATGAAGAACTGGCGCCCTGAAACGGCGTGATTCACGAGCATCTGGATTGGTTTGAATTCCGCAGCCGGTTGCTTTGGATTCATCTCGCGCAAGGTGCTCAGCACGCTGGTCGCAAGTGTCGCGGGAGGCAAAGTTGTCCGCACCACCATTTCTGCGCCGGATGGAGTTGCCTGGGTAGAAGGGTAGTAGATCTGCCATCCGGCATCCCCATCGACGGTCTCTTCGTGCACGTCATCCACAATGCCGACAACGTGCAGGTCCGGCCCTCCGCCGTTCCCAAGTGGTTTGTTCAACGCATCCCCATCGGACCACGCACCAAGGCCAGACACGTATTTGGCGTAGCTTTTGTTGATCATCACCACCTGCTCGCCCTTGGGCCCGTCGGACCAGGAGAAATCGCGGCCCCGAATCGGCGTACCCATCGCACGCATATAGCCGGGCGTTATCACGTAAACCAGAGGACCATCTACACCTTGGGGGGGCTTCAGTCCCTTGGGAAATGGAAGACCCCATGAGCGGTTCTGGCCTAGGGGCAGATAATCAGTGAAGCCTGCGGCCTCCACACCCGGCAAAGCACTCACGCGCGTCAATATCTGTTGGAAGATGACTGCACGTTTCGCGGCACCCAGCGAGCCATCCTTGTCGTTCGGAACATTGTCGTCATAGTCCACCTTGATGGCTGCGGCGCGATCAGGCTGGAAGCCGAGATCCACATCGAGGACCCGCATGAAACTGCGCAAGAGCAGCCCGGCTCCTACCAGCAGCATGCACGCAAGCGCCACCTCAGAAACTACAAGCACGGAACGGATGCGTTCATGCTTGCGGCTTGCGGTGGCTCCGGGGCCTGCGTCCTTCAGCGACTCATAAACGTTGCCACCTGACATCCGCAGCCCCGGCACCAGCCCGAATGCCATCGCAGCGAACACCGCTATCAGGAGCGTCCATAGAAGCGCAGTGCCATCGAGGTGCAAGGTGCTTAACAACGGCAGCGCAATGGCGCCCTGGTGCGCAAGCCACGAAACCAGGACCCACGCCAACATCAGTCCGAACACTGCACCCCCTCCGGCAAGAACCATGCTTTCCGTGAGGAGCTGACGTACGATGCGAACCCGGCTCGCGCCGAGCGCGCCACGCATGGCGAACTCCTTCGATCGCGCCGCACCGCGCGCTAAAAGGAGGTTAGAGAGATTCACGCAGGCGATCAGTAGAATCGCGCCCACGGCCGACCACAAGACGACGAGCGACCGCCGCACCTTGCCGCTAATGTAATCCTTCAGGGGAACCGGAACCACAGCGCCCTTATAGTCTCCGCAGGTTTCCGGATGCTTATTGTTCCAGCACATGTGCGGCGCAACGCGTGCTGCTTCATCGACCGTCTGCGCCACTGTTATGCCTGGTTTCATACGGCCGATCATTGTAATGATGTTTCCCCAATCGCGCGGAGGGCCGTACAGATTCAGCGGCGTAATCGCATCCACCTTGGTGCCTGGAGCGAAGACGGCGCCGAAGTCGAACGCGGCCGGTAAAACGCCGATTACTGTTGTCTGCCTCCCATTCATGTCGAATGCTTTGCCGACGATGTTCGAATCCGCATTGAACTGGCGCTTCCACCACGCATTCGTCAGCAGGACCACTGGCGCCGCACCATTGCGCGCATCGTCAGCATTGAACACACGGCCCATCTGTGCCTGCACTCCCAGCACCTGGAAGAAGTTGTGAATCACGTCGATGCTGGTGGCTGGAATCGGCGCGCCGCCAAGCCCCAGGCTGAGATTGTCCGCGCTCGAGAATGCAAAGTACCCCGTTACATCCTGGTAAGAGCGGCTTCCTGCGCGAAACTCATCGTATGCGTCGGTCGAATAGGTTGCGCAGGACAAGCCACACTTCGTTGGCGGAGGAGCGATCCATACAAGTTCGTGTGCATTGGGAAACGGCAGAGGCCGCAGCAACAATGTGTTGACGACGCTGAACACAGCAATGTTCGCGCCGATAGCCAGTGCCAGGATGAGCACCGCCACTATAGTGAAGCTGGGATCCTTCCACAGCGTTCGCAGAGTGAACTTCAGGTCCTGCATGAAAATATCAAGATTCATAAGCCCTCGTGCTTCACGGTGTTTGTACCTGGCCTGCTCCAAACCGCCGATGCTCACCAGCGCCATCCGCCGCGCTTCATCGGCTGAAAGCCCGCGTGCCATGTTGTCGTCGATGGCCAACTGCAGGTGCGCCGCAAGCTCAGCCTCCAGCTCCGTATCCAGCGGCTTTCTTCGCACAAAAGCCCAAAAACGATGCAGAAGCCTCACTGGCTCGCTCATGCGTCGGCTCCTTCGGCAGGGTCATCCATGGTGAGCACGCGCTCCATCACGCCCTTTAAGCGCTCCCAGTAGCGCGCATCCTCGGCAAGCTGTTTTCTCCCAGCCCCTGTGATGGTGTAGAACTTCGCCTTGCGGTTGTTGTCTGAGGTGCCCCAATCCGAGGAGATCCAGCCGCGCTGCTCAAGCCGGACAAGGGATGCGTATATCGTGCCCTGGTTCAGCAGCACTTCATTACCGCTTACCTGTTCAATGCGCCGCGCGATCCCATATCCGTGCAGGGACCCTAACACCGTAAGCGTCTGCAGGACCATCAGGTCCAGCGTGCCTTGCAGCAAATCGAGTTTTTCAGGGGACATTCAAACTCCTGTGGCACAACCACAGAAGTATCACATAGTATGTGTGGTGGTGCCACAGGAAGGTGACGAGCTGCACCGCAAGACGACCCTCCGCCTCAACCTCCATGCGCTGTCGCAATCTGAGACACATGTTCCCCAGTAAGTACTATTTACCGTGTCCCGCTGCCGATCTAGCGTGATAGGTGGGGAGAACTGGTCCGTCTCCTCATGGTTGGTTCCGGGACGAGAAGGCAAGATCATCCTGATTCCACTCCAAATCGCCTTGCTGGCGCTCACAGCAACCTTCATGATCTACTGCGCCACAGATCAGTACCGTCGTAGTCACCGGTCCTGGCAGGCAATCGTTGACCGCCTCAGCTTCGCCAGGGATAGCGCTGCATCGTTGGACTCCTACGGAGCGGCCAGCCCCTGGACTGCATTTCGTGATGCGGGAGTCATGATGGAAATGGCCGACTACGCAGAACGGCACGGTCGCGAATTCGACACAGCCTCTCTTGAAACGCTCCGTAGCACCGCGATTCAACTTCGATTCGAATCCCTCGTGGCTCTTGCCGGGCTCGGTCCGGTGCGATGGTCCGGATGGAATTAGGTCAGCGCCCGATCCAGGTGCACATATCCACCGTCAACAATCAGATGCTGTCCTGTCGTGTGGGCTGACTGCGTCGGGGACAGGAGAAGAACCACTGCGGCTGCAATCTCGGACGCAAGCGTCATGCGGTGTCCCAGTGGGATCTTGTCGGTAATGCGCCTCAATTCCGCCGCCGGATCGCCGAGTGTATCGAGCCAGCGCCGGTAGAGCGGGGTCATCACCTCCGCCGGCAGAACAGCATTCACGCGTATGTTGTATTTCAGCAGTTCCGCGGCCCATTCGCGCGTCAGAGCCAGCTGTGCGCCTTTGCTCGCCGCGTAGCCGGATGTATTCCCTTGTCCCGTAAGCGCCACCTTCGAGCTAATGTTCACAATGGCTCCCTGCGTCCGCTTGAGCGAGGGCAAAGCATAGTGGGCGAGCGCATAGTAGTGGTTCAGATTCTTCTGGAGGCTCTCTGCAAATCGCGAGACATCACCTCTTTCCAGTCCAACGCCATCATTGACGCCAGCGTTGTTCACCAGCCCATAAATGTCGCCGTGCTGATTCTCAATCTCGCCGATGGCTGCCCTGCAGCGTTCCATGTCTTCCAGGTGCACCTCGACCAACGAGCAGCGTGCCCCGGTCGTCTCCATCTCGGCCATAAACTGCCGCACGTTTTCTGAGCGCCGGCCCAGCACAACCACCCGCGCACCCTCATCGAGGCACGCACGTGAGATACCTTCCCCGATACCGGCGCCTCCACCGGTAACTACGATCAGTTTGTCCTTGAGTCCAAGGTCCATTACTCTCTCCTGCATAGGGCGGTTGAATCCGTCGGTTCAACCATGCCGAAATTCAGCACCCTCGATTCTTACACGTCCAGGCTTGCTGAACTCTCTCTAGAATTGAGGCCGAATTCCTTCAACCACCATGCCGGTTGCGAAGGTGTGCCGGAGCATGATGGTCCTGTAAGCAAAAGCAAACCCCGAATGCCCGTGCGGCTTAGGGAAGACGAGGACTGATTTGCCGTCAGGGAAATTCGCTCTCACCTACACCGTCAAGAACGAATCGAGACTGTTGCCACCCGGAATCGACTATCACCTTGCGGCGGGATGTTCGCGGATCTATGTCTTCTGGGACAATACGACCGACAACGCGCCGGAGCTGATCGCAAAATATCCGCAGGTCATCGCGCGTAATTCGTTCACGCCTGACGAATTGTCTGATGCGCCTACGTGGCTCAAGAAGATTCTTCCAGCCTGGAAGCCGGATCTCGACGTGCGCAAGATCGCCAACACGTATAACGCGGCACTCGACGCCGCGAAGGAAGGCATTGAGTGGCTAGGTTCTATCGACGCCGATGAATTGATTGTGATGTCACCGAGCGAGCCACGGATCGAGGACCATATTCCTAGGTACCTTGAGAGGATCCCTGCAGAGGTAGATCAGCTTCTAATGCTCAATCTCGAATCGGTTCCGACATCAGCCGAGGAAGAAAACCCATTTGTAGATTGCGTCTACTTCCTGAACCGCTTTCCACTCACAGAGGCTGTATGGCGCTATTCACGCGCGGTCCTGGCTCGCGCCACACGATCACCGAAGGTCATCGCGTGGTATGACTGGCTCTTCTATGAGCTCCGATTCACGGGGGCCCTGAAGCGAATGATGCGTGAGCCCGGCACGGGCCGCAGGATTCCTGGGACCTATTTCCTGGGATACTCGAGTTTCAAGTCATTTGTTAGAACGAGGGTCGCGCCCGATTTCAATTTTGCAACACACTCATGGAAGCCTTTTGTCCGATCGCCGCGCAATCTGCGAGCTGGTAACGTACTTCATTTCGACATGCTCGATGCTTCATATTTCACTGCGAAGTTCCGCAAGCGCCCGCCCGAGCGCGATATCTTCTATCAGCGTTTTCTTCTCAGCAACGTTGCGCGCAATCATAGCCCCGAGGAGATACGCCGCTTCTTTGAGACATACATCGCAATCAAAGATGCCGACCGCATTGCTCGTCTGAAAAAGAAGGGTATCGTCGCGGAGATCTGCGCGCCTTCGGCACTGCTCAGGAAGCTTGCAGACAAATCCACTTCCGTTGCATCGTAAGATATTCCAGCTAGCGAGGCTGGACTAATAACTATTTCCGAACTCCGGTTCCACTGGGTTTTCGAAGAGCGATGCATCGCGGGTCACAATCGTCAGTCCGGACGGCGTTACAAAGTAACGCCGCTTGTCTTCGACCGGATCATACCCGATGACCGTTCCTTCGGGAATGTGTACGTCGCGATCGATGATGGCGCGGCGGATCCGACAGTGCCGCCCGATCTGCACATGCGAGAAGATAATGCTCGAATCCACTTCGGAATAGGAATTGACACGCACATCCTGCGAGAGAACCGAATTCGACACCGACGCGCCGGAGATGATCACGCCCGCCGTGATGATCGAGTTCATCGCCATGCCAGTGCGGCCTGGTTCCCCAAAGACAAACTTTGCGGGGGGATACTGGCGCACGCGCGTTCGGATCGGCCAACTCTTGTCGTAGAGATTGAACACCGGCGACACCGAGCAGAGATCCATGTTCGCTTCGTAGTAAGAGTCAAGGGTACCAACATCGCGCCAGTACAGCGCCGTCTGCTTGTTCTCATCGACGAAGCTGTAGGCCATCATCCTCCTCTTTCCCAGCATATTGGGCAGAATATTGTGCCCGAAGTCGTGCTTGGAATTGGAATCCTCGGCGTCTGCAATGAGCGCTTTGAGCAGAATCTCGGTATTGAAGATGTAGACGCCCATCGATGCTTCAACTTTGTCCGGATTGAACGGCGAACGAAACTCTGTCGTCGCCGGCTTCTCCAGAAACCCTTGAATCTCACCCGTCGTGCCCACATCGACGACTCCGAACCGGGCTACCTCGTCGGGTCCGACGGGAATCGTCGCCAGCGTCACTTCGGCTTTGTGCTCACGGTGGTAGTCGAGCATCCGGCTGTAATCCATCTTGTAGATGTGATCGCCGCTCAGGATAATCATGTGTTTCGGCTGCTCGCTGCCGATGGAGTAGATGTTCTGGTACACCGCGTCTGCCGTACCCATGTACCAGTTGGTCCCAGTACGTTGCATCGGTGGCAGCAGCTCAAAGAACTCACCGAGTTCCTGTGCCACGATGCCCGTCCACCCTTCGCGGATGTGCCGGTTCAGCGACAATGCCTTGTACTGCGTCAGCACGTAGACCCTGCGCAAACCTGAGTTAATGCAATTGGAGAGAGTGACGTCAATGATCCGGTAGTGGCCGCCGAAGGGAACAGCCGGCTTGGCGCGGTCGCGGGTCAGCGGGAAGAGCCGTTCGCCGGCCCCGCCTGCCAGTAGAACACCCAGAGTGTCTTTCATGTCCGTATAAGCCTGCCTTGTCGCGTTGACTTTCCGGAGCTTTCTCAGCGCGGAACCAGTGTGCCGTTATCCGGTACGGCGTATTTCAGTGGGCGATTCCTCAGAATCCCCTCTGAACGGCGAAGAATACCACACGGAGATAAGACGTGCAGCTTGTCTGTTTTAGGTGAGTGGACCTGGTGAAAAACCAGCAAACGCCGCGGCTGCAACAGACCCGGCGTTCCCTGGTGTTTTTGGTTGAACGGGCTACCTGCGCTTTGCCTGGAAGCGATACTGGACTCCCACCGAGATGGCGAAGTTCACATCGGTCTGGGTAATGTGGCTTCCATAATTGATGCTGTAACGAGTGATATTCGCGTCTGGGGTGATGCGAAAAACCCATCGCGGCGAGCGGTTCAGGTCGATATGGCCGCCAATGATGAATGCAGGTGCGAGCTGGCTGTTGTAGAAGCCCACCACCGCCGGTGATTGGCCGCGAAGATTTTGCTCGAAATTGCCATAGACGCCGCCGACAAGGGCGTGTGCGATCAGGGCACCGTGTTTGTTATGTGGCCCCAGCCACTCCGGCCCTGCCGTGAAGAAATACTCCATGATAAACGGGCCGTTGATCGAGTAAGGATTGGGTGCTGCGCCGCTGGTGCCGAGATAGCCGCGGCCGGATCCTTCCAGGCCCCAGCGTTTGCTGAACCAGTAGGAGCCCATCAGGTCGATTCCGCCCAGATTCGCTCCCTGAAGCAGATTTGGCCCCGCTTTCATGTGGGCATACGCCATGCCGACGGAAACATCGTACTTGTTGTCGTAACGGACGTTGGCTAGAGGATCGGTGGCGATGTAGGTGCCATTGCCAGTTGTCTGCCTCGCAGTGCTCTGCGCTGAGGGCTGGACCTGGCTGTAGGCCGCCTGGGCGGCAGCAAGCAGACATGGGAGTAGGACTGCCGAAAACAAATGAAACCTGGCTGGAAGACGCATCAACACAAAGCTTACAGGACCATACCTTTGGCGGACAATTCTCGGAACTGTGTGTTAGACGCTCCGAAGGAGTGGTTGCGAGCAGAGGCAGATCCGAATCGATGGAGCCCGCGCCATTGGAGGGAAGCCGAAGCCCTATTCACATCTTTCCGCCCAGTTCGCATAAACGAGGTATCGCATCGTTTTGAGCACTTCGAGCATCGAAGGCGCCGCACTCGCCGATTCCCCTGGTTGCAGCGGGCGGGCGGCGCGCATCCGCCATTCCAATCCTGTTTGATTGAAGATGAGACTTGATCGCGGCAGGTGATAGTCACTCGAGACAATCTCTGCGGAGTGCCAGCCATGGTCTCGCATCAGCCGCGCCGAGTAGCACCCATTCTGGATCGTGTCTTTCGCCTTGGTTTCAACAAAGATTGCTGAAGGGGGAATGCCCTGCGCAGCCGCTGCTTTTGCCATGACGTCGGCTTCGACGTACGAATTGTGGGCAGGGCCGCCAGTGAAGATCAGCCGCGGGGCCACTCCGCGTTCGTATTCGCGGACACTCTCGCTGACCCGGGCCTGCATTTCGGGCGTCGGATTGCCGTCGGTATCGGCTGGAGTACCGAGAACGAGTATTGCGTCGAAACGATCGCGGCTGGTGTTTGCCATCGGAGCTAGTCGCCGCGCAGCTACTGCCCAGATCACCAGGATCATGAGGAGAAGAGTCGCCGCCGCCAATCCGCGCACAACCCAGCGTCGTCTACCTAGCTTGATGGGCTTATACCGTCGATGTGGCCGGCGTGGGGGAACGCGCCGTCGCGATGAAGAAGCTGTAGCCAAATCGAAAACCTCAAGCCTCCACTTTACGTGCGAAGACCATATCCCGGGCGCACGAAGGTATTAACTCTGTTGAGAACTCACCACAAGGGTCTGAGGCAATGCACGGGTTTGGCCGCCGTGCAAAACAGCCGGCTCTACAGGTCCCATCTTGTTGATTCGATGAATAGTTGTTGCCCTGCCGCGAGAGGTTTACGAATCGCGGGGAAGAACAAGAACTTCAAGTCGCTGTCAACGCCTGACTTCAATCAGAGAAACGGGTTCCAGAATGCCGGATGGCAAGGGCTTGAGATTCTGCATCCCCTGCGGAATGAAATCCACTCCATATCGGCTGTAGAGCAAGCGGTAATCCGGCAACGCCTTGCCCGCCATTTCGTTGATCGCCGTGTTCCCCACCATCACGCGAATCTTGTTGGCGCCCGGTTGGAGCAGTTTGGTAACCTCGACCCGATACGGCGGGTGCCACACATATCCGGCAAACCGATCGTTCACATAAACCTTCGCCGCTTCTCGTATCGGGCTGTCGAGATATGCGCGCATGTTCGCATCCGGCAGCGGATCGGGTATAGCTACGG
>Ga0335080_10000453_pt1 | contig 37354 bp, 36 predicted proteins | sample Lox_Sample_34_FD_206720 | JGI IMG/M metagenome (GOLD analysis project Ga0335080, IMG submission 206720) | Soil microbial communities from Loxahatchee National Wildlife Refuge, Florida, United States - Lox_Sample_3.4 | ecosystem: Environmental > Terrestrial > Soil > Wetlands | place: USA... | reverse complement strand
CTGCGCGCGTGCGACGTGGGGGGCGCCGAGAGCGAGCCCCGCGCCGATGCCGGTCTTCATGAAGCTTCTGCGATCCATCGCTTCCTCCTTTCGAGTTGGGTAGACGTCAGCCGCGAAAGCCGAAGTAATGGGGAAGGAACAGCGAGAACCAGGGGACGAAGGCGACGACCAGCAGGCCCGCGAGGACCATGCCGAGATAGGGCAGCATGGCCCGAGATGCCGCCTCGATGTCGGCGCGCATGATCGCGCAGCACACGTAGAAGCCGATGCCGGCGAGCGGCATGAAACCGCCCACGCCCATGGCGATGATCAGCACCAGCGCATAGTGGAGCTCGCTCAAGCCGAGCTTGCCGGCGATCGGGATCAGCAGCGGCGCCAGCACGTTGAGCGAAGGCAGTCCTTCGAGCAGCACCCCGACCACGACCAGGAGCGCAACCGATCCAACCATGAAGATCGCCGTGCTGTTGCCGACGGAGTGCAGGATCTCCACCAGCCGCTGTGGCAGATACGCCACCGTGAGCGTCCAGGAGAAGCCCGACGCGGCGGCGAAGATGAACAGCAGGACGCCGGTCAGCGCGGCGGTGTCGGCCACGGTGCGCATGAACGTCGCGACGTTCATCTCGCGGTACACGAACATCGCCAGCACGATGCCGTAGACCACGGCGAAAGCCGCGACCTCGGTCGGCGTGGCGATGCCGAGCAGGATGCCGGCCAGCAGCATCGCCGGCATCAGCAGAGGCAGGATCGCGCCGACGCCCGCGCGCAGCATCACCGCCGCGCTCGCGCGCGGTGCGCGGGGGATCCCCGCGCGGCGGGCGCGCAGGTAGATGAGCGCCATCAGGCCGAGCGCCATCACCGCCGCCGGGAGGATACCGCCGAGGAACATCCCGGCGACCGACACGCTGGTGATCGACCCGACGATCAGCATGGCGATGCTCGGCGGAACCGTCTCGCCCATGACCGCGGAGGCCGCCAGCACGGCGGCGCCCTCGGCGGACCCGTGCCGCTCGCTCAGTTCGTCGCGCATCACGGTCCCGACGGCGGCGACGTCGGCGGGCTTGGAGCCCGACAGTCCGGAGACCACGTACATGCTCACGACCGCGACCTGCAGTAACCCGCCGCGCAGGTGGCCGACGGCGGCGTGGATGAGGCGCACCAGGCGAACGCTGATGCCGCCGCGCTCCATGACGAGGCCCGCGAGGATGAAGAACGGCACCGCGAGCAAAATGAAATTGCCCGTGCCGTTGACCATCGTCTGCGGCAGCACGACCAGCGACGCGGCTCCGGTGATCCACAGGTAAGCCGCCGTCGAAAGCAGCAGCACGAAGCCGACCGGGACGCCGGCGACGATCGCGACGAAGAAGAACGTCAGGACAGTACCGATCGCGCCGTCGCCGGTGAACCAGGGCTGCCACGCCGATCGCGTGACCACGGCGCCGGCGAGAAGCACGCCGAAGCCGATCGCGACCGGCCAAGCCGCCGCGCCGTGCTCGCGCCGCAGGCGAGCGATCGCGAAGACGAAGAGCAGCGCCATGCCGACCGGGAGCGGCAGGCCGATGATCGCTGCGGGGATCTGCAGCACCGGCGTGCGCTCGTCCCAGCTCGACGCGAGGAATTCGAGCGACGCGATGCCGGTGAGCGCCGAGGCGAAGGCCACCAGCACGTCGGCGAGCGCGAGGCAGCCCTCGCGCACGGCTGGCGAGAAGGAGTTGAGGACCACGCGCACGAACGCGTGCTCGCGCCGACGGTACGCGGCCGCGCCGCCGATGAAAGCCAGGGTCGCGAGCGTGAGCCGGGCGAGCTCGTCGGCCCAGAGGAACGAGTGATGGAGCCAGGCGCGGGCGACGACGTTGGCGATGACGAGCGCGAGCTCGCCGACCAGGGCGACGACGACCAGGCCTTCGGCGAACCCGTTGAGTGCGCGCAGGCCGGGGCCATCGGCCGCCTGGGCGGAAGCCGGCGCATCCGCGGCGAGGCCCGCCCCGGCGCCGGATGCGCTCATGCTTTCTCCGCCGCCGCGAAGCGCCGGTACCGGCGCCGGCTGCCCATCAGGTGCGCCCGCATGGCGCGGCGCGCCGCGGTCGAGTCGCGGTCGCGGATCGCGTCGTAGATGCGCCGGTGCTCGAGCTGGATCCGCTGCAGATAGGCCTTGAGATCTTCCTGCCGCTGCAGCCCGAGGCGGACGCTCTGCCGCGGGATGAGAAAGCGGCCGAGGAATTCGAGGAAGCGCACGAACTGCGGGTTGCCCGTCGCCGCGGCGATCGACTGGTGAAAGCGGAAATCCTCCTCGATCGCCGACTCTCCGCGGCGCACGGCGGCATCGAAGGCGAGCAGCGCGCGCCCGATGCGCTCCCGGGCCGGAGTCGAGACCCGCTCCGCCGCGATGCCCGCCGCCTCGACTTCGACGCCCGTGCGCAGCTCCATCACGTGGAGGACGTCGGCGATCGACGATACCGCGGCGGGATCGATGCGGAAGGGACGGCGCTGCACGTCGCGCGTGACGAACGCCCCCACGCCCTGGCGCGTTTCGACCAGGCCTTCGGCGCGCAGCGCGGCGACCGCCTCGCGCACGACCGTGCGGCTCACGCCGAACGCGCTCATCATCTCCTGCTCGGTGGGGAGCCTGGCGCCCGGCTCGAGCCGGGTCTTGATCTCGTCGGTGAGGCGGTCCGCGAGCTCGCTCGCGCGCGTCTGCACCGGAGGCAGAGGCTCCAGGAGGGCGAGAAGGCTCATCGCTTCAGCTTCGCCGAATTGGTCTGGTCATCGTATGACCCGGGTGCTAGTATTGCCCGCGACCCATCCGGCGTCAATCGGCGCGGAGGCAGGCTGGCAGTGACTGACTATCGACGGCTCTTCGATCTGACGGGGCGCAAGGCGCTGGTGCTGGGCGCCGCGTCCGGCATCGGCAAGGCATCGGCGGAAGCTCTCGGCGCGCTCGGCGCCGAGGTTCACTGCGCCGACCTCGACGAGGGCGGGGCCGCGGCCACCGCGGAAGCTATCCGCTCCGCGGGCGGGACGGCCGGCGCGTCGCGCGCCGACGCGGCGCGCGGCGAAGACGTCACCGCACTCGCTGCGCGTGCGAAGGCGGCGATGGGGCGCATCGACGTCGCGGTTACCACGCCCGGGGTGAACATCCGCAAGACGGTGCTCAACTACACCGAGGCCGACTTCGACCGGATCTTCGAACTGAACGTGAAGGGAACGTTCCTTTTCTTCCGCGCGGTCGGCAGGATCATGGCCGAGCAGAAGGGCGGCAGCATCATCGCCACGTCCTCGATGCGCGCCTTCACGATCGAGCCCGGGCTGGCGGTCTACGGCGCGACCAAGTCGGCGATCTCGCTGCTCGTGAAGGGCTTTGCCGCCGAGATGGGCGTGCACGGCGTGCGCGTCAACGCGATCGCGCCTTCGATCATCGAGACGGCTCTCTCGGCGCCGATCAAGACGCGCCCCGAGATTTACGACACCTACGCGCGGCACACCGTCATCGGCCGCTGGGGCCAGCCGTCGGAAGTCGGGAGCGCCGTCGCGTTCCTCGCCTCCGACGCCGCGAGCTACGTGAGCGGCAGCACGCTGCTGGTCGACGCGGGCTGGACCGCGATCGACGGTCCCCCGACGGGGCTCACGCAGCTCGCCTGAGCGGGCAACATGCGCGCTAGCGCGCGACCTTGATCCCCGTTTCGCGGTAGACGGCGTCGATCAGCGATTTGCCGATCCGCGATTCCATCTCGCGATGCACGGGCAGGAGCGCCTTCTGCCACGCGGCCTGCTCGTCGGGCGTCAGCTCGTAGACCGTGCACCTCCCCGAGGCCCTGACCCTGGCGATCGCGTCCTCGTTCTCCTTGAGCGAGAGCTGGTTCTCGAAGTCGGTCGCGTCGCGCATCGCGCCTTCGAGCGTCGTCCGGATGTCCGCCGGCAGCCCGTCCCAGAACTTCTTGCCGGCGATGACCGCGTAGCCGTCGTAGCCGTGGTTGGAGAGCGCGACGTACTTCTGGACCTCGTACATCTTCTGCGTGTACAGGTTGGGCGGGGAATTCTCGGTGCCGTCGACGACGCCGGTCTGCAGCGCCTGGTAGACCTCCGAGAAGGCCATGACCTGGGGCATGGCCCCCAGCGCTCGCATCTGCGCGTCGAGCACCTTCGAGGACTTGATGCGCATCTTGAGGCCCTTGAAGTCGGCGACCGCGTGCAGCGGGCGGTTGGCGCTCATCACCTTGAAGCCGTTGTCCCAGAAGCCCAGGCCGACGATGCCCTTGGAGTCGAGGCGCTTCAGCAGGTCGCGGCCGATGTCGCCGTCCAGCACCCGGCGCAGGCCCGCGCGGTCGGGGAAGATGTAGGGCAGATCGAACAGCTCGAATTCCGGCAGGCCCATCGGGCCGAACTTGGACATCGACGGCGCGAGGATCTGCACCGAGCCGAGCTGCAGCGCCTCCATTTCCTCGCCGTCCTTGTAGAGCGTGCTGTTGGGATAGACCTCGACCCGCACCCTGCCGCCGGTGCGCGCTTCGGCGAGCTGCTTGAACCGCTCGGCCGCCTGGCCTTTGGGCGTGTCCGCGGCGACGACGTGGCTGAACTTGATGACGGTCGGCGACTGGGCGAAGGCCGTACCCGAGAGCGCGCAGACGAGCGCGGCGAGCGCGATGCGGTGAGACATCGTTTCCCTCCTCATGCGGCGGCTCGAGCGCCGCCCTCGTTAGGGACCGTCAGCCGGGCGAGCGCGCCGGCGTCCGCGCGTTCGTCGAGCGACCAGCAGGCGGCGACGAGCGCGTCGACCGCCGGCGGATCGAGCACCGCGCCGGCGAGGCCGCGGAACTTCGTTTCGAGGTCGCGATCGCTCATCGGACAGTCCCGGCTGCCGAGCGCGTGCTCGACGCGGCACTCGACCACGCGGCCGTCGCCGAGCCGGATCCGGACCTCGGCCGCATCCTCGGCGACGCCGCCGCTCGCCTCGGCGCGCACGCGGTCGCGCAACGCGGCGACGGTCGCGTCCGCGACCCGCGCGTCGGAATACTGGGCCTGCCCCGCGGCGCCGTCGACGATCGCCACCGCGCAGCTGTGGTAGACGCTGAACTTGCCTTCGAGGCCCGTGCGGGGAGCCTTCTTTCCGGTGAGCTCGAGGACCAGCGGATGGACCAGGAGATCGATCGCCTCGATCGACTCGGGCGCCAGACGATGTGCAGCGCGAAGCTGCAGGCAGCCGTCGATCGCCGGGTGGACGACCACCCCGCAGGCGAACGGCTTGTAGCTGTTAGCGTCGAGCTCCCAGGTCTCGCCCAGGCCCTCGGTGATCCGGGAAAAGTCGCGCTCGGTCGCGAGCACGTTCGCGAATCCGCGCTTGCCTTCGATGGCCTGCGGCGCGCTGGTGAAATCCTCGCGCGCCAGCAGCGCCGCGACGAGCCCGTTGCGCGCCGCGACGCCGACGTGCAGGGGCTTGCACATCGACCCGAACATCTCGCGCAGGCCCGAGGCCTGGGTCGCGGCGATGCCGAGCGCCCAGGCGAGTTGGCGCTCGTTCAAGCCGAGGAGGCGCCCGGCCCCGGCCGCGGCCCCGAACACGCCTGTCGTCCCGGTGATGTGCCAGCCGACGTCGTAGTGCGATGGATACACTGCGTTGCCGATGCGGCATTCGACTTCCGTGCCCAGCGCGAAGGCGTGGATGAACGACTCGCCGTCGACCGGCGCGTGCTCGGCGAGCGCGAGCAGCGCCGAGGCCACCGGGCCCGTGGGATGGATGATCGTCTTGAGGTGCGTGTCGTCGAAATCGAAGGTGTGCGAGCTTGTGCCGTTCACCAGCGCGGCATGCAGGATGTCCAGGCGCTCGCGCCGGCCGAGCACGGTGGCCTGCGGAGGACCCGCGAACGGCGCCAGTGCGGCGATCATGCGCTCGACGGTTTCGTGACGCGAAGCCCCGATCGCGCACCCCAGCCAGTTGAGCAGCGCGCGCCGGGTTTCATGGCGCACCCGGGCCGGGAGCTCGCCGGGCCGGGCGGTCGCGACGAAGCGGGCGAGGGCAGCCGTCGGTTCGGGGCTCATCGGCACGAAATGGATTTGCTTTGACGAGGCACTCGGGCCTATTTTATACGTCTTGCGTCTCCGCCCGCATCGGCGCCGCAGCCAATGATCGACGAGCCGTGCCCATGAACGCGCCGCGCGAGCCGACGCTGCCGGCCCAGGACCGGCTGCTGCGCGCCTACGATGCGTCGCTGCTCGCGCGCCGCCTGCGCGCGGCGTGCCGGGGCGACGTGCTCTTCGATCTCGCCTCGCGCGGCCGCTACGCCACCGACGCTTCGATCTACCAGATCTTCCCGATCGGGGTCGTCGTCGCCGCCGACGCGACGGACCTCCGCACGGCGCTCGAGGTCGCGCGCGACGAAGGCATTCCGCTGCTCCCGCGCGGCGCCGGCTCGTCGCAGTGCGGCCAGACGGTCGGCGAGGCGCTGGTCGTCGATCACAGCAAAGGCCTGACGACGATCGGCCCGCTCGATCGCGACGCGATGACGATCAGCGTCGAGCCGGGTGTCGTGCTCGACCGGCTCAACGCCTCGCTGCAGCCGCACGGGCTATGGTTTCCCGTCGACGTCAGCACGTCGGCGCAGGCGACCATCGGCGGGATGGCCGGCAACAATTCCTGCGGCTCGCGCTCGATCGAGTACGGCAACATGGTGCACAACGTGCTCGCCATCGACGCCCTGCTCGCCGACGGCAGCGAAGTGGCGTTCGGGCCGCTCGACGCGATGCCGCGCGGCGGGCGCGCGGGCGATCTCGTCGCGGCGCTCTCGGCGATCGGGACGCGCGAGCGCGAGGAGATCGCGCGGACGTTCCCCGCCGTGCTGCGCCGCGTGGGCGGCTACAACCTCGACGTGTTCAACCCGCAGAGCGTGCGGCCCTACACGGCCGACGGATCGGTGAACCTGGCGCATCTGCTCGTGGGCTCCGAAGGCACGCTCGCGTACTTTTCCCGCCTCACGCTGCAGCTCGCGCCGCTCCCCGCGGTCAAGCTGCTGGGCGTGGCGAGCTTCCCGACGTTTTACCGGGCGATGGAAGCGGCACGGCACATCGTCGAGCTCAAGCCGACGGCGGTCGAGCTCGTCGATCGCACGATGATCGATCTCGCACGCGCCAACCCGGCGTTCCGCCCGGTCGTCGACCGGGCGCTGGTGGGCGAGCCCGACGCGATCCTGCTCACCGAGTTCGCGGGCGCGGACGCGGCCGCGCAGCGCGCGCGCCTCGATGCGCTGGTCGAGATGATCGCCGACCTCGGGCTCCCAGGCGCGGTCGTGAAGATCGTCGAGCCTTCGGCGCAGACGGCGCTCTGGGAGGTGCGCAAGGCCGGGTTGAACATCATGATGTCGATGAAGGGCGACGGCAAGCCGGTGTCGTTCATCGAGGACTGCGCCGTGCCGCTCGAGCACCTCGCCGACTACACCGCACGGCTCACCGAGATCTTCGCCAAGCACGGGACGCGAGGCACCTGGTACGCCCACGCGAGCGTGGGGACCCTGCACGTGCGGCCGATCCTCGACATGCGCCGCGACGGCGCGGCGAAGATGCGTGTAATCGCCGAGGAAGCCGCCGCGATGGTCCGCGAGTACAAGGGTGCTTACTCCGGCGAGCATGGCGACGGCCTGTGCCGCGGCGAGTGGGTCGCCTGGCAGTTCGGCCCGCGCATCGGCGGCGCGTTCGCGGAAGTGAAGGCGCTGTTCGATCCAGGCAACCGCATGAATCCCGGCAAGATCGTGTCACCGCCCAAGATGGACGATGCCTCGCTGTTCCGCTTTCCTCCGGCCTACCAGCGCATGCGCTTCGTGCCGCGCCTCGACTGGTCCGCCTGGGACGTCGGGCGCGACCCGATCTCGGGCGCCGAGACCGCGCCCGGCACCGGCGGCGACCCGGCGCAGGGGCTCGCCAAGGCGGTGGAGATGTGCAACAACAACGGGCACTGCCGGAAGTTCGACGCCGGAACGATGTGCCCGAGCTACCGCGCGACCCACGACGAGCAGCACGCCACGCGGGGCCGCGCGAACACGCTGCGTCTCGCGCTCAGCGGCCAGCTCGGCGCGGAGGACTTGGGCGGCGAGGCGGTGCACGCGGCGCTCGAGCTCTGCGTCTCGTGCAAGGGATGCAAGCGCGAATGCCCGACCGGCGTCGACATGGCGCGACTCAAGATCGAGGCGCTCGCCGCGTATCGCGCACGCCACGGCCTGCGGCTGCGCGAGCGGCTGGTCGCCTACCTGCCTCGCTACGCGCGCGGTGCCTCGGAGCTGCGCACCTTCGTCAACCTGACCGAGCGTCTGCCGGGACGATGGTCGGAGCGCTGGCTCGGCCTCGCCGCGCGGCGCCGTCTGCCGCGGTTCCAGGGCGATTATCTGCGCGTGGCCGCGAGGCCCCAGCGGGCCGTCCGTGCGGACCTGCCCGAGGTCGTCCTCTTCGTCGACACGTTCACCAACTATTTCGCGGTGGAGAACGCGCGCGCGGCGCGCCGCGTCCTCGAAGCCGCGGGCTACCGCGTGCGACTCAACGCCGTGCGCGGCGCGCGGCCGCTGTGCTGCGGCCGGACCTTCCTCGCCGCAGGCCTCGTCGACGAAGCCAAGGCGGAGGCGCGCCGCACGCTCGACGCGCTCCTGCCCTTCGTGCGCCGCGGGGTGGCGATCGTCGGCCTCGAGCCGTCGTGCCTGCTCGGGATGCGCGACGAATTTCTCACCTACCGCTTCGGCGAGGACGCGACCCTGCTCGCGGAGCACGCGTTCCTCTTCGAGGAGTTCCTCGTGCGCGAGCGCGAAGCGGGCCGGGCAGAGCTGGCCCTCGGGCCGCTGGCCGCGGGCGAATGCCTGGTTCACGCCCACTGCCACCAGAAGGCGTTCGGGGCGGCCGCCTCGATGCATGCCGTGCTGAGCTGGATCCCCGGGCTCGTGCCGCGCGCGATCGAATCGAGCTGCTGCGGCATGGCCGGCTCGTTCGGCTACGAAGCGGAGCACTACGCGATCTCGATGCGCATGGCCGAGGCGGCGCTGCTGCCCGCCGTGCGCAACGCGTCCCGCAGCACGCTGATCGTCACCGACGGCTTCAGCTGCCGTCATCAGATCAGCTACGGAGCGCGGCGCAGGCCGCTCCACGTCGCGCGGGTGCTGGATCGGGCGCTCGACTCCGCGCTGGTCAGCCGGTAGCGCTTTCGCTCCGGGCGCGAGCTTCCGCGAACAGCCGCTTGGCGCGGATCGCCTCGTTCCCGGGCGCGAGCGCTTCGGCGCGCGCGTAGTGAGCGGCGCTCTCGGGAAAGCGCCCGAGGCGAAACGCGCACAGGCCGAGCGCGGCGTGCGCGTTGGCGCCGAAGATCGAGGCATCGTAGGCGAGCGTCCCGGGCTCGAGGCCCTCGGCATCGATCGCCGCCAGGCGCTCGAAGTACGGCGTCGCCTCGTCGTAGAGGCCGCTCTCGAGGAGTCGCCGTCCGGCGAGCCACCCGAGCGCATGGTTGCCGGGGAAGAGCCGGAGCGCTTCGGCGATGAGATCGGACGCATCGCGACGGCGGTCGAGAAGCAGCCGCGCGAGATGAAGGTGCGGCAGGCTGTCGGCCAGCGTACGCGTCGTCGAGGCACGCGCGGCGGCGATGCCGCTTCGCCAGGCCACTTCCGCGGCCGCCTCGTCGCCGGAGGCGAGGAGTGCCGAGCCCAGGTGCGCCCAGCTGTAGACGTGTCCCGGATCCGAGCGCAGGCGCCGGCGCAACAGCGGGATGTCGCGCGCGGGCTTGTGCGCGGCTTCCGCACCGTAGCCGTGATGATCGAGTGCGACGCCGCTTGCCCCGACCTCCAGTCGCTCTCGCGCGCGGATCTCGTCCAGGGCCGGGATCAGGCTCTCGTGGATGATCCCGCGAAAGCGCAGGTCGGGCCGGTTGCGAAACAGGCGGTGCTCGCGGTAGCGCGTATAGCCGGCGCTCGGACGGAACAGCACGGTGTAGGCCACGCAGCCCGGATCGGCGAGCTCGCGCTCGACGCGATCGCGGTCGAAGGCGACGAGCGTTTCGTCCGCGTCGATGTAGAGGAGCCACGCGCCCGCGGCCGCATCGACCGAGGCGTTGCGGGCCGCGGCGAAGTCGCCGGTCCAGCGCCTTTCGAGGACCTTGGCGCCGAAGGAACGGGCGATGTCGCGAGAGCGGTCGACCGAGCCCGTGTCGACGACGACGATCTCGTCGACGCGACCGCGCAGCGACCGCAGGCAGGCTTCGAGGTGGCGCTCTTCGTCGCGGACGATCAGCGACGCGGAAAGGAGCGGTCGCGACACGCGCGTCCGCGGCGCGCCCGGTCCGGGTTCTTTACTTGGCGCGCTTGCGCCGGAGCAGGAACGCGCCGGTGGCGCCCAGCGCGCCCGCGAGAGCGATCAGGCTCCAGCCGGAGGTCGCCGGAATCCCGACTCTCCGGGTCTGGTTGCCCGATTGCGCCTGGGCGACGCCGTCGAGCGTGTCCATCGAGTACGAAGCGATCAGGGGCGCGCTGTAGATCGCCGCTCCCGCGAGAATCTTGCGAACCGCGTCGCGACGGCTCGGGTCGACGCGCTGGAGCATGCGTTCGAGATGGGGATTCGTGGGCATGTGGGCCTCGCGGAAAGCTCAGTTCTCATGCTCGCACAGAGGCGCTCAGCCGGCAAGGGGCGCGCTGCGGCTCACGAGCAGGCCTTCCTCCAGGAGCTTAGCGAGGCAGCGCTCCACCTCCGCGGTGGGCGCCTCGGGAAGCTGGTAGGCGGCGGCGATGAGCTCGGGCAGCTCGCGCGCGGGGACCCTTCCATCGCAGACCTCGAGCAGCATCGTGGCCGTCGCGTTGAGGAAATGCAGCCGATCGCGCGCCGGGTCGTAGGCGACGTAGCCGTCGGTAACCTCGCGCAGCTCGATATCGGGGGCACGCTCGGGGCAAAGGTCCCAGTCCATGCTCGGCTGTCAGGATGAGGAGACAGCGGATTGTACGAAAGGACGCCGGCGCACGGCGGGTCAGCCTAGCGCGCCAGTAGCAGTCCCGCCTCCTGCGCCGTCGCGCGCAGCAGCGGCAGGAAACGGCCTTCCATCTCGGCGAGCGATACCCGTGAGGATTGCGTGCCGACGTTGATCGCGGCGACGACCCGGCCCTCGCCATCGATCACCGGGACGGCGATCGACCTCAGGCCGATCTCGAGCTCCTGGTCCACCATGGCGTAGCCGCTGCGCCGCACGGTCTTGAGCACGCCCAGCAGCGCCTCCGGGGTGTCGATGGTCCGTCCTGTGAGCCTCGCGAGCGTCGCCCGCGAGAGGTAGTCGCGCAGCGCGGCGGGGGCGAGTCCGGCGAGCAGCACGCGGCCCATCGACGTGCAGTAGGCGGGAAGCCGGCTGCCGATGCCGAGATCGATCGACATCACGCGCGCGTTGGTGCTCGAGCGCGCGACGTAGAGGATGTCCTCGCCCTCCAGGACCGCCATCGAGCTCGACTCGTGGATCTCGCGCGTCACGCGCTCGAGGAGCGGCTGCACCGCCTTCGGCAGCGGAGTCGAGGACAGGTAGGCGTGGCCCAGCGCGAGTATGCCGGGGCGCAGCATATAGCTGCGCCCGTCGTCGTTCGCCACGTAGCCGAGCTTCGACAGCGTGTACAGGCAGCGGCGCACCGCGGCGCGGGGAATCCCGGTGCGCTGGCTCAACTGCGCGATCGTCAGGTGCCGCCGCTGCTGGCTGAACGCGCGGATCACCGCGAGGCCGCGCGCGAGCGAGGCCATGAAGTTCGGGTCGCCGGCGAACGCCTGCACCTCCGACGCCGGCGTGACATCGCGCGGGTTCGGCGCGATGATGGGCGAGGCCTCGGGCCGCCGAGTGTCGGTCGCGCTGCGCGCGCGGAGCGTCCCCCGCTTCACCTTGGGCATCGTGGCGGCGCGTTTTGGGCGATAACCGCACCATTTAACGATAATCGCCCTTGACGCGTCAAGGAGGGCTTCCGTAGACTCCTCGGGAGCGCGAAACCGCGTCCGAGAAACGGCATCCGATCGTCGCTCCGGCGTCCGATGGGTCTCGGGCGACTCCGAACCACCCCGAACCACTCCGAACCACTCCGAACCACTCCGAACCACTCCGAACCACTCCGAACCACCCCGAACCACCCCGGCAGACTCGAGTGATCAACAAGATCGTTGCTTCCGCCGCCGCTGCGGTGGCCGATGTCGCGGATGGCGCGACGGTGATGATCGGCGGATTCGGCACCGCGGGCATGCCGACGGAGCTGGTCGATGCGCTGATCGCGCAAGGGCCGCGCGATCTCACCATCGTGAGCAACAACGCCGGCAACGCCGAGACCGGGCTGGCGGCGCTGCTCAAGGCGCGGCAGGTCCGCAAGATCATCTGCTCGTTTCCGCGCCAGGTCGATTCGTGGGTCTTCGACGGGCTCTTCCGGGCGGGAGAGATCGAGCTCGAGCTGGTGCCGCAGGGCAATCTCGCCGAGCGCATCCGCGCCGCCGGCGCCGGCATCGGCGCCTTCTACACCCCCACCGGCTACGGCACGCCCCTCGCCGAGGGCAAGGAGACGCGCCGCATCGACGGCCGCGACTACCTGCTCGAGTATCCGATCCATGGCGACTTCGCGCTGATCCAGGCGCTGCAAGGCGACCGCTGGGGCAATCTCGTCTACCGCAAGACCGCGCGCAACTTCGGTCCGATCATGGCCAGCGCGGCGAGCTGCACGATCGCGCAGGTCCGCGAGGTCGTCGAGCTGGGAGAGCTCGATCCGGAGGCGGTGGTCACGCCCGGCATCTTCGTCCAGCGCGTGGTCGAGCTGCCGCGCGCCCGGGCAGCACCTGGCGGCGTCGCGGCCTGAGGTCGAAAGAGCCGAGGAGCGCACGATGAGACGATTCACCCGCGAGCAGATGGCGCAGCTGGTCGCGCGCGACATCCCGAACGGCGCGTACGTCAACCTCGGGATCGGCTTGCCCACGCTGGTCGCGAACCATCTCCCGAAGGATCGCGAGATCGTGCTCCACACCGAGAACGGCCTGCTCGGCATGGGGCCCGCGCCTGCCCCCGGCGACGAGGACCCCGACCTCATCAACGCCGGCAAGCAGCCCGTGACCGCGCTCTCCGGCGCGTCGTTCTTCCACCACGCGGATTCCTTTGCCATGATGCGCGGCGGTCACCTCGACTTCTGCGTGCTCGGCGCCTTCCAGGTCTCCGCGACCGGCGACCTCGCCAACTGGCACACCGGGGAGCGAGACGCGATTCCCGCGGTGGGCGGCGCGATGGACCTCGCGATCGGCGCGAAGCGCGTGTATGTCATGATGGAGCACCTCACCAAGCAGGGCGAGTCGAAGATCGTGTCGCGCTGCAGCTATCCGCTGACGGGTGTGGCCTGCGTCAACCGGATCTTCACCGACCTCGCGGTCCTGGACGTCACCGCCCGCGGCCTGGTCGTGCTCGAGCGCGCCGACGGGCTCTCGTTCGACGAGCTGTGCGCCGTGACCGGCGCGCCGCTTCTCGACGCGCTCGCGACGGCCGAGTGACTAGGGGAGCGACCGAGGATGACCAAAGCCCTCATCTGCGACGCGGTGCGCACGCCATTCGGGCGCTACGGCGGGAGCCTCGCCGGAGTGCGCACCGACGATCTCGCCGCGATTCCGATCAAGGCGCTGATGGAGCGCAACCCGGGCGTGGACTGGAAGGCCGTCGACGACGTCGTCTACGGCTGCGCCAACCAGGCGGGCGAGGACAACCGCAACGTGGCCCGCATGGCGCTGCTGCTCGCCGGGCTGCCCGATGCGGTGCCGGGCTCGACGGTCAACCGGCTGTGCGGCTCGAGCATGGACGCGGTGGGGATCGCCGCGCGCGCGATCAAGAGCGGCGAGGCCGAGCTCGTGATCGCCGGCGGCGTGGAAAGCATGTCGCGCGCGCCCTTCGTCATGGGCAAGGCCGACAGCGCCTTCTCGCGCAGCGCAAAGATCGAGGACACGACCATCGGCTGGCGCTTCGTCAATCCGCTGATGAAGGCGAAGTACGGCGTCGACTCGATGCCCGAGACCGCCGAGAACGTCGCCATGGAGTTCAAGGTGTCGCGCGCGGACCAGGACGCCTTCGCGCTGCGCAGCCAGCAGCGCGCCGCGGCCGCGATCGCCGCGGGCCGGCTCGCCGAGGAGATCGTACCGGTGACGATTCCGCAGAAGAAGGGCGACCCGGTGGTCGTCGCTCGCGACGAGCACCCGCGCGAAACGAGCATCGAGGCGCTCGCGAAGCTCAAGGGCGTCGTGCGGCCCGACGGAACCGTCACGCCGGGCAACGCTTCGGGCGTGAACGACGGGGCCTGCGCGCTGCTGCTCGCCTCGCCTGCCGCAGCGAAGCGCTACGGTCTCGCGCCCAGGGCCGAGGTCCTCGCCAGCGCCACCGCGGGGGTCGCGCCGCGCATCATGGGGTTTGGTCCCGCGCCCGCGATGCGCAAGGTCCTGGCGCGATGCGGTCTCGTGCTCGCCGATATCGACGTGATCGAGCTGAACGAAGCCTTCGCCTCGCAGGCGCTCGCCGTGCTGCGCGATCACGCCATCGCTGATGACGCGCCGTTCGTCAACCCCAACGGCGGCGCAATCGCGCTGGGTCACCCGCTCGGCGCTTCGGGCGGGCGGCTGGTCACGACCGCGCTCTACCAGCTCCGCCGCACGGGCGGCCGGCACGCGCTGTGCACGATGTGCATCGGCGTGGGCCAGGGCATCGCGATGGTGATCCGCAGGACCTGATCTCGCGCCGGACGGGCGCGGTGTCGATCGCAATCGAGGAGGAGAGGCATGACGGGCATCACCGGCTACCGCCGGCCGTATTTCCGGACGCAGCCGCCGTATCTTCATCCCGACTACCAGTCGACGGTGAAGCGCAGCCCGACGCGGCCGCTGGTGCTGCTCCCGCACTCGCTGACCGAAGTGACCGGTCCGGTGTTCGGCTACGAGGACGTGAAGCCCACCGACGGCGATCTCACGCGCCAGCACGCCGGCGAGCCGATCGGCGAGCGGATCATCGTCTCGGGCCGCCTTCTCGACGAGAACAGCCGTCCCGTCGTCCATGCGCTGATCGAGCTGTGGCAGGCCAACGCCGCGGGGCGGTATCGGCACGAGGTGGACGACCACAACGCGCCGCTCGACCCGAACTTCAGCGGCGCGGGACGCGTGCTGACCGACGCGGAGGGGCGCTACCGCTTCGTGACCGTCAAGCCCGGCGCCTATCCCTGGCGCAACCACTACAACGCGTGGCGCCCGGCGCACCTGCACCTGTCGATCTTCGGCATCGGGCTCGCCCAGCGCATCGTGACGCAGATGTATTTCCCGGGCGATCCGCTCATCCCCTACGATCCCATGTTCTCGAGCATCCCCGACGAGAAGGCGCGCGAGCGGCTGGTCTCGAGCTTCGACTGGGAGACGACGCGGCCGGATCAGGCGCTCGGCTTCCGCTTCGACATCGTGCTGCGTGGCCGCGACGCGACCCCCACCGAGTCGACGCGCTCATGAGCCTGCTCACCACCGCCTCGCAGACCGTCGGGCCGTACGTCGGGATCGGCTTCGCAGCCCTCTGCGTCGAGGAGCTGGCGCCCGAGGGTGTCTCAGGCGAGAGGATCACGCTGACCGGCCGCGTCACCGACGGCGACGGCAAGCCGGTGAACGACGCGGCGGTCGAGATCTGGCAGGCCAACGCGGCTGGCAAGTACGCGCATCCCGAGGACGCCCAGGACAAGGCCGTGGAAGCGCGCTTCCGCGGCTACGGTCGCTCGCTCACCCGCGCCGACGGCGGCTTTCGCTTCGCAACGATCAAGCCGGGGTGCGTTCCCGCCCCGGGCGGCGGGCTGCAGGCGCCGCACATCGCCGTGACGGTGTTCATGCGCGGCCTGTTGAGGCACCTCGCCACGCGCGTTTACTTTCCCGGCGATCCGGCCAACGCGGAGGATCCGGTGCTGCGGCTCGTTCCCGAGGAGCGCCGCGCGACGCTGATCGCGCGTCCCGCGGGCGGGAAGGGGGCGTTCGAGTGGAACATCCGCCTGCAGGGGACGGACGAGACCGTGTTCTTCGACCTCTAGGGGAGCGTCCCGACTTGAACGCACGGCGCTCGCGCAGCCTTCTCGATCCGCTGTTCACGACGGACAGGATGCGTGCCATCTTCTCCGATCACGGCCGGTTGCAGGCCATGCTCGACTTCGAGGCGGCGCTGGCGCGCGGCGAGGCGCGCATCGGCGCGATTCCGCAGGGTGCGGGCGCGGCCATCGCCGAGCAGTGCCGCGCCGACTTCTTCGACGTCGATGCGCTCGGCGCGGGCGCGGCGCAATCGGGCAACACGGCGATTCCGCTGGTGAAGGAGCTCACGGCTCGCGTCGCGGCGCGCGATCGCGACGCCGCGCGCTACGTGCACTGGGGCGCGACCAGCCAGGACGCGATGGATACCGGACTGGTGCTCCAGCTGCGCGAGGCGCTCGTCGTGCTCGAATCCGACCTGGCGCGGCTCGCGGCAGCGCTCGCCGCCCTGGCTCAGGCGCACGCCGCGACGCCGCTCGCGGGCCGGACCTGGCTGCAGCAGGGGCCGCCCGTCACCCTCGGGCTCAAGGCGGCCGGATTCCTCTCCGCGGTCGAGCGTCACCGGGTGCGCTTGGGCGAGCTCAAGAAACGCGTGCTCGTGCTGCAGTTCGGCGGCGCGGTGGGCACGCTCGCGGCACTGGGCCCGCGCGCGGGCGAGGTCGCGGCCGCGGTCGGAGGGACGCTCGGTCTCGCGGTTCCCGATCTGCCGTGGCACGCGCAGCGCGACCGCGTCGCGGAGGTCGCAACGACGCTCGGGCTCCTCGTCGGGACGCTGGGCAAGCTCGCGCGCGACGTGTCGCTGCTCATGCAGACCGAAGTGGGTGAGGTCGCGGAACCGTCGACGTCGGGGCGCGGTGGCTCCTCGACGATGCCGCACAAGCGCAATCCGGTCGGCTGCGCCGTGATCCTCGCCGCGGCCGCGCGCGTCCCGGCGCTCGCCTCGGTCATGCTCTCGGCCATCGTGCAGGAGCACGAGCGTGGGCTGGGCGGCTGGCACGCCGAATGGGAGACACTGCCCGAGATCTGCGCACTCGCGGCCGGTGCGCTGGCGCAGGCGATCGTCATCGTGGAGGGTCTCCACGTCGACGCTGCGCGGATGGCGAAGAACCTCGATCTCACGCAGGGCCTGATCCTCGCGGAGGCGGTGTCGATCGCACTCGCCGAAAAGCTCGGCAAAGCGAAGGCGCACGAGCTTGTCGAGGAAGCGGCCGCGCGCTCGGTCGCGGAGCGCCTGCCGCTTCGGGATGCGCTCGCGGCCGATGCGCGAGTCGCGGCACATCTCTCGGCCGCCGACCTCGAGCGACTGACCGATCCCGCCCGCTATCTCGGCGAAGCGGAAGCGCTGGTCGCTCGCGCGCTGGCGCGCAGGAGCTGAGTCGGATGGCCTCCTCGATCATCGACGTCGCGGGCGAGCGCTTCGCAGTTCGCGTCGACGGGCCGGCGGGCGCGTCCGCGGTCGTGTTCTCCAATTCGCTCGGCGCGAACCTGGAGATGTGGGAGCCGCAGATGGCCGCGCTCGCTTCGCGCTTTCGCGTCGTGCGCTACGACACCCGCGGCCACGGCGGCTCGTTCGTTCCCGCGGGCGACTACGGCATCGACACGCTGGGGCGTGACGTGCTGGGCATCCTCGATGCCCTCGCGATACGGCGTGCGCACTTCTGCGGCCTGTCGATGGGCGGAGCGACCGGCATGTGGCTCGCGCTCCACGCTCCGCAGCGCATCGGGCGGCTGGTGCTCGCCAACACGGCCACCAAGTTCGGCACGGCGGAGCGGTGGAACGCGCGCATCGACGCGGTCTCCAAAGGCGGCATCGCGGCGATCGCCGACGGCGTGCTGGAGATCTGGTTCACCGCGGCGTTCCGGGCGAAGGCGCCCGAGCGCGTCGAACCGTTGCGGGCGATGCTGCTGGCCACGCCGGTGCCGGGCTATCTCGCCGCCTGCCGCGCGGTCCGCGACGTGGAGCTCGGTTCGGCGATCGCCGGCGTCGCGCGGCCAACGCTGGTGATCGTCGGCGCCCAGGACGGATCGACGCCGCCGGCGCAAGGACGCGCGATCGCCCAGGCGGTTCCCCGCGCCCGTCTCGTCGAACTGCCCGCGGCGCACATCTCGAATGTCGAAGCCGCCGCGGCGTTCAACGCCGAGCTGCTCGCTTTCCTCACCACGGAGGAGCGATGATCCAAGCGATGCTTTCCGAGCGCACCGCCGTCCCGACGGGCATCCGCCGCCGGGCGTTCGCGCTTCTCTGCCTGGCGCTTGCGCTCGGTGCGACGTCAGCCTTCGCGGCGTATCCCGACCGGCCGATCAGGATCATCGTCCCCTATACGCCCGGCACCGGCATCGACATTCTGGCGCGCGTGCTGGGCGACAAGCTCGCGCAGAAGTTCGGCGTCGGGGTCGTGGTCGACAATCGTCCGGGCGCGAGCGGGAACATCGGCACCGAGGCCGTGTCGAAGGCCGCGCCCGACGGCTACACGCTGCTCATGCAGGCCAGCACGCACGTCACCAATCCGGCGCTGCAGGCGAGCGTTCCCTACGACCCGATCAGGGGATTCACTCCCATCGGTCCGGCCGCGATCGGCAGCCTGGCGCTGGTCGTCAATCCTTCGCTGCCCGTGAAGTCGGTCCCGGAGCTGGTCGCGCTCGCCAAGGCGCAACCGGGCAAGCTCAACTACGCCTCGCCGGGCAGCGGCACGCCGCACCACCTGGCGATGGAGCTTTTCAAGCAGCACTTCGGCGTCGACATCGTGCACGTTCCGTACAAGGGTACCGCGGGCGCGGTGACCGATCTGCTCTCGGGGCAGGTTCAGATGATGTTTCTTCCGGTGCACGTCGCGCTGCCGCAGGTGCAAAGCGGGAAGCTCCGGATGCTCGCCGCGGGCGGCGCGCACCGCTCGCCGGTGACGCCGGACGTGCCCTCGCTGGCCGACGAGGGGCTCACCGACATCGACGTCGACATCTGGTACGCGCTGCTGGGGCCGCCGGGGATGGCGCCGGAGCAGGTCGCGCTCCTCAACCGTGAAGTCAACGCGCTGCTCGCGAATCCGGAGGTTCGCGAGACGCTGGTGAAGCAGGGGCTCAATCCGACGCCTGGCACGCCCGAAGAGCTGGCGAGGACGATCGAGACCGACCTCGATCGTTGGACCCGGCTCATTCGCGCGGCGAAGATCAAGGCCGACTGAGGCGCGAGCGCGATGAAGCTCGACATCTTCAACCACGTGTTCCCGAAGCGCTACTACGAGCGGATGCTCGAGGTCGCGCCCAACGGCAGGGACATGCACAAGCGCGTGCGCGCCATCCCCAGCATCGTCGACCTCGACGCGCGCTTCCGCATCATGGACAGGTTCGGCGACTACGCGCAGGTGATCTGCCTGGGCGCGCCGCCGATCGAGGTGTTCGGGTCGCCGCAGGTGTCGACCGACATGGCGCGGCTCGCCAACGACGGCATGGCGGAGCTCGTGGCGAAGCACCGGGACCGCTTCCCGGCGTTCATCGCCTCGCTGCCGATGAACGATCCCGAGGGGCTGCTCGTCGAGGCCCAGCGCGCGGTCAGGCAGCTCAACGCGGTCGGCGTGCAGGTGTTCACCAACGTGCTCGGCGCGCCGCTCACCGCGCCCGAGACGCTGCCGCTGTTCGAGCTGATGGCGAAGCTCGATCTCCCGATCTGGCTCCATCCGGCCCGCGGCGCCGACTTCCCCGACTATCAGAAGGAGAAGAAGAGCCACTACGAGATCTGGTGGACCTTCGGCTGGCCCTACGAGACGTCGGTAGCGATGGCGCACATGGTCTTCGAGGGCCTGTTCGACCGCTTCCCCGATCTCAAGGTGATCACCCACCACATGGGCGGGATGGTGCCGTACTTCGAGGGACGCGTCGGGCCGGGCTGGGACCAGCTCGGCACCCGCACCTCCGACGTCGACTACACGGCGCTGCTGCGGAAACTGAAGAAGCGGCCGCTCGATTACTTCCGCCTGTTCTACGCCGACACGGCGCTCTTCGGGGCGGAGGAAGCGACGCGCTGCGGACTGAAATTCTTCGGAATCGACCGCGTGCTCTTCGCCTCGGATTCGCCGTTCGATCCGGAGAAGGGATCGATGTATACGCGGCTCACCATCGAGATCGTCGACCGGCTCGACATCTCGCCCGAGCAGCGCCACGCGATCTACGAAGCCAACGCCCGGCGGCTGCTCAAGCTTGCCTGAGGCGGCCTACAAAAAGGAGCGACGAAGATGGACGAGCGCGAACGCCACGACAAGGGGATGACGGTGCGCAGGGCGGTGCTCGGCGACGCGCACGTCGACCGCGCCATGACGCGCAAGAACGCCTTCAATTCGGAGTTCCAGGAGCTCATCACGCGCTACGCGTGGGGCGAGGTCTGGACCCGGCCCGGGCTCCCCCGGCATACGCGGAGCCTGCTGACCATCGCGATGATGGTGGCGCTCAACCGTCCCGACGAGTTCAAGCTGCACGTGCGCGCCGCGTTCGCGAACGGCGTCACCCGCGACGAGATCAAGGAGGTGCTGCTCCAGGCCGCGGTGTACTGCGGCGTTCCGGCGGCGAACTCGTCGTTCCACATGGCAGAGGAAGTCTTCGCGCAGATGGACGGAAAACCCTGATGGGAAGCGCAAGGACCGGACCGGTTCGCGGACCGCGGACAAGGTCCATCGATCGTTGGTGGCTCCAAAGGAGGACAGCATGAAATCGGGAAGCGGGATCTCAAGGCTGCTGGCTGGATTGGCGGTCGCTGCGCTCGCGGGCGGGGCATGGGCGCAGGGCACGATCAAGCTCGGCATGGTGTCGACGTTCTCGGGTCCGTTCGCTGAATACGGCCAGCAGATGCTGGGCGGGATGAAGGCGTACATGAAAATCCACGGCGACACCGTGGCGGGCAAGAAGATCGAGATCCTGGAGAGAGACGACGGCGGTCCCGCACCCGAGGTCGCCAAGCGGCTGTCGCAGGAGCTCATCACGCGCGACAACGTCGACCTGCTGGTCGGCTACGGGTTCACGCCGAACGCGCTCGCCTCCGCCCCGGTGGCCACCGAGGCCAAGAAGGCGATGGTGATCATGAACGCCGCCACGTCGATCATCACGACCAAGTCGCCGGAGATCGTGCGGGTGTCGATGACGCTGCCGCAGGTGACGCAGCCGATGGCTCAGTGGGCGGCCAGGAACGGCATCAAGAAGGTCTACACGTTGGTCTCCGACTTCGGTCCGGGTATCGACGCCGAGAAGACGTTCATCGAAGCGTTCAAGAAGGCCGGCGGCGAGGTCGTGGGCAGCGTGCGTACCCCGTTGCAGAACCCCGACTTCGGGCCGTTCATCCAGCGGGTGAAGGATGCGAAGCCGGAGGCGGTGTTCCTGTTCCTGCCCGCCGGCGCGCCGGGGGTGGCGTTCCTGAAGGGCTACGAGGAACGAGACCTGAAGCAGGCCGGCATCAAGCTGCTCGCCACCGGCGACATCACCGACGACACGGTGCTCGAGTCGATGGGGCCGCCGGCGCTCGGGCTGATCACCAGCTTCCATTACTCGGCCGATCACAGGTCGCCGGAGAACGACGCGTTCAAGAAGGCCTACGCGGAAGTCAACGGCAACAAGCTCAGGCCCAACTTCATGGCCTGCGCCGGATACGACGGCATGGCGCTCATCTACGAGGCGCTCAAGAAGACCGGCGGCTCGACCGATGGCGACAAGCTGGTGGCGGCGATGAAAGGGGCGAAGTGGACGAGCCCCCGCGGTCCGGTGATGATCGACCCGGAGACGCGCGACATCGTGCAGACGGTGTACATTCGCAAAGTCGAAAAAGTCGGCAACGAGCTGTATAACGTCGAGTTCGACAAGTTCCCGGACCAGAAGGACCCGGGCAAGTAACGGGACTGTCCGTAGCCCCGGCGTGAGCGCGAGCGCTACCCCGGGGAGCGAGCGACGCGTTCGACCTACCCGGGCATCGGTCGCGCTAGGCCCGGGCTATGCGGTTGGGAAGGAACGACGAGATGGCCGGTGAACGAGCCAGCGCCCGGGAATCGCGCTGCGCGACAGCCGCATGAGCACTCTCACCAGCTTCGTCGGTGTCCTTTTCGACGGGCTCGCCTACGGCAGCCTGCTGTTCCTGATCGGCATCGGCCTCTCCGTGACGATGGGGCTGATGAACTTCATCAATCTCGCGCACGGCGCCTTCGCTATGCTGGGCGGCTACGCGGCGGTGATCGCGATGTCACGGCTCGGCGTGCCGTTCATTCCGGCGCTTCTGGTCGCCTTCCTGGCCAGCGGTGCGGCGGGCGCCCTGCTCGAGCGCGTCCTCTATCGCAGGCTCTACCGCGCGACGCACCTCGACCAGGTTCTCTTCACCATCGGGCTCACCTTCATGTCGATCGCGGCCGCGACTTACTTCTTCGGCCCGACCCAGCAGCCGGTGCAGCTTCCCGCCTTCCTCACCGGACAGCTGCACGTGCTCGGCCTCGACCTGGGGACGTACCGGCTGTTCCTGATGGCGATGGTGGTGCTGGTCACGGTGGCGCTCGTCTACCTCGTGGAGCGCACGCGCTTCGGCTCGCAGGTGCGCGCCGCCGTGGACAACCAGCAGGCCGCGGTCGGGCTGGGAATCAACGTCGAGCGCGTGTTCAGCATCACCTTCGCGCTGGGCTCGGCGCTCGCGGGGCTGGGCGGCGCGCTGGGCATCAACGTGCTGGGCCTCGACCCGACGTTTCCGCTGAAGTACATGGTGTACTTCCTGCTCGTCGTGGCCGTCGGCGGCGCCGGAACCATACGCGGGCCGATGATCGCGGCGCTGCTCCTGGGCGTGTTCGACGTCGCGGGCAAATACTACGTGCCGCAGGTCGGGGCGTTCGTGATCTACGCCGTGATGGTGGCGATGCTGCTCGTCTTCCCGGCCGGGCTCGCCGGGCGCCGGTCATGACGCGGCTCCCGACGCTCGCCTGGAGCAAGGCCGAGATCGCGTTCTGGCTGGTGCCGGTCGCGGCGTACTTCCTGTTTCCTCACTATCTGACGCTCGGCAGCCAGGTCATGATCGCGGGGCTCTTCGCACTCTCGCTCGACCTGATCCTCGGCTACGCGCGCATCATCTCGCTCGGTCACGCGGCGTTCTTCGGGCTCGGCGCCTACACGGCCGGGCTGCTCGCGAAGCACGGCTTCGGCGAGCCGCTGTCGGGCCTCGTGCTCGCCGCGATCGTCGCCGCGGCCGCGGGCTGGCTCACGAGCTTCCTGATCGTCCGCGGCCACGACCTCACCCGCCTGATGGTGACGCTGGGCATCGGCCTGATGCTCTTCGAGACCGCCAATCAGTGGTCGTCGCTCACCGGCGGCATCGACGGGCTGTCGGGCGTGGAGATGAAGAAGATCTTCGGGGTGTACGGCTTCGGCCTCGACGGCCGGACTGCCTACGTCTACACGCTGGTCGTGCTGTTCCTGATCTTCAATGCCGCTCGCGTGCTCGTGCGCTCGCCGTTCGGCCTGAGTCTGAAGGGAATCCGCGAGGGCGAGCGGCGCATGCCGGCGATCGGCGCCTCCGTCTGGCGCAAGCTGGTCGCGGTGTACACCGTCGGGGCCGGCATCGCCGGCGTCGCCGGGGCGCTGCTCGCGCAGACGACCCAGTTCGTCGGCATCGACGTGTTCGGGTTCCAGCGCTCGGCGGACCTGATGATCATGCTCGTGCTCGGCGGCACGGGCTACCTCTACGGCGCGCTGATCGGCGCGGCCGTGTTCATGATCCTGCAGGATTACCTGGCGAACCTGAATCCGGTGTACTGGCAATTCTGGCTCGGATTCCTGCTCGTCTTCCTGGTGCTCTTCGCCCGCGGCGGCATAGTGGGCGCGCTCGCGACGCTTCATCGCCGGTGGACACGGAAATGAGCGCTGCGCTGCGCACGCAGGGCCTGTCGAAGTCCTTCGGCGACTTCAAGGCCAACAGCGACTTGAGTGTCGCCTTCGAAGCCGGTGCGCGCCACGCGCTCATTGGTCCCAACGGCGCGGGCAAGACGACGTTCATCAATCTCCTGACGGGCGCGCTCGCGCCGACCGCCGGAGACGTCTACCTCGGCGACGAGCGCGTCACGGGATTGCCGCAGTACGCTCGGGTCAAGCGCGGCATGACGCGCACCTTCCAGATCAACACGCTCTTCCCCGGGCTCTCCGTGCTCGAGTCGGTGGTGCTGGCGGCGCTCGAGCGGGAGGGCCGCGGCGGCGTCTGGTGGCGCACGGTTTCCCGCGAGAGCGCTGCGATCGACGAGGCTGGCCAGATCCTGGCGCGGCTGCGGCTCGACCGCGACGCCGACACGCCGACGCGCGCCTTGCCCTACGGCAAGCAGCGGCTGCTCGAGATCGCGCTCGCGCTCGCCACGCGGCCCACGGTGCTGCTACTCGACGAGCCCGCCGCGGGCATCCCGGCTGCGGAGAGCGCGGAGCTCTTCCAGGTGATCGCGCAGCTGCCTCGCGACGTCACGGTCGTGTTCATCGAGCACGACATGAACCTCGTCTTCAGCTTCGCCGAGCGCATCACCGTGCTCGTCGGCGGGTCCGTGCTGGTCGAGGGCTCGCCCGAAGAGATCGCGCACGACGCGCGCGTGCGCGAGGTCTACCTCGGCGAGGCGCAGCATGGCTGAGCTGATCCGCGTCGAGGGCCTGACCGCCGGCTACGGCGACGCGGTGGTCCTCGACGACGTCTCGCTCGCGATCGAGGAAGGCGGCAGTCTCGCCGTGCTCGGCCGCAACGGCGTCGGCAAGACCACGCTGCTGCTCACGCTGCTCGGCCTGACCCGCCTCAAGCGCGGCCGCGTCGTCCTGCGCGGCGAGGACATCACCCGCCTGCCGACCTGGCGGCGGGCGCATGTCGGCCTTGGCTGGGTGCCTCAGGAGCGCCACATGTTTCCTTCGCTCACCGTCGAGGAGCACCTCACTGCGGTCGCGCGTCCGGGCGCGTGGACCGTCGAGCGCGTGTATCGGCTGTTCCCGCGGTTGGAGGAGCGCAAGCGCAACTTCGGGTTGCAGCTCTCCGGCGGCGAGCAGCAGATGCTCGCGATCGCGCGGGCGCTGGTGACCAATCCGCGGCTGCTGCTTCTCGACGAGCCGATGGAGGGCCTCGCGCCGATCATCGTTCAGGAACTCGTCAGGGTGATCCGCCAGATCGTCGAGGCCGGCGAGTTCGCCGCGATCGTCGTCGAGCAGCATGCACGGCTCGCCCTCGGCGTGACGGCGCAGGCGCTGGTGCTCGACCGCGGGCGCGTCGTGCATCGAGGTACCAGCGAGACACTGCTCGCGGATCCTGCGACACTCGACCGGCTGGTGGCGGTGGCGTAGGCTTGCGTGGATGACGAATTGGACAGCCCCTGTCCTCGGGTACGCATTCCCGCCCGGCGGTTGAAGCCGTGCAGAAGCTCTGGGGCATCACTTGTTACTTCAATCCGGTCGGGTATCAGCGCCGGTTGAGGAACTATCTCGCTTTCCGCAGCAAGCTGACGATCCCTCTCGTCACCGTCGAGCTCTCCTACCGTGACGGGTTCGATCTGCCGCCGGACGCTGCCGATGTCCTCATCCGCTTGCGGGGCAGGGACGTCCTCTGGCAGAAGGAGCGGCTCCTTAATCTGGCCCTTGCAAGACTGCCGCAGGATTGTTCCGCCGTGGCCTGGCTGGACTGCGACGTCGTGTTCGAGCGCGACGACTGGGCGGAACAGGCGTTGCGCGCGCTGGAGCGCGTCAGCTTGCTGCAACCTTTCCAGCGCGTCTACGAGCCGCCCGCGGACAGCGTCGATCCCTGCGCCAGCGTTCCGCCCGTCGCTCAGCTGGGGGACTCGCTGGTGCACCTGCTGTCGGTCGGTCTCGTGACCCCGAGCATGCTCCAGGGCCCCATGCGGCTGACGAACCGCAGCAACTCGGGGCTTGCCTGGGTCGCGCGGCGCGAGATTCTCGACCGCGACGGCTTCTACGACACCTGCGTCATGGGGAGCGGAAACCGGGCGATGGTCTGCGCTGCCCTCGGCACACCCGCGGACGCGATCCGCTATATTTGCATGACGCCGGCGTGGGCCGAGCACTATCAGGCGTGGGCGACGAGGCACTTCGAGAGCGTGCGCGGCCGCCTCGGCTTTACCGAAGGCACGTTGATCCATCTGTGGCACGGCGATCTCAACGACCGCCGTTATCAGGAGCGGCATCGTGCGCTCCGCGCGTACGACTTCGATCCGCGCACCGACATCGCGCTGGATGGGAACGGATGCTGGCGCTGGAGCAGCGACAAGCCCGCGATGCATGCCTGCGTGGCCGATTATTTTCGATCGCGTCGGGAAGACGGCGTATAGTCCCCGAGATCGGTATCGTCTTCGAGATCCACATAGTTTCAAAGGTCGTCGGCCGGGCTCGAGCTCGTCTCGGTCGGTGACCGCAGCCGATCCTGCGCCTGAAAATCATGCTCGACCTCGCGACTCGGCAGCGTGCGATACGTTCCCGCTGCTTTCACCCCTCCGGGACCCGGCTCTCGCTGGAACCGGAACCCGGCCCACTCACGATCCATGCGGCGGTCGAAGCGCAGGCGGCGAAAGCGCCCGACAGGCTCGCCCTCGTATCGGCGACGCGCTCGCTCAGCTATCGACAGCTCAACGAAGAGGCCAACCGTCTCGCCAGGGTGCTGATCCGCAAAGCCGGGCCGGAAGAGGCGCCGATCGTCGTCGGTTGCGCGCAGCCGGTGGCGCGCATCGTCGCGCTCCTTGCGGCGATGAAGGCCGGGCGGCCCTTCGTCGCCGTCGATCCCGCCGATCCACCCCCGAGAACCCGGTCCACGCTGGAAGCGCTGGGCGGAGGGACGCTCGTCACGGACGACGGCGGGCTCGCGCCTAGGCGCGGTCCGAGCGCGGATCCTGGCATTCGCACGATCAACATCGATACGCTGCACGCGGACGAGTCGGCCGACGATCTTCGTCTGCCCATCAGCGCGGACGCCGTGGCGCGCATCGTGTTGACGTCGGGTTCGACGGGCGAGCCGAAAGGGATCATGCAGACCCATCGCACAACCCTGTGCGGCGCAATCGCCGCCAACGACGCCGTCCAGCTGTGCGGCGAAGACAGGATGCTGGCCGGAGCCTCCGTCTTCAGCGCGATCTGGCGCCCCATGCTCGTCGGCGCGGCGGTGCACGTCTTCGACTTCAGGCGCGACGACCTGAACTGTCTGCGGGGCTGGGTCGAGGCCTCGCAGGTCTCCGTGCTGCGCACGACGCCGAGCGTTTTTCGCCGCTTGCTCGCCGCCCTCGGCGTGCGCGCGAAGCCGGGCGCGAATCTGCTTTCCTCGCTCCGGGTCATCGAGATGATGGGCGAGCCTCTTTCCTGGGAGTGTGTGCGCCTCTATCAGGAGCATTCGGCGCGGGAATGCATCCTGATCAACTTCCTGGGCGCGAAGGAGGTGCTCGACTACCGGCACTACTACGTCGATCACGACACGGCCCCGACCAACGGCCCGGTGCCGGCGGGGTTCGCCCTGGGCGATGCGAGCGTCACCATCGTCGACGACCGCGGCGATCCGGTACTGCCCGGCGAGAGCGGCGAAATCACCGTCAAGACGCGATCGATGTCGCCGGGGTACTGGCGGCGGCCGGATCTGACGAACGAGCGCTTCGGACGCGACGCGGTCGACGGCGAGCGAATCTACCGGACCGGCGACCGCGGCGTCCTGGACCCCGGCGCCTGCCTGCTGTACCTCGGAAGGCTGGATTCCACGGTCAAGATTCGCGGCCAGCGGGTCGACGTGGCCTGTCTCGAAGAGGTTCTGCGGCAATCCTCCTCGCTCGCAGAAGCCGCGGTGATCGTCTCGACGACCGAGCATGGAGAAAACAAGCTCTCGGCATTCGTGGTCGCGCGCGTGCGGCAGCACGCCAGCGAGCGTGACCTGCGTCGCGAGCTGGCGACTCAGCTGCCGGACTCCATGATCCCGGCCGAATTCGTGTTTCTCGACGCGATGCCCACGACCGCCATGGGCAAGGTCGACCGCGAGGGCCTGCGCTCGCTCGCCGCTTTGCGGCCGCGGGCCGGGCTCCCGCCGCGGCCACGCGGCTCGCTCGAGGCCGAGGTGGCGACCCTATGTGCGCAGGTCCTCAATCGGGATCGGATCGGAGTCGAGGACAACTTCTTCGAGCTCGGCGGCGATTCGCTGACGGCGATGCTGATCGCCGCGAGGATCCAGGAACGCTTCGAGGTCGATCTGCCTCTTTCGGTCGTGTTCGAGCGCCCCACGGTGGAGGCCCTGGCGCGCCTAGTGTCCAAGGCCTCCGTACGGAGCGACTGACCGCGCGCGCCGGAGACGCGTCGCCCGGCATCGGTTCGATCGGGATCGTCCTCCCGCGGCGACGCGCGGCCGGCCGGGCGCGCGGGCAGGGGGGAGGCCTCTGCCCGACCAGTTCGTGCGCGCTCGTTCAGGTCGCGTGCCGTTCAGGGATCGAATCCGTCCGCCACAGCGCGACGGTTCCGATGAATTCAGCCGGTACTTTCACCGCGCAGAGGCGCCACTGCGCCCTTTCGTAGGGGGCTGGCCCGACGAGAAGCTCGATCGCGTCGTCGAGCCTGACATCGAGGTGTCGAAAGGGCGCCGACAGCCCGTCTCCGGTCGCCTTGCTCATCGCCTCCTTGCAGGTCCAGTAGCGAAGGAAGCGCGCGCGCCTCGCCGCGCCGTCTAGCTGCTCGAGCGTGGCGCGCTCGCTCGAGGTCAGGAACTTGCGAGCGAGCCCGTCGGCTTCGACGTCGCGCCGTGCGCGCTCGACGTCCACGCCGATCCGGCCGCTGCGCGCGAGCCCGATGAGCGCGATGCCTTCCGTGTGGGAGATGTTGAAGTCGAGCTCCGCCGTGCCGTCGAGCTTCGGCCGGCCGCGCTCGCCGCGCACGATCGGGACCGCGCCCGGCGCGACGCCGAGAGCGCGACCGAGCACCCAGCGCAGCGTCGCGCGGCCGACGACGTAGCGGCGGCGCAGCGCTTCGCGCCCGAATCGCGCCGCGCGCGCATGCTCCGCGGGCGCGAGCCACGATGCGAGGCGCGCGAAATCGTCGTCGAGCGCATCGAGCGTCGCCCACCAGACAGCGACGCCTTCCGCGGGCGACTCCAGCGCGGTCGGCGCGTTGCCCGTGCCCGGGAAATCGTCTACGCTCGCTCGCCCCAATGGTCTTTCTCCTTCGCTCGCTGGGCCGCCTGCCGCTCGCCTCGCTCTACGGCGTCGCGGGCTTCATGTATTTTGTCACGTTTCGCCTGCTGCGCTGGCGGCGCGACGTCGCCGAGCGCAACATCGCCCGGTCCTTTCCCGAGAAGAGCGAGCGCGAGCGCGCCGCGATCCTCGAGCAGTCCTACCGCAACATGAGCGAGGTGTTCGTCGAGCTGCTGTGGGGCTGGCGCGCGAGCGCCGACGAGCTCAAGGCGCGCATGACCATCGACAACCCGGAGCTCGTTGCGCGCTTCGTCGCCGAGCGCCGATCGGTCATCCTGCTCACCGCGCACGTATGCAACTGGGAATGGCTGCTGCCGGGCGGCGGCGCGCACTTCGGGATCCCGATCGACGCGGTGTACAAGCCGATCCGCGTGGCGAGCCTCGATGCGTACATGCGCGAAGCGCGCAGCCGCTTCGGCGGCAAGCCTATTCCCATCAAGAGCTTCGCCTTCGAGCTCATGCGCCGGGCCGGCGAGCCTCGAGCCTACGGGCTGGTCGCGGACCAGACGCCGCTCAGGAGCATGGCCAAGCACTGGACGCGGTTCTTGAACCAGGACACGGCCTTCTTCGTCGGCGCCGAGAAGATCGCGCGCTTTCTCGAGGCGCCCGTGGTCTACGTGGCGATGCGGCGCGTCGAGCGCGGGCGCTATGCCGTGCACCTCCACGTTCTCGCCGAGCCGCCGTACGACGATGCGGCCGACCCGGGCGCGGCCGACACCATGATCACCGAGGCCTACGCGCGCAAGCTGGAGCAGGAGATCCGCGCGAGCCCGCCCGACTGGCTTTGGGTGCACAATAAATGGAAGTACCCCAAGCCGGCGGCGGAGGCTTCCGGTTGAGAAACGGCCGGGGCGCCAGCGCATCGCCCGCGACCCGCACGTTCCTCCCCGCCGCCGTTGACACGCCGTGGAACGCCTGCCTAGACTGTCCGTGGGCTGTCCGTTATCCGCACGATAGAACGATAATCGCACAACGGTTCCGATGCTCGAGCTCTCCCGCTTCGCCATGAACACCAACGCTCTGGCCGGCACGCTCGAGGAGAAACTGCGTGCCGTGAAGAGCGCGGGCTTCCGGTCGATCGTGCTCTCGGGGGCCGACCTCGTAGGCCACCCCGACGGAGCCGAGGTCGCGTTCGATCTCGTCGCCGACAGCGGGCTCAAGGTCATCGCCTTCCAGATGCTGCACGACTTCGAGGGTCTCTCGGGCCAGATGCTCGACTACAAGATCGACATCGCGCGCTCGATGTTCGACCTCATGGGCTCGGTCGATGCGTCGCTCCTGATCGTGGCGTCGACAACCTCGCCGTACGCGAGCGGGGAGAAGGACAAGATCGCCGAGGATCTCGCGATGCTCGGCATGCTGGCCGAGCCGCCGGGCGTGCGAATCGCCTACGGCGCGCTGGCCTGGGGACGCTGGATCAACGAGTACACGGCCGCCTGGGAGATCGTGGAGCGCGCCGGCCATGCCAACGTGGGGCTCGCGATCGATTCGTTCCACCTGCTCGCGCGCGGCACGTCGCGCGAGCACTTCGACGGCATTCCCGGCGACCGGATCTTCCTGGTGCAGCTCGCCGACTACCTTTGGGACCTCGATGATCTCATCGAGACGTCCCGCCATCGGCGTGTGTTCCCCTCGGAGGGCAATCACAACGTCGCGATCCTCGACCTGGTCGGGCGCATCGAGCGGGCCGGCTACACGGGCGACTATTCGTTCGACGTGGTTAACGACGATTACCTGCACCTGCCCGCGGGCGCGGTCGCCGTGCGTGGCAGGAAAGCCGCGACCTGGCTCGCGGCGCAGAGCGCGACGGCACGCTAGCGCCGTGTCGCAGGCACCGATACCGAGCGCAGCGATGCAGCGCGTCCGTCGACGCGCGGCGCTGCGATGCAGTCGAACGGCCGTCGGCTCGGCGACGGAGCCTGATCGCAGTCCAACCCCGGAAGGAGGAGCGTCATGAAGCGTTTGTTCCGCAATTCGGCCGCCGCGCTTGCGCTTGCGGCCTGCAGCGTCGCGTCCGCGCAGCAGGGCCCGGTCCCGATCGTCGGCCTCGTCGAGCTCTCCGGAACGGGAGCCACCGCGGGCACGAACTTCGACAACGGCGTGAAGCTCGCGGTGAAGGAGATCAACGCGGCCGGCGGCATTCTTGGCCGCAAGATCGACTATCAGTCCTGGGATACGCAGACCGCGCCCCAGACGGCCAAGGCGCTCGCCCAGAAAGCCGTCGACCAGGGCGCCTACGTCGTGATGGGCCCGGTGTTCTCCGGCTCGATCATCGTCAGCATGGCCGAGACCCGGCGGGCCGAGATCCCGAACTTTACCGGCGGCGAGGCAGCCAACATTACGCAGCAGGGCAACCCGTACATCTTCCGCACGTCGTTCACGCAGTCGACCGCCATGCCCAAGCTCGCGCGCTACATCAAGGACTCGGTCAAAGCGAAGTCGGTGGCGATGATGTGGGTGAACAACGACTTCGGGAAGGGCGGGCGCGATTCGATGATCAAGGCGCTCGAGGCCGAGGGGATCAAGGTGGCGGCCGACGTGTCCACCGATCCGGGGCAGGTGGATTTCTCCAGCGCGGTGCTGAAGGTGAAGCAGTCGAACGCGGACGCCGCTTTCGTCTACCTCAACGAGGAGGAGTCCGCCCGGGCGCTGCGCGAGCTCAAGAAGCAGGGCTACGACAAGCCGCTGATCGGCGAAACGACGCTGACCGGTCAGAAGGTGATCGAACTCGCGGGTGACGCGGCCAACGGCGCCGTCGCGCACGTCGGGCTGACGGTCGACGCCCCGCAGCCGGCGATCAAGGCCTTCGACGAGAAGTTCCAGAAGGAATACCACTACAAGAGCGATCACAACGGCATGAAGGGCTACAGCGGCATGTACGTGGTGAAGGCGATCACCGAGAAGGTCGGCAAGTTCGACGGCAAGGCGTTCGCCAAGGCGCTGCACGGCGCGACGATCCGCGTCAAGGACTATCCCGGCGTGCTGCTCGACGTGCACTTCGACGACAATGGGGACCTCGATCGCGAAAGCTTCTTGGTCAAGGTCGAGAACGGCAAGCAGGTCGTGACCGCGACGCTGCCGCCGGTGAATCCCATCAAGTAGCGCCGGTCTCGGGCGTCCCGCGGCGAGCGCCCGCGGAACGCCCGCCGGGACGGACCGCGTCGATCTGGAGGGGCGACGATGGCGGACTTCCTGCAGCTCATCATCTCCGGCATGGCGACCGGAGCGATCTACGCCCTGGCGGCGCTCGGCTTCACGCTGCTCTGGCAGGCGTCGAACACGATCAACTTCGCGCAAGGCGAGTTCGTGATGATCCCCGCCTTCGTGATGCTCTTCTTCCTGGGGCCGACGGTCGGCGCGCCCCTGTGGCTCGCCTTCCTGCTCACCTGCCTGGTCTCGATGCTGCTCCTCGGCTACACCTTCAAGCGGCTGATCGTCGATCCGCTGATCCGCCACGGCGTGATTCCGCTGGTCATCGCGACCCTCGGGCTGGCGATCGGCGTGAAGCAGCTCGTCAAGGCGGGCATCACCGCGCAGGCGATGCCCTTCAACAGTCCCTTTCCCGACGGGCTGCTCGCGCTGGGCGGGCTCAAGGTCTCCTACGCCGACGTCGGGACGCTCCTCATCGCCGGCATCATCGTCGTCGGGCTGCAGGTCTTCCTCAATCGCACCGTGACCGGACGGGCGATGCAGGCCGTGGCGCAGAACACCGACGCGGCGCGCGTGCTCGGTATCAACGTCCGTCGCATGGTGCTCTACACCTTTCTCATCAACGCGGTGCTCGCGGTCGTGGCGGCGCTGCTGGTGACGCCGACCTACCTCGCCAAGTTCGACATGGGCGAGTCGATCGGCCTGAAGGCGTTCTACGCCGCGATCATCGGCGGATTCAACCAGACGCGCGGGGCGCTGCTCGGCGGCGTGCTCGTCGGCGTGCTCGAGAACCTCACGGGCGCGTACGTCTCGCCGGCATACAAGGAAGGCGTCGCCCTGCTGCTCTTCCTCGTGGTGATCGTGTTTCGTCCCGAAGGGCTGCTCGGCAGGCGCGAGGAGCGCAAGGTATGAGCAACGCCCGCCGAATCGCGCTCGTCCTGGGGCTCGCCGCCTACGCGGTGCTGCCGCTCTTCCTCAAGAGCTACGGCGTCTACCTGATGACGCTGCTCTGCGTCTATCTCATGGCGGTGTTCGGGCTCAATCTCATCGTGGGCTACGCCGGCCAGATGTCGATCGGGCAGGCGGCGTTCTACGGCATCGGCGCCTACCACGCGGCAATCCTGCTCAAGCTCGGCTGGCCGTTCTTCGTCGTGCTGCCCGTCGCCGCGGTCGCCTGCTTCGCGATCGGTCTGGTCCTCGGGTTCCCGGCGCTGCGCGTTCAGCACCACTACCTCGCGTTCGCCACGCTCGGCTTCAACGTGCTCGTCTTCCTCGTCATGCGCAACGAGGAAAAGCTTACGGGAGGCACGTTCGGGATCTCGAACATCCCGCGGCCGTCGCTGCTCGGCTACTCGCTGGACGGCGCGCTACCGTTCTTCTACTTCGCCTACGCCTCGGTGATCGTCCTCGCGCTGGTGCTGTGGTGGCTGCTGCGCTCCCCCTGGGGACGTGCGTTCGCGGCGCTGCGCGACAATCCTATCCGGGCGGAGAGCACGGGCGTGAACATCACCGCGTATACGCTGCTCGCCTTCGCGATCGGTGCGGCCTGCGCCGGCGTCGGCGGCGTCTATCTCGCCTCGCTCGTCAATTTCATCGAGCCCGGGCAGTTCCACCTCTCCGTGTCGCTGATGATGCTGCTCGCGGTGATCGTCGGCGGCTCCGGGCGGTTCTTCGGGCCCGTGCTGGGCTCGGTGATCGTCGTGCTGCTACCCGAGTGGCTGCGCTTCCTGCAGGACTGGTATCTCGCGATCTTCGGCTTCGCGGTGATCGTGCTGATGGTGTTCCTGCCCGGCGGCCTGCTGTCGCTCGCGGATCGCTTCAAACGGGCGGACCCGTGACCGACCGGCCCGCCTTCCTCGAGGTCAAGGACGTGCGCAAGCACTACGGCGCGATCAAGGCGGTCGACGGCGTGAGCCTGTCGGTCGGGCCCGGGCAGATCGTAGGCGTCATCGGCCCGAACGGCTCCGGCAAGACGACGCTGTTCAACAGCATCCTTGGGCAGATCAAGCCGACCGCGGGGAGCGTCGAGTTCTGCGGCGAGGACATCACCGGGATGTCGCCGCTGGAGCTCTCCCGGCGCGGCGTCGGGCGCACGTTCCAGACGCTGCAGGTTTTCGGGAAGCTCGCGGTGCGCGACAACCTCATCGCGGCGGCGCAGGAGTTCAAGGGGACGATGCCGGGCCGGCTCTTGGCCGCGCCCGACGCCGGGCTGGGTCACCGGGCCGACGAGATGATCGAGCTGTTTCGCCTGCAGCGCGTGGCTCGCCTGCCGGCGGGCAGCCTGTCCTACGGGCAGCAGAAGCTCATCGACATCGCCATGGCGTTCATGCCCGCGCCGCGGCTCGTGCTGCTCGACGAGCCTTGCGCGGGCGTCAATCCGAGCCTCGTCGACGAGCTGCACGACCGGCTGGCGGAGCTCAACAGGACGCAGGGCGGCAGCTTCGTCGTGATCGAGCACAACATGGACTTCATCATGCGGCTCTGCCCGCACGTCGTGTGCATGGTGGAGGGCAGAGTGCTGGCGGAAGGCTCGCCGCGCGACGTGCAGTCGAACCGGCAGGTGCTCGAGGCGTACCTTGGGAACTAGCCGCGAGCCGGGCTGTCCCGGACGAGCCTGCCCCGGAGCGTCCGGCTCCGGGGACCGCCATCGAGGGCGGCTGGAGATGGCGCCCCGGCACCGACCGGGCCCCGGCCCGCGGCCGGACGACGAGCCCCCGAACGCGCCATGACCGAGAAGATCATCGAGTTCGATCGCGTGGTCGCCGGATACTCTCCGAGCCTCACGATCCTCAGCGAGACGAGCTTCGACGCGCGGGCGCGCGAGATCACGCTCCTCATCGGTCCCAACGGCGCGGGCAAGTCTACGGTGCTCAAGACGCTCTTCGGCATGCTGGTGCCGCGCTCGGGCGAGATCCGCTTCGAGGGCCGGCGCGTGAACGGCAGGTCGCAGCGCGAGCTGCTCGCTGACGGCATCGCCTTCGTTCCCCAGGGACGCAATCTGTTCGGCTCGCTGTCGGTGCGGCACAACCTCGAGCTCGGCGGCATCACGCTGCCGCGCCGCGAGCTGCGGCCGCGCATCGACGAGGTGCTGGCACGCTTTCCGCGGATCCGCGAGCGCATAGACAACCAGGCTTCGACGCTCTCCGGGGGAGAACAGAAGCAGCTCGAGATCGGCCGGGCGCTGCTGCTGCGCCCGCGAGTGCTTCTGATCGACGAGCCTTCGATCGGGCTCTCGCCCAAGCTCGTGCAGGAGGTCATGACGCTGCTGCGCTCGCTCACCGATGCCGGCACGACGGTGCTCATGGTCGAGCAGAACGTGCGCACCGCGCTCAAGTACGCCGACCGAGCCCTGGTCCTCGAGATGGGCAGGCTCGCGCTCGATCGCCCCGCCGCGGTGCTCCTCGACGATCCGGACCTGAACCGGCTCTTTCTGGGCGGTCACGTCGGCGCCGCCGCCTGAGGCGTCCGGGCGCGGGCGGCGTGACAGCGCGCCGCCGTATCGCTAATCTGCCGCAATGAGCCGGCCCGTCCGGCGAGCCCGGACGAGCCGCATCGACGCATGACCGACCGCTATGCCGTGATCGGCAACCCGATCGCGCAATCGAAGTCCCCGCAGATCCACGCCGCGTTCGCCCGCCAGGTCGGCCACGACCTCGTCTACGAGGCGATCCTCGCGCCGCGCGACGGCTTCGCAGCGGCCGTCGCGGGGTTTCGCGAGGCGGGCGGCAAGGGTCTCAACGTCACCGTGCCCTTCAAGCTCGACGCCTTCGCGCTCGCCACCGAGCGCACGGAGCGCGCCGAGCAGGCGGGCGCGGTCAACACGCTCCAGTTCGACGGCGCGAGCGCGCTCGGCGACAACACCGACGGCGCGGGGCTCGTTCGTGACATCGGCGATCGCCTTGGCTTCGCGCTTAGCGGCAAGCGCGTGCTCCTGATGGGCGCGGGCGGGGCGGCGCGCGGCGTCGTTCTGCCGCTGCTGCGCGAGGGTCCCGAGTCGATTGTGATCGCCAATCGGACCGTGGAGAAAGCGCTCGCGCTCGAGCGGCGGTTCGCAACCTACGGACACGTCGACGCCGGCGACTACGCGCGCCTCGCCGGTCGGAGCTTCGACCTCGTGATCAACGCCACGTCGGCGAGCCTCACCGGAGAGCTGCCTCCGCTTGCTCCCGGCACGTTCGCGCCGGGCTCGCTCGCCTACGACATGGTCTACGGCAGCGAGCCGACCCGCTTTCTCGTCGAGGCGGGCCGGCAGGGCGCGGCGCAGCTCGCCGACGGCCTGGGTATGCTCCTCGCCCAGGCCGCCGAGTCGTTCCTTCTCTGGCGCGGCGTGCGTCCCGACATCCGGCCGGTGCTCGCGATGCTGCGCGGGCACCAGGCCTGAAATCGACGACGGGAGGCGCGACCATGGACGCTTCGGCTCGGGGACTGCGGGTGCTCCTCACCGCCGGCGCCGCCGGCATCGGCGAGGCCTTCGCGAAGGCCTTCGCCGACGCGGGGGCCCGGATATTCATCTGCGACGTCGACGCCGCCGCACTCGAGGCCTTTCGCGCGCGGCGTCCCGCGATCGGCGCGACCGTCACCGACGTCTCCGATCCGCGGCAAGTCGACCGCCTCTTCGCCGAAGCCGAAGCCTTCCTCGGCGGCCTGGACGTGCTCATCAACAACGCGGGCATCGCCGGTCCGACCGCGCCAGTGGAGGACATCGCCATCGCCGACTGGGACCGGACCATCGCCGTGGACCTGAACGGGATGTTCTACTGCACGCGGCGTGCCGTGCCGCTCCTCAAGGCCGCCGGCGGCGGCAGCATCATCAACCTGTCGTCGGTCGCCGGCCGCCTGGGCTTTCCGCTGCGCACGCCCTATTCGGCGGCCAAGTGGGCGGTCGTCGGCTTTACCAAGAGCCTCGCGATCGAGCTCGGGCCATCCAACATCCGCGTCAACGCGATCCAGCCGGGGGTGGTCGAAGGCGAGCGCATCGAGCGGGTCATCGC
>Ga0335080_10000452_pt1 | contig 37363 bp, 29 predicted proteins | sample Lox_Sample_34_FD_206720 | JGI IMG/M metagenome (GOLD analysis project Ga0335080, IMG submission 206720) | Soil microbial communities from Loxahatchee National Wildlife Refuge, Florida, United States - Lox_Sample_3.4 | ecosystem: Environmental > Terrestrial > Soil > Wetlands | place: USA... | reverse complement strand
CACGGCGTTCACCGGAATTCAGAAACTGCCCGCAGGTCATTTGCTCGAATTTGAAAATGGCGAAGTGCGCGTCCGCCAATACTGGGATCTGCCGCAATATGACGCACACACCCCGCAAAGTGAAGACGAATGTCTGGAAGAATTGGAGCACCGCCTCTTTGAAGCGACGAAGATGCGCCTCATCTCCGACGTCCCGCTCGGCGCGTTCTTGAGCGGCGGCATCGACTCTTCCACCGTCGTCGCGCTCATGGCGCGCGCCAGTGCCAGCCCGGTCAAAACCTTTTCCATCGGCTTCAAGCAAGATGATTTCGACGAAGCGCAGTATGCGCGCATGGTCGCGCGGAAATTTGGCACCGAGCATCACGAGATGATTCTCGAGCCCGACGTGGTCGAGACCGTCGAGCATCTCACCTCGTCCCTCGAAGAGCCCTTTGGCGACTCTTCCATGCTGCCGACCTATTACGTTTCGCAGATGGCGCGCCAGCATGTCACGGTCGCGCTCTCGGGCGACGGCGGCGACGAAATCTTCGCCGGATACGATCGCTATCGCATACAGGCGGGACGCCAGGTCTTCGAACGCATTCCGGGATGGGCGCGCAAATTCTATCGCGACACGATTTTCCCGCTGCTGCCGAGCAAGATGAACGGCCGCCGCCTCAGCTACAACGTCACGCTCCCCTGGCAGGAGCGTTACATCGATGGCCTCGCCTTTCTTCCGAGTTTCGCGCGTGACATCCCGCTTCTCTCGGACGATTTCCGCGCCATCCTCCAGCGCAGCGACGATCCCGCCAATGTTCTGCGCCGCCGCTTTGCCGCCGCGCCCGCCAAAGACCCTATCAGCGAGATGCTCTACGTCGACACGAAAACCTATATGGTCGATGACATTCTCGCCAAGGTCGATCGCATGAGCATGTTGAACTCGCTCGAAACGCGCGCGCCGATTCTAGACCACGTTTTTGTCGAGTTCGCCACGAGCCTGCCGCCGGAGTGGAAGCTCCGCGGCAAGACGCAAAAATACATTCTGCGCAAGCTCGCCGAACGCGTCGGCGTCCCGCGCGAAGCGATCTACCGCGAGAAGCGCGGCTTCTCGCTGCCCCTCGTGCACTGGATGCGCCACGAATTGAAAGACATGCTGATGATTCTCCTCGAGCCCCGCACCCTCAATCGCGGCTACTTCCAGGCGAGCGGCGTCCGCCGTCTGATGGACGATCACCTCGTCCGCGGCAAGACTATGACCGGGCGCATCTGGCGTCTGCTGATGTTCGAACTCTGGCACCGCAACTTCCTCGAGAAATTCGTCGAGCCCGCCGGCCTGTTCACGCTGCCCGCGGTCGCCGACTCGCGCAGAAAAATGCCGGGCACTGCCGAAATGGCGGGCGCAGGTGCCCCTGCCCGCGTCCCTGGAGCGTAGCCATTTGGCCGCCACCAACGCCGTCAACGTAACGACGCCCCACCCCGCTGCGGGTCGCATCGGTCTCTTCCTGATGATCAACACTTTCGAAACCGGCGGCTCCGAGCGGCAGTGCGCTCTGCTCGCACAAAATGCCAGCCCATCAAAATTTGAAGTTCACGTAGGCTGCGTAAACCCGCGCGGCTCGCTAGCCAGTCAGTTCCCGAACTACGCGCGTTTTCCACTCGGCGGGAGCCTGTTTGGATGGACATCGCTGCGCTCGCGTTTCGCGCTCGCACGGCACCTGCGGCACACCCGCGTTCAGGTTGCCCACGCATTCGACTTCTATACGAACCTTACGTTAATTCCCGCGGCCCGCTTGGCGCGCGTGCCGGTTGTCATCGGCAGCCATCGCCAGCTTGGAGATTTGCTGACGCCATCACAATTTCGAGCTCAAGCCGCGGCATTCAGCTGGTGCGACGCGGTCGTCTGCAATTCGCAGGCAGGAGCCGGCCGCCTCGCCGCCGCCGGCGTTCCACGCGAAAAGCTTGTCGTCATCGGAAATGCCATGCCTGCCGAGGCATTTCAGCCTGCTCCGCCCGCCCTGCCCCGGCCCGCCAATATCCTGCGCGTGACGATGGTCGCCCGCATGAACGCGCATTATAAGAATCACGCGGGCTTTCTCCGCATTGCCGCCGAAGTCACGAAGCACATGCCCCAAACAGAATTCCTGCTGGTGGGCGACGGCCCTCTTCGCGCCGAGATCGAACAGCAAGCCGCCACGCTGGGGCTCCGTGATCGCGTTACTTTCCTCGGCGACCGCCGCGATATCCCCGCCGTCTTCGCTTCGACGAACCTCGCCGTTCTCACCTCCGACTCCGAGGGATTGTCGAATGTCATTCTCGAAGCGATGGCTGCGGGTGTTCCCGCGATTGCCTATGCGGTCGGAGGGAATTCAGAACTACTCAACGCCGATCGCGGAGCGTTGATTCTCGCCGGCGACGAGACCGAATTTGCGACCGCCATCTGCCGCATTCTGTCCGATCATAGCCTTCGTCGCGAGCAGGGCCGCAACGCGCGCCGCTTTGCCGAAGAAAACTTCAGTCTTGATCGCGTTTGCCGGCAGTACGAAGATCTCTACCTGAAGCTTCTCGATCGCAAACGCCGGGGACGGCCCGCGCCATGAGCCCTGCGGAAAAATCTCAACCGGGCAAGCGCGTGAAGGTCGCCATTGTCGCGCCCAGCCTGCGCTACGTCGGAGGACAGGCTGTCCAGGCTGATCTCCTGATCCGGCTTTGGCAAAACGACCCTGACGTGGAAGTCGCATTCATTGCCGTCGATCCTCCGCTGCCGCGAGCGCTGACATGGGCTGAGCGTATTCCCGGACTGCGCACGATTCTCCGCGAGCCGATTTATTTCTGGCGTCTATGGCGTGGGCTCAAAAATGTAGACGTCGCCCACATCTTTTCCGCTTCGTACTGGTCATTCCTGCTCGCGCCGGCGCCCGCATGGTTTTTCGCCAAGCTGCGCGGCAAGAAAACCATCGTCAACTATCGAAGCGGTGAAGCCCGCGACCACTTGCGCCGCTTCCGCTCCGCCAAGTTCGTTCTCTCTCGTGTGGATTGCATCGTCGCGCCGTCTGGTTATCTGGTGGACGTGTTCCGCGAATTCGGACTCACCGCCGCGGTCGTCCCCAACTTGGTCGATCTCTCGCAATTCCGTTATCGCGAGCGTATGCCACTCCGGCCACACCTCGTCTGCACACGCGGCTTCCAGGAGTACTACAGCATCGACGTGGTCGTGAAAGCCTTCGCCGAATTCAAGAACGAAGTGAAGAAGCAATACCCCGATGCCCGGCTAAATCTTGTTGGCGGTGGCCCGCTCGAAAACGACATCCGCCGCCTGGTCGCGGACCTGAAGCTCGAGGGCGTCAACTTTAATGGCGTCGCCACGCGCGACAACATCGGCAGCTGCTACGATGCCGCCGACATCTTCATCAACGCCTCCTGGCTCGACAATATGCCGGTCTCGGTCATCGAAGCCTTCGGCAGCGGCACGCCGGTCGTTACAACTTCGCCCGAGTCGATGCCGTATCTTGTCGAACACGAGCGCACCGGATTGCTTTCGCCGGTCGGCGACGAAAGGGCGCTCGCGGCAAACCTCGTCCGCCTTCTGCGCGAGCCCGAACTGGCGTCCCGGCTCGCGAATAACGCCTACGAAGAATCTCGCCGCTATACCTGGCAAGTCGTACGCGCCCAGTGGCTCGACGTGTACCGGGAGGTGTTTGGAAACTCGCGGTGAGCTTATTTCCCTCCCATCAAAGGCCGTACCCTTCGCGAAATGCGATCACGGTATCGTAATCGTGGTTGTAGTTCCGAACGGGCCGGGCGACTGAAAATCCACCGAGCAGTCGGATCCATCGCCGGCACCTCCCGTGAAATGGCAGCCAGCGCCATCGAGAGCGCGGAATTCAACGCTATACGTGCCTGATGCGACGGGGCCCACGGCCACCGCAAACACACCATTGCCGTTGATGTCCGTGGTGACGACTCCTACTTCTACATACGCGTTGCTGGCCGTCACGCCCTGCCGGGTAAGGGACTGACACTGATTTCCGTTTTCGAGGCCCTGAACCGGGAACTGCCCAAACGTACTGGCGAACGTATTACAGAAAAAAGCGAGGTCAACCTGATATAGCTTGCTCGGCACCGCGCCCACCAGGTTGAAGGTTACGGTCAGTTTTTTAGTCGCCGCCGATACCGTCCACTTGACGGTGCTCTTCGTGTAGTTGAGCGGTTCGCCGAAGTTATCCCAGCCCGCGGTCCATTTCTGCTTGGTCGCCGCCGAGGCCGCGCCGGTCGACATCAGCAACGCCATTGCCAACAAAACCATCTTCTTCATCGCAGTCTCCTTAGCTCTTGAGAGGCGCCTTCCCGTAGAATTTCCCGCGTCAGGGGATGGTAATCGTCGTCGAGTCGCCGAAGTTCGGCCCGGGCGATTGGAAATCGTCGCTGCAGTCGGGACCGTTGCCCGCGCCTCCCGTCAGATTGCATCCCGCTCCATCGCGCGTCTGGAATTCGAGGACATAGGTGCCGGACGCGATCGGGCCGACGGTCACCTTAACGGAACCATTGCCATGCTCGTCGGTCGCCACCACGCCCAATTCCACGGCCGCAATCGATTTGGTTACCCCTTGCCTTGTGATCGATGGACAGGTTCCGCCGCCACCGTCGGTCGGAAAATTCCCGAAGGTGACGGGAAAACTGGTGCAGAAAAAGTTGATTCCAACCTGGTAGAGCTTATTTGGGTTCGCCCCCTGCAAGCTGAAGGTGACTGCGAGCGTGCTCTTGGCTGCATTTACGGAATACTTGATCTTGCTTTTCTTGTAATTCAGCGGTTCTCCGAAGTTGTCCCAGCCCGCGGTCCACTTCAATGTCGTAGCCGCCGCTGAAGCTACGCTCCCCAACAGCAGAAGTGCCCCTATCAGCAAGAATGTTTTTTTCATTTGGGAACTCCTCTTTTTGCCCTTTCATGATTTAGAACAAGACCTGCTCAAAATCCGGTCCGGCCTTCCTCCCCGAAGTGCCGGACCGGTCACAACATCTACGGCTGATAGATCTGCACGTAGTTGTAGACGTTGTTGTTGGGCGGAACCGCCCAGTCTCCACCGCCGATGCAATAAAGCTTGCCCTTATAGACGGCGGAGCCCGGGTCGGTCACGGCGTTGGGCATGGCAGCCAGTGTCGTCCAGGTGTTTTTCTTCAGGTTGAATGATTCCATCAAAGTAACTGGGCTGTTGCCCGAAGTGTTGCCGTCCGACGCGTAGAGTTTCGCCCCGACCTCCCCGAAGCATGATCCGTTTCTCCCCGTAGGATCGGACGCCAGATGCGTCCAGCTATTGGCGGCAATGTCGTAGGCTTCGTTGTCGCCGGTGTCGCTGCCACTGAACCCGTCTGCCGCGATAATCGTTGTCCCTTTCAATGCTGCGGAAATCTCCGATTTGCCCAGCAGCAACCCGGCCTCTTCGCTCCAGGTATCGGTCGCCGGGTTGTAGGCTTCGACCGTCGGAAGCCGGCTGCCGTTGTAGCCGCCGATCACGTAAATGATCTTGTTCTTGCCCGCAACCGCCGTCGCGCTGCAGCGCGCAGTCGGCATCGCCGATTTTGCCGCCCATGTATTGGTCTTCGGGTTGTAAGCCCACACCGCGTTGCTCACCGTTCCGCCGCCATTGCTGCTTCCGCCAAAAATGTAGAGGATGTTCTTCACGACCGCGGCGGCGGCCTGCGCCGTCGCCGCAGGAATCGGAGCCGCGCTGCTCCACGCGTCCGCGATGGGGTCATAGACCTGGTTGTTCGCGGAGACGGGTCCACCCGTATAGCCGCCGACCACGTAGATCTTCCCCTTGATCACTCCGATCGCCGGCCAGTTCAGGGCGGTCGGCATCGGTGCGCCGCTCGTCCAGCTATTGTGGGTAACGGCTGGGTTCTCTTTGCTGACCGGGCTGCTCTGAGCCACCGCGGATGAAACGCCCAACCATCCCCAAACTAGAATCAAACCTGCCATCGCGCCTCGTATCGACATTCCTCTCTCCCAATAGGTTTTGTTTCTCGTGCTCGATATCTACGGAATCAGCGTCGAAACCGTCACCGCCGCCAGAAAACTGCGCTGCACGCCCTCGTTCCCGCTGTCCGTGATGGTCATACTTACGAGGGTTTGGTTCTTAAAGGCGGCTGGCAGTTCATAGACTTGCTCGTCGAGCCTCTGGCCTTGGCCATTGACCCAGGCGTTAATCGTGGCGGATTGCCCAACGCCTCCTGGCAGTTGGCACGCGATGCTGTCAGTTGTGTTGCCGTTTTCGTTGTAGTCGCGCACGTTCACATTTCCCACTGGATCGAAGGTCCACGTAGCCCCGTTGCTTCCCGTAAACGTAACCGTGATTAGGCCCGCTTGCGTGCTCCCCCAAAACGTATTCATCAGCGTGTAGACCGTCTTTACCTTCGCGACGTTGATTGGGATCGTCACCGACACCGTGCCGCTGCCGCCGCCCGCCGCGATCTCCGACAACCAGAAGTTGTTGGCCGTTCCCTGCGCGTTTCCCGGAATCACATACGGGATGCCGTTATAGGTTTGTGCGCCAAAAGGGTAGGTGGAACAGTTGATGATCTCAGCCGAGCACCAGGTCGTATTGGCAATCGAAGAAATGTCGATGGGCGTTGTTTTCACCTTGGCTGCCTGCGCTAATCCCGCGCCCGCGCAAATCGCCAGCACGAGTATCGAAATTCTGCTCTTCATGATTCCTCCAGAAAATGATTCTTCAAAAATGGCGCTTTCACCCGCGTAGTCGAAAACCCATCCGTCCGTCCCGGTGGCTACGGGCCAGTCGTCGAGACTGTGACCGCCGCCAGAATCGCGCGCTGCACGTTTTCATTTCCGCTGTCGGTGATGGTGATGCTTTCAAGTGTCTGTGTCGCGAACGCCGCCGGAAGTTCGTAGACTTGCTCGTCCAGCCGCTGCCCCGCCCCGTTGCCCCACGCATTGATCGTCGCGGATTGCCCAACCCCTCCCGGCAACTGGCAGATGCAGGTATTGGTGTAATTTCCGTTGTTGTAGTCGCGGACATTCGTGCCGCCGGTAAGATCGTAGGTCCAGGTGGCGCCGCCGCTTCCGGTAAACGTAATGCTGATCAGACCCGACTGTGTCGATCCCCACTCCGTATTCATAAGCGTGTAAACGGTTTTAACTTTGGCGACGTTGACGGGAATTGTGATCGAGACCGTGCCGCCTCCGTGGCCCGCTGCGTCGACCGCGAACCAGGCCGTGTTCTCCGTTCCCTTTTTGTTGCCGAGCATGGTGTAGGCAACGCCGTTGTAGTGCTTGGTGCCGACGGGGAACGTTGAGCACCCGATCAGGTCTTCTCCGCACCATGTATTGTTGGCCAGGGACGAGATGCTGATTTTTTTCTGCGCTGCATTCGCCCATCCGGCTCCCAGGCAGATACTGAGCAGCAGGATCGAAAGCTTGCATCCTTTCATCGCTTCCTCCAAAGTCCGATTATTTGGCGTCCAGGGAGTCGTGCCTCATTGAGGGGGCACACAGCCTTCAATCGACGGCGGCCAATGTGCCTTGAAATGCCAGACCGGTCAATGTTTTGGCCGTGATGCGTTCGTGCAGTGAGCGTGACGCACTAAGTGGTTTATTTGCAGTACGATGCCCAGAGTTGTGACGCGGGGAAATAAGACTCGATTACAGCTCTCGGGAGAGGGGCCCCCGGACGGCTGAAGTTGGATTTCTGCCGTCCGGCGTTTGATGGTAGACTTACTCCCTCCCCCGCAACGACCCCGTCCCATGCCCATTAACTCGGTGAGCCGCACGACCACGGTCGTGCTCTTCGGAGTGTTCGAGGCCGATCTGCGCTCCGACGAGTTACGCAAAAGCGGCGTCAAGGTCCGGATTCAAGACCTGCCTTTCCGCGCCCTCAAGCTCCTGCTAAGCCGACCCAACGAAGTAATTACGCGTGAGGAATTTCGGCAGGCGCTCTGGCCCGACGATGTCTTTGTCGATTTCGATCTCGGTATCCGCAGCGCTATCAAGCGCCTGCGCGACGCTCTGGGCGATTCGGCCGAGAATCCCATCTTCGTTGAGACAGTTGACCGCCGCGGCTACCGCTGGATCGCTCCGATCCACCGGTCGGTGAGTTCGGAGTCGGAAGACTCCGATGCGGCTTCTGATCCGAATGCGGACCCTGTCGTAACCCTCGCTGTTGCTGCAACGCCAGAAACCGCAAGAACGAAAACAAAGAAGACACTCTGGATCCTTGGTTCGGCGGCGGCGCTCGCCATTGCCATCGCTGCCGCTCTTTTGCAAGGGACTGCGTGGAAGGAGCGGCTTCTCGGCGGTGCGAATACCGGCGTCCTCCACTCCGTGGCCGTATTGCCGTTCCAGAATGCGGGCTCCGACAAGGACGCGGATTTTTTACGGCTAGCTTTGCCCGACGAGGTCGCCAACGTCCTCAGTTATGTGCCCTCCCTCTCCATTCGTCCCTTCGCCACCACCAGTCGGTATAGCGGACCGAACGTGGACCTGCAACAGGCGGGCCGTGAGATGGGCGTTACTTCCATCGTAACGGGACACTACCTCGCCGCCGGCGATCAACTCGAGGTCACTTTGGAGGCGATCGATGTTGCCAACAACCGCAGTATCTGGCGGGATACCATCAGCGTCGCCTCCGCGGACAAGATTGCGATGCGGGAACAAATCACCTCGCAGGTCCGCCAGGGTCTGGTCCCCGTGCTGGGCGGGTCGGCGGTTCCCTGGGAGGCTGGCACTCGGCCCAGGAGCGAAGAAGCCTACGACTTATATTTACGCAGCATCGCCGTCCCGCACGATGTCGCTCCTACCAGGGACGCGATAGCCATGCTGGAGCGCGCCGTCGGTATCGACAACGGTTACGCTCCCGCCTGGGCCGCTCTGGGAATGCGCTATTACTATGACGCCATCTTTGCGGATGGAGGGGAAGCCATGCTCAAGCGTTCGGACTCGGCGTTCGAACGCGCATTGGCGCTCGATCCGAATTTGATTTCGGCCGCCGGCGCTCTCATCACCAACCAGACCGATCGCGGTAACATCGCCAACGCCTACGCGCAAGCCTCGGCGCTCGTCAAACGCCGCCCCGAGAGCGCCTCGGCCCACTTCGTTCTCGGTTATGTGCTCCGCTACGCGGGGCTGCTGGATGAGGCGGCGCGAGAATGCGACGCCGCCCTCAAACTGGACCGGGGCAACTATCAGTTCCGTTCCTGCTCCTGGGTCTTCAGCCGCCTCGGCAAACCCCAACACGCAATGGATTTCGTGCGCCTCGATGCCGGCTCCGATTGGGCGGCCAGACAGACCGCCTTTATTCTGATTGGGCAAGGGAAGGTGGCCGAAGCGCTGCAAAACACTCAGCGCGTTTCGCACACCCCGCTGTTTGGTCGCGATCTGCTTCAGGCCTGTCTTGATCCGCAACACGCATCGGAACTCGACGCGCGCGCTCGAGAGGTCGAAACCGCCGCGCTCTCGGGGGTTGATGCCGAGCCGCGCTATGTCTTCGGGACATTGCTCTCGTACTGTGGCCGGCAGGATGCCGCCCTGCGCTTGCTCAAGAGCACCATTGCGCAAAACTACTGTGCATATCAAAGCCTTCAGTCGGATCCGATGTTGGCAAAGTTCCGCGAAACTCCCGAGTTCAGCGAACTGTCATCGTCAGCAAAAGCGTGCCAGGACCGCTTCCTGGCGGCGCGGGAGCAGAATCCCCATTAGAAGAAGTCGACCGGCTGGAATCCCGGAGTTTCCTGTCGGGGACAGTATTACCGTCGCCTTCCGGCCGCCGCAGAATCCCCTTGACTTAGTGTCTGTATCGCGGACAATTATCGAGTGAGGTAACGGACGGGCGTTGGGCAAATGGGGTGCACCGAGGGTTGGCTTCCCGGTTTGCAAGTTCCCTAAATCCTTATTTTTGAATATTTTGCAAATAAGTCCTTATTCCCCAAAGATCTGGCGGGAATTTCTCGCTAAGATGTTGATTCTAAAAGATCGACCCCGGGGGGGGATACCACTCTTACGAGCTAGTCAACAGTGTCATTCATGGCGAATTTCCCATTTTAGAACGGGACTCGGAGACCGGTGAAGCTTCACCAAATCGACTTTAAGTCGGCCGACTGGAAACTGCTCGACAGCTTTCCAGACCGCACGGTTTTTCAGACCCGTGCCTGGCTCGAATTCATTCAGGAGTCCCAGGCGGCCACCCCGGTCCTCGCCGAAGTTCGCGACGGCCGCGACGTAATCGGGTATTTTTCCGGCCTCACGTTTTCGAAGTTCGGCCTTAAGGTGCTGGGCGGTTCGTTTCCAGGTTGGACCACTCCTTATATTGGTTTCAACTTGCAGACCGGCGTCCCCCGTCGCAAGGCGCTCGAGGCGCTCGAGAAGTTTGCCTGGGATGAACTGAAGTGCTTGCACATGGAAGTGTCCGATCCGAACTTCACATTCGAAGATGGTGAAGGGCTGGGCTTCACGGCAGAGCACTACGGTTCGTATCGAACGGATCTGACGAAGTCCGAAGAAGAACTATTCAATGGTATGGACAGCGCCTGCCGCCGCTGCGTTCGTAAAGCGGAAAAAAGCGGCGTGAAGATCGAAGAAGCGCACGACTTGGCCTTTGCCGACGAGTACTACGCGCAACTGAAAGACGTGTTCGCGAAGCAAGGCCTCGTGCCTACGTATTCCGTCGAGCGCGTGCGCTCGCTGGTCAAGCACGTAGAACCGACCGGCAACGTGCTGCTGGTTCGCGCGCGCGACGCGGAAGGGAAGTGCATTGCCACTGGAATCTTCCCCGGGTTCAACAAGATTTTCGAATTCTGGGGCAACGCCAGCTATCGCGCCTACCAGAACCTGCGCCCCAATGAAGCGATTCATTGGTACGCCATGCTCTACTGGAAGCGCCGCGGCGTGGCCATTTATGATTGGGGTGGCGAGGGCCAATATAAGGAGAAATACGGCTGCGTCGCCCATCGCGTGCCTTGGTTCACCAAGTCGCGCTACCAGATTATCGGCGCGCTGCGCAATGAGGCGAAAAACATGTTCGCGCGCAAACAGAAGTTTCTCGGCTGGCTACAGGGTGAGCGCGGCGGTCAGCATCGCCAGACCGATGAGGCGGATGGGAAAGGCAAAGAAAAAGACAGCGCCCGGGTGGTCGCTAAGTAAGATTTTGGGTGGCGCGGCGCTTCAGCGCTGCGATTCGCGATGTCTTGTACGGCGGCGTTAGCCGCTGAGGTTTTGAAAGCTCATGGCCATGTTCATCAAACGGGGACTTAAGCATCTTTCGCGCGTCAACGACGTGCTCTTTCGCACACTCCGCATCGAGCGCGATATCACGATTTTTCCCGACGACGTTTTCTTGACTTCCTACCCGCGCTCGGGAAATACGTGGACCCGCTTTCTGGTCGGCAATCTGGTCCATACCCAAGAAGCGGTGACGTTTTTGAATGTCGAGCGTCTCGTCGCCGACATGTACAAGCATGGCGACCAATACCTGCGAAACCTGCCGCGGCCCCGGATTCTGAAGAGCCACGAAGTTTTCGATCCGCGCTACAAGCGAGTGATCTACGTTGTTCGCGATCCGCGCGATTGCGCCGTCTCCAACTTTCACTGGGAGATGAAGCAGCGCTCCTTCCACGATCAGTTGCCCATCCAGGATTTCCTGCCGAACTGGATCGAAGGGAAAATCTGGGACCGCCTAGGGAACTGGGGCGACCACGTCACTAGCTGGATGAGCACGCGCGGCGGACGTGAAGGCTTCTTGCTTCTGCGGTACGAAGACATGATCGAAGATCCGGCGCGCGAACTGATGAAAGTCTCGAAACTGCTGGGCATCGAGCCCTCGATCGAGCGCTGCCAGCGCGCCGCCGAACTAAGCTCCGCCGACCGCATGAGAAAGCTGGAAGAAAAGCAAGGCGACAAGTGGGTGCAGACGCGCTTCACCCGCCAGGACAAGCCGTTCGTGCGCAAAGCCTCCTCCGGAGGATGGAAAGCCGTACTACCGCCGGAGTCCGTCGCGAAGATCGAAGCCGCCTGGGGAGACGTGATGATCTCGGTGGGATACCAGCTGGCGTCGAATCCGTCCAGCAAAGAGACACTAGTACACCAGTAAAGTGCGAAATTACAAATGACCTAGAAGTTCACGGGCAAGCCATCGCCGTCGGCGCGTGTGATGTGAAACGATGCCGGGTTTCCCTGTGTGGGCTGTAACAGCTTCGTAAGTTCTTTCGAAGCCGCGAAAATAAACGTCGACGGTCCCTTTAGAAATCCGGCTTTTTCGAGCGCGCCGCACCATGCGCCATGACTTTGATTCGAGACAATAAGATCGACGCCATCTTTTTCCAGCGCCCGAGTCGCTGCTCGTATCACCGTCGAAGCGTTTTCCGGCAAAGCCCAGCAATCGACGATCGAACCGACACGCATCGCTCCAAACTTTGCATCCTTACGTCGTTGTCCAATAATTGCCCAGCCGATCGCAGAACCATTTCGGCTCATGCGCAGCGTTCGCGTGGAAGCGATGTCGCTGCTGAAGTTCGGCGGATATAAGAGCCGCAGCGTGTTCGCGTCCCTGACGGTCGCGAAGCTCACGGTCTCTTTGACGAGAGCCCAAAGCTCATCGGCCCAGTCCGAGAATTCGGCCCTTTCTTCGACGATGACTTTTCCACTCGCCTTCGGTGATCGGCTCCGCAAACTGGTCGCTGCTTGCGCAGATTTGATGGCGAGCCAACCTGCGCCGCTTGCAGCGGCAATGTCCATCAGAGATGCGCGCCATGCTCCTGTTCGCAGAGCCCGCACCTCCCGCAGGAACCTCGCGGGATGCACAACTCGGAAGTAAAACGGAATCGGAGTCAGGCTGAAGCCAAGTGCTTTGAGCATCTTTGCAATCGGCCGTTCCATCCCGCCCATGCCGAGCGCGTAAAGAAGCGGTTGACGCGCGAGAGCGTCGCGCGCCAGCAGCGCGCCAACGCTGGCAAAGGAACGGTCGACGATTCCTGTGGAAAGCGGATGATGGTAGCACGCGATGTGGTGCAGGCCTTTTCCGCGGACGAACAGTACTTCCTGCTTGAGTGCGTAAGCGCCGCGCACGGTAACAGCGGCCTTCGGAGAACCGTCTTTCTGCGAGCCATCGACAGCAACGTAGAACTCGTTCCAGACGGGATTGTCATTGGCGGGCGGAAGCCAGCGCGGGACGGCAGTTTGCGAAAAGACCAGATTGGGGTCGCTTGCCGCTCGCAGGCCGCGATTGAATTCCTGAACTGCCGCTTCGTGCTCCTGGCGATATGGCTGGATGACGATCGCCAAGAATTACCTCGGAGAAGTCTGCAGTTTCGATTCGATAAGTTTCGCGGTGTCGCCGAGTGTCTTCATCTGCTCGATCTCTTCGGGCGAGAGTTGCAGGCCGAACTTTTCTTCGAGCGCCACCACGAGGTTCAGATGCTGCACCGAGTCCCAGCTTTCGATCGTGTCGGGCGAGGATGACGCATTCAAAAACGCCGCGGGGACGCCCAGAATATCGCTCGCGATAGCCCGCACTTCGTCGTACCTGGTCAATCGCACTCTCCTAGTCCTGGCTACAGCAAAAAACCTTGAACCGCTGAGGTTTCGCGGAGTTCGCGGAGAAAATCTCAGCTCTCTCGAGTTATCTCGTGGCAGCCGCTTCCGTTACGTTCAGCTTAATCCAATTCGGAGCACTCAGAGTTGAAGTCTTCAGATCTAGCACCCAGAGAGTACCCGCATCGCTCTTTTGCTGTTCCACAAATCCGTGCTGCCGATAAAAATCTCGCGCAGGTGCATTCTTTTTGGTTGGCAGGAACCATCCGATCAGGCTTCGGCAGCCGCGTTCGGCGGCGCTTTTCGCCAGGTGCGCCAGGAGCGCGGTTTCTACCGACCGGCCAATCACTCGACAGCTCAAGAGGAAAGTGTCGATTTCGGACTGCTCGCCTTCGTCGCGCGTGATTGCGACGCCAACCAAACCGTGGTCGCCGAAGCGGTCGCGGACCTTGATGGAAAAAATATGCCAGCCGCGTTGCTTCGACATCTCCGCAATTTGCGTCTCGCTGTAGCGGCGTGTCGTCACGTTGAACTGGTTCGTCTTTTGCGTAAGCTGCGCTACACGCGCAAGCGTTAGGTTGGTCACGAGTTCCAGATCGGCTTCCTGCTCGAGGAATCGGAAGAAGTCTTCTTTTGTCTGGAAGCTTTGTTCAGCTCCCGCGCGCTGGCGCTGCTCTGCATACATAGTGGTGCGCTGCTGATCTTCGGCGGAGAGAGTGAGTCGCTCGAAGACCGGGCAATCGCGCACCGCAGCGGCGTATTCGAGAGGATTGCCGGAAATGTCGATGACAGTGACTTCCGGCAGCGCGGCTCGGACCTGCTCGCGCTCGAAAGGGTTGTCGTCGAGGAAGGCCAGCGAGTCGATACCGATGTTCAGTTCCTTCGCGATCTCGCGAAGGTTCTGCGTTTTATCGCCCCAGTTAATACGCATGGCCGCGAAGTCCTTGGCGCGCACCAGCATTCCGGGATGTTTCTCGATGGCTTCCATGGCATCGTCGAGATTGTTCTTGCTGCAAATGGCCAGCAGAATTCCTTTACGCGACAAATCGAGCAGGACGCGGTGTAGGAACTGGAAAGCCGCACCTGGGTACTCGGCGCTGACCTTAATTCCCGCCATGCCGTCTTCGCCGATGATGCCACCCCAGAGAGTGTTATCGAGGTCGACCACGAGACACTTGGCGGTCCGGCCGGTCAGCGGTACGAGAAACCGCATCCATTCGCGTGCCATATGGAGCAAATGATCCGCCGCGATCGGCAGGCGGGCCATCAGCCATTTGCGTTGGTCGTGCCAGTGTTCGCTGCCGTGGCGTGCGACCAGCGCGTCGTAGTCGGAGATGTAGACGCCGCGCTGCCCGTTTGCTACGCGGCGAAGTTCGCGGTTAATTTGATGGATGAGTCCGGATTGACTTGGATCGGATTGGTTGTCGAGAACGCCGAGGCTTGCGGGCGTTGGGCGTTCAAGTGAGTGGATGATAAGGGCGGCTTGACTGTGCTGGCGGAAAGAAGACACCCATTGTTCGTAGCTCCGCGCCACGCGATTGGCCGCTTGCCGCGCATCTTCCGCCGAGAGGTCTGCGAAATTAATTGCGATGTCGGGCGCGACCTCCTCGCTGCGAACGGCGAGGATCACCGCGTTGGGCGCGAAGCGGTATAGAGAGCTCTGGGGGTCTACGATATCCTGCACGTACGCGTTGAAATCGCCTACCTGAATATCCAGATCGATTCCGTACGCAAAGGCTTCGGCGCGAAGCAGAGGGACGATCGGTTCGACGGTGAAAGACCGAAGAATAGCGAGCTTAAATTTAGCGATGGGAAGTTTACCGCTCAATTGATCAAGACGTGTCGCGACGAATGCGGCCGTTGCCGAACCGGTTTCGCGGCGCCACAGCTCGCGCAGGAGGCTTGAGGCGCGTTCGACATTGCCGTCGGCGATGAGTTGATCGACTTCGACTCGTCGATTCGGCGGGTTGTGGTCAGTGGCCATGGCTTCAGCGTCGAGTGGTGCGCCCGCCCTGAAATCGCATAGAGCGCAATCTTACGATGAGGCACCCTCGGTTTTCTGGGTCTCACGCTTGTTGACGCCCATCCGGGCCGCGTCGGAAAAGCGGCCCAGCGGAGTCTTCGATTTCAGCCAGAGCTTGAATCCGAAATTCAGCGGGTATAACAAACTCATCAGGCGCACGGCTAGCGACGGGTGCAGCTCTTCAGCCGGTGTAGCGAGTTGATATCCCGTTGCTTTCAGTAGATCGCCCTGGATGCTTTCGATATCGCGAATCTGCTCCGGTGCGAAATTCGTTCTCCAGCGGCCTATGGTTTTCGCTTCGGCTTCTTTGCCGTCCCCGCGAAACGAGGAATTCGGATCATGGACTGACCCTAGGGCGACTCGCTGAATGCGGTCGTAGTCGAGCTCCTGCTCGATGAATTTGCCGATGCGGGCCAGGGATTCGCGCGGATTTTGCACCACATCTTCGTAGTGCACCTCCAGGTAGTCATTGCCCATGGCTTGGCCGTCGCGGCGGCCTTTGCTTACAATCCAGCGCCAGAAAATTGCGGGCGCCAGCACAGCGCGGCCGCGGTCCCACGCAAAAGGACGAATCCAACCGATGCGGTGCAGGGAAGCGGCCACGTCGCGGCCATCGCGAATGATATGGATGATGAGCGCGTCGGGGACTACTTTCTTGATCAGCGGCAGATTCAGCAGATGCAGCGGTGTGCACTCTGCCCAGCGCGGTACTCCTTGCTTGCGCGCGATAGCTTCCATAACGATGCGGAGAAAATCGCCAGCGTTGCGGCAGTCGTCCATAACGCGCTGGTCAATATCTTCCGGTGCGAGTTCGGTGCGCTCGAAGAGATTGCTTTTGTAATAGACGTCGAGCAACTTGCGGCGGTTGGCTCGGCGCGCCAGATTCCCGAAGCGCACGCCCAGCAGGTTGAAGGCGTTGCTCTCGGCGAAGTAGACAGCGAAGCCACCGCCTGAAAGCAGCGTGTGGTAAAGGAATTTAGTCCCGGAACGTCCGCAGCCCAACACAAAGACTGGGGCTCGCGCCCGCGGATTTGGGCGCACACTGCTCGCGGGCAGGGGGCTTGTCTGTAGGTCGGCCGTTTTTGTCACCGAGGTCATGATGGCTTGCTATGCGATGCCATTTTTGCCACTGGCACCGGTTCGTCCGCCAGTTCGAGCGCGGACATATTCGCTAACCGGCCCACCGCTGTATTCATCTTGAGCCAGAACTTGCCTCCGAGAAACGCAGGATAGACCTCACGCATAAGGGAAGTGCGTGGGCTGAGGCGACGCTCGCTTGCCGGAAGCGACAATTGGTAGCCGTTTTCTTCCAGGCAGGCGCCGACTGCGCTCTCGATGGCGGCGATGTCTTTGGCTGAGAGGCGTTCCTTCCACCGGCCCAGAGGATTAAGCTTCTCCGTCGCTGCCTCTTCGCGGAAGGAGGAATTGGTTTTGGAGAGGCTGCCCAGGCCTGCCTGCTGCACTCGATCGTAATCAATGTTGTGGTCGATGAAACTCCCCAGCTTGCCCAGCGTCTCGCGCGGATTGGTGATCAGATCTTCGTAGCGGATCTCAGTGTAATCGGCCGGGAACAGTCGTCCCGCCTCGCGGCCGTGGTTGACCATCCACTGCCAGTACAAGGCAGTGGCTACCAGGCTGTTCGTGTCGTCTCGATCCCAGGGAAGGGGTGCAAAGCCGCCCATTTTTTTCAGCGAGAGAGCGATGTCTCGGCCGTCACGGATTATGTGCACGAAGAGGGCATTCGGGATGTCTTTTTTGACTTTGCGGAAATGCAGGACGTTATCGGGATCGTAAAACGCCCAGCGCTGGGCGTGTTGCTGTTGGGCAACTGTGTCGAGTACGACGCGAATGAAGTCCCCTCCGGTGCGGCATTCATTTTCGATGCGAGGAGAGAACTGTTCCGGGCCCAGACCGGTCCGGCGAAACCCCTTGCTGCGGAACCACGTAGCCACGATTTTTTCCCGGTTCGCGCGGCTCGACATCGAGCCGTACCTTGGGATCATGATCTTGTAAATCGGCAGGTAGCCGCGGTAAATGGCAAAGCCTCCCGACGACAACAGCATGTCATAGAGTAGGTTGGTGCCAGACCGATGGCATCCCATCACGAAGACAGGGAAGTACTTGCGCGCATTTCGAGTGGGCGTCGGCAAGGGCACAGAAAATCTTACCATGCACGATTGGAAAGGCTGCAAATGACTGTAAAAGAGCGGGTTACCGAAGATAGATGGTCAGCCAGCGCCTGGGAATGACTGTCATTTTCCGAATCGTGGTGCGTTAACCATCCAAGGCGTACTCACTCCACCCCCGCGATGGCCGACTCGACCGCATCCACGTCGGCGCCCATGTCCTTGCCATCGGAGGCTGCACCAGCCCCCGCGGAGCGTTTCGAGCACGCCGCTTCTCGTTCATGACAGAGCCGGGGATCTTTGGCGATACCATTCTTTAGATCACGCACCCCGAGGTCTTTTGGATTTCCCACGACTATGTTTCCCTTTGGAAAGCCGGCGGCGCGCTCGACGGAAAGGAGATTGTGGTCGAATCTGTAATTGCTAAAACACGCATCCAAAACAGCCTGGGGACCTCCCTTTGCTGCGCCGACCGCGCAACTGCGAGGCGCGGCTGGTACCACCGGACGGCGCTCGCCACCTACCGCAAACACGCTATTGGTAAGGCTGAAGTTGGGCATCTTTTCGCCGCGATCCGAGACCGACATCAGCGGGCCTGGGCCGAAAGAGGTGATGTGGTCGAGCTGCACATCATGAAGGATGACCTGGGCTGACATGTACTTTAGAAAGGTTCCAGCGCCCTTGTAGTCTCGCGCATGAACATCGTCGGCGATCAGGTCGTGGACGCTCATCCGGCCCCCGTCCTCTGGACTGCCGCCGCCCCTTTTCTCATTCGCGTGTTTAGTCGCGATGGTCAGGACTCCCGCAACATTACGAATCCGGTTGAAGCGCATGGTGACGTCGTTGACGCGGCATTTGGGGCAATGGCTCGCCTGACTCACCGGCGCGAGCAAAACGGAAAATCCCGTCTGCGTGAAGCCGCCCCAGCAATTCTCCAGTAGATTGCCCTCGATCAGGATCCGAATTGCACTCTTGAGTTCGAGATGGTTCTTGACGATGTACGGCTCCCCCTTAGGGCTGGGGGTGTAGCCAGGTTCGTCCTCTTTCCAGATCATGGGGCGAAAGAGGTGATTACGGCGAATTTCGATATCGGTGGGATTGTATTCTGAGCCGCCGCCGCCAAACAAAATGTTTTCGCCGGAGGCCTCCAGAAAATTGTTGTAAATCTTGAAGGTACCAAACGGCTCTTCGCTATGTGCACCACCGATGGCGGTGGCGTCCGTGCACGCTCCTTTTCGCGCGATGCAATTGAAGCCGCTGAGGTAGGAGTTAATGACAGCGATCTTGTGGCTGCCCAGAACCATTCCAATGCCGTGCCCGACCTCCGACCCCTCGCCGGCGTGGATGTAATTGCGATCGAAAATGACATTGTCATCATGATCGGTGGCCAACATGCGGCTGACTTGCTCGTTCGCTTCGGTCGTCCATTCGATGCCGATAAAGCGAACATGATCTCCGACGACGACGCCATTCTTCGTCTTGGCGACGATCGTTGCCAGGAGCTTCGCCGGACCGCCTGCGGGCTGCGCAAACGGTGGCCGTCCGGGAAGGCTGGCGACGCCCGCCCAGGCTGGGGAAATACGTGTTCCCTCCGGGGGCAGCTTCGAGTCCGGAGTATCGGTTCGGATTGTGATGTAGTGCTGGTCGTCGCATTTCTTGGGGGGCAGGTTGTGGAGTTCGTACGTTGCGCCGGCCGCTAGGAGGAGCGTATCGCCGCATTTCGCATCTTTGACCGCGCCAGCTAGATTGTCATTCGCGTCCACACGAATGTGCTTGCCCGGCGATGGGGTTCCATCAAGGCCGGTATAGAAGCAGGCCTGAGGAAGCTGCGCCGGACCGTCCTTGTCGCCGAAATGAGCCACGTCGCCTTTGGCACAGTAGGCGTTCTCATCGGTCGGTGGTCCGGAAGCGGCAGCTCTTACGGGCGAACCTAGGGCAGCAATGAGAAGGAACAGGTGAGCGGGGAACCCAATGAGTAGGGTCGAACGCGAAGCTTGCCAACGAAACCGAGCCATCGTTTCTTGTCTCCTCAAGCACGCCCCGCACCTGAAGTTCAAAACCGCGGCGACAGCCTCTCTTAAGCCAAATAGGCCGCCTTTAGAGGTTCATGTGGATTGAGCATAACATGGGGCCTCTGGGCGGCATGGGGCGCCAGACACAACAAAAAGGTCCGCGGGCGAAACCGCGGACCTCAGTCTGTAAACATGTCTTGAAACGTGGAACTTACTATTCCACCCCAGCCAGAGCTGCGTTGAGTCCGGCAATGTCGGCTCCCAGGTCTTTGCCGTCGGTCCCGGCGTTCTTATAGGGACTGCTGTTCAAAAGCTGGTAATTACCGCCGTTGCCATTGTTGTAGTTAACGAATTGAACGTCCGCGGGCGTGGCAGGGAAGAAGTTATTCGCAGGCCACTTCGAAGGAGGATATTTGGACGGGGTGGAAATCAAACCATTGGTCTGGAAAGTATTGGTCGTGAAGCAATTCTGAATGCTGGTGATCGGAACATCCCCCGTCGCGCAGCCTGTCTTTCCGCCGCCAAAGACATTCCAAACCGGATACCGACCGGTCAGCGTAAGGTTGTTGGTGAACACCAGTCCATACATGGGGGGATTTCCATCGGTGTTGCCCACGGACATCGCGTGACTACCAACGTCGGGAAATACAGTGACGTGGTTGATGGTGATGGTGTTCAGCGGATTGCTGGGCCAGCTGTTGGCGATTTCGAACCCGTTGCCTCCACCGGTATATTTCTTGCTGAGATCATCCATCACGATGTCGTGGATGCTGAATCGCGTCCCCGCAAAAGCTGGAGCTCCATCCCCGCCGCCATCCCCGGAAATTACGGTAGCGAGAACGATTCCGCCGCCGGCGTGCGAGATCTGTGTGTAGCGAACCGTGACATCCGTGACCTCGCAAATCGGGCAGACGTTTTCCCCCGACCGGGTGTGCTGATTCTTGGGCGTGAAGAGAATAGCGTGGCCCTTCTGGGTGAAGCCGCCCCAGACGTTTTCCATCAGGTTCGAGTCGATGAGCACCCGCACCGCGTTCTTGAGCTCGAGGTGATTCTTCACAATGAAAGGATCGCCAGTTGGGCCGCCGACGAAGGGCGAATTGCCCTCCATCCATGACATCGGCTTGAAGAGGTGGTTGCCGACGATGGTAATGTCGGCAGGCGTCATGGTGGCGTGTCCGCCACCCATCATCACCGCCTCGCCTGAAGCTTCCAGGAAGTTGTTTTGGATCAGGTATGGACCGTCCTGGGTGGTGGTGACACCGCCGCTGATGGCGTGCGCGTCGGTGCAGCTTCCGCTTTTCGAAATGCAATGGAAATCGTTCAGGTAGGAATCGATCACCGCCATGTTGGTTCCGCCCGCCATGGAAACACCGTCGCGCGTCTCATCCTGTGCCTGGCCGTGGAGCCAGGAGCGATCGACGATGATATGGTCGGCGGTTCCCGCCAACCCGATCAGGATTGCGCTGTTCTTCGATCCAGTTGGGCGAGTGATCTCGAGTCCGACAAAGCGGTAGAAGTTGGCTCCATCGGCGAGAAGAATCGGACCAAGATTGTCGTTCTGAATCTTTGCCAGGACATTCGTCGGATTTGGACAGTTGTAGGCCGGCCGTCCGGGCAGTGACGAGACACCTGCGTAACACGGCGTGAGGCGCTGTCCCTCGGCCGGCAAAGCGCTGTCAGGAGAGCTGGTTCGGATGATGATCCAGTTCTGCGCATTGCAGCCCTTCGCCTGCAGATTAAATGTGCCGTTGAAAGTCGCTCCCGCCTGGAGCTGGATAGTTTGCCCACATTGCGCGCTGTTCAGCGCAGCCTGAAAATCGCCGCCCGATTTCACGTTGACAACGGCACCGGGCGCCGGCGAATCGGCCATCGAACTAGCCACTGTTGCCAGAGGAAGTTGCGCTGGGCCATCGTACCCGCTGCTGCTAACCACTGTGATGCCGAACGCCCCGCTGGCGGTTTTGCCATTGGAGTCCGTTACAGTGGCAGAGAAGTTAGCGTTACCAACCGAGGTTGGCGTCCCGCCGAAGTCTCCGTTTGGGTTGAAAGTGATCCCGGAGGGCAGACTGCCGTTGATGGTCCAGCTGTAAGGTTGAGTTCCACCGGCAGCCGTAAATGCGGCACTGTATGCTTCGCCTTGCTGGCCTTGTGGAAGGCCCGAAGTCGAGATCTGTAAGGATTGTCCTTGCTGCGAAGGATTGATTGTAACCGTGCTGGTCGCGGATTTCGTGGAGTCTGCCTGGCTGGTCGCCGTTACCGTCGCCTGCGTGACCGATTGCACGGCTGGGGCAGTATAAAAACCGTTCGAGTTGATGGAGCCCGTCGAAGCCGTCCATGTAACTGCCGTATTCGACGTTCCGGTGACGGTCGCGGTGAACTGCTGCGTTCCGCTGGGCGGCACGGTGACGTTGATGGGGGTAACGCCGACACTAACCCCGCCGGCACTGATCTGCACGACATACGACTTCGTTCCCTGATCGGACCGTGGGCTGTCCTTCACCAGAATCTGGAACGAATAAAGGCCGGCCGTCGTCGGCTGGCCGGTGAAGGATCCGGTTACAGGGTTCAAACTCACTCCCGTCGGAAGAGAGCCCGAGGCAACCGAAAACTGGTAGGGATTGCTGCCACCAGTCACCGACAGCACCGCATTGTAGGTCTGATTGACCGAGCCGCTGGGAAGTGCTCCGAAAAGCGCCAGCGCCTCCGGATTGCTATTAGAGCCTTGCGCGCTGGTCCCACAAGAGGCAGCGATCAAAGAAAGCACCGCGACCAAGGCCAGAATCATGCTGCGTTCGACTTGCTGACGCGAAGAGTCCCGATAACTCCCAAGCCGAGCTGATTTCGTTACAGCCATTATGAAACCTCGACGAACAAATTTGGGGGACTATGTCGAGCGAGTCCACACGCAGACCATATCCGCATGAGCAGCACGTGGACAGATACCACTAGTGCAAGCGGAAACTCAGCAGTGCATGTGAACCACGCCTGTACGGATTCGCGTGAGCGACTGATCCCTTGGGAAGTTGGAGGTAACAGCGCCAAAGCGGCACTGGGTGCGGCGTTCGACGAGGTCCTAGAATTTAGCGCTGAAACGATGACGCAAGCTGACGACTGGAGAAGGGGACATCAGAGTGACTTTCGTCACGTAATCAGCGTGGTTCGCCGAGCAGTGCTGCGCGGAGTCTATCGTACCTTCGATTGCCAAGAAGCCATTGGGCGCTGCGGCGCGTCCGATGAGAGAGGCGCTTCTTCCACAAGCCGTCCCCGTGGCAGAGCGCACCGAACGCTTCGATAGGGACATCGCGTAACATCGCGACGCGGCCGAGTTTGTACGGGTTCGTGGCCGGAGTGTTGGCGTTGAATTCACTGTTGGCGACCGTCTTGAACCCGGCGCGGCGCGCAACATCAAGCGAGCGCGCGTTGTACCGCCCACCGGGGCAAGAGAAATGGTGAATCTCGTGCCCGACTATTTGCTCGATGCGATCCTTCGCGTCGACGATTTCGCTCTTTAGTTCTGATTCTCCGATATCGGAAAGATAGGCGTGCGTCATTGAGTGGCAGCCGATCTCAAAGCCCTGCGCGCCAAGTTCACGGAGCTGCGTCGAACTCATGTAGCCCGGATGGTTGAGGAAACCGGCCGTCACGAAGAATGTGGCATTGTGACCGAATTCGCGGAGTACGGGAGCGGCCGCGATCAAGTCGGTTTCGCAGCCATCATCGAAAGTAATGCAGACGCTTGCCTGCGCCGGGTAGGTGAGAGCCTCGCTGACGCTAACGCCGCGAAGACCGGATTGCTTGATCCATTCCATCTGACGGCGAAAGGCCGGGCCCGGCAGGATGTATCGGGCGTAGCCGGGTTCGGACTGGCAGAGCGCGCGGCCCGCGAGCTCGAGCTCGTGGTACATCAGGAAGACTATGCGCCGTTCGGCCATGATGATTTGAAGCGCACGACTAGGAGCGTTTGCTCTCCACGGCTTGCGAGTGGCGCTCGAGTAGCGCTAGCAGCGGATCTCGCAGCAACGGGCCGCCTGCTAGCAGGCCAGAGATCAACGGATCTTTCTGGTTGCAGCGCAAGGGGGAGCTGTCGAGCTTGAGCGTCCATCCGCCCGCGCTTTCGACGAGCGCCGCGCCGGCGGCCACGTCCCACTCATTCTTAGGAACCAGGGTAAACGTCAGGTCCGCTTTGCCGGCGGAGACAAGCCCCAGTTTGTAGGCGACGGAACCCATCGGCTTGATGTTAAACTCCGCGGACTCGAATTGCTTCCACTCGCCGCGTTTTACTTCACTGCGGCTGGCGAGCACGAGCGCGCCGTGCAGGTCTTTACGCTGGCTGGGCCGCGCGGGTTCCCCGTTGTAGGTGACGCCCGTTTCGCGCGACCCGATGATGAGTTCGTCTGTCGCTGGGTTGCAGATGCCGCCTGCAACCGGAACGCCGTCTTCCACCATTGCGATCGAGACGCAGAACTCTGGAATGCCCTGTACGAATTCCCGCGTGCCATCAAGTGGATCGACGACCCAAACGCGCCGCTTGTCGAGGCGCGTGAAGTCGTCGACCGTCTCTTCCGAGAGCCAGCCCTCGCCCGGTCGCAGCAGGTTCTTCTTGAGGACGGCGTCGACGGCATGATCGGCCTCAGTGACTGGGTCAGTGCCGACTTTATACTTCGCCTCGATGTCGCCCGGAGTAAAGCGGTTCAAAACCGCACGCGCCTCCTCCAGTGCGGCGTGGATGCGTTCCAGAGTCTCTTTGGTTGAATTCGAGGTCATTCAGTCTCCCTGAAATAATTCTCAGTTCCCAGTAATGACTTCATGTTGCTCACAATTGGAAAACCCATTGGCAACCGGAAATTGGGAACTGCGCTTACGCCCACAACATTCTCGCTCCCGTCATCAGCAGCACCGCGCACAAAATCCTCCGAAGCCACAACACGGGGACACGGGTACTCAACTGCGAGCCAAGTATCCCGCCGGGAATCGATCCGATCAGCAGCGAAAAGACCAGGTGCGGATCGACGTTGCCGGCCTTCCAATGCAGAAGGCTGGTGACACCCGTTAATATCACGGCGTGAACAATGTCAGTGCCGACCATAACTTTGGGCACGAACGAATAAAACAAAAGGAGCAACATCATAATGATGCTGCCCGACCCAACCGAGGTCATCCCGACCAGAAACCCACCGATCAGCCCGATCAGGCTCATGCCGGCGAAATTCTTCATAGTGGGTTTGCGTCCGGCCAGGCGGTCTTCAATCCGCCCTTGAAACAGCAGCAGCGTTGGAATGATGACGAGCAGTAGTCCGACTGCCGACTTGATGAAATCGTTGACGCCGGTGCCATAGACAGTGCGCAGATGCACCAGTAGTGTAACGCCGAGATAGGACCCGGGAACGCTGCCAACGGCCATGGCGAGCACAACTTTTCTGCGCACATTGCGCTTGGCAAGATGCATCAGGCTGGCGGGAATCTTGGTGAAGAAATTGAAGAGCGCGTCAGACCCGACCGCGGTGATTGCCGGAACATGAAGGCCAAAGATGAGCATGGGCAGCAGCAGGACGCCGCCGCCCAATCCCGTCAGCCCGATCAGCGTTCCCACAGTGAAGCCGATCAGGATCTTTGCCAGCAAGAGTTCCATGCAGCTTACTTTCGTCGCGGTTTTCCATCAGATACACAATCTGCCGGCAGTCCGCGGCGCGGAAGGGAGGACCGTGGCCGACATTATTGCATAAAGCCCATTGTACTAATGGGCTTTATGGCCTTCTCTGTCAATTCTTCGCGAATGTCCTGCCAATTTCGCTAATTGCCGTTAGCGCCGATAAAGCCCTCGCGTTCCAGGTGCAGAATGATCGCCTGGGCTGCTTCCTCCGGGCTTAGCGCAGCTGTATCGATCGTCATTTCCGCATCGGTCGGAACCTCGTAAGGATCGGAAATACCAGTGAATTCCTTTACGATGCCGGCGCGAGCCTTGGCGTATAGACCCTTGCGGTCGCGCTGTTCGCAGACATCGATCGAGGTCGCCACGTGAACGAGGATGAAGCCACCGACCGGGTCAATCATCTGCCGCACAGCATTGCGTGTCGCCTCATAGGGCGCGATCGGCGCGCAGATGGCGATGCCCCCGTTCTTGGTAATCTCGGACGCAACGTAACCGATGCGGCGAATGTTGATATCGCGATGCTCCTTAGAGAAGCCGAGCTCCGAGGATAAGTGTTTGCGTACCAGGTCGCCATCGAGCAACGTGACTGGGCGGCCGCCCAGTTCGAGGAACTTCGTGATTAGCGCATTGGCGATGGTGGACTTGCCGGAACCGGAAAGGCCGGTAAAGAAGATGGTGACGCCCTGCTTGTCGCGTGGCGGATAACTGCGGCGCAACTCTTTCACGACTTCCGGATAGGTGAACCAGGAGGGAATGTCGCGCCCTTCGTTCAGGCGCGCTCGCAACTCCGTGCCCGAGATATCGAGTACCTTGGCGCCCTGCGGAACTTCGTCCGCGGGAACGTAGCGGTCCTCGTTTTCGAGGTAGACCATCATCTGGAAGGGAACCATGGTCACGCCCATCTCGCCCGCGTGTTTCTTAAACAGTTCCTGGGCATCGTACGGACCATAGAACGGCTTGCCGTCTTTATCCTTGCCCGGGCCCGCGTGATCGCGACCCACGATAAAGTGCGTGCAACCGTGATTCTTGCGGATCAAACCATGCCAGATGGCTTCGCGCGGACCACCCATACGCATGGCCAAATTGAGCATGGAGAGTTTCACCGTTCCTTGCGGATATTTGGAGAGCAGCAGTTGGTAACAGCGCGTGCGGATAAAGTAATCGACGTCACCGGGCTTGGTCATTCCCACCGACGGATGAATGAGCAAGTTGGCTTCGACCTGCTTGGCCGCGCGCATGGTCAGCTCAACGTGAGCGCGGTGCATGGGATTGCGGGTCTGGAAAGCCACCACCCGCGTCCAGCCGAGGCGGCCGAATTCGGCACGCAGCTCGGCGGGGGTGAGACGCAGCGCGCGGAAATCGTAGTGTGCGGGCGGCTGCACTGCCTGAACGTTGCCTCCGACGTACCACGGGTTTGACTTGTTGATGGCGTAGTCGGCGCCGGGATGCGCAGAGCTGGTCGAATTGAAAACGGCTTTGGCTTCGGCGCTGCGGTCCGGCTGCCATACATCGCCAACGTTGAGCACCGCAATCATTACGCCTTCAGCGTCGCGCAGTGCGATCTTGCCCGAGCCGGGCGTCAGCTTCTTGGCAAATTCCTCGGTCACGTCGAGCGTGATCGGCATCGGCCACAGCGTTCCGTCAGACAGCCGCATGCTCTGGCAGACGCCTTCATAATCCTTGCGGTTCATGAAGCCGCGCAGCGGGGAGAAACCGCCGTTCATCAGCAGTTCGAGATCGCATACCTGACGCGCGGTCAGATCCCAGGAGGCCCATTCTTTGGAATGACCCTTCAGTTCGGCGGCGTACTCCGCCGGCACTTGCAGTTGAACAAGTTCGCCCCCGTGCGGGGCGATAAGATGGCTGGTCGAAGCGGTCAATTCGCTAACCCTCCCGATGCGTACATCAGTCTGTTTGGAAATCTTGGAATCTTTCTGCGTCAATCGAATCTCCTTCTTGGCTATCCGACTTGCCCAGACGCCTGCATATGCGCAAGGAGGTCGACCGGGCAGAGTCCGTCTAAATTTATACGGCTGTAGTGCGAAGTCGCGGTAACCCTATCAGCGTGCAATTCCACTTCCGTCGAGTGCGGCGCGCCATCATTTAACTGATTGCAAACAAGAAGGTTCTCAAGTCTTTTTGGAGAACGGGGGCTGCTGGACTGCCTGTATGAAACGAATTGTAACATTTTGCCACTCGACGGCGCGACCGCTGGCCATCCCGAATGCCTTGTCAGATTGGGATCTTCCCCAGGTCGTGCCTACCCACGAGGTCAGCCGACCCCACTACCCCACACTACCAGTTAAGGACGGGCCTGGCTGAGGTGTCAAGATTACCGCTGTTTGGCGAATTGGGAACTGAGTTCCAGTGGCTCTAGCTATCGAAAGCGGCGTTTTAGCCGATTTCTCGCACAGGACACGGATCGGCCGTTTGTGGGGATGAGGCCTGCTCCGGATCACGTGTTCACGCGTCAATGCGTCATGTTTTGGAGCCAACTTCCATCAAGCGCTTGGTCATCAGCACGAGGCCAAGGATCTGCGTCCACTCCGAAACAATGTTGCCGACGACTTGACCCCAGCGGCTGTTCGGGTCCATGGATTTGAAGACCAACACCCAGACCGCGCCCGTGATCAGGAGAACCAGCGTGAGCGAGTGCTCGCGCAGAAACTCAACGGTCATCGAGGCGAGCTTTCCCTTTGGCCTCTTGCTTTCGGCTGAGCCTTTTTCGTAGAGGTGCTTGGTCATCAACACCGTGACGAGCACACCTGTCCAATCCGCGATGGCATTGCCGTAAAATGCGCCGACATGGGTACTGGGGTCTGAGCGCCAGTAAAGCGCGGTTAACAGAATTACCACGCCGAAAGCCGACAGACTCAGGGAATGCCGGTGGACAAATTGCTTCGGGCCGATTCGCTTCATGGAATTACTGTACTCGGTCGGTGAGGTGGTATGGATCGGGTGCAATACGTATAGGTGATTCGCACAACCTCGGAAGGGACGTGACTTGGCGGGAACGATCTACCAGCCGTGCTTCATCGCCTTGGCAAACTCAGCTGCGGGCAGCGTGTTAAGCACGTCGCTCTTCGTCAGCCACGCTCGCCTCGCCTGCGTCACGCCATAGCGAATCTTTTCCATGTGCGAAGTGTGATGGGAATCGGTATTGATTACGATCTTCACTCCGTGCTGCTTAGCTGTGCGCAGATGGACGTCACTGAGATCGAGACGGTCGGGATAGGAATTCAGTTCCATGGCGACTTTATGCTCAGCCGCCGCGTCAAATACCGCGTCCGCATCGAAAGGATACGCGTCGCGCCGCAGCAATTGACGGCCGCTCGGATGACCGATGATCGAAGTGTTCGGATTTGAAATTGCCTTGAGCAAGCGGTCGGTCATGGTGGCGCGATTCTGATTGAAGTGCGAATGCACGCTGGCAATCACAATGTCCATTTGCTCGAGCACGGAGTCCGAAAGATCGAGCGTGCCATCGGCGAGAATATCGACTTCAACGCCCGCGAAGATACGCATCGGCTTCTTCTTATCGGACGAAAATTTCTTGTCTGCCGCGCGAATGCGCGCAATATGTTCGACCGCCCGTTCATCCGTCAAGCCGTTGGCGAAGGCCAGATTCTTCGAGTGATCGGTGATCGCCATGTAGGCATAGCCGCGGGCGCGGGCGGCTTCCGCCATTTCTTCGATTGTGTTGCGGCCGTCGGTTTCGACGGTGTGCATGTGCACGTCGCCGCGAAGGTCCGCCACTTCGATCAGCGTCGGTAGTTCGTGTTTCGCGGCGGCTTCGATCTCGCCCAGGTTTTCGCGCAGTTCTGGAGGGATGAAGTCGAGCTTGAGCTTGGCGTAAATTTCCTGTTCGGTTGCGCCCGCGATAGGTTTGTCACCTTCAAGCGTCGACAGGCTGTATTCGTTGAGCGTGTAGCCCATTTTCAACGCGCGCTGCCGGAGGGCGACGTTGTGCGCCTTGGAACCGGTGAAATACTGCATAGCCGCTCCGAATGACTCGGGCGGAAGCAGCCGAACGTCAACCTGCATGCCGTTGCGCTGGCGGAAACTGACCTTGTTTTCACCCTTCGCGATAATCTCCATCATGCCCGGAAAGCGGATCAGATGTTGGGCAATCTCCTCGCGGGTTTCGTCGGCGCAGCAGCCTTTGCCGGTGACGAGAACGTCGAGGTCTCCGACCGTTTCCCGGCCGCGGCGGAGCGAGCCGGCGGGTGTGACTTTCTCCACGCCGGGCGCCTCTCTAAGGTGAGCTGCGAGCTTTTCCGCGAGCTGCTCGGCCGTGTCGAGCAGGAATCGCCCGCCGATGCGGCGATAATCCTCGATCGCCTTCAGCAGCTTTTGTTCGTGCTTTTCCCCCATGCGGGGCAGTTCGCGAATCTTGCCTTCGCGCGCCAGTTTTTCGACTCCGTCAATATCACAAACCTGGTAGGCGCTCCAGAGCAAGGCAATCGTTTTCGGTCCAAGGCCCTGAATCTTGAGCAATTCAAGCATGGATGGTCGATATTTCTTTAACAGTTCGCTGTGAACCTCAACCGTGCCTTCATTAAAAAGATGCTGAAGGTTGGCGAGCATCCCTTTGCCGATTCCCGGCACTGCGAGCAGCTTTTTGGGCTCTTCGATCAGAGTTGCAACTTGCTGCGGGAGCGCCTCGATCGCCTCAGCGGCGTTGCGGTAGGAACGAATGCGGAAGGAATCCTGGCCGTCGATTTCGAGCAGGTCGGCAGTCTCGTAGAGGATTCCGGCGATGGCTTTGTTGTCCATTGGGTACGGAATATTGTAGCGGAGGGGTTGTAGTTCTCAGTTCCCAGTTCGCGGTTCTCAGCAAAGGCAAGAGCAAAGTCGCAACCACAGAGTTCCTACTGGAACACACGGGAAGTCAGAATTGTTTCCGTTTATGCTCTGACAGGGCACTCCGCTTTGTTTTGACTTTGCTGGGAACTGACAACTGAGAACCGGAAACCGAGAACTCAGAACGGTTACCTCGGGCATTCCCGACCCCAAAAATCGGGGTGGTACAATTTGGTAATCCCCAGTTCTGGTTCGGAGGTTGCTGGTTCCAGTCGAGGCGGGCGGTAGGCGAATAAAAGGCCAACTCCTTCTCTCCATCAGCAAGATTCGCGGACCCGGAAACTTTCGTACCGCAATCGAAACAGTGTGTCAGTAATGAGCAAGAAAATTGTCATCATCGGTGGTGGACCGACTGGCCTCGGCGCGGGCTACCGTCTGCACGAACTCGGCTACGAAAACTGGGTGCTATATGAGAAGTCTGGCGGTGTCGGCGGCCATGCCACCTCGCATGTCGACGAGCAGGGCTTCGTCTGGGATGAGGGCGGACACGTAATTTTTTCGCATTACAAATATTTCGATGACCTGATCGACAAGGCGCTCGGCAAGGAAGTTCACGAGCGTATTCGCGAGAGCTGGATTGTCAAGGGCGAACACTGGATTCCGTATCCCTTTCAGAGCAATCTGCGCTACCTCCCGAAAGAGGTTCAGGTCAGATGCCTGGTCGGAGCCGCAAAGGCTGCGTCCAATGGCGGCGGGCGCGAGGCGGCAAATTTTCGCGATTGGATTCTCGCGACCTTCGGTGAAGGCATCGCCGATGCTTTCATGTTTCCTTACAACCTGAAGGTTTGGACGACGCCGCTCGAGCAGATGTCGAAGGCGTGGATTGCCGACCGCGTCGCCGTCATGGACTTCAAGCGCCTGCTCGAAAATGTCCTGTACGAGCGCGACGATGTGAGCTGGGGACCGAACAGCAAATTCAAATTCCCGCTCTATGGTGGCACCGGGGAGATCTACCGCCAGATCGCGAAGAATTTTCCCGCCAAGGTAAAACCTGGCAAGAAGCTGGTCGAAGTCGATCCCATTCGCAAACGTGTCTCGTTTGAAGACGGCACGGGCGACAGCTATGACATTCTGATTTCCACCGCGCCGCTCGATCTCGTTGTGCAGAAGATGATGAAGCCTGCCGATGGCAAGATGATCGATGCCTCGGCCGGGCTCGAGCACAATAACCTGCTCGTTGTCGGCATCGGCTTAAAGAAGAAAATAGAGACGGGACGTTGCTGGATTTACTTCACCGACCCGGACATGCCCTGCTACCGGGCAACTTATTTCTCGCACTACTCACCCAACAACGTTCCGAACGGAGACACCGAGCACTACAGTTCGGTGATGTGCGAAATGTCATTTCGCGTCGGCGAAAACCCCGATCCGGAGAAGGTTCTGGAGCAGGTCATTACGGGACTGATCAAGGCGAAAATGCTGGAAGAGGCGGACCGGGGGCGCATCGTCTCGCGCTATCATCGGATCGTCGGTTATTCGTATCCGATCCCGACGCTCGGCCGCGACAAGGCCCTGGCCGTGCTGCAACCGGCTCTGCTGGAGCAGGGAATCTATTCGCGCGGACGCTTCGGCGCGTGGCGTTACGAGATCGGCAACATGGATCACTCGGTGATGATGGGAGTCGAAGCGGTCAACAATATTCTCGGCGGCGAGAAGGAAGAGGTTTTCCATAGCGCGTAAGCGCGCAACGAACGCATGCAGACAGCTCAATCCAGCCCGGTTCCGGAAATCGGAGACGCAACGCTGAACGTGAATTCCCCGAAAGTGAGCGTCATTATTCCCAGCTACAAGACCGCGCACTTTATTTCCGCATGCCTCGATTCGGTGTTTGCGCAAACTTTTCAGAACCTGGAAGCGATCGTTGTCAATGACGGATCGCCTGACACGCCGGAACTCGAAAAGGTTCTCGCGCCATACATGGAGCGCTATTCCGATCGGCTCGTCTACATCAAGCAGGAGAACAAGCGGGCGGCCGGAGCCCGCAACAATGCCATTCGCAACGCGCGCGGCGAGTATGTCGCGTTCCTCGACAGCGACGATACCTGGATGCCGGACCATCTCGCCAACCAGATGCAGCTCTTTGCCGACGATCCATCACTCGGTTTGACGTATTCCAACGGCCTGGTCGGCATGCCCGGAAAAGAGCGGGAATTCATGAAGCGCTGCCCATCGCGTGGCGAGGCGACGTTTGGATCGCTGCTTGTCGAGCGCTGCCAGATTCCGATTTCGACTGTGGTTGCGCGGCGCGACGCCATTATGAAAGCGGGATTGTTCGACGAGACGCTGTTGCGCTGCGACGATTACGACATGTGGGTGCGCACGGCCTTTCACGGTGCGAAGATTGGCTACACCACCAAGGTTCAGGCGCGCATGCCCGTCGGGCGGCCCGGCTCGCTCAGCCAGTCGCGCGCGAAAATGGCTGAGGGCTATCTCACCATTCTCGAGAAGTACAAGACCAGCCTGCCGCTCCAACCGGCGGATCGCGAAACGGTCGAGAAGCGCGCGCGGCAGATCAAAGCCAAGTATCACCTCGAAGATGGGAAGAGCAAGTTGAGCCAGGGCGAGTTTGCCGAAGCCCGCAAGTCGCTCGCGCAGGCCAATGAGTATTACCGCAAGCCCGGAATCGCTGTGACGATCCTTGGCCTGGGAATCGCGCCCGGCGCGACCGCCAAGCTGGTCTCGGTCATCAACCGGATACGCTTCGGAGATAAAGCATGATGAAGCGCCTGGTCGCGGGCTACAAGCAGTTCTTCGGCTTGAACAAGCCGGGCCGCGCGCTGCGCGTTTTTCCAGACGACGTTTTTATCGTTTCCTATCCCAAGTCCGGTAATACCTGGACTCGCTTCCTGATCGCCAATCTTATTTATCCGAACAAGGACCCAGATTTCACAAACATCAACTGGCTCGTGCCCGATCCCGAAGGCGTCAGCGTGCGCGATCTGGCGCGCCTGCCGCGGCCACGCTTTCTGAAGAGCCACGCCTACTTCGATCACCGCTATCCCAAGGTCATCCACATCGTGCGCGATCCGCGTGACGTCGTGCTCTCGGAGTATTACTTCGACATCAAGCGCAACGCGATCCCCGAGGACTTTCCGAAAGATAAATTTGTCTCCCGCTTCGTCAGTGGAGAACTCAGTCATCCCTACGGCACGTGGGGAGAAAACACGGCAACCTGGTTTTACGCGCGCGGCAACACTCCGCGCCTGTTGCTCGTGACCTACGAATCTCTACAGTCCGACGGCCCGGGACAGATGGCCCGCATCGCCGAGTTTCTCGGCGTCCCGGCAAGTCCCGAGCGAATCGCGTTCGCCATCGAGCAGAGTTCGGCCAACCGCATGCGTGAACTCGAAAAGAAACAAGGCCACCTGTGGTCCTCCACCAAACGTACCCGGCAGGACAAACCTTTCGTTCGTGCAGCCAAAGCGGGCGGCTGGAAAAATGAGCTCTCGGAAGCGAGCGTCGCCGAGATCGAATCGGCCTGGGGCGGGCTGATGCGCCAGCTGGGCTACGAATTAGTGAGCGGAGGAACGACCGCCCCGCCCGTTCCGCAAGCGGCACAGCTCAACGGCGAGCAATCTTTTGCGGGGACGAGGTCAAAGTAAATGTCCGGGGTCGTCAAGCATCTGGTCGCGGGATACAAGCGCGCGGTCGGGTTGAACCGGCCCGGCAAGAGCCTGGTCATTCTGCCCGACGATGTTTTCCTGGTTTCGTTCCCAAAGTCCGGCAACACGTGGACCCGGTTCCTGGTGGCCAACCTGCGATTCCCCGGCGAGCCGGCCACCTTCGCGAATATCAACCGGCTGATTCCGGATCCAACCGCGACTCCGAGGCGCGAATTCGATCGCATGCCCCGGCCGCGCATCATCAAGAGCCACGAATGTTTCGATCCGCGCTATCCGCGCGTGATCAACGTCGTGCGCGACCCGCGCGACGTAGTCGTTTCGCAATACCACTATCACCGCAAGATCAAGAAGATCGCGGACGATTCCCCGATTGAAAAATTCGTCACACGGTTCCTCGCGGGGGAGACTTGCCCGCACGGCTCGTGGGGACAGAACGTTGCCACCTGGCTTTACACGAGCGAGGGAAATCCACGCTACCTTTTACTCCGTTACGAGGATCTGATCGCCGATGCACCGCGAGAGTTGGCCAAGGTCGCGAGCTTTCTGAACCTGCCGACGAGTCCCGAGCTCTTGGCGCAAGCGGTTGAGCGCAGCTCCGCCGACCGGATGCGCAAACTGGAAAAAGAGCAGGACCACGGGCTCTACCGAAATTCGCGCAAGGACATGTCATTCGTCCGAGCGGCGGGCTCCGGGGGATGGCGCAAGGACTTGCCGCTGGAACAGGCGGCGAGGCTGGAAGCGGCGTGGGGATCGCTGATGAAGCACCTCGGATACGAACTAGCGACGTGATCGCGCTGGTGACGAATGTTCGGCCAGATAAAATTCGCGGCGAAGCGCGCGCTGGGTCTTGACCTCGCCGGGCGGCACTATGCCGTCTATCCCGATGACACATTCCTCGTTTCCTATCCCAAATCGGGCAACACCTGGGTGCGCTTCCTGCTCGCCAACCTGATCCATCCGAATGAGACCGTGAGCTTTGCGAATATCAACCGGCTGCTGCCGGCTCCTGGCGTAATTACCAGGCGCTTTCTGAAGAGCGTGCCGCGTCCGCGCATCCTGAAAAGTCACGAGCCGTTTGACGCGCGCTTCCGGAGAGTCATTTACCTGGTTCGCGATCCGCGCGACGTTGCCCTCTCCGAGTATCACTTCGATCTCAAGAAACGTTACGTTGTTGCTGACATGACGCTCGATCAGTTCATCGAGCCGTTTCTCGCGGGCGAAACTTCCTCGTACGGCTCGTGGTGGGAGCACGTTGCCAGTTGGGTCGGCGCGCGTCATGGTAATCCCAACTTTCTGCTCGCCCGCTACGAAGACCTGCTGGCGGATCCAATTGCGGAGACGGCCAAAATCGCCGGTTTCCTCGGCATCGAGGCGGACGCCGAGCGCCTGAAATCCGCCGTGGCGCGAAGCTCCGCCGACAAGATGCGCAAGCTTGAAAAGCAGGATGCTGACAAGTGGACAGGCACAAAAAATACGCGCCAGGAGATTCCATTCGTGCGCTCGGCGAAGTCCGGAGGATGGAAGGATAATTTGCCGCGGCAGGCAGTCCAGCAAATCGAACTGGCTTGGTCTCCACTGATGAATTTCCTGGGCTACGAACTGGAGAGTCCGGAACTGGATCCGAAGGCCATGCCGGTTTGGGTGAAGGCGGAGCGCACGACGTAGGCCTTAGGGGCCGTTTTTTTGAAAAGGGGTACGGTATCGAGCGATACCAATACGAAACAACTCTCAACTGAAGGCATTGCGAGGGCGATACCTGACACGAATCTATGTTCAACTGATAGGCAACGCGAACACGATATCCTGATACGAATTCAAGCCAGCCATGGCCTCAATCAACAAACGCCAGATTCTGAAGAACGTCGGCTCGACCTGGTTCTCGCTGGGCTGCGACGTTTTTGTCGGGCTGTTACTGTCGCCGATCATTCTGCACTGGCTCGGCGACACCGCGTTCGGCATCTGGGTTCTCATCTTTTCTATCACCGGATACTACGGCCTCTTCGACCTTGGCATCCGCTCTTCGGTCGTCCGTTATGTTTCGAAGTTCACTGCGACCGACAACGTCGAAGATCTGGCGAAGATCGTAAACACGGCGCTGTTTACTTACAGCTGCCTTGGGGCCGTGAGCCTGCTGCTTACGGGCATTCTTTCGATCTACGTCGACCATATTTTTAGAATTCCGCCCGACCTGCATTCGGAAGCGCGCTGGCTGCTGCTGATTGTCGGCACCGCGGTGGGCATCGGGTTTCCGCTGGGCGTAGTGGGCGGATACCTCGACGGATTGCAGCGATTTTACGTCAACAACTGGGCCAACATTGGAGGCGACTTTGCCCGTCTCGGGCTGATTCTTTTTGCCATTCACCATCAGCGGGGATTGCTTACGATCGCCACCATCACGGTGGCTGCGCCGCTTTCGATTTCCATGCTGAGGGCGATTGTTGCCTACCGCATTCGCCCCGTGCCCCTGGGATTCAAGTACGTCAACCGCGCGAGCCTCCGTACTATCGTCAATTACAGCAGCATCACGCTGCTCATCATGATCGCCACGCAGCTGAAGTTCAAAAGCGACAACGTCGTGATTGCGACGATGATTTCGGCGGCGGCGGTCACATACTTCAGTATCGGGGCGCGCATCGTCAACTATGCGCAGCAGGTGGTGATGGCGCTGGCACAGAACTTTCTGCCGATCGCCAGCCAGTCGGAAGCGACCGGCAACATGGACCGCCTGCGCAAGGTGTTCGTCGCCGGAAACCGCTTTTGCGCGCTAACGGCGCTGCCGATCACGGCGGTGCTGCTTGGCCTGGGCCAGTCGATCATTGAGGTGTGGGTGGGCAAGAAGTACATCGCTACCAGCTATCCAATCCTTGTCATCTTGATTTGCTCGGCCAACCTCATGTGGTGCCAGGCGGCGTCGGGACGCGTGCTCTTTGGAACCAGCAAGCACCGCACCTGGGCCTTCGTCACGCTCTCGGAAGGCCTGGTTAATCTGCTGCTCAGCATCACCCTCGTTCATTACTTTCAGCGCGCGGGCCGCGGTCCTTATTACGGAATCTACGGCGACGCGCTGGGCACCGCCATTCCTCTCGCCTGCACGATGACGATGTTTATGCCGTGGCATCTGTGCCGCCAGCTCGGAATCCGCATGAGGACTTATCTGCGCGAGGCTTACGCGCTGCCTCTGATCGTTACCACGCCATTGGCGGTTGCGCTGCTGCTGATGCGCCGTTGGTTCATTCCGCATAACTACAAACAGTTGGCCATACAGATGGTGATCTCGGGAGTTGTCTATGGACTCGGAGTGCTTTGGCTCTTTATGAGCAAACGCGCGTTCAAGGTCGGTGAACTCGCGCCACGCGAGACGTCGACCGAGATTTCCAGTGACATCAATTCGCGTCCTGCCATCGAGGCGTATCAGGAAGAAGTCTAGCCGCGCCGAGTCCCCCGAATATCCCTTTCGTGTCCGCTGCCTTTTGCCATCTCTCGCCTCAAAAATTCCAGGCGAGCCGGCGAATTGGCAACCTACCCCTCCCCCAGGTGATCTTTTGGAATCAATAAC